>Ga0114970_10000335_pt1 | contig 34508 bp, 24 predicted proteins | sample M_140205_XF_Meta_FD_87030 | JGI IMG/M metagenome (GOLD analysis project Ga0114970, IMG submission 87030) | Freshwater microbial communities from Lake Montjoie, Canada to study carbon cycling - M_140205_XF_MetaG | ecosystem: Environmental > Aquatic > Freshwater > Lake | place: Lake Montjoie...
AAGCTCTCGCTGAGTTTGGATCACGCCATCGGCCACGGCCACGCCTGGCATCCGCCGGGTAAATGAGCGGCTTCAAAAGTTCCCATTCTACATCACTCAAGTCTGTGTCGTAACCTGCTGGCCGGCAGGTTGTCGCTGCCATCCACCATCCTGCATCAGCTCTTTTTCACTGGCTACATTCTTTTGCCGGATAGGCTCTTAGAACTCGGTGCAGACGTCGTTCATAACTACAAGACTAACCCCGAATGGGATGAATGGGCGCTAACGCAAACTGGAATGCGTGGCGTGGACAAAGTGATCGAGATTGGTGGTGCCGAAACGCTCAATCGATCGATCAAAGCCACGCGATTTGGTGGGCACATCGCTCTCATTGGTGTTCTTACTGGCACCAGTGGCGAGATTCATACGGTGCAAATCCTGCGCAAGGGTATTCGGCTGGATGGCATCTATGTCGGCTCACGTGAGATGTTTGCGCAGATGCTTGCGGAGATAGAGCGGGTGCAATTAAAGCCCGTGATCGACTCCATCTACGACTTCGAAGATACCCATTCAGCCTTCCAGCGTCTTGAGAGCGGTAGGCACTTCGGCAAAGTCGTGATCCGCGTTTGAGATCAACGATAAGAAGAAGCCAGATTGATTTTGGAACGAAAAGTGCTTACAGTTGCAACATGTCCCTTCCACAGATCGTCCTCGATACCCCTACGCTGAAACTCATTCTCTGCATCGTTGGCGGCCTGCTGCTGATCGCAATGGTGAGGATCATCTTCCTGCTGCGCACCAATAGCAGGCTGCGTGAAAGCACCTCCAAGATGGAAAAACAGGTACTCACCCAGCACCAAGAGATTCTGGCCGTGCGTCAGGATTCCAATGCATGGCGCGGTGAGCTCCAGCGCATGTTTGATGCTTTTCGTGCAGAATTCTTCAATCGTCTCGTTGAATCCGAGAAGCGCTACCAAGACATTCAACAACGTCAGGCCGCAGCAACGACCACCGCCGCTCCTGTTAAGTCATTTACCCCACCGCCACCTCCGACTTCTGCTGCGGTGCTTGAATCGCCAGTTGAACCGGTTGTTGCTCCCGTGCCGGCTATTACGATCTCATGATGCCGTTTCTGTGGCGTTAAAAGTTCATCAAAGCGAAGGACTGCTTGGGTAATTGAATTGGAACGCCTCCTGCTGCATAAATGCTTATGCCCCAGACATTGCCACACGACGTTCAGCTTCTGCTCATTGGTCTCACGGTTCTCGCTGGCCTGTTTCTAATCTCGATGATTCGCACGTTTGTGCTGTTGCGTGACAATGGTCGCATGCGGCGCGAATGCACAAAGATGGAAAAGCAGGCGCTCGAGCAGCAGATCGAACTTACTGCCATCCATCACGATGCCATGTCGTGGCGCGCCAAAACGCAGCGGCAGTTCGATGCATTGCGTGGCGATCTCTCCCACCGCCTATTGCAGTCTGAGCAGAGCAACCAGCATGCCCAGCAAGGTCTCGATGCAGCGCAAACCAAGTCTTTAGCTGCGGCAATCGCAAAAGTTGAGGAATTAGAGGCTCGACTGGCGGCAAAACCATCTCCTGTCATCATTCCTAAGCCTCCGGCGTTCGCCAAGCCAGAGGAGCCATCCCTGCCTGCACTTCCCGCGATGGAAACCTTACGTCTCCAATCGCTTGAGGCAGAACTTGCCACGGCCAAGGCCGAACTCGCTGCCAATCGGCAGCAAAACGCCTCGCTTCAGCGCACGTTGCTGCTGGCACGGCGTCGGCAATCGCCCATTCGGAAGAATGGCACGCGGGGAACGGTTCGCAGCGCCTGAGTCAAGAAAACAGCGAACTGTTTTTTCCTCTCGCCATTGTGACGAGACCGTCTTTATTCGCCTTCACATAGCCATGCGCATCGGGCGGATGGTTTGAACGCTTACTTCAGCTTTTTTGCACCATGAATGAGAACCCCACCGCAGAATCCGCATTCGGAGTCACCTCGCCGCACGATCCGTTCCAAGCAGCCAAAGCCAGTGCGCTGAAAGCTGCCGAAGAACTGCGCGCTGCAGCTGCTCAAAAGGCATCTGAATTTCGCACTGCCGCCGAAAGCCGTGCTCATCAGTTCCGCAGTAGTGCCGAACAAACAGCCACAGATATTAAGGAAAAGGCCGGTGAGTTTGCCGACCACACGTTCACGGAAGCTCGTGAGCGCTATGCAGATCTGCGTGCGGAAGCGGAAAAATTTGCACGCGAAAAACCCCTGCAGGCGCTGCTCACGGCATTCGGCATCGGCTTCGTTGTCGGCTCAATCCTGCGTCGTTGATTTTTTCCAGCGCGCCGCATCCGCCCATGAATCCAGGCACGTCGAACGCACCCGAGGAACACGCTAGCGCGCCTGGTTTGCTGCGCGCTATCGCCTTGTATATCGAGGCTCGTGGACGCCTGCTGCACATTGAAGGGCAGGAGGCTGGCGCTCGCCTCTCCAACCTCGTTGGCATGTTCATGCTGGCGCTCACTGCGCTCATTGTGGGCTGGATACTGGCTGCTCCAGCGCTGGTTTGGCTTATCGCCGAATACAATGGCTGGCCGTGGACTCGCGTCGCCTTGATTGGTGCGGCAGTGCATCTATTTCTCGGGCTGCTAATGCTGGCTGGATTGAAAAATCGGCTCCGTGGCGTGCAGTTCTTTGAGGAAACCTTCAATCAATTCCGCCGGGATCGCGAATGGCTCTCCAGCAACAAGCAGCAATGACGCCCAAGGAACAGGCCCTGCGTGATTTGGAGAACGCTCGCGCCTCCATGGCGCATCATGCCACCCTCGCGGTGGAGGAATGGAGTCCTCGCGCCATGATTGCACGCAGCATCGTGAAACATCGTGCCTTGTGGATTGGTGGAGCCGCGCTCGCTGGCCTAGGGCTGATGAAATTCATATGGCCCAACAACCAGCGTGACAACTTGATCGTCACCGCTAAGAATCGTGGCCTGTTGGCTTTATTGCTTAGTCCGCTACTCACCCTAGGCCGCAAATCCATCCTGAACTACGGCGCGCAATGGTTTGAAACTTATCTTAAGCAGAAAATATCTCCGAACGGCAACGATGCCGGGATAGTCTAGCGACCTTTCCTTTCATGTCCGAATCCAACCAACCTCCTCAAGATCTCCTTCCTGTACTTGGCTCCGTGGACGACTACCTGCGCTTCTGCATGGAGTATGACGCCTCCGACCTTCATCTTGCCACTGGCGCACAACCTGTCTGGCGGCGTTACGGTAATCTGCAGCCGATCTGGGACAATGCAGCCCTCCTCACGCCGGAAGATGCCCGTCGCCTAGCATATGGTTTCCTTGGGGAAGCGCAGACAAAGCAACTCGAAGCTCGCGGCGATGTCGATTTTGCCTACTCGCCCGCTTTTGGGCGCTTCCGCTCCTCGGTTGTTCAGCAGCGCCTCGGCATCGACATGGTTTTCCGCGTTATTAAAACGAAGATCGAGTCTGTGGAGGAACTCGGCCTTCCAGACACGGCTAAAACGCTCACTCGCTTCCATAACGGCCTTATTCTCGTGACTGGCCCCGTCGGTTGCGGGAAGTCCACCACACTTGCAGCGCTGGTCGATTCCATCAACGCGGAGCGCCAGGATCACATTATCACGCTTGAAGATCCAATCGAGTACGTCATCGAACCAAAGGGGTGTCACGTCAATCAACGTGAAGTTCACACGCACACCGCTTCCTTTGCCGCTGCGCTGCGTGGCGCGTTGCGTGAAGACCCAGACGTGATCATGGTCGGGGAAATGCGCGACCTTGAAACGATATCACTCGCCATCACGGCCGCAGAAACGGGACACTTAGTGCTCGGCACCCTGCATACCGGCAGCGCCGCCCGCACACTCGACCGTGTGCTCGATGTTTTCCCCATCGACCAGCGCGATCAGATTCGCATCATGGTGTCCGAATCACTGCGCGGAATCCTATCACAACAGCTTGTGCCCCGGCTCGACGGCAATGGACGCGTCATGGCGCTCGAAGTTCTCGTGAATACACCCGCCGTGGGAAACTGTATTCGTGAGGGCAAGACCTACATGCTCGCTGGTGTTATGCAAACCGGCAAGGGGGTCGGTATGATCACGATGGATGATTCACTGCGCAATCTCTATGCCCTCGGCCAGATCAGCCGCGAGGAATGTGAATCCCGCGCTGAAGATAAAGTGATCATGAAGAAATTCTTCGAGTCCTGAGCCCCTCAACTGCGTAACGCGAACGTCTCATGCCAATCATCGACCAATATTTCCAAAAGCTCATCGAACTGGGCGGTTCTGACCTTCACCTCAGCCAAAAGCAGCCGCCGAAAGTGCGCGTGCATGGCAGCATCAAGCCCATCTCTGACCAAGTCCTCGACGAGCGCCTCATGGAGACCATGATGCGTGAAATCTGCGAACCACGTGCTTGGGACCGCTACAAGGAAAAGGGCGATCTCGACTTCGCCTATGAGATGGATGCGGACAACCGCTTCCGCTGCAACTACCTGCGTCAGCAGCATGGCTATGCCGCCGTGTTTCGTATCATTCCCACCAAGATCGCCAGCCTCGAACAGTTGGGCATCCCCCAAGTGGTGAAAGAGTTTGGCCACATGCGTAGCGGTCTGGTCCTCGTTACTGGCCCCACCGGTTCTGGCAAGTCCACCACGCTGGCCGCCCTGCTCGATTACATCAACACCAACTTCCGCCGCCATATCATCACGATCGAGGAACCGATCGAATTCGTTCATCGAAACAAGAAAAGCATCATCACCCAGCGTGAGGTGCCGATTCAAACACCTTCATTCGCGGACGGCCTTCGTGCCGCTTTGCGCGAAGATGCCGATATCGTGCTCGTGGGCGAAATGCGTGACTTGGAAACCATCGCCCTCGCGCTCACGGCGGCGGAAACGGGATTACTCGTGTTCGGCACCCTGCACACCAACAACGCTCGCAAAACCGTTGATCGTATCATCGACGTTTTCCCCTCCGACCAGCAGAGCCAGGTGCGCACCATGCTGGCCGCCTCATTGAAGGGCGTTGTCGCCCAGCTCCTCATGAAAAAATCCGACGGCAAGGGCCGTGCCGCCGTGAATGAGATCCTGGTCACGAACCCTGCCGTCAGTGCCATTATTCGGGAAGGTGCCACGCAAAAGCTTTATGACGTCATCATTGGCGGTAAGGCACAGGGCATGCAGTTCATGGACGAAGCCATCTGGCAGAAGCTGCGCGACGGTTACGTCACGCCGATGGAGGCCTACATGAAAGCCATCGACAAAAACCGCTTCAAAGCCTTCCTGCCGCCCGAAGATGCGGGTCTTGCCGCTGCCAGTGGTGGCGACGCCAACAAGTAACCACTGAACCAGATGCGTCTTGCCGCATTCGTCACGTTGAACTAGACTAAGGTCGAATTGACGGATGAGCACGGCTTCAGAGGGAAATCCTAAGGATCATGCAACGCGCACCGGTAAACTGCCCGGAGCGTTGACGATGATGGCTGCTACCGCCCTTGGCGGCGTCCTCGTTTCACGCATGAACAAGACGCCGTTGGTGCTTGCTGCGGGCGCCGCAGCTTTGGCTTTGTTTAATCGAAAAAAAGCCAGCACAACCGCGCCTCAAACCGCGCCCCACCCTTCAACCGACTCTGTAGTGGTGCCACCCGTGATTCAGCCACAGAGCCAAATCGAACAATGGCTCGCCCAGCAGATTCACCGCGAAGAAAACGCCCCCGTCGTCGCACTTGTGCCAGCAGCGATCACGGAAACCGAGGATGACTACATCCCGCAATCCCTGCTGTCTGATGACACGGCTGAAATCACCCCGATAGACGACACCTTCGCGTCTCTCACTGAGCCAGTGCTACGCCAGCCCATTATCACACCACCTCGGTCCGATAACGATCTTACTCTACCCGTTTTACAAGCCCTCGAAGCCACCGAATCCTCTCCTGCCTCTGACGCAGCTTGGATTCTCGGGGTCGAACCACTGCCCAGCCTGAACGAATCGGACGCGCCGCCCGCGTTGGTCAGCAGCATGTTTTCCTCCGAGCCCGTATTGATGACTGGCTTCGCATCATCGGCGGTTTTTTCCGCTCCCGTGTTTGAAGGTGGCTCCCTCCCGGATGAAATCGAAGTCGCACCTGACCCGGAACCGCTGACACATCTGACGCTTTCACGGCTCGAAGAGCCAGGGCCAGCACCCAAACTGGAAGCGGTGCTTGAAAACGCACCCATAGCCGAAGTGCTTGAGATCCCGGTTCAAATAGCGGCCGCAGGCGAGGCTTCCTTTGATCCGCCACTTGCCTTCACGCCAGATAACCCTTGGGCACCTCCAGTCGAAGCATCGCTACCACTTCCTATCGCATCTCTCAGCCCCGTGATCGAGGCTGAAATCATCCTCCGACCACGCGCTCCGACTCAGGCTGCCGTGATGAGTAAAACGAAGCACGTCACCTCACGCTTGGCACATCCCAGTGCGGCAATCAGCTCACCGGCAGAACGCGAAGATCCGACCCTTGTCCACGACCCGTCGCCATCGCCGCTGGAAAAGCCTTCTCGCACCACTTGGAGTTCGTGGTGGCGCGGTGATTGATCTGACATGTTCAACTACTCTGTCTCCATCGCGTCATTTTGGGTGGTTTATCTGAACCGGGTTGTGAGAGTTTTGTGTCTTGTTGCTAAGGCAGCACTTGACGTGGGGCGTCCCTGCCCGCGAAGGTACGACTTTAACCCCCGAACGCTTCCATTGCGATCATGTCCGAGACTTTGAACCAACCTTCTGCATCATCCTCTGATTCTGCCATCTCAGCCGCCCGTGCGGCCGTGGAGTCGGAGCGCGCCGCAGTGAAGGAGTATCCAGGCAAGGCTCCTGGCCTTGTGCGTGCGCTGCAGGCATTGGGAGATGCGCAGCGCGAGGCGGGGGACGTCGCGGGTGCTGAGGTGTCCTATCGTGAGGCGCTGGAGGCGGGTGCAAAGCTGGAAATGCCGGCGGATGTGATCGCGAATGTGCGCACGAATCTGGCGACGCTGCTGGACTTCAATGGGCGTGAAACAGAATCATTGCCCTACTATGAGGAAGCGATCAGCAATCATGAGGCATTGGGCGGTGAGAACCTCGAGGTAGCGGCGCAACTGCGGAATAACCTGGCGATGACGTACAAGTGCCTAGGCAAGTTTGCGCTGGCTGAGCAGCATTACCTGCGAGCGTTGGAGACATTGGAGAACAAGCGCGGCCGCAGATCGGAGTCGGTGGCCTGTGTGTTTAACAATCTGGGGAGTCTGTATTACGCGGCGGGGTTTCCCGATCAGGCGAAGGAGATGTTTGAAGACGGGCTGAAGATTCGCATTGAGGTACTGGGATCGAAGCATCGTGATGTGGCGCAGTCGTACTGCAATCTGGCCACGGCATGCCATGAATTGGCGGAGAATATCGCCGCGCAGCAGCATTTTGAAACGAGTCTGAGCATCCTGGAGGCGCAACTGCCGAATGAAGCGTCGAGTTATGAGGCCATCGGGCAGGATTACGTCGCGATGTTGAACATTCTGAGTGAGGAAGGGAAAGCGATAGCCTTCCAAAAGCGGCAGGAGAAAGCGCTAGCGGCGGTTTGATGCATGGTGGCGTTTGCCAAACGCCTTCTCCGCATGAAAGGTGCGCGTGGATGACGCGCACAACTGCTCTCAAAGAAAAAATCTGGACCGGCACCCCTGTGTCAACGGGGGTGGCACATGCCGTGGTGCATGTGCTGAAGGATCAATTTGATGAGCCGGATGCGGATAGCATTACGCCTGGGATGGTGGAGAGCGAGATGGCGCGGCTGCATGCGGCGCTGGCAGTGACGAGCAAGGAGATCGAGGAACTGCAACGTGTGATGGCTGGCGAGCAGGGCAGCGCGGAGAGTGAGATCTTCGAAACGCATCTGCTGATCCTACTGGACTCGACGATTCTAAAGCAGACAGAGAAAACGGTGCGCGAAAAGCTGGTGTGCGTGGACTGGGCCTACTACAAGCTGATGTGCAAGCACATGGACGCACTGCGAGGACTGGCAGACGCGTATCTGCGCGAGCGTTTTCTAGATATCAAGGATGTAACCCAGCGCGTGATGCGGCATTTGCGTGGTGAATTGATGCAGCACCCGATGTTTGATGAGCCGGTGATCATCGTGGCGCATGATCTGACGCCATCGGACACGGTACAACTAGACCGCACCAAGGTGCTCGGCTTTGCGGTGGAAACAGGCAGCGCGGTCTCGCATGCGGCGATCATTGCCCGTTCGCTGGCGCTTCCTGCAGTAGTGAAACTGCACGGTATCTGCGATGAACTGCATAGCGGCGACACGGTGCTGCTGGATGGCGAAGGCGGGCAACTGATCTTGAATCCGACGCCGGAGACGCAGGCGCGATACCGCACGCGTGAAGAGCAGGCGGAACGGCGTGAGGATGTCTTCCAAGAAGAGCGCCACCGCCCTTCGACCACGCTTTGCGGCCGCATGATCTGCATAGGAGCCAATGCGGAGTTTGTCGAGGAGGTGGGCATTGTAGAGGACAGCGGTGCGGAGGAAGTGGGACTGTTTCGCACGGAATTTCTGCATCTGGAGAACCCAGACGCGACAGAAGATGAACTTACAGAAGCCTACAGTCGTGTGGTGAAATCACTCGCACCCAAGCGTGTGGTGTTTCGGACGCTGGATCTCGGTGGCGATAAAGTGGATGAACGGCTCGCGGTGGAACCGGAGCCTAATCCATTTCTCGGTTGGCGAGGCATCCGGCTGTCGCTGGGCCGGCTTGATTTGTTCAAGCGTCAGCTTCGCGCTCTGCTGCGTGCTGCGGCGCATGGGCGCGTGGGTATCATGTTCCCGATGGTGTCCGGCGTGCAAGAAGTGATCGATGCCAAGGCCGTGCTCAGCAATTGCGCGGATGAACTCACGGCCGAAGGCATTGACGTGCCCGAAGAGGTCGAGGTGGGCGCGATGATCGAGATTCCCAGCGCGGCGTTGTCGGCGGACTTGATCGCTGCGGAAGTCGATTTCCTAAGCCTTGGGACGAATGATTTGATTCAATACACGATTGCCGTGGACCGGTTGAATGATCGTGTGGCGGGGCTCTACCAACCCACGCATCCTGCTGTGCTCCGCTTGATCGGCATGTCGGTTAAAGCGGCACACGGTGCGGGTATCCGCATCGGTATGTGCGGAGAGATGGCGTCAGACCTGCGGCTCACGCCGCTGATGATTGGCCTTGGTTTGAATGAACTTAGTGTGGCGACGACCCAGATCGCCAGGGTGAAGCATGCCGTGCGGCGCCTTTCCGTTCTGGAGTGTACCGAACTGGCACGCGCCGCCGAAAAATGCACCAGCCCGGCCGAGATTTTGACACTCAGCCGGGCTGTGGCAGGGCGGTGCTATCCCGAATTGTTCGAGTAGCCCGTGGTTTTGGGGTTAAGCGGCGAGCTTGGCCTTTGCTTTGCGTACGGTCTTGGCTGGCTTGGGGGCCATCGTTGGACGGAATGCATCGCCAAAGAGGTATTGGCGTGCGCTGTCAACCTGTCCCATGACGCGGCGGTTCCACTTGGTGTATTCTTTGCCCAAGCGTTCTTCGACATCTTGTTGCTGGAGCGCGCTATCGAGACTCAAGCGCTCGTTGCTCAGTTCCAATTGGAAGGTGATTTCCGGGATATGGAGTTCGACGGCTTCGAACATGTCCATCACGCGGGCAGCGTAGCTGGTGTCCCAAACCTTGTCGTCTTCGTCGTAACAACTGGTGACGAGATGGGCGATAAGGTATTCCGCGTTGTCGGAGAAGACTTCTGCTGCCTCAATGACTGAATCAAAGCTCTCGCGGTCCGCCGTGACGGGAAGCACCACCGATACTGCGATGCCGGTTTCGTTGAGGATCTGATCCATCTCGCTGGCTTGGTAGAATTTGTTGAAAAACTCACCCAAGCCGGTTCCCACATCCAAAATGGTCAGGGGGATGGCATCAATGGCGGCAAGAAACTCTCTCGGCGTCAGCGTGCTGGCGTCGAGAGCCGTAGAACCCGGCATGGCGGGGATGTCTTCTTCAGTGAGGGAGAGGAGTTGATGGGCGACACCATACTGCTGGAGGTAGCGTTGGAGACAAAGAGCCAAGGTACTCTTGCCGGTGCCGGGATAGTCGTTTTGGATGATGATGAGCTTCTTCATAGTGTTATTTGCAATTCGCATGGCTATTCTGCAAATTATGGAAAACATTGCAAGGGTAAATATTTTATATTTCCATAATTTTAATATATCATCAGTGCTCGAAAAGAGCTCAATCCAGGCAAAATCAAGGGTGGGACGGGTATTCCGCCTCCAATTTGGCTATCTCAAAAAAATTCACTCTGAGCCGCTTCAGACACGGTTTGAACCCTGTAAGTACGTCTGGCAGAGTTGGAAAGCCTGTGAAATTCACGCCGAAGCCACTCTTGCGCCGTGGAAAGGAGACGCTACTATGCGACCCTCAAATTGAGTACCCACTGCCTCGTGGTGTAATGGTAACACAGGAGATTTTGATTCTCTCGTTCAAGGTTCGAATCCTTGCGAGGCAACCACTCGGGAAGACGTTTGACGCTTTTCTGAGGATTGGCAGCATGGCAGGAATTAGCGCTTTCAACGCGCGGCGGTTGCCGACTCAGGACCGGTGAAGGCTTCGTCCGTCAGGGTTTTGAGAAAGGCCACCAGATCGCCCTTTTCCTGTGTGGTGAGTTGCAACCCAGCTTCGGGGTGCTTGGCGAGATTGGGATCAAGCGTGGCTGACCGGCGCACGCCGCTGTTGTAGTGTTCAATGACCTCCTCCAGCGTGGCAAACCGACCATCATGCATGTAAGGCGCGGTGCGGGCGATGTTGCGCAGGCTTGGCGTCTTGAATTTACCATGATCTGCCACGTTTTTTGTCACCGCCATTCGGCCGATGTCATCGGCGGCAAGTTCTAAACCGTTGTTGGCGAAGCTCTGGCTCGTAAACAATGTGCCGCCATGGCAATGGAAGCAGTCGGCGCCCCGCAGGCCGCGTTTGGGGTCAAACTCAGTCACAAAGAGCTGCAATCCACGCTTCTCACTCTCCGTGAGTTCAGCCAGCTTGCGTGCGGCAAGATCAAAACGCGATTCCTGTGTGATGAAAGTGAGCAGAAACTGCTCAAGCGCCTTCGCGATGCGCTCCGCTGTGATTTCGGCTAATCCGAAGGCTCGGTGAAAAGCGGCAACACTGTCAGAGTCGGCACTTAGTTTCGCGATGACGTTCTCCAGTGTTTCGTTCATCTCGTTTTTGTCTTGGATCGGCATCAGCACTTGTTCACGGAGCTTCGATGCGCGTCCGTCCCAAAAGAAACTTTGCTGCCAGGCCAGATTGAATAGCGGCATGGCGTTGCGTTTCCCCACCTGCTGCTGTGCACCGAGGCTGAAACGCCGCGTATCAGCGAAGGCGTGTGTTTGATCGTGGCATGAGGCACAAGATTGCGTGCCATTGATCGATAGTCGGCTGTCATGGAAAAGCTGGCGTCCCAGCGCCACGCCTTCCTGCGTCAGTGGATTGTCGGCAGGCAGTTTCACTTTGGGGAAACGCTGGGTAATCGTCGGTTTGAGTGGCTGTGTGTTTGCGGGGAAGGGGGAGGGCTTTTCAGTAAGCTCTGGGGTTTGATAAACGTCGTAGTTCATGCTGCGAAGGCGAAAGGCATGCTCGATATTCGTCTTGAGTTTCACCGCTAGTTCATCGCCTTCGCGTGAGTGTGTTGAGGTGCTGTTCTTATCGAAATCGATCCCTGCGAATGCCTGCGGCACATCAAAATCCAGTGCGAGTGTGAGCGGACGTCCACCGTGAAACGCCACTGGCAAAACCACGGTCATCAGCTGAGGTGCATTTGCGATGTGGTAGGAGAAGCCGTTATCTTTGCCACCAGCGGGGAAATGTCCTTCGAGAGCTAAAAAGATGTATCCTCCCATCCAGCCCCAATGCAGACCGTTGACCAGTGGATTGAGTGCATGATCCGCCGCGTAATGGTTCGGGTCGGCCTCGTTCACAGTTTCATCCACGCCGATGCGAAAACGGATGGCCTTGTACTCGCCCTCGGGAATTCCAGTGCCTTCGGCAGTCATGCGCCCTGTGGCTGCACTCAAATAGGCAAACCAGTCGCGCGATTCCAACCAAGTGCCGTCCTTCTTCTGCAAGGCCAGTCCAGACAGCAGAAAGTCTAACCGTGTGATGCGTGCCGAAGCCAACTCCGCAAGGTTCTCATTCAATCTCAGATCACCTTTCTTCACCAGAGGATGCACCACTAGCCTCATTTCCTGGCAATGTGCTGCCAGATGGAACAGTAGTATTCCAAAGAGCCAGATGGCCCTGCGCCAAGACGTAGAATGGCCTTCCGCGCTCATCGCTATCGCGCTGGCAGCGCTCGTGGAATGTTCTCCAAGCCAGGGCTGCCGAACTGCATGGATTCGTCATAGATCTGGCTGCGGCCGCTCTCGATGTTGTTGGAGGTGTCGAGCGGATCTTCCGACCGCACGATGCGCGGCTGGATGAAGATGAGGAGTTCATCCCGCGTGGTTTGATTTTGCGTGGTGCCAAAGAGACTGCCCAGAATGGGAATGCGGCTGAGGCCGAGGACGCCGTTTTTACCTTTGGTGGTGCGTTCCGTGATCAGACCGCCGAGCACGACGGTGGCGCCGTTTTTGACCGCCACCTCGGTGACGAGTTCCTGGGTGCCGATGGTGGGCACAGTGTTGCCGCCGATGGTCTGTGAACCGACGATGTTGTCATTGACCTGGGCGATGCGCAGAGTGACCTCGTCGTCCGAATTGATCAGCGGAATGACTTCCAGTTTGAGCACGACATCCCGATACTCCACGCTGACACTCGTGTTGGCGATGCCGGAGGAGAAACCGCCGTTGCTCAGGATCGTGGCCGGCACCGCAATGCGCTGGCCCGAGGAGATGACGGATTTCGCGGCGTTCTTCGCATAGATGCTCGGCGTCGCGAGCACCTTGAAATTGTTGTTGTTGTCGATGACCTTGATGTAGTTGCTCAGCGAGCCGATCTGACCGTAGAAATTGAGCTGGCCAAATTTCGCCGGAAATTGGAGGATGTTGGATGCGGTTGAGGTCGATGTGGACCCACTTGTAGTGGTGGATGAATTGGGGAAACCGCTGCGGCTCACGCTGAAATCACTCAGCAGCTTGAGGAAATCGAAACCGTAGTTGAAGTTTTTGCCGAGGCTGAGCTGACCAATGATCGCAGAAATGTAGATCTGCTGCGGACGCACATCCATTTCTTTGAGAAGCTGATCAATGCGAGCAATGTGCTCGGGCGAACCCGAAACAACGAGACTGTTGGACTGCGGATCAGCAATCAGCAGTGTTTTGCCAACGATCATGGACTCTGGTGCGCCAACTTCCTCGGGTGCATCTAGACTGGTGCGGCTGCCACCTTTTGAGCCGGTGTTCATGCCGCTGCTGCTGCCGAAGTTGTTGCTCGTGCCGAAGCCGGAGCTGGCGCCGCTCTGGCTGTTGTTGCGCGCATCCGTCGAAGGTGAGTTGGGACTGACTTTGGCACCGCTGCGTCGGCTGCTGCTGCTTTTGCCACCACCGCTGGAGGCACCGCTGTCATTGCTTTGAATGTCGGTGTCCTTGGCCAGCGCATTGTAGGCCACAGGAAGGAAATCTGCCACGTCGAGGTACTTAAGCCGCCGCTTGAGGAAGTTGGTGCCGTCGTCCTGCTTATCGAGTTTCTGGACGAGACCCTTGATGTAGGTGATGTCCACTGGACGGCCGATGACGAGCAATTCATTCGTGCGACGATAAGGGAAGATTTTGACCTTCGAGGCGGCGGGATTGGTTTCGGAGGTGCTTCCACCAGCAACCACAGGTGTAGCTGGAGCTCCGGGGCGTGCGGCGGGATTCGGCACAGCGGCCACCGGAGCAGTGCTTTGTTTTTTCACTTTCTCCTGCTGGTCGAAAATTTCATTCACGATCTCAGCGACGAGTTCAACATCGGAGCGCTCCAGTTTGATCATCTCATTGGCAATCTCTGCTGGGGGCACATCGACGATCTGGGCGATCTCGCAGATGCTACGAATGGTTGCGCTGTTTTCCGTGATGATAAGGGCGGAGTCGTTCGAGATCGGTGTCATCGCGCCGTAGGCGTGCAGTTTGATCACCTGCTGAAAGGCCTTTGAGGCGTCATCAGCGGAGATGTTTTGGAGTGGCAACACAAAGTGGCAGATTTCCTCGCCCAGCGGCAGGTCACGCGGTGAATTATACACTTTCAAACCATCGGCAGTGGGGCTTTTGCCGCCGGCGTGGTTGATAAGCTTCGCGGTGGTCGCATCGACATTGATGATCGCATAACCATTGAGCAGCAGCGTGGCTTCAATGAAGGCAATGGCGTCTTTCTTGGTGAGAAGCTGCGGGGAGATGATGCGGAGCTGCTCGCCTTGCAGGCTGGAGTCGAGGATGAGCTTTTTGCCCGTGAGCTGGGTGTAGAAAGGGATGATCGCCTGAATTGGAGCGCTTGGAAAATTGACCTTGATCGTGGCACCCTCGCCGACTGGCACATAGACTCCCGCATTGACCTGCCCTGCAGGCACAGGCACCGTTGGCGAAAGATCTGGGCTCTGCGCCTTGGTTGCTTCGCGCATACCGAGAATCAAAATCACCAGCAAAACAGCGAAGCGCAGCCGGGTAAGCAGTTGTGAGGGGAATGCTGACATATTATTGATATTATACTCAGTTTACCCATTTCAACGAAAACGGCAAGGTTTTAGTTAATATCTATTAGATTTCATCCTTTCCGACTGCTTTGAACGGCACCTTGCATGCGCCAACCAGCCACGGATGATCCGGTCCATGATCTCCATCCAGGGTCTCACGAAGCGCTTTGGCGCACAAATTGCCGTCGATCATCTGAGCCTTGAGGTGCCGCCGGGCATGATCGTCGGTCTGCTGGGGCCGAACGGGGCAGGGAAGACCACCACGCTCAAAATGGTCACGGGCATGCTCCAACCGGACTCGGGTGCGGCCCTGATCTGCGGCGTGAACGTCGTCACGCATCCCATGGAGGCGAAACGGCTCATGGGTTTTGTGCCGGATTCGGGCGCGGTCTATGAATCCCTCACCGGACTCGAGTTCCTACTCATGATCGGTGCGCTTTACGGCATCCATGAGGACGAAGCCCGGCCCCGCATCCGCCAGTTCCTCGATTTCTTCGAGTTGGATGAGGAAACGCTCACTTCAAAGCTGCTCGGCGCTTATTCCAAGGGCATGCGGCGCAAGGTCGTCATCACCGCCGCTTTGCTGCACAATCCGAAAGTCGTTCTGCTGGATGAACCGCTCGATGGGCTCGATGCCAATGCCGCCGTTGGTTTCAAAGCCTTGCTCGAAACCCTCGCCCGCGAAGGCAAAACCATCGTGTACAGCTCCCATGTGCTCGATGTCGTCGAACGCGTGTGCAATCGCGTCGCCATCATGGCGGAGGGCAAACTACTCGTCGAAGGCACGCCGCAGGAGCTTCAGCACCAGCACGGAGCCGACACGCTGGAGCAATTATTCACCCGCCTGACCGGACTCAGTGGTCTTGAAGCGCGCGCTGAGACCTTTGCTAAAAGCATGCTGTCATGAGCGCCGCCGCCACACCATCACCGGAAAAGGTGCTGCGCAGCCTATTTTGGAAGCTGCTGTTTCGTGGTCGTGCCGCGCAGCAGGCTGGAGCACAGAAAACTCGCCGCCAGTTCGGCTTGGGTATCACGCTCTTCATTTATGCAGCGATTGGCCTCCTGCCCGCAATGTTCGCGTTCACTGCAGACAGCTTCATCTTCGCCAGTTCCCTGCACGGCTTCACCTTCATGTTCGCCTCGCTGACGCTGGCCTCAAATGCGGGCACGATGCTGTTCATCAAAGAGGAGGCTGAAATTTTACTGCACCGTCCGGTCACACCGCAGCAGTTACTCCGTGCGAAATGCAGCGTGCTCGCGGGATTCTCGCTACTTCTCGCACTATCGCTCAATCTCGCTGGCTTCATCACCGCGATGTGGAGCAAGGGGGCCACCTGGCGCTTCATGCCAGCGCATTTGCTGTCCACGACACTGCTCATGGTGTTTTCCGCTGCCAGCATCGTGCTCGTTTACAATGCCTGCCTGAAATGGTTCGGGCGCGAACGTCTCGACAACATGATTGCCACCCTGCAATCCTTACTCGCCATCTTCATGATCGTCAGCGGGCAGATCATTCCGCGCCTGCTTCATCCCGACATTCTGAAGCACCTCGACCACGTCAGTGGTTGGCTGCTGGCACTACCACCGATGTGGTTTGGCGCACTTGATGCACTGATTGGTGGCACGACGCTTAATCCATCCATGCTGTGGCTGCCTGCGGGCATTGGCATCCTCGTCACCGCCATCACCAGTTGGCTGGCGTTTGAAAAACTCGGCAACGCTTACGGCCAGGGCCTCATGTCGCTCAATGAATCCTCCGGCACCATCAAAGACAGCAAGAAGCCGCGTGGTCGCTGGCTTGCCGCATTGGTCAAACTGCCGCCCTTAAGCTGGTGGCTGCGTGATCCAGTCGAGCGTCATTCCTTCATTCTCACCACTGCCTATCTTGCGCGAGATCGCGAGGTCAAACTGCGGCTCTATCCCGGCATCGCACCAATGCTCGTCATGCCGCTTGTCATGATGTTCTCCGGTGGCGGTCGCTCGGGTGATTTCGACGCCTCTCTGATGATGCAGGCCTTCGCCACCTGTTTCATGGGCATCGTGCCGTTGCAGGCGATGGTCTTTCTGCATTGCTCCGAGCACTGGCGTGCCTCCGCCTTTTTTCACGTCGCGCCGCTGCCGCACTGGACACCGCTGTTTCATGGCTCGCGCAAAGCCGTGTTAGCCATGCTCACGTTTCCCATTTTGGCGGTGCAAGTCGCCATCATGTGCGCCTGGAAGCATTCGTTCGTCCCGCTTGCTCTCACCCTGCCGGCCGTGCTGTTCCTTCCCACGTTTTCTCTCGTCACCGGCCTCATCGGCACCTGGCTGCCGCTTTCCAAACCATCTGAGGAACTCAAAAACACCAGCACTGGTTGCATGCTCATGACTTGCGTCATGATCGCCGCCGGAGTCGTAGGGGGTCTCGCCAGTTGGATGTGGCATCTCGGCTGGTTCTGGATCTTCCTAGCCTTAGAAGCAGTCCTCATGTTCGGTGCCTCCTTTCTCATGAAATACCTCATGCGTGACTCGCCGTGGTTGCCAGAGACGGAGTGATGTTTTTTCGTTTCCTTGCGCCTCTTTGCGGCTAATCACATCTCAACCATGACCCACGCCGAAGCCGCCGCCCGTGCCGAATTTCTCCGCACGGAACTCGAACGCCACAACCGCCTTTATTACGTCGAAGCGAAGCCTGTCATCTCGGACAAGGAGTTCGATGCGCTGCTGCGTGAGTTACAGGACATCGAGGTGAAGTTTCCCGATCTGCTGACTGCTGATTCTCCCACGCAGCGTGTCGGCGGTGCGCCGCTGGAAGGCTTCATGCAGATCACGCACACCGTGCGCATGATGAGCCTCGACAACACTTACTCCGAAGAGGAACTCAGCGCCTTCTTCGCCCGCTTGCAGAAGGGCCTGGGCCGTGAGCGCATCGACTGCATCATTGAACCGAAGGTCGATGGCGTCGCCATGACCGTGCGCTACGAAAATGGCGTGCTCAAACACGCCGCGACACGCGGAGACGGCCAAACCGGAGACGACGTCACGAACAACCTCAAAACCATCAAGACACTACCCTTGCGCCTGCCCAAAGACGGTCCGCAGACTTTTGAAGTGCGTGGCGAGGTCTTCATGCCCAAGGCAGGCTTTGCCAAACTCAACGAGGAACGTGACGAAGCGGGCGAACAGCGCTTCGCGAACCCGCGCAACTCCACCGCAGGCACCTTGAAGCTGCTCGATCCGAAGATCGTGGCCAAACGTCCGCTCGACATCGTCTTCTATGGCCTCGTCGAAGCCAGCGATGTTCAATCCCAGACTGACGTGCATGCGCTGTTCGACCGCGCCGGATTGCGCAAAGCCGATCTCATCTGGCATGCCGACAGCGCCGAAGGTTTGCTCGCGGCCATTCGCGAACTCGATGAGAAGCGCAAAGCCCTGCCCTACGAGACCGATGGAGCCGTCATCAAGGTCAACAGCTTCGCCGACCAACTTGAACTCGGCGAGACCAGCAAAGCACCGCGCTGGGCCATCGCCTACAAATACCAACCGGAGCAAGCGGAGACCAAACTACTTGCCATCGACATCCAAGTCGGCCGCACCGGCGCTTTGACGCCCGTCGCACGCCTGGAGCCTGTCTTAGTCAGCGGCAGCACCGTTAGCAACGCCACGCTGCACAACTACGAGGAGATCGAGCGCAAAGACATCCGCATCGGCGACATCGTCGTCATCGAAAAAGCCGGTGAGATCATTCCCGCCGTCGTCATGGTGAAGAAAGAGCACCGCAAAGGCGATGAAGCCATCGTGGTCGCCCCCGCGCACTGCCCCGTCTGCGGCACCGCCGTGCATCGCGATGAGGAACAAGTCGTCATCCGTTGCCCCAATCCGCACTGCCCGGAAGTCATGAAGCGCCGCATCGAGCACTTCGTCAGCCGCGCCGCCATGGACATCAGCGGCCTTGGCGAATCAGTCATTGCTCAGCTTGTCGAAATCAAACTCGTGCGCGATGTGGCCGATCTTTACGCGCTCAACGAGCTGTTGCTCGCCCGCCTCGAACGCGTCGGCACCAAGAGCATCGACAACTACCTCAAAGCCATCGAATCCAGCAAGCAGCAGGACCCGTGGCGGCTCGTCTTCGGCCTCGGCATCCTCCACGTCGGCGCAGGCGGTGCCCGCAAACTGCTCGAACACTTCGGCAGCGTTGACGCCATCGCTTCAGCGAGCATCGAAGACCTCACGCAGTGTCCCGACATCGGTGCCATCGTCGCCCCAAGCATCCACGCCTGGTTCCGCGACGACCACAATGTCGCCCTACTCGACCGTCTGCGCACAGCAGGCCTCAACTTTGCGCAAAGAACCGTCACCGCCGCCTCCGACAAGCTCAACGGCACCACCTGGGTCATTACCGGCACCCTGAGCGAAGACCGCGAAACCATCGCCGACACCATCCGCGCCAACGGCGGCAAAGTCAGCAGCAGCGTCAGCGGCAAAACGACTTATCTGCTCGCCGGTGAAGACGCGGGCAGCAAACTCGACAAAGCCACGAAACTCGGCGTGAAGATTCTCACCGAAGCTGAGTTCCGGGCGATGCTGTAACGGTTTCCTAGGATGCTTGGAGCTTACTAAGTCGCGCCTTCGAGCTGCGCTTCGGTCTTCTTCTTTTCACGCTGACGTTGGCTGCTGTCGAGGGTGCGCTTGCGCAGGCGGATGCTCTTCGGTGTGCATTCTGCCAGCTCATCGGGGGCGATGTATTCGATGGCGCGTTCCAGACTGAAGCGAACCGGTGGCGAGAGCGCGATCGCTTTGGTGCCGCCTGCTTCGCGGAAGTTGGTCAGGTTTTTACTGCGCGTCGGATTTACTGGCAGGTCGTCTGCGCGTGGGTTTTCACCGATGAGCATGCCGTCATAGACGAGTTCTCCCGGGCCGATGAAGAGCTTGCCGCGAATCTGGATGGTATCCAGCGCGTAGCTGGTGGCTTCGCCGCCTTCGGTGCTGACGAGTGTGCCCGTCGAGCGCGTCTGCATTGGTCCGGCATGCGGGGCGTATTCCTTGAAGAGATGGCTGTGGATGCCGTGGCCGCTGGTCTGGTTCATCAGATCAAACTCGAAGCCGATCAATCCGCGCGTGGGAATGTAAGCCTGCAGGCTGGTGCGTCCGCTGTGCGCGCTCATGTCCTCGATCTTGCCTTTGCGCTCGGAGATCGATTTCATCACGTTGCCGAGGTATTCATCCGGCACATCAATGTAGAGTGTTTCAAACGGCTCGCAGAGCACGTCATCAATGCGCTTCATGATCACCATCGGGCGGGACACCAGCACTTCGAAGCCTTCGCGGCGCATTTGCTCGACGAGCACGGCGATCTGCATCGAGCCACGGGCGCTGACATCAAAAATGCCGGCGGTGTCCGTGTCTTTGACGCTGATCGTCACATTCATCTTCTGCTCGCGGTCCAGACGGTCACGAATCTTGCGAGAAGTCACGTGATCGCCTTCGCGACCGGCCAGCGGGCCGTCATTCACTGCGAACTGCATGACAATTGTTGGGGGGTCGATCGCCACGAAGGGCAGGGAAGGTGCATCCGCCGCTCCGGCCACCGTCTGGCCGATGTCCACGTCTTCAAAGCCAGAGATGCCCACAATGTCACCGGCAGTGCCTTCAACGGACTCACCGGTGGTCAGTGTCGTGTATTGGAACACCTTGGTCACCTTGACCGGCTTCGCTTTTTCCTCTGGAGTCTTGCCGAGCAGGAAAATACGATCGCCTAGCTTCACGCTGCCGCGTGTCACCTTACCGATAGCCACACGGCCCACGAAATTGTCCCAATCGATGTTGGATACAAGCATCTCGAAACTGCCTTCGACTTCCGCTTTCGGTGCCGGGATGTGCTCGACGATCTTGCCCAGCAAGTAGGTCATGTCGTGGTGCTCGCCATCCGGTTTGTCGGTTACCCAGCCGGCGCGGGCGCTGCCATACAGGAAAGCGGCGTTGAATTGGTCTTCAGTGGCTTCGAGTTCGAGGAAAAGCTCCAGTACCTTGTCATGCACCTTAAGAGGTTCGATGTTCGGGCGGTCCATCTTGTTGATGAGCACGATGGGCTTGATGCCCTGCTGCAGCGCCTTCTTCAAAACGAAACGTGTCTGCGCCTGCGGGCCGTCGTAGGCGTCCACCACGAGCATCACGCCATCCACCATCTTCATCACGCGTTCCACTTCGCCACCGAAGTCAGCATGGCCGGGAGTATCGACGATGTTGATGATGTGGCCGTTCCAATGCACGGAAGTGTTCTTCGCCTTGATGGTGATGCCCTTTTCCTTTTCGAGGTCCATCGAGTCCATGGCGCGTTCGGCAATGGCCTGGTTTTCACGGAAGTTGCCGCTGGAGCGCAGCAGCCCGTCAACGAGCGTCGTTTTGCCGTGATCGACGTGGGCGATGATGGCGATGTTGCGAATTTTATCAGGGGTCATGGGCAGTTTTTGGGGGGCAGGGGGCCGCGAGGGTAGCAGCCTCTGAGAGATAGGCAACCGCTGATGCGCGGTCATGTCATGTGATCCGCCACCCATGAACGTCATGGTGCAGTCAAGTCACAACCAGGAGGAAGGGCTATAGCAGCGCCTGATGAATTGGAGAGAATAGTTCTTGTCAAAATCTTCACAGCAAAATCCAGACATGCCCAATCTATAGCGCAATAGAACTCGATGCTATTCAGCATGCCCTCATGAACTTTCACATCTAGATCAAATGATAAGCGAACATGCAGAACATGACGCTGAGCGGCATCAGGTCAGCATAGCCTGCGAGAGATTGTACGAACATCATCACGCCGCTCTGATCCGTCAGGCCACCATGTGTGGTTGTGATGAGAATGATTCCAAGGATGCGGTGCAGGAGCTGTTTGCAAGGCTCTTTCGTCTCAAGATGATCGTTCTGGTCAGTCGTTGGCCTTCTGAAGCGCAGCGGGCATGGTTGTTTCGCACGCTTAAATGGATTGTTCTCAATATGAGAAGACAACGCGTCACCATTCGTCGTGGTCACGGTGCGACGCATGATTCTATTGAAGCTTTGATGGAGGTAGGGCGAGATTTTACATCCGCCAGCTCCATCACGCCCGCCTCCGAGCATGATCGCCAGTGGGCCATGATGCTGCTGGAGGATGGTCTGGATATGCTCCGTGTCTCTGTCAGTCCGGCCCTCTGGCAATGCATCGAGATGTCTTTGTTCGGCCCGGATGCAGTAGAAGGCCCGGTGCATCCGCCACCCGCGCTGCGTGTAGCCGCACATCGTGCGCGACTTCGTCTGCGCGCCATGGTCACTGCCAAGGCTGGCCCCAGTGCCAAGGCCGGGCTGTTCCAGGCGCTTTGTGCTCAGAATTGAATGCGGGCAGGCTTGGTGCCTTCATCACGGCGCGTTACTCGAAGGTATTGACGTATGCCATGAATCCTTGCACCTCAGCAGTGTTCCCTTTTCGTCACGCTGGTGCGTACACGCTTTTGTGTGAAAAAAAAGGCAGTGTCGAATCATTCACGCGGCATGCGATGCGTCATTGCATGAGGTGATCAATCTGGTGGCTTGAATTTTTTGTCGACGCCATGAAAAAAATCATCCTCGCGCTCATCATTGGGCTTTTATCAGTTCAAAGCGGCATTGCTGATGTCGTTTCCTATTGGAACTTTAATGCGCTTTCAATTGCTACCGCTAGCAACCCTGGCGCTGGTGGTGTACCGACTTCGATTGCAGCGAATCAAGGTGCAGGAACGCTTTCGTTAACGGGCTATGGCGGGACGGTGGATGACTTTGCTGGTTCCACCATCAATGCCATCTCACCTGATGGTGCTGGCGCCTCACTGAGTCTGGTCGCAGGCGGCACAGCGGCTCCGTTCCCTGGCAACGGAACCTACATCGAGCTGCAGTTGAATCTCACGGGTTTTTCCGATCCGATCATCTCATTTGCTGCCCGCGGCACATCATCAGGATTCAATACTGGAGCCTGGTCCTACAGTGTTGCAGGAGGTGCATTCACAACGATCTCAGGAGTGAATACGGCAACGACCTCAACCACTTTCGCGCTTGCGCCGGCGGTCGATCTGACGGCGATCAACGCGGTGGACGGCCAAGCGAATGTTCGTCTTCGTTACACCGTTAGCGGTGCGACGACCAACGCTGGTAACAACCGAATCGATAACTTACAAGTCAATGCGACAGCAAGCGGCGGTGATACTATTGCTCCCCTGGCTAGCACCTTTTCTCCTCTCGACAACGCGACCGGTGTGAGTGTCTCCGCAGCACCGAGCATCGTCTTCAATGAGCCGGTCAAAAAAGGCACAACGGGCAATATCTTGATCAAGCGCAGCAGCGATGACTCGATCTTTGAAACCATCGCAGTCACTTCTACCCAGGTCGTTGTTGCGGGCAGCACGGTGACGATCACACCCACTACCGCGTTTGCGAATACGAGCGGCTACTACATTGAAATCCCTGCTGGAGCCATCCAGGACATCGCAAACAACAGCTACGCGGGGCTCAGTGGTGCCGCAGCCTGGAACTTCACCGTCGGGGATACTAACGCCCCACTGGCGAGCACCTTCGCCCCGGCGGATGGCGCGAGCAGCGTGGCTCTCAACGCCACACCGGCCATCACTTTCAATGAGGCTGTGCAGAAAGGCACCGGCAACATTGTCATCAAAGACTCTGGCGGTTCAATCTTCGCTACCATCGACGTGACCTCAGCTCAGGTCGCAGTCTCGACCAACACTGTGACCATCACCCCGACAACGGTCTTTGCGAACGCCACGGGCTACTACTTGGAGATCCCAGCTGGAGCTATCAAAGACCTCGCCGGCAATGACTATACGGGCATCAGTGGTGCCACCGCATGGAACTTCACCACCGGGAGCGCTGCTCCTGTTTATGTCGCGACGAAGACACTTGGCTTTGAAGGCGCCATCAAGCCGACCGGCGGCGTCACCTCCGCTGACTTCTATGCCGAGGGCAACGGACAGGGGGCCTTCGCCGTTTATGGCGTCGCCAGTTTCAAGTTCAGCAAGATCGACTTCAACCTCTCCGGCGCGGCGAACATCACCGCCGTCACCAAGGCCGAGTTCACCCTGACCAACAATGACCGAACCTTCTCCGCAGGCAGTCAGGTGCAGTTTTTCCTCACCACGGACACCTACAACGGGAATTTCAGCAGCCTGAGCTTCAATTCGGCGCTGATCAACGGGATCAACAACGCTCAGTTTACGAACGTGCCCGTCTCGATTGGAACGTTCTCATACACCCCGGCGACCACCGCTGCACAGGGTGGCACCAAAGTTACTTACACCCTTGATCTCAGCGCAGTTGAGCCTGCTTTGCTGGCGCGTTTGAACAGCGGTGCCGAGTTCAACATCATCATGGCTGCCGTCACCGCGCCAGCCGCGATCACCTTCTCCGGCAAGGGCAACACCTTTGACCCTGGTGATCCTGAGTTGAAGCTCTCCGTGAACCAGACACCGGGCACGGACAGCACGCCGCCGCTCGTGGATGTCTTCACTCCTGCGGACGGTTCCAGCGGCCTGGCGCTCACTTCCAATCTCACCGTCCTTTTCAATGAGCTCATCCAAAAGGGGACGGGCAACATTTCCCTCTTCCGCAGCGACAATGTGCTGATCGAAGCCATCAACGTGGCATCTTCGCAAGTGACGGTCAGCGGGGGCACGGTCACGATTGATCCCGCAGCACCTTTGGTTTCGGGCAACTCGTATTACGTCCAGTTCGCCGCAGGCTCCATCCAGGATGTCTCCGGCAACAACTTTGCTGGCATCTCCGACACCACGACCTGGGAATTCACCACTTCCCAGCCGCCCATCACCGCGACGGGACCGTTCTCCATTTCACAGAGTGCACCCGCAGGCACGATTGTCGGGAAGTTGAACCCGAACATCAATGGCAACGAGGGCATCAAGTATGAGATGCTCGGCGGCAGCGGTGGCTCGACATACATGGAAGCCGTCCCTGGCACGAACTGCGTGGTGAACCCGATCTTCACGATGGGCGACACCATCCTCAACAGCACTGGCGCGATGAATGCCAGCAGCGCTGGCAGCTTCTCGCCGATCGGCACACCGGACGGCCTGGGTGCCTTCTCTCTGAACGCCAGCACCGTGCGCATTATCATGAGCCACGAGATTGCGATGCCGCTCAGTGCTGGACTGGCTGGCTATGCATTCACACTCGCCAATGGCACTGTGCTGAACAAGGGCGGTTCGCGTCTTACCTACATTGACGTGGACAAGGCCAGTCGCCGCGTGGTGGACGGCGGCCTCGCCATCGCACGCATGTATGATCGCGCGGGCAATGTGGTGACGAGCACCAGCCAGCTCGATCTCGGCGGCCTGGACCGCTTCTGCTCGGGCTCGTTGTATGAACCGAATTTATTCGGCGCGAATCGCGGCATCGTGGATCGCATCTACTTTGCGGGTGAGGAGAGCAGCACGACCTTCAGCGCTCCCTACGGCGGCACGGAATGGGCTCTGGACGTTGCCACGGGCGACCTGTGGGCGCTCCCGGACTTTGGTCGCGGTGGGTGGGAAAACGCCGCGCAGGTGGACACGGGTACTACCACGCACGTTGCGTTCCTGATGGGTGACGACGCGCAGGGTGCACCGCTTTATATGTATATTGGAGTCAAGAACGCGGCGGGCAATTTCATTGAGCGCAACGGCTTGAAAGGCGGCCAGCTTTATGTGTGGAAGGCCACTAACGGCGACACCACGCCGCAGCAGTTCAAAGGCACCGGAGCCACGCGTGCCGGCACGTGGGTTGCCATCAACGCCAAGAACGCCGCGCTGGCCGGCACGACGGGCTATGATGCGCAGGGCTACAAAAACGACAACATCCTGCAGAGTGAGGCCGACATGCTCGGTGCCTTCTCCTTCTCGCGTCCGGAAGACTTGTCCACCAGCCCGACGGACGGCACGATCCTGGCCTTCAACTCCACGGGCCGTGGCAGCCTGTATCCGTTCGACAACTGGGGCGACACCTACATTGTGGACATCGACTTCACCAACATCAATGCGCCCACGGCTTCGATTCGCCTCGTCTATGACAGCGATGACGCCGGTGGCGGCCAGTTTGGTACGCCCGAGGAAGGCCTGCGCTGCCAGGACAACCTTGACTGGGCCGATGACGGTTTCCTTTACGTCCAGGAAGACCAGGCGAACCAGGTGGGCAACTTTGGTGCTGCGGGCTTTGAGACCTCCATCTGGCGCATGGATCCGGCCAACGGTCGCATCACACGCCTCACGATGACGAATCGCAGCAATGTGCTGCCGCTCGGCTCCACGGATGGCAATGTTGCAGACTTTGGCAACTGGGAGTCCTCCGGCATCGTGGATGTGTCCACACTGTTTGGTGAAGCGGCCGGCACGCTGCTTCTGTTTGACGTGCAATCGCACTCAGTCACGAACGGCTTGATCTCGTCAAAGACGCTGTTTGAAGGCGGCCAGCTCTGCTTTCTGGAGCGTGGGATCTCAAAGGGCGCGTTTGCCCTGAATCCAAACACCGGTGTCATCACGCTCGCCAATCCGCTGGCGCTTAGCGCCGCGAACCATCCCTCGCATGAACTCCGCATGCACGCCTATGACGGCACCAACCACGCGTTCGCCGCCATCACGGTCAACGTGAACAACACCGCTGTGGTCCTTACGAACAACTTCAAGGCAGCCACCTTCAATACCTCGCACTTCCGCGACACTGACAACACGCTCATCAACGACCTCGGCGTGCTCACAAACGTGAAGTCGCAGAAGATTGCCCGCATCATCCAACGCAACAACCCGGACATCATCCTGCTCAACGAGTTCGACTACGACGCAGGCGGCAAGGCGATCAAACGCTTCAAGGAGAACTACCTCGAAGTGGGCCAGAGCGGCGAGTCGCCAGTCTATTACCCGTATGTTTTCATCACGCCCGTGAACACAGGCGTTCACTCCGGCTTCGATCTCGACAACAACGGTTCTGTCGTTTCCACACCCGGTGCCACGGGCTACGGCGAGGACGCGTTCGGTTTCGGCACGCATCCGGGTGAATACGGCTTCGTGGTGCTCTCCAAGTATCCGATTGATACGGCGAACATCCGCACCTTCCAGAAGTTCCTCTGGAAGGACATGCCCGGCGCCATGCTGCCGGACAATCCAAACATCGCGGGCACCGGCGACTGGTATTCGCCAGCGGAACTCAATGTCTTCCGCCTCTCATCCAAGAGCCATGCGGACGTGCCGGTCAATATCAATGGCACCATCGTTCATGCGCTGGTCAGCCATCCCACGCCGCCCGTGTTTGATGATCCAGCCTCGGGCCAGCCTTGGATCGCTGGCGTGGACCACAACGGACGCCGCAACAGCGATGAGATTCGCTTCTGGAACGACTATGTGAACCCTGCCGCATCGAGTTACATCTACGACGACACCGAGACGCTCGCGACAGCCGGTGGCGGTCTCACGCCAAACGCACGCTTCATCATCTTCGGTGATCAAAACTCCGATAACAACGAAGGCGACGGCACTGATCCGGCCATCAAGCAACTCATCGGCGGCGTGGCCACCGTGGGCGGCGCACCCATCGCTGCGAACCCGCTCATCAATGGTACCTTCGTCCCCGGCGGCGGCGCTGGCCCGAATTCCGATGACACCGCAGCCTTTAGCGGCGGTGTGCGTGTGGACTACGTGCTGCCTTCTATCTTCGGCCTCACTGCGAACAGTGGCGGAGTCTTCTGGCCTGCCGCAGGCTCAGACCCGATCACCGCAGCGCTCGATGCGACGGACCATCATATGGTCTTCGTCAATCTCACGCTCACCGGCGTGGAACTGCCGCCGAACACCAGCGTCATCAATTACTATGCACCTGCGCAGGGCCTGAGCGGCACGGCGTTGCAAAATGCACTGCGCAACATCATCAAAAACCATGTCGTCATCGACTATGGCACGATTGATGAAGTCATGCAGGTCATTGATGAAGCCGCGCCCGGCAGCGCCAATGTGCGCCTGCTCTATTCCAACGCCACGCTGCCGAAAACCAGCAACAACATCAGCGGCGGCTGGAATCGCGAGCACGTCTGGCCTCGTAGCGACGGTGTGGGCGACAACGGCCCCGACTACAGCGACCTGCATCACCTCTTCCCGTGCAAAGACACTGTGAACAGCCTTCGCTCCAACGATCCGTATAACGTCTGCGCCAACACTTTTAGTGATCCTTTCGCTCCCGAGTCCCATGGAGACGGCAACTACTGGGAGCCGCTCGACCGCGACAAAGGCATCGTCGCCCGTGCGCAGCTTTACATGATGACACGCTACGACGGCAGCGAACCGCTCACTGTAGACCTCGTTCTCGCCGACAACACCGCTCCCACCGGCACCCAGGGTGTGCTCACTACGCTGCTCGCCTGGCACAAAGCCTTCCCGCCCTCAGACTACGAACGCAATCGCAACAACTCCATCTACTCTGGCGCTCAGGTGAACGGCATCACTCGCGCCCAGGGCAATCGCAACCCGTTCATCGACTTCCCGCAGTTTGCGGATGGGATATTCCTCAGCACTGGGGCGCCCTCGTTCTCCAAATGGCAATTGCAGAATTTCAGCCTCGCGCAGTTGCTCAGTTCTGCCACATCCAGCTCCAGCGCTGATGCGGACGGCGATGGCCGCAGCAACTACGCTGAATTCCTCCTCGGCGGCAATCCACTCGGCGGTGCCGACAATCCCCTTGCCGCCGCACGCACCGGAAACAATCTCACGCTCACCTTCCGCCGCCCGAAAGGCATCACCGAGCAGGCCCGCATCGAGGTTTCCAGCAACCTCGCCAATTGGTCCACCGTCCCCGGCTGGGAGGCCTCCTCCATCATCACCGATCTCGGCGACTACGAGCGCATCGACTTCACCACGACGATTCCCGTTGGAAACGGCGGTCTATTCTACCGCGTGGTGTTTCAATAAGACACTTCCATGCAAAAGCTCGTCACCATCTACCTGGACAACATGGCCTACGAAGGCTCCACCATGTTCAAAGGCCACGCTGGTAAGCACGGTCACGTCGAGGAGCATTTGCAGCAATACCTTGCCGAAGGCTGGTGGGTCGTCTCCACCACCGCCTTCGGCGGCTCAGCCGACGGTTACACAGCACGCGGCTGGATCGCTGTTGTTCTGGAGAAGAACACGTAGGTGACTTGAATGCCGCGCTCCATTTACAGAACGAGTCACGCCGTGGTCTCTATGAGCCGCGCCCTATCTACTGCGTTCTCGTGAGTTCAGAGTCGCGATCAAGTGTGAAGAACACGTCGCACGAGGTTTTGTGACCTTTGCAAGAATCTAAGAATGTATCAGTGATGCCGCAACTTCATCTCCTCATTGCTCTGCTCTTGTTTCCCCTGGCTTTGTTGGCCCAGCCTGTAGTGACGCTGCCAGAAACGCATCGTATTACCACGGAGCATGGCGAGCGGGTGTATGAAGTCGCCACGGATGAACTAGCGGTCGATGACGCCAGCGGTCAGCAGCAGGTGCAGAAGCAAGCCGCAGTGGCCAGTGCGCAGGCGGCGCGGGTGAGGGCGGTGGCCTTGAAGGGTGATCTTGTGGTGTATGAGCAAGGCAGGCCGCGCGACGATAGTTCTCGCCGAATCGTACGAAAGCAACTCGCGGTGCGACTCGTCCCTGGCGCGGATGCGCTGGCACTGGCCGCAGCCACGGGACTGCGGGTTGTGGGAGCACATCCGAGCGCGCCGGGTTATTTCATGTTTGAGGCGGTGGACTCAGGCGCGGCGCTGCTGGCGGTGGCAGTGCTCCACGCTAGGGCTTGAGGGACAGCGGTTGGGCCGCCACTGGCCCCCCAGCAGAAGAAGCGTTTCATTCCCAATGACACGCTCTACACTCAGCAGTGGCATTTGCGGAACACCGGCCAGGGCAGCGGCCTAGCTGGCACAGATGTGAATGTGACGAGCGTTTGGGACAGCTACAAAGGCGCTGGATTGCGCATCGGAGTGGTGGATGACGGCTTGCAGACCGCGCATCCCGATCTCAGCACGAATGTGGACACGGTGAACGACTATGATTGGAACGACGGCACGCCGGATGATCCGAATCCGGTGCTGACCGCAGATTTTCACGGCACTTCGTGCGCTGGAGTGGCGGCAGGTCGTGGCAATAACAACCTCGGCATCAGCGGCGCGGCACCTGAGGCGACGCTGGTCGGTCTGCGCCTGATCGGCGCGGCGACGACGGATTCGCAAGAAGCGGAGGCGATGGGCTGGAAGAACGACATCATTCAGGTGAAAACGAATTCCTGGGGGCCGACCGACGATGCACGGAGACTGGAAGGCCCAGGGACTCTTGCGCTGGCTGCGCTGCAAACGGCGGTAACAAGCGGACGCGGCGGCAAGGGTACGATCATCCTCTGGGCCGGCGGCAACGGCGGCAATGTGGGCGATGACTCGAACTACGATGGCTACGCCAACAGCATTTACACCATCGCTGTGGCTGCACTGAGCAATGATGGCACGCGGGCCTACTACAGTGAACCAGGCGCGAACTTGGTGGTCACTGCACCATCGAGCGGCGGCACGCTGGGCATCGTCACGACCGATCTCGTCGGCGCCAGCGGCTACAACACCGGCAGCGTCGCGGGCGAACTCTCGGATACAAACTACACGAACGACTTTGGCGGCACCTCTTCCGCCACACCACTGGCTGCTGGCTGCGTGGCGCTGCTGCTCCAGGCGAATCCAAACCTAGGCTGGCGTGATGTGCAGGAGATCCTCATCCGCAGTGCCACGAAGAACCATGTCGCTGATACAGACTGGGCAGACAATGCGGCGGGCATCCACTTCAATCACAAATACGGTGCGGGTCTCATCAATACACAGGCCGCTGTCACCATGGCCTCGACGTGGACGAATCTCGTATCGCAAACGAGCACCAGCAGTGCGCAGACGGGACTCAGCGTCGCCATTCCCGATAACAACGCCACCGGCATCACACGCAGCTTCGATCTTAGCGCTTCAAATCTCCGCGTGGAGCAGGTTACGCTCACTTTGAGTGCCACGCATACCTCTCGCGGGCATCTCGCCGTCACGCTGACCTCTCCCTCCGGCATGGTCAGCAGGCTGGCGGAGCGCCATGCGGACACGGGCGACCATTACAGCGCGTGGACCTTTAGCAGCGTGCGCTGCTGGGGTGAAAACTCGCAGGGCATCTGGACGCTACGCGTGAGTGATCTCACCAGCGGCACCACGGGCACGCTCACCGCCGCCACGCTCACGGTGAATGGTACGCCTGCAGGTCCGGTGAATCAGCCGCCGGTGATCGCCTCCGCGTCGCTTTCAGCCAGCGGCATGGCTTTCACGGATCAAAGTGTGAACGTCAGTTCCGTCTCCGCCAGTGATCCCGAGGGCTTGCCCGTGACGCTCGTCTATCAGTGGCAGCAAACCGCCGACAATCTCACCTTCACCGACATCGCTGGCGGCACGAGTGCTGGCCTGACGCTGTCGGAAACCTTGGCTGGCCGCCTCGTGCGCTGCCGCATCACACCATCGGCTGGTGGTCAAAACGGCGCGGCATTCAGCACCAGCACGCTCGCGGTGAATCGTCGTCCAGCACGCTGGGCACGCGTGAGCAGCAGCTACAGCCATGATTCGGAACTCTTCCTCGCCAGTTCCGCCACCACCTTCGGGCGTGAGCTGATCATCAATGAATTCAGCCAGGGCAATGGCGGCAGCAAAGAGTGGGTCGAGTTGCTGGTGCTGAAGACGGCCGACCTGCGTGGCTGCACGCTGGCGGATCGAACAGGGACTTACACCACCTTTGCCAGCGTCGCCCTTTGGAGTGCCGTCACGCCCGGCACTCTCATCATCATCTACAACAATGCCGACCGCGACACGCTGCTGCCCGCCACGCAGGATCTCGATCCTAGCGATGGTGTGCTGGTCATCGCCCACAACAATGCGAGCGCCTTCACCGCAGGCACCTGGGGCGGCTTGAGCAATTCAAACGCCGAGAGCGTCATCATCAAAAAATCCGCCGGGCAGATCATCGACGCCCTCTCGCTCAACAACGAAAACGTCTATGATCCCAAGCTCGCCGCCGTCGGCAGCACGAAGAGCGCCTTCTTCACCGGCGATACGGAGCCTGGAGCGGACAACGCGCTGCTGTGGACCATCGGCAATGCCAGCGCCGCCACGCCGGGCTTGGGCAATGGCGGCATCAACACCACCTTCGTCAGCAATCTGCGCAGCGGAGCCTTCAACGTGCAGCCGCAGTTCCGCCTCGGCTCCACCAGCGATGCGGTGCCCGGTCTCGGCATCCAGGCTACCACGGGCCTCTTCAGCGGCACACCGACCGCCGCAGGGCTTTATCAAGTCGTCATCGAGCGCTTCCTCAGCAGCGAAGTCGTGAGTCACAGCTTCCCATTGCTCGTGCTCGATGCCAGTGGCTCAGGCATCGTGCCTGCTGGCAAAACCTGGACGCTGGATGCCGCTGTCACGCTGCCCGGCAGCCTTACTGTGCAGGGAACTGTGAGCATGGACTCCTACGCACTCGTGATTCCAGGTACGCTCGCGCTGCCAGGCACGCTGCTGAACCCAACAGGCACTTTGACGTATTTGAACCGCACTGGTGCGCTGCCGCCCGGCCAGATTTCGCTCGTGTCGAATCCCATAAACGATGTCGCCGACGATGATGGCGACGGTTTGGCCAATCTGATCGAGTTCAGCCTTGGCACGGATCCCTCCGCCGCCTCCGCCTTGCCGATCACGAGCCAGATCACCAGCGGTCACTTGGAGTTCACCCTCCAGCAGCCCGCAGGCATCACCGGCGTCACCACCACCATCGAAGTCAGCGGCGATCTCAGCACCTGGCAATCTGGCCCCGGCCACACGCAAGTCATCAGCGACACCACTAGTGCCGCTACACGCACACTTGTCGTGCGTGACGAGCACACCGGCGCTCAGCGCTTCGTGCGGCTCCGGGTGACGCGGTAGTTACCACATCATCGCAGCCCCGGTCACACAGCCGCCACCTCGTTCCCTGCCTCGCAGAGGAAATGGAAGTGCCGCGTTCCCGCTCAAAAGACCGTTGACAGGGCATGCGGTTTCACGAAAAATTTCGTCCCGTCACCCATGGCGGGGCACGCCAGCGGTGGCACCAACCAACCACCTCAACCACCGCACTCCTATGGCTCGCATGCTCACTGAACGCGAATCCTCCGCCCTCCACCTCAGCACCGCGCGCCGACACCAGCGCCTGGCCCGCCGCTACCGCCGTGACGGCCTCGTCACCGCCATCGAACCCCTCATTACCGACCTGGAGGCCAAAAGCGCCAGCGCAGACGCCAAAACCTTTGAAACCCAGGCCGCCTACGACAACGTCCTGGCCGCCGATGCCGATCAGGATGACGCCGTGCGCAACCTCTTCAACGCCGGGGAGCAGCACGACCGCAGCAATCCCACCGCCCCGGCCCTGCCTACCCTCTTTCCCGACGGCGGTTTCGGCGATCTGATTGATGAACCCCTCGCGCAGGAGCCCGAAAGCGTGGCCGCCCTGGCCACCCGTGTGGACGCACTCGGCGCGCAGCATCCCCTGGCCGCCCACGCCGCCACGCTGCGCACTGCCGCCCAGGACGTGCGGGACGCCCTCAAAGCGCAAAACGATGCCGTGCGTGCGCAAAAATCCGCCGAGGCCGAGGAAGAAATCGCCCAGGCCGCCCTGCGCCGCCAGTATGAGGCCAATTACCTCGACGCCCGCCGCCAGTGGGGCCGCCCCTTTGCCGAGCGCCTCTTCCCACGCCTCTATCCCGGCAAAGCCAAAGACAATGGCGGTGATCCCACCCCGGAAAACGGCTCGAAACCCGCGTAACACTCATCCGAACGTTGCCAAGGCAGCTCCCCCACGGGGGAAATACCGAAAAGCCGTCCAGAAGGCCATTCCCCCGCCGGGGAATGGCCTTTCCTCTGTCGTAACCACTCCTTCCCCGCCGCAGAAATAGCTGGGGAGGGATCCCGAGCCGGTTCCCCCACGGGGGAACCACCTTCCGCGCCTACCGAAGAACGTTCCCCGCCGGGAGAAATGCCTCACCCACCTCCCTCAGCACCTTCGCCCATGAGGAAACGCCAAAAGCACAGGCCGGAGGTCATTCCCCCGTTTTTTCGCCTGGCTACTTGGGCTTCGCCCACTGCGGGCGCTCCTCGATCACATAGTCCGTCATCAGATACTCGGTGCCATTCCGCAGGATGATGAACTTTACCGGCTGGCCGACGCCATACATGTAGAGCCACTTCTGGAAGTCAGCGACGCTCAGGATGCGGCTGTAGGAGAACTGCACGAGAATGTCGCCAACTTGGATGCCGAGTTTCTGCGCGGGGCTGTTGTCCCACACGTCTTCAATGACCACGCCGCCGTGGTGCATCTTTGCGGTGGGGAAATAGCGCTGCTCCTGTTCATTAAGAGGCCGCACGGAGAATCCCGTCCATGGCGACTTCAGGCTGCGCTTGGTTTTGAGGCTCTCGTAGATGTTGAAGCACAGATTGATCGGCAGCAGATGCGTCTCGCTGGTGTCCTCGGCATGACCCGGTTCGGGAACGGGCTTGTAGCCGGTGAAAATGGCCGCCACCTCGCCTGAATCGGCATGAAACACCGGACCGCCGAGCGATGCCGCCGGGATGGTGATCTTCGCGCGAAACATGGTTGAGGCGAGGCTGTGCTGATAGCACAGCTTCGTGTTCAAAGCGGTGACGGAGCCGTCGAGGGTCTTCAAAACGCCGTCTTCGAGTGAAACCGCCTGCAAGGCCATTGCGGGTGTGATTTCACGTTTCACAG
>Ga0114970_10000336_pt1 | contig 34469 bp, 23 predicted proteins | sample M_140205_XF_Meta_FD_87030 | JGI IMG/M metagenome (GOLD analysis project Ga0114970, IMG submission 87030) | Freshwater microbial communities from Lake Montjoie, Canada to study carbon cycling - M_140205_XF_MetaG | ecosystem: Environmental > Aquatic > Freshwater > Lake | place: Lake Montjoie...
GGCGGCGCACGCCACATCCATGCCGGCGCGCTCGAGGATGCGCTGGAAAACGCGCCGCACGTCGTCGCGGTCTTCCACCAGCAGCACGCGCACCGACGGAAGGCGCGGCGTGGCCGTCGACTCACGTGGACGCACGATCGGCATGGCCAGCGGCATGGCCAGCGGCATGGCCAGCGGCATGGCCAGCGGCATGGCCAGCGCCTCGTTGGCGTCGGCGAGCGGGACACCGAATTCGAAGGTGGTGCCCGCCGGCGACGTCTCCATCACGCGCACGTAGCCGTTGTGCTCCTGCGCCACGGAGAACACCGTCGAGAGGCCAAGCCCCGTGCCGGCACCCGCCTCCTTGGTGGTAAAAAACGGCTCGAAGAGGCGCAACAGATTCTCGGGTCGAATGCCGTGCCCGGTGTCGCTCACCCGCAGCACGGCATAGGGACCGGGGCGCACATCGGCCTGACCCATGTTGATCGTGGCCGCCGTGGCGTCGTCGAGCGGCATGATCAGAGCGCTCACCGTGAGCTGGCCACCCCCCGGCATCGCGTCGCGGGCGTTGATCACGAGATTCATCACCACCTGCTCGATCATCGACGGATCCGCCATGACCCAGAGCGGCGCAATCGACGGATTGATGCCGAGCGAGATCCCACTCGGCATCAGCCGCGCGAGCAGGCGGGCCAGGCCCGTGCCAATGTCGTCGAGAGCGACTCGACGCTCTTCTTTGGCCTGCCGGCGCCCGAAGAGAAGCAGGCGTCGCGTGAACGTCGAGGCCCGCTGGACGGCGTCGTCGAGGTCGCGCACGACCTGCCGCGCATCGGGGTCGAGCGTGTTCGAGCGGCCGATCTCGTACACCTGCAGCGACATGGCCGACAAAATGTTATTGAAGTCATGCGCGATGCCGCCGGCGAGCTGGCCGACCGCCTCCATCTTCTGGCTTTGCTGGAGGCGCCGTTCGCTGGCGACGAGGGACTCCGCCATGCTCGCCTCCGCCTTCGACGCCTCGCGACGTTCCGCGAGGGCTGCTGCGAGCGTCAGTCCCGTGATGGTGATGAAGCCGACGTACCACTGCAGCGACAGCAGGCGCTCGTCCTGCGTGGTGCCGCCCAGCACCGAACTCTGGCTGTCGATCACCACGATGAAGGAGAGCACGGTGATGATGCCCACCACAGTCATCGTGCCACGCACGCCGAAGCGTAGCGCCGCCCACAGGAGGGGGAGGACCAGCGAGTGGGGACGCAGGTCGATGATGCCGAAGATCCGCGTCCCATTGAAGACCAGCAGCGTCTGCACGGACGCCAGCACGGCCAGGGCGGCCAGGGCGGTCACTTCGGCGACGAAGGCAGCACGCGAGCCGGGGACGTAGGCGTCATCGGCCGGTCGCGCCCACGTCACGATGAGTGGCGTGATGACCAGCATGCCGAGGAAGCCGCCGATCTACGTCGGCATGAAGTCGGACCAGAAGCTCCGCCCGGCGGCACCCGCAAGAAACCCGGACAGGACGCTGTTGACGGTCACGCCGATCGCCGACGCGATCACCAACGTGGGCAAATCACGCAGCCGGGTGAAGCGCACGTCGGCGCCACGCCAGCGGGTGACGATTTCCGCCGCGATGAGACACTCGACGTAGCTGGCGGCGATGTAGCCGAGGGTCAGCCAGCTGGGCGGGAAGGTGCTGGGCGAGGCGAGGCGTCCAACGGCGAAGGCCACCGTGAGCAACAGCCATCGGGGCACGTGCCGGAAGAGCAGCAACCCCGCGAACAAGGCACCCGCGGGGGGCCAGAGGGGCGCGATCGGTCCCGAGCGGGAGATGTCCAGCGCCACGAAGTACAGGGCGCCGTACGCGATCGCAAACCACAGCAGATCCCCCGCCGCTCTCCGGAGCTCCGGTCCTCGCAGCAGCCACAGCCACGGGCGGGAAGGAAGCGCCATTGTTGTCACGGCGGGGGCTGTATGAATCGCGCCCGCGCCGTCAGCCCTGGGTCCAACTGGTGACCAGTCGCTGCCACGGGATCACCGCCGCTACCAGCGCCAGCGTAACCAGGGTGCCGATCAGCGCCTTCTTGGCCTTGGCCGCCGAGGTGGGCGCCTTTTTCACCAGCACGCCCGATACGGTAGCGGCGACGACCGCCAGCACCATCAGGAACGGGTGCTCCACCACCAGCCGACGGAGCGCCGGATCCTTCATCGCGTCACCCATCGAGGCCCGTGCCGCAACCACAGCCGGACTCACGAACCACAGGCCGAGGCCGGCCAGCAACTGCAGGTGTACGAGCAGCGTCAGCCGCCGCACCAGCGTGGTCTCGGCGTCCGACCAGGTCGCGCTGCGCCCGAGGGCCCGCACGATCACGAGGCCGCCCATCAGCAGGACCGCCCAGGCCAGCAGGTTGTGCGCACCAATCAAGAATCCGTACATCCGATCGTCCTCCGGAGAATGAACCGCCCAATTCGCGTGGTATCACTGTCTTCTACGCTGGGAATGTTATCCTGCCTGCACTCGCCGCGCTGATCCTTTCTCTCGCCCCCCGCATCGATGCCGCTGACGCTGTCCCGCCAAAAAGCCGGCAACGTGCTCGCACTCGTGATGGTCATCGCCCTCAACGGGCTCGCCGCCACGGGTGCCATGAGCGGCGATTCGATCGGCGTGATCGCCAACCGGTACCGCTCGCTTTTCCTGCCCGCCGACTACGTGTTCGGGATCTGGAGCGTGATCTATCTCGGGCTCATCGCCTCGGCGGTATACCAGGCGCTTCCCACGGCCGGCGCCGAGCGTGCCGTGCAGCGACTCGGCATCTGGTGGGCGGTGACCGGCGCGCTGAACGTGGCGTGGATCTCGCTCTTCTCGTTCGGTGAGTTCGCGCTCGCGCTGCCGGTGATGGTGCTGTTTCTCGTGACGTTGATCGCGATCGGAGAACGGGTGCGCGCGGGCACTGTCCCATCTCTCACGGAACAGGCCTTTCTGATCTGGCCGCAGGACATCTACCTCGCGTGGATTTCGGTGGCGCTGATCGCGAACAGTTTTCAGTTCGCGCAGGCCGTGCAGTGGAGCGGCTTCGGCATCGCGGAATCCACGTGGGCCGTGGCGATGATGCTGGTGGCCACGCTGCTCGGTGCGATGATGGCGTGGGGGCGCGGAAACTGGCTCTTCCCGCTGGTCGTCGCTTGGGCGCTGCGCGGCATCGGCGCGCGATACCCGGAGGTCGCGGCCATCGCCGACACCACCCGGTGGCTGGTACCCGCCGGCGTCGCAGCGGGCGCGGTCGCGTGGCTGGCCGGACGCCGCGCCCGCCGCTCACGCCCTACTTCGCGGTGACCTTTGCGAAGGCCGCCTCGAAGGCGAGTCGGGCCGCGTCGTCGCTGCTGATGCGCCGGGTGAGATCGCCGTAATTCGCCTCGGTCAGCGCCTGCGCCTTTAGCACCCGCTCCCGCTCTGCGCGGTACTTGGCGCGCAGTTCGTCCAACAGCTCCGGCTTCTTGTTCTTCGGATCCGCGTACTCCGCGTCGGCCCGCTCGCGAAGGGTCGTCAGGGCGGCGTGGACCCGCGCGAAGGGCATCATCGCCGCCACACTGTCGGGGTGGGGCGCCGCCGCGACCGGCGACATGGTGGCCGGCGGCGTGGCGGGCGGCGTGGCCGTCTGAGCGTGGAGCGGACGGGGGGGACCCATCATGGCACAGCCGATCGCCAGCAGGGGAACAAGGCAGCGCAACACGGGAAACTCCGGGGGCCAGGTGAGGGCGGTTCGTACGCCACCGCCTTCAAAAGGTCTGCCCATAAGGACTGGGCGTCAACGGGTTGGCGCGAGAACGCGTTTTCTTCTTGCCTTTCCGTCGCTCGCGCCCGAACGTTCATATCTGCAGGTCCCTCCCGTGGTTCCCCTCCCGAAGTTCCCCCCCGCACGAGGTCAGGCATGAAGGCGATCTCCGCACTGGCGGTCACGCTCTCATTCGCCGTCGCCCTTCCCGGCCACAGCGATTCTCGGCCCACCGATCCGCCCCCAGCGCCTCGCGCTGTGGGTCATCCGGTGTTGCCCCGCCCCGTTGCGCGCCACGTGGCCGCCCCGAAGCCACTGCGGGCAGCGTCGATCGCGCCGGCAGAACTCAACGGGGTGGTCAAGCAGTACTGCCAGAAGTGCCACAATCCGACGATGCGCCGCGGCAATTTGTCGCTGGCGGACTTCGACGTGGGCGCCCCTGACGCGAGAGCCGAGGTAGCGGAGAAGGTCGTCGCGAAACTGCGTTCCGGCATGATGCCGCCAGTGGGATCGGCGCGTCCGAGTGTCGACACGCTCGACGCCTTGGTGACCTCGCTCGAACGACAGCTCGATGCCAGCGCCTTGGCGCATCCCAATCCCGGCCGTCGTACTTTTCAGCGACTGAATCGGGCAGAGTATCGCTTGGCGATCGCCGATTTGTTGAAGCTCGAGGTCGACGCGGCGGCGTATCTCCCGCCGGACACCAAGAGCGACAATTTCGACAACATCGCCGACGTGCAGGCGCTGTCTCCGACGCTGCTGAGCGCGTATCTGCGCGCGGCGAGTGATCTGAGCCGGTTGGCCATCGGCAACGCGGCCGCGAGCGCCGCCTCGAATACGTACACGATGCCGAAGCTGGCGTCGCAGGTGGATCACGTGGAGGGCACGCCCTTCGGCTCGCGCGGCGGCATGGCGGTGGTGCACATGTTCCCCGCCGACGGCGAGTATCGCTTCGACGTGAACTTCTTTCACGAAACCACGGGCGCCTTTGCCGGCGGCCTAGCGCGTGGAGAACAGATCGAGATTTCCGTTGATGGCGAGCGCGTGGCGCTGCTCGGCATCGACCGTTTCATGAATGCGTCTGACCCGAACGGCGTGGCGATGGGCAGTGAACGCGTGCGCATCACCGCCGGCCCGCACAAGGTCGCCGCGGCGTTCGTCCCGCCGGCGTTTCAGGGCGTCGTGCAAGATCTCATCAGCCCGCTCAAGTATTCGCTGAACAGCACGTCGAATGCGGTGGCCTACGGCTTCTCCCTATTGCCGCACCTGCGCGAACTCACGGTGAATGGCCCGTACGCGGTGACTGGCGTGTCCGACACACCGGTGCGCCGCAACATCTTCAGCTGCCAGCCTGCCACCGTATCCGCCGAGCGGCCGTGTGCGCAATCGATCGTGAATCGCCTGGGCATGATGGCGTATCGCCGTCCGCTCACCGAGGAAGATCGCGCCGGCCTGATGTCGCTGTACGATGCCGGCCGCAAGAGTGCCAACTTCGAGACCGGCGTGCGCACGGCCCTCGAGGGTATGCTGGCCAGTCCCGATTTTGTCTTCCGCTTTGAACAGGCGCCGCGCGACGTGGCCGCCGGTGCGAATTACAAGTTGCGCGACATCGACCTGGCGTCGCGGTTGTCCTTCTTCCTGTGGTCGGCGCCGCCGGATCAGGCGCTGCTCGCCGCCGCCGGCCGCGGCACGCTCTCGCAGACGGCGGGGCTCGAGCGCGAGGTTCGTCGCATGCTCGGCGACCCGCGGGCGAAGGCGCTGTCCACGCGCTTCGCGGCGCAGTGGCTGCGCCTGCCCGATCTCGACATCGTGCAGCCCGACATTCGACAGTATCCGGATTTCGACGAGCAGCTGCGCCTCGCCATGCGAGAGGAGACCGAGCTGTTCTTCGACGATCTCGTACGTCGAGATCGGCCGTTGCTCGATCTGTATCGCGCCGACTACACGTTCGTGAACGAACGGCTCGCACAGCACTACGGCATTCCCAACATCGTCGGCCCGTCGTTCCGGCGGGTGTCGTATCCTGACGCCGGACGGCGCGGCATCTTGTCGCACGCCAGTGTCTTGACGCTGACCTCGCACGCCGGCCGCACGTCGGCGGTGGAACGCGGCAAGTGGGTGATGGAAGTGTTGCTCAACTCCCCGCCGCCGCCGCCGCCGCCGGGCGTTCCCGATCTCGAAGCGACCCCGGGCAGTAGCTCTGGACGAATGCTTACCGTGCGCGAGCGCATGGAGCAGCACCGCAAGAGCCCGGCGTGCGCCAGTTGCCACAAGATGATGGACCCGATCGGTTTGGCGATGGAGCAGTATGACGTGACGGGACGGCTGCGCGTGCGCGACAACGGCATGCCGATTGACTCGCGCGGCGATCTGTGGGACGGCAGCACGGCCAGCACGGTGGCCGAACTGCAGCGCGCACTGCTGCGTCGCGAGGACGCCCTGCTGCGCACGTTCACGCGCAACCTGATGGCGTACGCCATCGGGCGTCGCATCGAAGCGTATGACATGCCGTCGGTGCGCGGGATCGTGCGCGACGCGGCGAAGCAGGACCATCGCATGACCGCCTATATCCTTGGCGTTGTTCGCAGCCCCGCGTTCCGCATGCAGCGTGCGGAAAGCGCCATTCCGAAAGCCACCGACGCGTCATCCGGCGCGTCGTCCCCGTCGTCCAAGTAAGGAGCCGCCTCATGGCGTTCATCAGCCGCCAACCACTGCCGCGCCGCACGTTCCTCAAGGGACTCGGCACGATGGTCGCGCTTCCGTATCTGGACGCGATGATTCCCACCACGGCCTTCGCGTCCAGCGCCCCGGCCAATCCGGCGCGCCTGCTCTGTCTCGAGATGGTGCACGGGGCGGCCGGCTGCAGTCCGTTCGGCCTGACGGAGCATCTCTGGGCTCCGCCTACGGCCGGACGCGCCTTTGATCTGAGCGGGACGTCGTTGTCTCCGCTCGAATCATGGCGCAAGTATCTCACGATCGTGAGCAACACCGACGTGCGGATGGCGGAGGCGTATAAGTCGGAAGAGATCGGCGGTGACCATTTCCGATCGAGCGCCGTGTTTCTCACGCAGGCGCATCCGACGCAGACCGAAGGCTCCGACATTTTCGCGGGCACATCGCTCGACCAGATGTACGCCCAGCGCTACGGCCAGGCGACGCCGATTCCTTCAATGCAGCTGTGCATCGAGCCGCTCGATCGCGCCGGCGGCTGCGCCTACGGCTACTCGTGCATGTACACCGACTCGATCAGCTGGAGCTCGCCCACCGAACCGCTGCCGATGATCCGTGATCCGCGCGTGGCGTTCGAGCAGCTCTTCGGCACGGGTGGCACGCCGGCCGAGCGCGCCGATCGCACGCGCAGCACGGGCAGTGTGCTCGACTGGATCACCGGACGCGTGTCGCAGCTGAATCGCCAGCTCGGCGCGGGCGACCGGCGTCGCATGGAGCAGTACCTCGAGAACATCCGCGAGATCGAGCGACGCATTCAGCAGGTCGAAGCGCGCAACGCGTCAGGTGAGGAACGTGAACTGGCCGGTGCGCCGGCCGGTGTGCCGGATTCCTACACCGATCATGTGAAGATCATGTTCGACCTGCAGGTCCTGGCGCTGCAGAGTGACATGACGCGCGTGTTCTCGTTCAAGATGGGCCGCGATGCCTCGGCCCGCGTGTATCCGGACAGCGGCGTGGCGACGGGTTTCCATCCGTCGTCGCACCATGGCAACAACCCGGCCCGCGTGAGGGAGTTCGCCGAGATCAACCGCTACCACGTGAGCCTCCTGCCGTACCTGCTCGACAAGCTCAAGACGACGATGGATGGCGATACGCCGTTGCTCGACAACACCACGATCATGTACGGCTCGCCAATGTCGGACAGCAACACGCACAACCACCGCCGCTGCCCGCTGATTCTCCTCGGTGGCGGCCATGGTCTGGCGTCGGGCAACCAGCACCTGAAGGCACCCGACGGCACGCCGATGGCCAACGTGATGCTCAGCCTGATGCACAAGCTGGGAATGGATGACATCAACACGTTTGGCGACAGCACCGGCGAGTTCGCGTTCTGATCTGTCTTTGACCTGTTTCCCACGCGGAGCGAAGGGCGTATGAATCGAGCGATGCTGAAGGTGTTCGGGGTGATTGCGTTGGGTATTCCCGGGGGACTGCCGATTGCGCTGCCTGTGGCGCTGCCTCCTTCGACGCCGGTGGCCGATGCCGCCATGCGCGGCGAGGGGGCCACGGTGCGTGCGCTGGTGGCGACCGGAGTCGACGTGAACCTGGCGCAGGGCGACGGCATGACGGCGTTGCACTGGGCGGCCAACCGCGGCGACTCGGCGCTCGCCGTCGTGTTGCTGCGCGCCAAGGCGCGCCTCACCGCGACCACGCGGATCGGCGGATACACGCCGCTCCATGTGGCGAGCCAGAGTGGAGCTACCGGCGTGGTACGCGCCCTACTGGCCGCCAAGGCCGATGCACGCGCCACCACCACGGACGGGGCGACGCCGTTGCATCTCGCGGCCGTGGCTGGGGTTCCCGGCACGATCACGGCGTTGATCGCCGCCGGCGCCGACGTGAACGCGAAGGAACCGTCGTGGGGACAGACGGCGCTGATGACCGCCGCGGCGCGAGGCCGAGCCGATGCGGTGCGGACGCTCTTGAAGGCTGGGGCGGACCCGGCCATCACGGCGAAGACGGTGGATATCATGGCCGCCGCCGCGCAGGACCGTCAGGCCAAGTCAAAGCGTGACGCCGTGCTCGCGCAGTTGCGCGAGGAGCAAGGGCAGACGAAGAATCTGAATTGGATGCCGAATCCGCAGCAGGTGCAGGCGGCGGTGAAGGCGTCGCGCGTGGTGGAGGTGGAGGCCGCTTCCGCCGCCGCCCTCGATGGCGCGGCGGCGGCCGCAGCGGCCGAGGAGGCGCGGCTGGCCGCACAGGGCGGTCGTGGTCTCGACGACGACAACCCGGCGTACAACGAGCAGCTCGGCGTGCAGGGTGGCCACACGGCGCTGCTGCTGGCGGTGCGCGAAGGACAGGTTGCTTCGGTCGATGCGTTGCTCGATGGGGGCGCGAATATCGATCAGGTGAGCGCCGGTGATCACACGAGCCCGCTGCTGATGGCCTCGATCAACGGGCACTATGACCTCGTGATGCGGCTGATCAAGCGCGGGGCGAATCCGAATCTGGCCAGCGACGCCGGCGCGGCACCGCTGTTCGCGGTGTTGAACAAGGAGTGGGCGCCGTCCACGCGCACGCCGCAGCCGGCGTTCCAGCTGCAGCAGCAGGCGACGTATCTCGAGGTGGTCGAGGCGCTGCTGAAGGCCAAGGCGAATCCCAACGCACGCCTCGTGAAGTCGCTGTGGTACACCACGTATAATCGCGACAACCTTGGCGTCGACTTCTCGGGGGCTACGCCGTTTTTTCGGGCGGCCTACGCGACCGACATTCCCGCGATGAAGCTGTTGCTGGCGGCCGGCGCCGATCCGATGATCGCGACGCTCAAGCCGAAGCCGAGAGCGCGTCGTGGTGCCGTGGCCGTGACCCGGGAAGACCCGTCGGGACTGGCGCCGATCCCCGACGGCGGATTGGGCGTGTTCGCGATTCACGCGGCGGCCGGCGTGGGATACGGAACGGGCTTTGCGGCCAACGACCATCGGCACACCCCCGACGGCTGGCTGCCCGCGATGCGCTTTCTGGTCGAAGAACTGAAGTTCGACGTCAACAGCCGGGACTTCAACGGCTACACCCCGTTGCATCATGCCGCCGCGCGCGGTGACAACGTGATGATCGAGTATCTGCTCTCGAAGGGGGCCGATGTGATGGCGGTGGCTCGGAGTGGACAGACCACGGTGGACATGGCCAACGGCCCGGTGCAGCGCATCTCGCCGTTTCTCGACACGGTCGCCTTGCTCGAGAAGCTGGGCGCGAAGAATAACCATCGCTGCGTGTCGTGCTGAAAGCGACAAAGCGCGCAATTTCGACGACCAGCCGTAAGCCGTAGCATACATGATGCGCGGGTCAGGGACATAGGATTTGACAGTCGGGCGTTGTAGCGCTAAGTCATTAGTGTTACCTCGGCCTCGGCCGCACCCACTGTGCGTCCACGGCCTGAATCACGCCCGACTCACATCCGAGGAGAGTCGATGTCCCGTACGTTTCGCGCTACGCGATTCCTCGTCCCGCTTGCGCTGCTATGCCTTGCCGGCAGTGCGCGGGCGCAGAGCCCAGTCACCATCAGTGGGCAGATCGCCGATTCCACCTCGAAGCGTCCGCTGGTCGGCGCCGAGATCACCGTGTTGCGCGATGCCGATGGCACGCTCGCGGGAAGTGCCCGAGCCGGTGAAAGCGGCCGGTACACGCTGGTCACCAACACGACCGGCCTCGTGACCGTGCGGGTGCGACTCGTTGGCTACACGCAGCAACAGCGGCGACTCACGCTCGTCGCCGGTCAGACGTTCACGGCCAACTTCAATCTTGCCGAGCGGCTGATGCAGCTCGATCAGGTGGTGGTAACGGGCACGGCCGGCGTGACGCAGCGTCGTGCCGTCGGCAACGTGGTCAGTACGATCGATGCCTCGAAGGTGCTCGAGATCGCACCGGCCCGCAGCGTGAACGAATTGATCGGCGCCCGTACCCCCGGCCTGATCGTGCTGCCGTCCACCGGTCAGGTCGGCACTGGCGCGCAGCTCCGCGTGCGCGGGACCAGCAGTCTCTCGCTGAGCAACGAGCCGATCGTCTACATCGACGGCATTCGCATGGATGCGTCGGCGTCACGCGGTCCCGGTCAGCGCGGTGGTGCCGGCGCGAGCCGTTTGAACGACATCAATCCGCAGGACATCGAAAGCATCGAAGTGATCAAGGGCCCGGCGGCCTCGACGCTCTACGGCACCGAGTCCTCCAACGGCGTGATTCAGATCATCACCAAGCGGGGCAAGTCGGGCAAACCGAAGTTTGATTTCACGACGCGTCAGGGCACCAACTGGATGCAGAATCCGGAAGGGCGCGCCGGTTTCAACTACTTTCGCAACCCGGTGACGAACGCGGTGGAAGGCGTCAACATCTATCGTCAGGAAGCGGAATTCGGCAACGGTCCGATCTTCACGAACGGACGCAACGCCGGTTACAACGCCAGCCTGAGCGGCGGAACCGACGATGCCCGCTATTACATCGCGGGATCATGGGATGACGACGTCGGGATCGTGAAGCACAACTGGGACAAGAAATTCAGCGCCCGCGCCAACGTCGACATGACGGCGGGCAAGACGTTGCGCCTGTCGGCGAGCCTCGGACATGTGCGTGATCGCGCCCGCCTCGCGCAGGGTGCGATCGACATCGATCCCTTCAGCCAGCTGGTGTGGGGCACGCCGCTCGCCCTCGGCACCGGCAAGCGCGGATTCTACAACTCGCCGCCGGAAAGCTGGGACGATGCCGTGAGCCTGGCGGATATCGATCGCACCACGCTCAGTCTCAAGGCCAACTACGCACCGAGGCCGTGGTTCACCCACCGCTTGACCACCGGCTTCGACGTCGGCTCGGAAAACGCGTCATTCATGTATCCGCGCCAGCCCCTTGGCAATCTCGACTTCCTCGCCAGCAATGGATTGGGCTCGAAGAACGTCAACCGCAGCTCGCGCACGGTGTTCACGCTCGACTACGCCGGATCGCTCAAGTACAACGTTGGACCGTTCAGCATGACCAGTTCCATGGGCCTGCAGGCGTTCCGGAATGAACTGAGCTCGGTGGGCGCCTCGGCCCTCACCTTCCCCGCTGGTCCGATCACCACGATCTCCGGCGGCGCAACCCGCAGTGGCACCGAGGATTATCTCGCCAACGCCACGGTCGGCATGTTCGTGCAGCAGGAGCTGGCCTGGAACAACCGCGTGTTCCTCACGGCCGCCGTTCGCGGTGACGACAACAGCACGTTTGGCGAAGACTTCTCGGCGATCTACTATCCGAAGCTGAGCGGCTCGTGGGTGATCAGCGAAGAGCCGTGGTTCAAGATGCCCTTCACGCAGTCGCTGCGGCTTCGCGGCGCGATCGGCGCCGCGGGCACGCAGCCGGGCACCTTTGATGCATCGCGGCTGTACGACCCGAGCGTCGGCTACCAGAACGCATCGGGTCTGGTGCCCGCGTCGTTCGGTAATCCCGCGCTCAAGCCGGAACGCAGCACCGAGTCGGAAGCTGGCTTCGAAGCCACGATGCTCGATGGACGCGTGGAGCTCGAGTACACGTATTACCAGCGCAACGTGACCGACGCGATCGTGAACTCGCCGATTCCGCCCTCGATCGGCTTCCCCGGCTCGCAGGTCGTCAACATCGGTAAGGTGAAGGGCTGGGGTAACGAAGTGGGCCTGAACCTGAACGTGTTGCGCGGGGAGAAGCTGGCGTGGGAAGTCGGCACGCAGATCTCGAACAACGGCAACGAAATCGTCAACATGGGTGGCACGCAATTCCTCACCGTCGGCGGCGGCGGTCAGGCGCAGAACCGCGTGGGCTTTGGCATCGCCGACTTCTTCATGTACAAGGTGAAGTCCGCCACGATTGACGCCAACGGCAACGTGCTGACGTCGATTTGCGACGGTGGCACCGGTAAGGCGGGGCTCGAGCAAGGTGGCGCCGATGTGGCTTGCTCGGCGGCACCGCGCGTGTACTGGGGGCATTCGCAGCCCACGTGGCAGTTCGGTGTGAATTCCACGGTCACGCTGTTCAAGAACCTGCGCCTGTACGCCCGCGTGGACGGGAACGGTGGTCACATCCAGTCGAACACTGAAATCCGCGCGCTGCACAACCAGGGATCGACCGAAGCGGTATTGCTGCGCAACGATCCCTTGCTGCAGGTGTACCGCGCGATCGAGGCCGACGTGCCGGGCACCTACAAGGCCGGCTTCCTTCGCCTCCGTGAAGTGTCGGCGACGTACACGATCGCACCGAAGTTCGTGCGGTTCATCGGCGCGCAGGGCGGTACGGTCAGCGTGGCCGGCCGCAACCTGTCGATGCTCTGGACGGAGCAGCACGGATGGAACACGTCGCGCGACGGTCGTATCGACGTCGATATCGCCGGCCGCCATGCGTGGGATCCGGAGGTTCGTGCTGTCGGACAGTTGTCCAACGGATTCCAGACGATCCTGCCACCGACGGCCAGTTTCGTGACCACCGTGCGACTCACCTTCTGACCCACCGAGACGATCATGATGAAGATCACGTTCCGGCGTGCGACGCTGGTGCTTTCGCTCGCGGCCACCGCGTCGTGCAACAGCCTCCTCGCCGTCGATAACCCTGGACGCGTCACCGCCGACGCGCTCAGCGATCCCGCGCTCGCCCCGATTCTTGAAGCAGCGGCCCTTCAGTCGGCGCAGTGCGCCTTCATGCAGTTCGCTGCCACCACCGGCATGCTCTCCGGCGAGTACCTGTCGTCGAACGGCTTCGTCGACAATCACATTTGGGAGTGGCGCGGCATCGTGGAGATCAAGCAGGCGCCGGGCGGCTGTCCGGCCAGCCGCACCACCACGTCGATGGGTTTCTACACACCGGCCCAACAGGCGCGCTTTCAGCTGGAAGATCTGAGCACCCGCCTGAAGACGTTCACCGATGCGCAGGTCCCCAACCGCCAGCGGATGCTGGCCGAAATGGATGCCTATGCGGGCTACATGTACGTGCTGCTCGCCGAATCGATGTGCGAACTGGCGTTCAACGGTGGGCCGAGTGTCACGTCGGCCGCGGCGTTTGCGATCGCCGACAAGCGCTTCTCCGACGCGATCGTCACAGCCACCGCGATCAATGACGCGAGTTTGCTGAACATGGCGCGCGTGGGGCGGGCGCGGACGCGTCTGAACCTCGGTAATCTGGCGGGGGCGGCGGCCGATGCCGCACTCGTACCGAGCGGCTACACGCGCATCGCGGAGTTCTCGGAGGTAGACGTGAGACGTGAGAACCGTTTCTACAATCTCACGGTGCGGGCCAACTACCTCTCCGTTGGCCCGGACTACCGCGGCCTCACGGTGAACGGGGTGGCCGACCCGCGCGTGCGCGTGACCAACCTGAACCGCGTTGGGCTCGACAACGTGACACCGATGTGGCAACAGCAGAAGTTCAGCGGCAGCGGTGCGGCACCGCTCACGATTGCGTCGTACGCCGAGGCGCAGCTGATTCTGGCGGAAGCGTCCACGGGACAGGCGGCGATCGATGCCATTAATCGTGTGCGTGCGCTCTCGAGCATCGCCCCGATGGCGATGCCGGCGGCGGGAACCGATGTCAATGCCCTGGTGATCGAAGAGCGCCGCCGGCAGCTCTTCAGCGAAGGTCAGCGGTTCGGTGACATGCTGCGCAAGAAGATCGCGTTCCCGTCGTCGGGCGTGAACCGGAAGGGACAGTCCTACAGCACCATGACGTGCATTCCGCTGCCTGACGTGGAAACGCGCAACAATGTGAACTTCAAGAGCTGACTTTCCGACGGCGGCTCGTTTCACGCCCCCGCCGCGACTCCGGTCGCGGCGGGGGCGTTGCGTTTGACGGTCCAGATGCGCGATTGAACGCTAAGAAAGGGGCTTTCATGCGAAAATGTTTGCGGTTTATCCCAATCCGGCGAATGTTGTGTCATCTACCGACCCGTCGGGTCACCTCCCCCTTCCCGGAGCGCCGCTCATGATTCGCCGATTTCGTCTCGTTGCCCTTGCCCTCGCCGGCAGCCTCACCGCGCTGGGTGTCGCCCCTCCACTTCAGGCACGCCAAGCCACCGGCACCGTGGAAGGCAAGGTGACCCTGAGTGTATCCGGTGAGGCACTGCAGGGCGCCTCGATCGGCGTGATGGGGACGCAGGTGGGCGCCATCACACGCGCCGACGGCAGCTATCGATTCACCATGCGCCCGGGCACGTACGAACTGCGTGTGCGCATATTGGGATACGCCGGCAAAACCGCCAGCATCACGGTGACCGCGGGTGGGCGCGTGACGCAGAACTTCGTGCTGGAGAAGTCCACCACGCAGCTCGAAGCGGTGGCCGTGACCGGTTCGCGTGGTGGCGAGCGGACGCTGGTGAAAAGCCCGGTGCCCGTGGACGTGATCAACACGGCGGCGCTCAGGTCGACGGGACGCGTCGAGACGGCGCAGATGCTGCAGGCGGCGGCGCCGTCGTTGAATTTCCCGCGCCCGGCCGTGGCCGATGGCACGGACCACGTGCGCCCGGCTACGCTGCGCGGTCTCGCGCCGGACCAGACGCTGGTGCTGGTGAACGGCAAGCGCCGGTACACGAGCGCGCTGATCAACAACAACGGCACCGTCGGTCGTGGCACGTCGGCGGTCGACCTCAATGCCATCCCGGCATCGATGATCGACCGTATCGAAATCCTGCGTGACGGCGCCGCCGCCCAGTACGGCTCCGACGCCATCGCGGGCGTCATCAACATCATCCTGAAGGGCGCCGGCACGGGCGACGTGTCCAGCCAGACCGGCCAGTTCAACACGGATGTCCCAGGCCTCGGCAAGCGCAATGACGGCACCAACACGGTGGTGAGCGCCGACCAGGGGCTGTCGTGGGGCAACGGCGGCTACTTCCACGCCGGCGTGGAATGGCGCAACCGTGCCATGACCAACCGCACCTTCGCCGATCCGCGCCAGCAGTATCCCACCGGCGACGCCCGTGAGGCAACCGCGCAGCGGTACACGCACTGGTCGGGTGACGCTGCGACGGCCGATCTGGTGGGCATGTTCAACGCCGCCCAGAACCTGAACGACAACGTGCAGCTCTACGCGTTCGGATCCTTCGGCAAGCGGGACGGCCGGTCCACCGGCTTCTTCCGCCGTCCGATTCAGACCACACAGGTGATCTCCAAGCTGTACCCGAACGGCTTCCTGCCGAACATCGAATCGAATATCGATGACATGTCGATCGGTGGCGGTGCGAAGGGCGAGGCGAAGGGATGGGACTGGGATCTGAGCCAGGTGTACGGCGGGAATTCCTTCCAGTTCATCGTCTCGAACTCGAACAACGCCTCGATGGGACTCGCCAGCCCGACCACGTTCGACGCCGGCACGCTCGGCTTCGGTCAGGCGCTCACCAACCTCGACCTCACGCGCAAGTTCGACCTGAACGGGCGCCCGCTGCGCGTCTCGACCGGTGCCGAGTTCCGGTGGGAGAACTACTCTATCGAGGCGGGTGAACTGGCCTCGTACGTGAATGGTGGCGTGCCGGTGCTCGATGCGAGCGGCAATCCGGTGCGCAACAGCGCCGGCAACACCTCGATCGCGTTGGTCGGGGCCCAGGTGTTTCCCGGCTTCTCGCCCAAGGATGCGCTGGACCGCTCACGCACAGCCGGGGCGGCGTATCTCGACGTGGAAAGCGACCTGACTGCCAAGTGGCTGGTCGGCGCCGCGGCGCGCTTCGAGAACTTCAGTGACTTCGGCTCGAAAGCCACGGGCAAGCTCACCTCCCGCTTTGCGGCCACCGACAAGATCGCCATCCGTGGCGCGGCGTCGACGGGCTTCCGCGCGCCGTCGCTGCAGCAGCGCTACTTCACGTCGACCGCCACCACGTTCGTGAACGGTCTCCCGGTAGATATCAAAACGCTCCCGGTGGACAGCAAGGAAGCGCGTCTGCTGGGCGCCCGTGATCTCAAGCCGGAAAGCTCGGTCAACCTGAGCGCTGGTGTCACGATGCAGCCCACGAAGAGCCTCACCGTCACGGCGGACTACTACGACATCGCGATCAGCGATCGCGTTGTGCTCTCCGAGAATTTCATCGGCTCGGGCGTCGTGAACTTCTTCACCCAGAATGGCCTCACCGGCATCGGCGGCGGACGCTACTTCACCAACGCCATCAACACCAAGACCAAGGGTCTCGATGTGGTCGTGAACTACGGCCTTGATCTCAAGGCCAATGGCATTGTGCGCCTCACGGCCGGCTACAACCAGAACCGGACCAAGGTGACCAAGGTCGTGGTGAACACGCCGGCGCAGCTGGGCAACCTGAACGAAACGTTGTTCGGACGTGCTGAACGTGGCCGCATCGAAGTGGGTCAGCCGCGCAACAACCTCGTGCTGAATGGCACGTACGAGAAGGGCGATCTGTCGCTCTCGCTGCGTGGCCAGCGTTTCGGGCAGGTGACCGGCGTGCAGGCGCTCGCCAGTGGCACCGCGCGTCAGGTGCCGAATCTGGAGCTCAGCCCGAAGTTCATCACCGACGTCAGCGCGTCGTACAAGGTGCTCAAGCGCGCCACGCTCACGCTGGGCTTGGACAACATGTTCGACGTGTACCCTGATGCCATCAAGGATCTCGGTGACGTGGCGGCCGGCTACAGTGGCCAAGGCACCTTCGGCGTGTACCGCTACTCGGGCCTCTCGCCGTTCGGCTTCAACGGGCGGTACATGTATGCCCGCGTAAGCTTCGGCCTCTGACCGAACCCCGGGTTCTCTGGAACCCGGCACGCATAACGAACGCCCCGCCGCAACCATGGTTGCGGCGGGGCGTTGTCGTTCAGCGGCGCGTCGCCACGTCGCTACGGCGTACCGCCCTTCAAGGCGCGATACTGCGTGAGCGCCGCATTCACCTTCTGATCGATCGCGATCTTCCCAATCGCGGCGGATGCCTTGGTCGGATCACCCGTCACGCCAGCGTCCGGGCTGCCACCATTGGGCATGCGCTTGTCGAGCCGGATGCCGTCGGCGAACACGTACAGCAGCTGCGACGTATCGCTGGTGCCGGCGTGTGATCCGACCATCTGCTCATCCCATCCGTACGTGGCCTTCAGGTAGTCGCGAATCTGAATGCGCCCCTTCTGGTAGTAGTCTACCAGCGCGTACACCCGCACACCGGTACCCGCCCACTCGGCGTTGAGCGCATTCGCCACAGCCGTAAGGCCGGCCTGATTCCCACCGCTGTCGCCAATGAGCAGAATGTCGGTGAATCCCGACACGCGCAGTGAGCGCACGGCCGCGTCGAGCAACCGATCGTAGCTGGGCGACGGCAGCGAAATCACCCCGGGCTTATCGCCGAAGTTCGGGCGGGTGTAGTCGCCCTCGGGCACGTATTGCACGGTGGGCGCCACCAGCGCATTGCCGAGTTGCTGCGCGATCTGCCCGGCGGCGAAGGTGACGATGTAGTTGTGCTTCCCCATCACCATGTGCGGTCCGTTCTGCTCGGTGCCGCCGGTTGGGACAATCGCCACGCGCTTGCCTCCCTGAATGGCGTCGCGAATCTCGGTCCAGGTCATGGCCTCGAGATACGGCGCGGCGAGCAAGTTCGGACGGTCTTGTGCGTGCAGCGTAGTCGTGATGCCCATCGTTGCGATCGCACTGAATAGCAGTTTGTGCATCAGAATCCTCCGGACGTGGCGCGTGACGCACGAATCTGCGCCAACGCGTTATCGATCTTGATCTGCACCAGCGATTTCCCGAGGGCGGCGGTGGCTTTCGTAGGATCGCCATTCACGCCACTGTCGGGAGCACCACCGCTCGGCGCCAGCCGGTCGCGACGCACGAGGGCCGGGTTCACGAAGAGCAGCTCCGACGTGTCGACCATTCCGGCATGGCTGCCGATGGCGTCCAGCGAAAAACCAAGACCGCCGAGATAGGTGCGAATGTCCGCGGCGGATTTCGTGTAGTAGTCGCCGATGAACATGGCGCGAGCACCCGTGTCCTTCCACGCGGCGTTGAGCTGGTCGGCGGCAGCCTTCATGCCGTTCTGATTACCGCCGGAATCGCCGATCAGAATGACCGTCGTGAAGCCACCGGCGCGCAAACTCTTGGCCGCGTGCAGCAGCAGTTCGATGAATCGATCCTCGGGGAGCGTAATCGAGCCCGCCTTCGCCATGTGGCCGCGAAGCGGCAACTCCCAGCTTCCCTCGGGCACGTAGGTGATAATGGGCGCGATCAGCGCGTCGCCGAGGGTGCGGGCGATGCGCTCGGTGGTGTGCTGCAGCACGTACTTGTGCTCACCAGTGACCATGTGCGGGCCTTTCTGCTCCTGGCCGGCGGTGCCGATAATGACCGTCTTGGTTCCGGCGAGCATGCGATCACGGATTTCCGTCCATGTGAGCTCGTCGATGAATACGGGTGGTGCGGCCTTGGCCGCGTTTGGCTGCGCGCCGACGCGGGTTCCCGCGAGCAGCAGCGCCATCATGAGAACGGGCAATCGCATCGACTGCATCTCCTGTGTTGGTCTGGGGGAAGCCAAACGTGGCGCCCGGAACTCCGGACGCCACGTCAGCAATACACCACACGATGGTGCCGTGACGCGGCACCGTACGCTTAGCGCGGGAAATTCAGGTTCGTCTGCTTCTCGGACAGCGGCGTGGCGAAGCACAGGTCCCGACCCGGAATCTCTTCCTTGGGATCGAGGGCACCCGGTCGGGTCAGCGCCGCCCAGCGACGCAGATCACCGAGACGGCGTCCTTCCAACCACAGTTCGATACCGCGTTCCTTCTTGAGGGCCGCCCACGCTTCGGTGACGTTGGCCGCCGTAACCGCTGGCAGCGCCAACGCCGTGCGACGACCGTTGATCGACGTGAGCGCTCCAGCCACATCACCGGCGATCAGCTTGGTCTCGGCTTCGATGAGCCGCATTTCCCAGCCGGAGGCCAGATTGATCGGCGACGTGAGCAACGGGTACTTGGTCTGGAAGTACCACCGCACGCGTCCGAGTGCGCCGACGGCCGCGTCGCCAACCAGGACGGTGAGGCTGCTGTCGTACGGCACGCGCGGATCACGCGTGGCCCGGCGATGCGTCTCGATGTAGGTATTCCACACCGTGTGCGCGCGATACGGCTGGTTGGCACTCGCCCAGAAGATGCGGTTGTACTGATCGAGTTCGTTCTGGTAGTACGGCATGCGATACACGAACGTGCTGGGGACCGCCGCGGCGTCCGTGGCCGCCCCCGTCGTGTTGTTCCGCAGCAGGCGCACCGATGCGCGTCCCGCCGTGGCCGCCTGCGCGAGCGCGGTGTTGTTCGCGGCCGTGGCCACCGTGATCGCTTCGGTGAAGTACGTCTCGGCGCGTTCGAAATACACCGTGTGCGGGCCGGGAGCGCCACCGTTGATCACTCCCTCACAGAAGTTCTCGCCGAGGTGACGATTGGAGAATCCCGCCCAGACCAGCGCCTGCGCCAGCGTGGCGCTGGTGGCAGATGCGGTCCCGAGCACCGACTTGGCACGCGTCACCGCGTCTTCGGAGGTCCAGCGAGCGCGCTGGGCAAAATTCCAGTACGTGTCACCGTCATTGTCGACCAGCTTACCGCTCTGTTGAAGCACGGAGATGCCGAACGATCCAGTGGAGCCACCAGGGAAGATCTCACGGGCGGCGGCGGCACCGGTGTACGACGTCCAGTTGAGCGCTTCGGCCAGATCGCGGCCGGCGCCGCTCACCAGCGACGGCAGCGCGGAGGGCGAATTCAGCGCCTCGGCCCGGATCGGACCGGGATTGACGGCGTCGAGCGCGCAGCCCGACAGTCCGGCGAGCAGACAGAGCGGAGCCGCAACGCGAAGCACACGTTGCGACATCGTCGCGCGTCCTGAGGAAATCGAAGTAAGCATCAGCACATTCCTCAGTAGGAGATACGGAGTGACATCTGGAAGATCGCGGGCGCCGGGATCTGCTCGTTGATGCCACGCACGGTCGCGTTGAACGAATCGTTGTTCGTCATCTCGGGGTCGAACAACGGCATGCCGAAGTTCTTGCGGAAGAGATTCTGCGCCGAGAATACGAAGGTGCTGTTCGCCGTGCGCGGAATCAGCTTACCCAGCGGCACGGTGAGCGAGATATCGCGAATGCGGAAGAAGTCCGCCTTGAAGATGAACATGTCTGACCGCACGTTAGTCGGAATGCAGGTCAGCGTTTCGCGTGCCGTGATCGGCTTGCCCGCCGCGATATTTGCGTAGGCGTCGAAGCAGGTGGGCCAGAGCACCGAGCGGGACAGCGCGTTGAACGACGCACCCTCTTCGATGTACGCGCCGCCCTGATACTCGCCGCGCACCGACAAGCTGACGTTCTTCCAGCCGCGAAGGCTGATGTTGCCACCAATGATCTTGGTGGGCTGGCTCGGGCCGAAGTCGTAGTTCGACACGGTGTCCGGTGCGACGCCGCGCTCGTCGGCGTTGCGAATGAGCTTGCCGCGCACGACCGGTGCCTGCTTGCCTTCGACCACCCAGCCGGAGTTGCCGACGGTGAAGGCCGGCGCGCCGCCGAGGCTGACCACCTTGCTGTCGTTCGTGCTGAGGTTGATGCCCGCCTTGACCCCCCACGATTCGCGCTCGATGACGTCGTGATTGATCGCCAGCTCGATACCCGACTTTTGCATCTCACCGACGTTCTTCAGCGTGTTCGCGAGAAACCCTTCGCTGGGAACGGACCGCACGCTGAACAGCGCGTCCGTGGTGGTCGCATTGAAGTAGGTGAAGTCAACCGACGTCCGGCCACTGAACAGTGTTTGGTCGAAGCCGAGCTCCATTTCCGTGGTGCGCTCGGGGCCCAGGTTGGCGTTGCCAAGATTGCTTGGGCGCACGGCGGTGGCGGTGCCCCAACCGACCTGATTGTACGTGCGCACGGCGGCAAAGGCGCCCGGCGCGCGGCCGGCCGAACCGAAGGCGCCGCGCAGCTTGAGCGTACCGTACTTCTCCTTCCAGAATGACTCGTCGGAGAGCACCCAGGAACCGTTGACCTTCGGATAGAACTGGAAGCCGAAGTCGGAGCCGAAGGCACTATTGCCGTCCATGCGGCCACCGAACGTGACGAAGTAGCGGTCCTTGAATCCCATGAGGACCGTACCAAAGGCGCCGCCGGTGATGACACGCTGCCGATTTTCATCGGCGTTCTTGATCGCGCCACTGGCCACCGTTGGATCGGACGGCGTCGCGAAGTTCTCGGAGAGCGCGACCACGTCGCCCACCAGCGAGTTGACGTACTGCGTACCGGCCGAAGCGGTGACCTTCAGGTCGCTGCCAAGATTGAAGTCGTAGTTGTTCACCCAGTCGGTGCTGAGCGTGGTGTTGGCCCAGCGCTGGTTCTGGATGACACCGAGCGGTGCCGCCGGGAATCCGAAGGGGCGCACGTTGCGGTTTTCCAGCGCCGCACGGTCGAAGCCCAACGTGAGGCGGCTGGAGAAGCGCGTGAATGGCGTCCACGTGCCCGTCATACCCATGATGAGGCGGTCGATGTTCGACGCGAGCTTCTGCCCCAGCACCTTGCGGATCGTGTCCGGTGTCGCGTTGCCGAAATAGTTACGGTCGCGGCGGAAGGCGTTGAGGGTGAGGCCCTGCGCGTTGTTACCGGCCGGCGTCTGATCGATCAGGTTGTTCGTGTACGCGCTGCTCCAGTTCATCGCCAGCTTTTTCATGGGCTGGAAGTCGAGATTGGCCCGCACCTGATACTTGCGGTCCTTGTCGTTCGGCAGAACGCCGTCGACGTTTTCGACGTTGGTGGAGAGCAGATACTTGAGGTTGTCGCCGGTACCGCCCGACACCTGCACCGCCGTGCCGTAGCGCGCCGCGTAGTTGTCGAGTCCCGGGATCCAGCCAGAGCCTTCGCTGTTCCGAAGGAACGGATCCATGAAGAGCAGGGGCACGGAGTCGGTGCCGAACTTCTGCAGGCTGCTGACGCCGCCGTTGAAGCGGACCTGCCACTTCGCCGCACCACCCGCGCCGCGCTTCGTGAAGATCTGGATCACGCCGGCCGCGGCATCGGTGCCGTACAGCGTGGCCGCCGCCGCACCCTTCACGATTTCGATCCGATCGATATCGTCGGGGTTGATGTCGTTGAGCGGGCTGGAATTCGAGTTGGCGCCACGCTGGGTGGTGCCGGTAAAGATACCGTTGCGCGGATATTCGTCGCTACGGGTACGTACGCCGTCGATGAAGATCAGCGGCTGATTCGTGAGCGACACGCTGGTCGTGCCGCGCAACCGGATGGCCGAGCCGCTGCCGGCATTGCCGACACCACCGCCAACCGTGACGCCAGCCAGGCGCCCCGAGAGCATGTTCGAGAGATTCGTGGGGACTTCCGGAAGGTCCGCCACCTTGACCTGGGCGATGGAATTACCGACTTCGCGCTTACGCGCCGAACCGCCGGTACCCGTGATGACCACTTCGTCGAGGGACAGCGCACTCACCGTGAGGGCGAAGGTCACCGTCGTGGTCGCACCGGCCGTCACCACGATGGGCTTATCGACCGGCTGGTAGCCGATCAGTCGCGCGCGCGCGATCTGAGCTCCGGCGGGGACGGACGCGATGGTGAACAAACCGCTCGCGTTCGTGATCGCGCCCAGCATCGTGCCGGGGATCGCGATCTGCACGTTCGCCAACGGCGCGCCCGTACCACTGTTCGTAACCGTACCACGGACCGTCCCGAGTGCGCCTTGCGCCTCGGTGCGGGTGGGCATCAGCGTACTGGCAACAGCCATCGCGGCGACAAGCGCCGCGAAAGCTTGGCCGCCAACATATCGGCGGAAGCGCATCAGGACCTCTATGCGGGTGAGGGGGTGGAGCATGTCACGCTGCGGGGGAAGGAGGCAGGCGACGTTCAGCAACAGCACGAGGACGTACCGAATGGGACGCCCCGCGCGGATCGTAAGAGCGAACTCTCGTCTAGATTCGGGTCCAGACATTCAGTTGTCAACGTTTTGATCTGAAATCGTCACGGAAGAGCCCCGTCACCCCGACATCCGTCCCTCGTTGTAACGGTGCGGCGCGCAATCCTGCCTAGCGCTTCGCCCGCTGCGTGATCCGATTCCGCAGGATGCCCACGCCTTCCAGGTTGCCCACGGTGATGCCAAACACGTACGGCTTCGCGTCCGCCACGGACACGTTGGTCACCGTCTTGCCGATGACGATCACCATTGCCCGTTCGTAGTGCGCGTTGTTCGCATCAGCGGGCAAGACGATGTTCTCGTCGTGTGCAAGGACGGCGACTGGCGAGGTCGTGCGCGGCACCCTGGCGCGTGCCACGCGAAGACGCCGCAGGGCCTCCTTGCGAAACGGGGGGCCGGTCGCCTCCGGAATCAGCCTCCGGAATCAGCCTCCGGAATCAGCCTCCGGAATCAGCCTCCGGAATCAGCCTCCGGAATCAGCCTCCGCTGGTCAGTCCTCGCGGCCGAGCGCGCGCGCGACGCCACGGGTCAGTGACGTCACGGTGAACGGTTTCGGGACGAACCCGTCCACGTTGTCGAGCAGGGATCGGCGTGACACCTCATCCTCGGTATACCCCGACATAAACAGCACGCGCAGGCTCGGATTGAGGCGTCGGCCCCGCTCCGCGAGTTGGTGGCCCGACATCTCGGGCATCACGATGTCCGTGAGCAGCAAGTCGACGTCACCGCCAAGATCCTCCATGAGCCGCAGGGCGGTGGGGCCGTTCTCGGCAATCAATACGGTGTAGCCAACCGAGCTGAGCGTCCGCTTCACGAGGTAGCGTAGCGCCTGATCATCATCGACCACGAGCACGACCGCCGCGCCGCCGCGCAGCAGCGGTGGGGCGGGCACCTCGGACAAGGTGGGGCGCTGCGACTCGTCTTGCACCAGCGGCAGCAAAATGCGGAAGGTCGTGCCGACACCGACCGTGCTCTGCATCCGGACGCTCCCGCCAGACTGCTCGACGATGCCGTGCACGGTGGACAGGCCGAGCCCGGTTCCCCCCTCCGTCACCTTGGTGGTGAAGAACGGCTCGAAGATCCGGCGCTGGACCTCCGGCGGAATGCCGACCCCGGAATCGCTCACGGTGATCTGGACGCACGACGCCGTGGGGCCACCGAACTTATCGGCCAGGTCCGCATCGGGCTTGACGACATCGAGCGAAAGGGAGAGCTCGCCGCCGGCCCGCATAGCATCGCGCGCATTTACGACGAGATTGAGCAGGACTTGTTCGAGCTGCCCCGGATCGACCCGGATGAAGACAGGGACAGTGGGCAGCTGCAGCGTGAAGCGGATGTGTGCGCCAATCAGCCGGAGCAGCAGACGCTCCAGATTGCGCATCAGCTCCACGGGGTCGAGGACGCGTGGGCGCATAATCTGCTGGCGACTGAACGCGATCAGCTGGGCGACGAGGCCCGCACCGCGCTCGCCCGCCGAGCGGATTTCCGACAGATCGGCGATGAGCGGATCTTCGGGTTCGATGCGCGCGAGGGCCAACTCGGACGTCGCGGTGATGACCGTCAGGAGCGTATTGAAGTCGTGCGCGATGCCGCCGGCCAGCCGCCCCACCGCCTCGAGACGCTGCGTGTGCTGCATGCGCGCTTCCATCGCCTTGCGCTCGGTGATGTCCTGCGTGATGCAGCACAGTTGGGTCACCCGACCGGCCCCGTCGGTCAGCCGCGTCCCCGAGTGATGCAGCCAACGCGGTTCGTCGCCCGGCCACCGCACACGCAGCTCCTCGTCGAACGACGGGGCATCGCCACCCACCCAGTGCTCCCAGGCCGCGGTCACCCGCGCGCGGTCATCGTCGTGCACACAGGCGAGGAAGGCGCCGGCCTCGCTCGCGAGCACCGACGCGCTCTCTCCCCAGAGCGCCGCCACCGCATGACTGACGTACTCCACGCGCGCGGCGTCGGCCGCGATGAACCAGAAGCCAGTCGGGCTCTGGGCCGCCAGTTGCTGAAAGCGCTCCTCGACTTCGCGCAGCCGGACGCGCCGTTCGCGTTCATCCAAGGCGCGACTGACGGCCGAGGGCAGCCGCTCGAGCCGGTCCTTCAGCAGGAGGTCGGTGGCGCCTTCGCGCAAGCACTGCACCGCCGACAACGAATCGACCGCCCCCGAGACGATGATCACCGGCGTATCGGCGGCGAGCGCGCGCACGAGACGCACGGCGCTCAGGCCATCGAGGTCGGGGAGCGAGTAATCGCAGATGACCACGTCGAACTGCTGCGTGCGTAGCGCCGCCTCGAACGGCGCGCGGCGGGCTACCTGCGTGATCGCGCAGCAGAGTCCCTCTTCCAGCAGGAGGTCCTCGATGTACTGCCCATCACGCGCACTGTCCTCGAGGTGAAGGAGCCGGAGCGTCCTCGGCGGCGTCGTCACGAGGGTCATTCGGGGTCCGTGTTCGGAAGAAGATTCAGCGAGGCCCAAAATACGACGACATGACGCACCGCTCCGATGAATTCATTGAACTCCAGCGGCTTACGCACGTAGGCATTCACCCCGAGGCGGTACGCCGCGGAAAGATCCTGCTCCTGCTGCGACGACGACATGAGCACGATCGGGATATGCTGCAGCGTCTCGTCGGCTTTGACGATGGCCAGCAACTCCATGCCGGTCATGCGCGGCATCTTGAGGTCGAGCAGAATCAGCGCCGGCTGCGGACCCACGCGCGCCGCGAATGCCCCGTCGCGACGCAGAAACGCCAAGGCCTCGACACCATCACGCACATGCACGATGCGCTCGACGTCGAGGTCGCCAGCGAGTGCATCGAGTAACAACTCCGCGTCGCGCCCGTTGTCCTCCACGAGCAGGATCGGGCGGACCGACGCCGTCACGTTTGACATGCGTCAGCTCCCGGCGAGCGCGAGGGTGAAGTAGAAGGTGGCCCCCTGATCGGGCGCAGCCTCCGCCCAGATCCGACCGTCATGACGCTGGAGAATCCGGCGCACGATCGCGAGGCCGATCCCAGTGCCCTCGAATTCGTTCTCGTGGTGCAAGCGCTGGAAGACGCCGAACAGCTTGTCGCTATACGCCATATCGAATCCCGCGCCATTGTCGCGCACGGCAAACACCAGACGTCCGTCTTCCACGCCAGCGGGTCCGATCGCCACGCGTGGGACGTCGCGCTTGGCCGAGTACTTCACCGCGTTGCCAATCAGGTTGACCAGCACCTGCCGCAGCATGGCGACATCACCCGCGACGGTCGGCAGCGGCGCGATCTCCCACTGCACCGACCCACCGCCCTCGGCCGCGAACTCCGCGACCACCTCGTGCACCAGCCCGTCGAGGTCCACGCGCGCCAGGTGCATCTCTGCCTGCCCCATGCGTGAGAACGCCAGCAGGTCGTCGATGAGCCGCCCCATCTGGACGCTCGCGTTGGCCGCCGTCTGCACGTACCGCTCGGCTTTTTCGGATAGCTGCCCCGCTGTGGCGCGACGCAGCATATCAAGATAGCCGTGGATGTGGCGCAACGGCGCGCGTAGATCGTGCGACACCGAGTAGGCGAATGACTCCAACTCACTGTTCGCCGCGCGAAGCTGTACGCCGCTCGCCTCGACCTCGTGGTACAGTTGCGTGACACGCTCCTCGGCGATCCGGCGCTCGGTCACGTCCGTCTGGATGCTGATGAACTGGTCGGGGACGCCGGCTTCGTTCAGGAACGGCACGATCGTCGTGTCCACCCACAGCGGCGCGCCCTGCCGTGTCCGATTGCAGATCTCCCCGTGCCATACCTGCCCTGCCCGGATCGTCGTCCAGAGCTCGTCGAAAAACGAGGCCGGATGGTGCCCGGAGTTGAGCAGGCGATGCGTACCCCCGATCAGCTCTTCCCGCGTGAAGCCGGAGAGCTCGCACACGCGGTCGTTCACGTACGTGATGACGCCGTGCGCGTCGCTGATCACCACCAGCCCGTGACGGTCCAACGCCGACTTGAACTGGGCGAGCTGCAACGCACGTTTCTGCACGCGCTTCTCCAGCCCGGTATTCAGCGCACGGATCTCCAGCTCGGCCCGGCGACGATCGGAGGCATCGGTCTGCACCGAGACGTACTGCTCGATCTCCCCGGCGGCATTGCGGATCGGGGTGATCTGCAACTGCACCCAATACGGCTCGCCGGACTTCGTATAGTTCGTGAGCTCGGTGCGGATCGACTGCCCGTCACGCAGCGCCGCACTGATATTGCGCACGACGTCCGGATCCGACTCGGCGCCCTGCAGCAGGCGCCCGGGCCTCACACCAGTCATCTCCTCAAGCGTGAAGCCTGTGCGCTCCGTGAACGCCCGATTCACCCACTCCGTGCACCCGCGGGCGTCGGTGATGATGACCAGATTCTCGGTGAAGCTGGCCACCAACGACACCTTGGCGAGCTCGTCTTGCACGCGCTTCTGACGCGTGACGTCGTGGAGCACGCCAACGGAGCCGCCGCCGGGCAGCGGCGACACCGAGAGTTCCATCCACAGCTCCCCACCGTCAGCACGAGCCATCCGCACCAGCGGCCGATCGGGCTCCGCCGTGCGGGCCGTCGCTGCCGCCGCGAAGAGCTGCAACACGGTGGGTACGTCGTCCGGGTGCACGAACTCCACCAGTCGATGCTGCAGACACTCGCCGACCGCCTGCAGCATCACCTTCGCCCACGCGCCGTTCAAAAACACGATGCGACCCGCCGCATCGGTCTCGAAGACGATTTCGGTCAGCAGCTCGACGCGACGCCGCATGCGGGCCTCCGACTCGACCAGCGCCTCGGTCAGTCGATACGTGGCCTCGACATGCAGATCGGTCGTGAGCAGCGAATCGCCCTCGACGCGTGGGGAAATCATCGACCGTCAGGTCAGGCCGAGACGCCCTGCATGGCCTGCACGAGTTCCGTGCTGGTTGCCACGCCGGCATACAACGGGAACACGCTACTGCAAAAGAAGTCCTGTTCCGCCGGCGTGCGCGACGACGAACAGTCGGACACCACCGTGACGCTGTAGCCGCGCTCGTACGCCGCGCGCCCGGTCGAGTCGATGCAGAGCGATGTCACCATGCCGCACACGAGCACGTTCTCGATCCCGCGCTCGCGGAGGGTCTCTTCGAGCGAGGTGTTCGAAAAGGCATTGAAGCCCACCTTGCCGGTGACGTACTGCACGCGGTCGCCGAACGCGAGCAGCTCCGGGATCGTGTCGGCACCAGCGGTGCCCGCCTTGAAGGCGCCGGACGTCTTCATCGCGTAGAGAATACCGACGGGGCTCGCCATCGCGCGATAGTCGGGCTCGAGCACGATCGGCGTGGAGATGACGGTCATCTCGGTGTCTTTCATCGCGTCGACGAAGTGCAACGCGTTGGCGAGCACCGTATCAACGCGATTCGGCTCTTCGACGACGCCACGGAGAATGCCGTTTTGCGCGAAGTAGTCGTTCTGAAAGCCAACGAGAATGAGCGCGGTCTTCTTCGGATTCATGGCAAACTCAGCTTTGAAGGGTAGACGATGGCCCTGCGGAGAAAGGCCGCAGCCTTTATAGTGGTGACCTAGGACGCTCTCGGGCGAGGCTTGGCCGAGCTGAAAGCCTTCGTTTTTCAATTAATTGTTGTTCACCGCGTACGCGGGGATGAATACGAAACGGCCCGCCGCGACTGTGTCGCGCCGGGCCGTTCTCATCGATTGTCGCTGCCGTTACGGGCGAGCCGGTCCCATGATGTTTCGCGCAAACAGCGCGATGATGATCGCAACCAGCGCAATCTGACCGATGGGGCCGACGGCGATGATCCCGCTGAAGATCGCCGAGATCAGCATCAACGGGAACTTGATGATCGGCAGGAGCCAATCGGCGGGAGCGGGATATGAGAAAAACGGCATGGATGGCCTCGCAGAGGTTCAGAACGACAACAGGTAAATGTTAGCGGGTCGTGATCAGCCCCGGAAGCGCTGGAGATACTGCAGGTCGTCCTCATCCACCCGGATGGTATAAACCGTACCGCCGGCACCGAATCCGATCACACGGGTCTGTTTGGGCAGCACGACCTTGCCGGTGAGCTTGCCCGCCGCCGAGAAGACGTCATACGTGGGAACCGGATCGGCGGCCGAACGGTTGCGGGCGATCCAGATCTCACCGGCTGGTGTGGCGAAGATTCCATTCGAGTTGAACGGTGGCTTCGTGGCGGGCCACTCGGCGGGCTCCTCAAATGGTGGTGGCGCTGTGCTGGCGCGATTTTGCGACCCACCGGGGCCGCCTTCCGTGCGCATGATCATGATGCCGCCCGCGTTCTTCGACTGATCGCGGTACTCCTGCTTCTCGGCGTTGCCGACCTTAACCGGTGTAACCGCGACCGCGGCGCCACGGGTGACTACGCGGGTGGGCGACACGAGATCGAGGTGATAGTCGCCGATCCGGGCAATGACCACCGTGCCGTTGGGGAGCACCGTCCAGGCGTCACGCGAGGGGTATGGCGTCCGTCCACCGATCCGCACTTCCATGCGCTGATTGCCGCCGCTGCCGCTGGCCTTCACCGAGGCGTTGTTCTTGGGAAGCTGCACCCAGGCCAGCGTATCCACCGCCTTCGTGGCGCGATCATAGCGCACGATCGGGGCCGTGTCGGCCGTGACGGGACCGTTCGGGCCCATCGAGAGACCGCCCCCTTCGAAATAGAGGCGTCCGCGAGCATCGGAGGCACGCGGCATGCCGAATCCGAGTCCACCGATCATCATGACCTGCCCGCCACCTGCGGGGCGCTGGCCTTGTGGCGGGCGCGGCGGCGCCGACGGCTCGTCGCCCACCCGGAACGACACCCCCGGCTTCCCATCGGGGTGCACCATCAGGTAGCGCTGGTTCAGCGGATCGAAGATCACACTGCTGTCGCCGGGCAGCGCGAACAGCTGGGTGGGCAGGCCGTACTCGCCGGGGCCCGAACCCTCACGACCGACCTTGATGGCGCTGTTGGCCGTGAGATTGACCAGCTGCACGAGCTTGTCGCGGCTGTCCACGACGAGAAGCCGGCCGTCCTTCAGTTCACGGATCGCGGCGATCTGTGAGAACGGTTCGCCGTACTCGGCGAGCGGTTTGGCCAGCGTACGGGTGGGCTGCTGCGCGGAGACGGGGAGGGCGGCCGCAGCCAGCAACGCGAGGGCGAAGGGAGTGCGCATAATCGGAAGGGGGTGGAGGTCACGAAAAGTACTTCGTCACCACACCCCCCGCCCACGGTTGCCTCCGCTGGTCGGACTAGGCGCGCGTGCCGGCGATCGCGTCCTTGGCGATCACGGCGAAGTCGCTCGCGCCGAACCCTTCGGCGATCACGGCATCCATGCGCGCCGCGAGCGACGGGAGCACGGCGAGCGGTAGGTCGCCGACGGTTTCCAACATCAGACGGATGTCCTTGCGCGCCATCGTGAGCTCGAAGCTCGCGTCGAATTTCCCAGCGGCAATGGTACGTCCGCGCCCCTGCAGGATGTTGCCCGGGTTGAAGAACTCAAGGAGCTTGAGCGCGTCGGTGGGCGTGACATCGCATCCTTTTGCGATGCTGTACACGTCACTGAGCAGCGCACCCATGCCGATGATGAAGGCGTTGCCCATCAATTTGTACGCCGCCGCCAGATCGGGGCGCTCGCCGAAGTACTCCACGCGAACGGCCATGGCGGCGAGCGCGTCTTTCACCGATTCGTAGAGTGCGGTGGGGCCGGCGGCAATGATGATGCCTTGGCTCTGTCGCGCGGCGGCCGGTCCGATGAACACGGGGCAGTGCAAGTAGTGCACCCCTTCGGCGGCCAAACGGGTGGCCCGTTCGGCGGTGAGGGCCGGCTGCGTGGTGGTGTGGTCCACGATGATCGCGTCGGGCGAGAGCCCGGGGCGCAGCTGTGCGATGACGTCTTCCACCACCGCGTCATCCTTGAGCACCAGATGTACGCGGGTGGCTCCCCGCACTGCCTCGGCGGGTGTGTCGGCGACGATGGCGCCGAAGGACTGGAGCGCCCGGGCCTTTTCGATGGTGCGGTTCCATACCGTTACGGTGTCGCCGCGCTGACAGGCGGCCTCCACGAAGCCGCTACCGAGCAGCCCCGTGCCGAGATATGCGATAGTGGTCATTGTTGAAAGATAGCCGATTGGGCCGGTGCGCTGCAGTTTAGCGATTCGTGCCCGCCCTCCCCTTCAGCCCGTCCCGCTCATGCGTCGTTTTCTTGCACTCACTCTGCTGTCCACGCTCGCGGTCGCCTGCAAGTCATCGGGCGGCGGCAACGCCAACCTCAGCCCGGCGGCCGATGCGAAGGTCGCCAAACCGGCCGCCGTTACGCCCGCCGCCGTCGCCATGGGTGACTCGATCTTCAACAACGGCTCCTGCGCCCGCTGCCACGGCAAGGGCGGCGTCGGTGCCACGAATGCGCCCTCATTAGCCGGTCCGAAGTTCCTGCAGATGACGTCGGGCAGCTTCGAGGAGATCGTTGCCACCATCGTGAGTGGCGTGCCGAAAGAGAAGATCAAGGACCCGACGCACCCGAACGCGATGGGCGCGCGCGGCGGGCGCATGGCGCTCACGGACCCGCAGATCCAGGCGGTCGCGGCGTACGTGTGGACACTGTCGCACAAGTAGAGGTCAGATTTCAGACGTCAGGGTTCAGACGTCAGACATCAGCGGTTCACGCGAAGGGCGCGAAGATCGCGAAGGCACGCGAAGAACAGCAACTGCAAAGACTTTTTTGTTGTTCTTCGTGTCCTTCGCAGCCCTTCGCGAACTTCGCGTGAACCTACGGTGCTGCGGCAGGCACTAGAGCTTGCGCCCGCCGCACGCGCCGCCCCACCAGCAACGCCGGCATCACGAACATCACGCCGAGTGTGCCGGCGATCGTACCACCGGCGGTAGCGAGCGCGATGGCGCCGAACAGGCGGGTGGCATCGGTACCCACCGACAGCGGAATGAGCGATGCCATCGCGGCGAGCGTGACAATGAGAATCATGCCGGCGCGATCGAGCGCAGCGTGCAGCACCTGCCCTGCGTGCAGGCGCGCATCGAGTCCGGCCTCGCGCAGCGCGCGACGTTTCTCGAGGGCGGCATCGGCCAAGAGAATGGCCTGATTCACCGCCAAGCCGATCACGAGAATCACCCCCACGGCGGCCTCGCGTGTGAACGCGGCCTTCAATAGCCAGAACGCCGCCACCACGCCGCCGATGGCGAGGGGTAGCGACAGGAACACCTGCGCCGCGCCCCACATCGAGTCGAACACCAGCGCCACCGCCAGCACCACCAGCACCACCCCGATCGCGAACACGAGATAGAGGCCTTTCTCGCTCTCATCGCGCTCGAACGGCGACCCGTCGGTGAGATCGATGATGCTGTAACCGGCGGGAGCCGCCAGCGATTTCATGAACGCGGTGTGCGTGCGGCGCGCCAGCTTGGACGGTCCGCGGAAATCGTACGACAGCTGCCGGATGTACTGCTGGTCTTCGCGCACGATGGTGCTGAGGGCTTCGCGCGCATCCACGATCGCGACATCACCGATGCGCACCGGGGCGCCGGTAAGCGTGGGCACGATTGCTTCCTGCAGCTCTTCGAGACTGCGGTCGCGCGCGCCGGCGGCTTTCACCGTGACCGGCAGTTCATCGCCGCCGATTTCCAGCAGCTGTCGCCCCACCGGCCCACGCACTTCACGGGCGATCGCACCGGCGAGGAGCGAGGCGTTCAGTCCGTACCGGGCCAGCGCCGCACGATCGGGGTCGAGCGTGACCTGATAGCCGCGCTCTCCGCCGAAGTAGCCGCCGCTGCTGATGCGCACCTCACGCACGCGCGTGATGCGCTCAAGGCGCGATTTGAGATCGTCGGCCACGCGCCCCACGCCGTCGTACGAGTACCCGCGCACCTGCATGCGGAACGTCGCGAAGCTTGAGCCGCCGCCTCCGCTCGAGAAACCGGGGCCATCGCCCACCACGCTCACGCTGGCGCCACCGATCAACACCGCGCGCTGCGTGAGCAACTCCTGCAACTCCAGCGGCACGGCGGTGAGGCCACCGGCGCGCGTGAACAGCACCGACATCTGCGCCGACGTCCCGCTGCGTGCGGCCGCCCGCACCTGCTCGATCTCAGGGCGCCCCACCACGAGCCGCTCGAACTCGGCCATGCCGCGATCGAGCGTGCCGGGGTCGGAGCCGCGCGGAAACGATAAGCCCACGCTGAGCGACGTACGGCGTTCGCCGAAGCCCCCGAACGACGAGCGCGGCACCTTTGCCATGAAACCCCAGGTAAGCACGGCCAGCACGGCCACCGCCGCTACCATGGTGGCCGCGCGCCACCGCAGCAGTCGTATCAGCACGCGGGCGTACGCGCGCCGCAGCTTCGGCCATGCGGCATTCTGCGCCGCCACTCCCTTCCCGAGTGCCGGCACCACCAGCAGCGCCGTGAACACACTCCATCCCAACGCGAACACGAACGCCGCCGCGAAAGGCACGAACGCCGCCCTGCTGTCGCCTTGCAAATACAAGAAGGGAAAGAGCACCACCGCCGTCGTGAGCGTGCTGCCGATGATGGCCGGTGTAATGCGCTGCGTGGCACGCGCGCGGCCATCGGGCGTATCGGGCTCGGTGCCCAACCGCTCAACGACCACGAGGCCGTTCTGCACCAGAATGCCGACGCCCATACCGAGCCCGGCCAGCGTGAGCAGATTCGCCGGAATGTTGAACAGGTACAACGACAGCGCGGTGGCTGCGATCGCGACGGCCGTGGTGCCCATGACCACCGCCACCGCACGCCAGCGGCGCAGCGTGAACGCCAGCACCAGCAACACGCATCCGAACGCGATGGTACTGCGCAAGGCGAGATCGTCGAGTTCTTCCTTCAGCTCTACGCTTTCGTCGTTGTTGATGCGCAGCCGTACCGCCGGCGGCATGTTGGGCTCGAGCTCCTTGATCGCCGTTCGGAGTGCCGACGCCGTTTTTATGGCATCAGCGCCCGGATGTCGAGAGATCTCGACGGCGACCGCCGGCGCCCCATCAATGCGGAAGAAGCGGCCGCGCGCGTCTTCTTCGGCGCGCACCGTGGCCAATTCGCCCAGCGTAAACACGCGCGCCCCGGGGCCCCGCACCGGCAGCGCCTGCAGATCTTCGAGCGCCTTGGGTTGGTCGCGCAACACCACGTTCTGTGTGGTGGCATGCACTGGATCGCTAC
>Ga0114970_10000337_pt1 | contig 34418 bp, 36 predicted proteins | sample M_140205_XF_Meta_FD_87030 | JGI IMG/M metagenome (GOLD analysis project Ga0114970, IMG submission 87030) | Freshwater microbial communities from Lake Montjoie, Canada to study carbon cycling - M_140205_XF_MetaG | ecosystem: Environmental > Aquatic > Freshwater > Lake | place: Lake Montjoie...
CTTTAAAAGCAGTCTCTTGGTAAGCAGATGAAAGGAACCCGTAAATCCCAGCAGACGTTATTAAAATCAAAATTAGAGTGGCTATAGAAAGATATATCTTGAGTCCTTTATTGATTGAGCTCCAATATTGATACAGTAATGAAGCTGTTACTAATTTTGCAAACTCTAGACTCCCTGCAAGAACCATTACCTGCAAAGAAGCTCCTGCAAACATCTTACCTAAACCTGATACGGAATAAAAAGCTGCAGATCCAGAAACAGATAAAGCTGAAAGTGCAATCAACCAGGGAAATAATTTTTTTTTCATACTCTAGTATATATCCACAAAAAAAAGACTGGATTTAAATCCAGTCTTTAATATTATAGTAGGTAAAATTTAATTATTCAATCACTACCCCTTGCTCTGCAGCAGCTAACTGTTGCTCTAAGTCTTTAACTACAGCGTTATCTTGTTGGATAAGAGCTAAAGTTTCTTCGAATGTCTTCCATAAAGAAATAAAATCCTTAACTTCAGAAGCACCTTTTCCTGACCATTTCATAAGAAAATAGTGAGAAGCTTCAACTTCAAGATTTGTTAGATATGCTACACCATCCTTAATTCCTTCTTTTTTAACGGCTTCGATTCTTTTGAGAATTTCAGTAACACCCAATGCTTCCTTGGATCTCCATTCCACTTCTTCGTTCATAAAGTTGTCGAATCTTTTCAATAATTTAGCATCCATTGAAACTGCATACTCCTTATTAGTAAGACTTTTTTTGAAGTCCTCTAGATCTTTTCTGATTGAAGCAACTTTTTCTTGATCAACATTACTGATAAACTTATCAAGGATTTCTTCGTTTTGCGCCTCTGTAATAGCTGGTGATGTTTCTTTAAATTTAGTCTTTGCCATTTTAAATATTTTTTATGTTTGTTATACTTAGAAATTGTAGGAAGTTTCCTAGATAGAGTGCATTTTTCTGAATTTTTGAGCTAATTCAATAAACTGAGAAAGATATTCTTTTAGTTCGTAATCGTGCACTTCAAATATTTGCAAATCTGACGTCTGTTCATTTGCTATCCTTATTTTACCAACCTTTGGAACCTCTCCATATTTTTCCGCACACATAAACATATAAGCAGCTATCTGTAATTTGTAATTTAATATGTCTTCTTCATCTTTAGGAGACGTTGAAGATTTAAAATCATCTACTATTAGGTTTCTTTCTAAATCTCTGTAAACAAAGTCACAAGCTCCTGCCCATCCTCCTTTGAATGTAGTATAAAGAAATGCTTCGTTGTCTACAACTTCTGAGATATTTTCCCAGAACTTAGCATGATAGAAATTCCAGAATAGATTTCTCCCTTTCTCAACATATTTTAAGAATTTTCCGCCTTCCCTTCTAGCTTCTTCGATTGCAAAGATCTGTGCTTTCTTCAATGATCTGTCCACGTCTTTTTCTTTTGCCCACTCTAAAAGAAAAAGCTCCAGCATTGTGTGCATGACAGTTCCTCTTTCTGCAGCATCATGTAGTATCTTTTCCCATCTTTTCTCGCCGAATTCCTTCTTAAGCTTTTCGTATTTTTTGTTTTCTACTAGCTTTAATATAGTAGTAACTGATGGTAAAATTAAAGGAGCCTCAGAGGCTCCTTCTATTATGTAAGCTCTACCCCAAGGGTATGCTTGTCTTGTTATGTTTATATCAGAAGATAAATTCATAGAGATTAATTAGTTGTGATGCTATCCATCCTAAAAATCCAAATTTTGCTTGGGACCAAATAAGTACTAGAATTAATAATATTCGATAGATAACCCATCTTAATGATAGTCTTTGGAAATATGGAGTATACGTTAATAGATATGATAGAGATCCTGGTATTGGATTAATACTGGGTAGTATAATCTCGTGAAGGTTTAAGCTTGTTAAATATTCATTTAAAGGCTTGGATTCTTCAATTACAAAAGCGGGTCTAATTTCTTCTGGCGTATCGGGGGAATAAATAACTTCAGGAGGTAAATTTACTACTGTGTATATTCTTCCCACCCAATCCACTCTTAATTTAAACTTTTTCCATTCTATACTATTCTCGTTATTCTTTATGATCCTACGGATATAAAGATAATTTTTAATATCTATTACGATTCTTTTGAAAGGATAATTCATAAATCTTTTCTATTTTTAGATTAAACTGAAGGAAAAGTTACAAAACGATTAATCGTTAAAAGTTAAATTAACTCCAGGAAACATCTCCCTAACTTTTAATCTCGCTCTTCTTATTCTAGTAGCAATAGCTCTTTTTTTCATACCATGTTTATCTGCTATTTCTTGGTATTTCATTCTTAGTATCTCTCTATCAAAGAGTATATCCTTATAGATGTCAGGCAGATCCTTCATTCTTTCTAACACATTTTCGTATAGATCTTCCATTTCGTCAGTATCACTACTAATATAATCGCAATTGTATATGTTATCCTTATAATGACTTACCTTTTGTACTGGATTATCGCCATCATCGTTATTTCTAACTATTTCTTGTATGATTGGCATATATCGGTCCTCACTCTTTTTTATTACTAAAGATTCGTTTCTTGCTATATTGTATACCCATGTAGAAAAGTTACCCCTTTGTGGATCATACTGTGATATCTTGGTCCATATCTTAGCCATTGTATTTGACACTGCATCTTCTGCTGCATCTGTATCCATTAATATGGATTTACAATGATTTAATAATCCCGGTTTAATTCTTTTATACAATTCCACGAAGTCTTTATCTGAGGACGTCCTCATAAAGCTTTCTGCTAATTCCTGAATGTTTTTTACTGCCATTTTTTCTAATTTTTTTAAATTTCCATTTGTTTTATTTCTATACCTGCTTCTTGAAAAAGTTTAAAGGAATCTGTTTTTCTATAAACTTCTGAGTATACTATTCTTTTAATTCCTGCCTGAATTATAAGTTTAGCACAATCGAAACATGGGGAGAGAGTCACGTAAAGTGTTGAACCTTCTGCACTGTTTGTACTTTTAGCTATTTTGGTAATAGCATTGGCTTCAGCGTGTAATACTGTGGGTAATGTGTTGTTGTCACAATCTTCACAATTGTTGGAAAATCCGGATGGTGTTCCGTTGTATCCATCAGATATAATTTGTCGATTATTAACAATAAGACATCCGACCTGACTTCTCTTACAATGAGAATTCTCGGCCCATATCTTAGCCATTTTTAAGTATAAACGATCGACCTTATTCTGCTTGTCCTGTGGTAGGCTCTGATTGCTCATCAGCTTGAGATTTTAAAGGTGTAACTTCAACTTTATATCTTTCTACGATGTTGAATACATCCCTTAATCTGAATGAGCCCAATAGATTCAATATTTCATTAACTTCTTCCTCGGTAAATTCTAATTTTTTTTCATCGCTTAAAATTTCTAGACATTTTTGATAATTCCCAAACTCCTTTAGGAATTCTAATGAAGCCTGCCTTAGCTCCTTAGTGATCTCATAATTTTTACTCATTTTTATTTATTTAGTTTTGGTTTTTTACAAATATATTACATTGTTCTCAAAAAGTAAACCCCCTAGTCGATTTTTTTTGACATTGATGTTACTAATAAAGGTCCTTGCATAGTATTATTTAGTTGAGTCAGTAGCGTAACCATAGTTTCCATTGTTTTGTTTAAGTCTTCATTACCCGTAGAACTAACGGTTTCTTTTGGAGATTCGCCTTTGTTTTGTTCGTTTCCTGATGTGGAATTGAGACTTGCCGTTTCTGCCGATACCTTAGTTACTGTCTCAGAACTCACTGGCGTTGTAGTAGCGGGCTTAGGTTCTTCTGCTGGTTTATTTTCTGCAGAAGGAGTCACACTACCTAACTTTTGTGTTTCTGTTTCTTTTATACCAGTAGATTGCGAAGAAGTTTCATTCTTAGCTGATAAATTTTCTACAGTGCTAGTAGAAGTTCCTCCCGGTGAAGCTTTCGTAGTAAATCCAAGGGATTCTAAATTTTTATCTATTGCTGAAGATACATCTGTACTTGTTGAAGTTGCAGAAGATATTTTACTTTCTAAAGATTGTGCTGCTCCAGTTGTTCCTGCTCCAGTTCCCCCTGCTCCAGTTCCACCTGCTCCAGTTCCCCCAGTTCCACCTGCTCCTGATTTTACTCCAAAAAGATTTGATATTAAGCTATCAATCTTAGAAGATGCTTCAGAAGACGCAGGCCCTGTTGTAGTGGCTGGTGTATTGCCTCCAGCTGCTCCCTCAACCTTTTTAGATTCCTCTGTTGGTTTATTTAGAGTAGTTTCTTGTGTGCTTCCTTGTGTAGCTGTATTAGCTCCTCCAGTAGTTCCTGCAGTTGATGTAGTTTCTGTTTTAGCTGGTTCTACAGGGGTTCCTCCAGTTTCTCCCTTGGGTCCTTCTTTTTTCTCCCCCATCTTTTGTTCCTCAGCAGCTGTAGTGGAAGGGGTTTCTGCTTTTTTTTCTTCAGCTGGAGCTTTAGCACCTTCAACAGATCCCTTTTGATCTATTTCTAAAAGTTTAGCTAAACTTTCGTCGTATTTTTTAGACATAGCTAAAACGCTTTCGCTATTGAATCCTTCAGATTCTAGAATTTTAGCTATAGCGGACAGCATTGCACTATTCTCCGGATTATTTAGATATTGTAATGTTTGTGCTGGAATTGACTCTTTGCTATTAAAATCATTTAATAAAAGCCAAAATCCGTCTAATACTGAATCAAACTTAAACTTATCCTCTTTGATCTTACTATCAAAATCGCTTTTTACGTCTTCGTAAGCATCAAAATCCTTAAAGCTGTCAAATCCAACATTTTCTAAAATCTCAGTAACTTTACCAGTTTTAAGTATTGCTGCATTAGCAATCTTTTTCTCTGCATATTTCTTAGACATTTCGAAAATTTCTTTTCCGTCTACTGCTTCACCTTTGTCTATTTGATTCTGTAGAGATTTTGAATATAATCCTGAAGGCGAACGAGCTTCTCTATAAAATACACTTTTAGGATCATAAGCAGGATCTAATGCTTTTAAATTTTGTTCAAAAGAACCTTTGAAAAATTTCTTTGCTGCATCTCCTACACTATTTGCTTCTTTTAAAGTATCAGCAGTTTCTGGGTTTATATTAGCACCCATGCTAGACTGTAGATCCGCATTAAATTTAGCTCTGTCAAAAGCACCGCCTTCAGTTTTAAAAACTGGAAATCCTGATCCTGTTTCTCCTGCCAAAATGTTTTTTTATTTATATACCTAAAAAGCCAAAAAGTTTAACTTTTTGGCTTTGAAAATGAAAATGCTTCAACTAAATCTCCTTGTTCAGATTTTTTGTTATCTCTTTCTATCTTTTCGTTTAGCTTATCTATATAGATTTGATATTCGTAGAAAGGTAAAGCTTCTAAAGAATCTATTGATAGCTTAAACTCTTCCCATAATCTAAATTTGATATCAAAGTAATTGGCTAAGGATATCTGAAATAACGAAAAGGGATCTGTATCCTCTGGGAAATGATATTTCTGCTGTGACCTCCCCATCACAGCTAGAACATTTACTATAGATTCTTGATTTAGTTGCAAAATTTATTTTTTCACTAATCTGATCCGCAATTGAAAATTGTAAAGGAGACCATTCATTAGATGCTCTTTCATATTGATCGTAAAGAATTTCATCTAGATTTCTCCAATCCGGAATAATAAAACTTGCAACCTTCGAGAAGCTCTCATCGAATTTTTTCCCTTTCTTTCTTTTTTCTGAAAGTATTTTTCTACATAAAGTAGTAACACCTACAGTAGGAATATAAAGATCCATTTCTGGGCTTCCGTCTTTTGGAATAAATCTAAAAGAATAGGTATCTTTATTATATCTTTTTAGCAGCTCTGGATCTATTACAAAGCTATCTAGAAGATTAGATTTTAATTCTATCTGATCTGCTATATTACAATCAGGTTTTGTACAATTTTTAGTTAATGGAAGAAGTATTCTATTTTCACCTTTAATAAATGTTAGATCTCTTATAGACATTATAATGAAAAATCTATCTTCATACCATAGATCATAATTTTCAAGGAATCCACCGTCCCATCTTATCTTCATACATTTAGATAGTATAGTATTTAGCTTGTCGTCTAAATCTATTCTATCGTCATCATCTACTGTGGAAAAATGTCTAATCTCTTTAACAGATGCAGGTTTAATAGCAATTTCGAATCCTTCTGGATATCCAAATCCTTTAGAAGGTAAAGATTCTGGTGGAAGATTCTTCCATTCACTTTCCATGCCCATTGGAACTCTAGTAGATTTTCCTAGATTAAGATTGTTATTTTGATCTGCTTTTTCTATTAATTGCTCCGCTGAAGGCTTTTGATAATCTTGTGGGATCCAAGATGGGATATTTACATTATCTACATCCGGATCTGGTGTAGATTCTTGTTGTAATTGATCGTACTCAAATTTTGAACCTTCTTCTCTTTTGCTAAGTTCATTTAATAATTCGTCGTCTATATTGTCAACCATTTCATTTGCTTATATTTCTTTTACTACTTTTTATCGTTAAGTTTCCTAATCGATTAAAATAAAAAATGGAGACTCAGGGTCTCCATTTATATATTTATTTTAAGAAAATGCTAAGAAATGCTAAGAATTAATTGAATACATCTTCAAAATAGTCTGCTCTAAATGATAGTGATATTTTGTAAGGTGTTGTTCCGTTTGTGTAATCTAAGTCCATTGCTTTAATTTGATCTACTGGGAAGCAATTAACTAATTTAACTCTTCTAAATACATCTCCTTGTTTATTGAAGATAGAGACAAGTATGTAAGTTCCTCCAGCATAGGTAGATTTTATACCAGTAGCACCAGTTAAAGGATTGTAAACTAAGTCAGACCATTGTCTAAGTGTTTTGAACACGTAGTTACTGTTGTTGTCGTCTAAGTTGGTTTCAAAATCGATTCTAACTTTTACCCCAGTATCATCAACAGCTGCTGCTGCATATCTTCTTTTAGAGAACTTGTATCTTTGTTCTGCTATTCCTGGGTTTTTATCAACCGCAAGACCAGCTACTGATAGAACGTTTTCTACTAGTAGTGTTCTTCCGCCGTTTCCTTGCGGATTTCCTACACCAACTGGAGGTTGAATAATAACCTCGAACTGGTTAAGATAAACTGGTTCGTATAATTGAACCGCTGCCTTTGAGGAGCTAAAATGTGGTAATCCTGCCATTTCTTTTTAATTATATAAATACGTCATCAAAGTAATCAACTGCCCAAGTAACATTTAATTTGTAAATAGACGTTTGAGTGTAATTTAAAGCCATCTCAGGAATAGGTGTACTAGGAAAGCAATCTCTAAGGTTAATCTTTCTATAAACATCTCCTTGTTTATTGAAGACGTTGATTAGGATATTACCCGCATAGTTTGCTTTTAATCCCATTGCACCTGTTAGAGGATTGTAAATTAAATCTGACCACTGACGAAGTACTTTAAAAACATACATTGAATTGTCATCATTTAAGTTGACTTCAAACTCTATATCACAATCTAAACCAGTTCTTTGAGGAGCTGCTCCCGCGTAATATCTTTTAGCAAATTTATATTGCTGTGTTATTTCTCCAGGGTTTTGATCTACCTGTAATCCAGAAACTCTAGTTACTTGTTCTAAAAGTATATTATTACTTCCAGGATTTCCTTGCGGAATAGCCACACCTGTAGGTGGACTTATAGTAACCTCAAACTGGTTGAGGAAAACTGGTTCGAACTTGTTAATAGAAGCCTTCGAACTTGAATAGTGTGGTAATCCTGCCATGTTTTTATTTTATATATTTAACATTCTTTTTGATCATCAAATTTATTAACTAAATTGGATAAATCCTCCAGAAGCAATACCACCTGTTCTAGTAACTGTCATTCTATTAATAAACTTATGAATTCCTCTTGCAGGCTCGATAATAACGTCGATGATACCGATATTTTGATCGATGATTGCAGGAGTATTGTTCGAAGAGTCCATAATAGTTAAGTAGTTATAAATACCTCCTACTGATCTTACTCCAGTTAAGTAGTTGTCTACTAAAGTTTTAATCTCAAGTCTTACTGAATCTTCGTTGAAATCGAAAACGTAGTTTGCTAAGATCTCTTCAATTGCAGATTCTACTGTGATTAATAAATCTCTAACGTGTAAGTTATTAAATGCTGAGTTAGTTCTTTGGTAGCTTGTTTGGTTACCGTAGATAACTACACCAACTCCTCTTTTACGGATGATTGGGTTGATACCAAATGGCTCTAAGTATTCTCTATCTTGAAGATCGAAGTCATACTCAAGTCCAACTAAGTTACCAGCTGAAATAATACCTCTTTTAACACCTGCTACGATTGAATAAGGTTCACCTGTGATAAACTTACGGATGAAGTTATTAGATACGTATGGTGCTGGTGGAACGTTTAAGTTTTTACCGTTATCTCTAATCGTTAAGAACGGAGAGAAGAATCCAGAGAATTTAGCTCCTTGATCTTCGTCAGGAAGAGAGAATGTGAATGAAGGATTTAAACTTAAATTACCTCCGTCTGCGATATATCTAGCTTGTAAAATTGGTGCTGGATCTGTTGCAGTAGGTGCAGAAGTAAATCTAGGATCTTGTGATTCTGAGAATTTCTGCATTGAGGGTACGTTACAGATTGCCATACATTTTTGTCTGTTCTTAGCAAGTCTTGTAAGTTGGTATTTACAGTTTGGTTGAATACCTCCGTCAAATGTATCTACCACATATCTGAATGTAATAACGTCAGTGTCTGCAAGAGTTCTAGCTAAGTTAGTATTGTAAAGTACATCTAAAATAGCATTCATTCTTACATCTGTTCCATTTGGAACTGAAGCTGCTTTAATAGCTGCTCCTGGTAGATACGTAAAGTTGAATGATGTAACAAACTCTTGTACAGATTTGAACTTCCATACTCTTGTGGTTGTACCAGGATAAAGCTGAATAGGTCTTTCTGTCTTAACTTGGATTGTATAAACTCCAGGTGAAGAAGCAGAAGCTACAGTTTTAACTTCAAGTACTCTTGTTAGTCTAGACTGTAAATTTTCAGTTAACGGATTATCATAAGTCTGAGTGTCAGTAGAAACTAATAGATCTCCTACTTTAATACCCGATGAATTAGCCTCAGCAACTGTCATTTCAATAATGTTAGGTGCTAACTGAGTAATAATATCAACATAATCGCTAAGATTACCGTTAGTTGAAACGACATTAAAGCTTAAACCTGTTGTTAAGTTTGTACCTATAGGAAGCGAACTAACATAAGTTGTGTTCCAAGTTGCAATAACTTCTGGTGTTGTAAATGTATCATCAGCATACGCTCTGCATACTAGGATATTAAATCCGTCTCTATCAACGTTATTTTCAAACTTAAGATATTGAAGAAGTGATCCTGTATCATCTTTCCAATCAATATCACCATCGCTGATATTACCTTTTACCCAGTCTCTGTACATTGCGGAGTTTTCGTAAGCTAAATAGCTATCAGTTCCTATTGGAATATCAGGTGAGAAGAAAACGTCATCATTATCAAAGTAGTCAGGACTACCAATTTGGTAAGCATCTAATGTACTTTTGTTTGTTTCGTACCAAGGCTCAACGTATGTTATAGATGCAGTAGAACCAACAAGAGGATGTGATAATCTTAATCTTATTTGTGTTCTTTGTCCTACAGGTAATGTTGAATTAGTTATTGTTTTAGCTTCTACTACTTTTAATTTAACAAGATCTCCAGCATAGAATCCTAAATATCCAGGAGTTGGTAGGTTAGATGTAACTTTACCAAGTACCCATCTAGCTCCAGGAGCATCATTATCAGTAGTAACAAATGAGCTTAATGTAGTAATCTGAGCGTCATGATTTACAGAGTTAGTAAATAATGTATCGATATAAATAGCTCCGCCATCTCTATTAGAAGCATTGTAAGTGTCCCATAGAGTTGTAGGTATACCAGCATCTCCAGTAGCATTAAATAATGTATCTTCTGCTAAAGTTCCTGTTTCTGGTAAGATATCAAATCCAGTAGAAGGAGAAACTCCAGTATCTGTAATCTCTGTACCTCCAGTAGATCCTGCAATGTTCTTATAATATGTGAAATCTGCAAATAGATTTTGGCTATACGATAAGAAATTAAGATTCTTAGGATTTGTTGTGATATCTGCATCCGGTCCAATCTCGTCAACTAAGTGGTGACCAACTAAGTCAATTACTGAAGAGTTGTTTTCTAAATCATCTAAAGCTTCTTCGTTAACTGCACAGAAGATACCAGTTGTTTGAGCTTGGTTATTAATCAATGTCTGAATGTATCTAAGAGTACCGTTTTGATCTACGAAGTTAGGAATAAGTGTACCAGTTACTGTTGTAACGATATTAATTCCGTCTTGTGCTAAGAAGTTATCAATTTGTGCCTTAATGAATCCTTTTGAAGTGAAATATGCACTGTAAACTGGGTCATTTGCTAAAGCTTGGTAATCTGTCCAGTTACCGCTAATTGCAATTACATCAATAAACCAATCAGAAAGATAATCGTACTGATTCATGAAAGAAGGCACGTTATCTGCTCCAAAATATTCTCTAGCAGTAATATCGAATCCTTTTAAAGGGAAAGGTGAGTCAAGAGATTTTCTAACAATAACACTTACAGGATTTTGTCCTATATTAACTAAGCTAAATAGCTTTCTAGAATCTGGTTTTGATCCTGATGTATCTTCAGTTGCTAAGAAATAATTAGTATCAGGGAACCAGAATTTCTCCTTGTTGTAATAAGAAGATACTAATTTGTCTTGTTTTGTTAATGGATCTGAATATCCTCCTGTTGCATTATTACCATTTTGCTCTTCCGTATCAACAGATAATGCACGATATCTAGCAACATCAGCACCAGCAGCAAAATCAGGATCTCCGTTTACATCTACTGTATTATTAAGTATTCTAAGATTTAATGCAAATACAGGTCCACTTCCTAAACATGTTAGTACAGATCTGTGGAAAAAAGATCCTTTTTTCTCTAAGGTTTTATCAATTCCTCCAAAAACTGCTTGAAAAGTTGTGATGTCCGGGCAGTATACTGGAGTATTAAAAGGTCCAATATTAGAATAACCAACAACCAAACGAATTGTTTGTGGATTGATTATAATATTTTCCGAAGCATCAAACTCCAAAGTGTAAACACCAGATGCTTTGAATTGTGATAAGTCAAGTTTAACTTGTTTGGCCATCTCTAATTTTTATTTTTTTATATATCGAAGAAGTTCGCTTCTTTAGACTTCTTTTTCTATGTATATATCATTCTTTCTTTAGGAATCAAGGAGGCCATTCAAGAAAGTATAGTTTGACATCTCATTATTTCTATTTTGTATCTCTTCTACTGAATCGTTTAGTCTTTCCTCTATAAGATTTCTAAATTTTTCAGGAATAACATCATATAGTTCTGATACTGTTTCTTGAAAATCCCCATTGTCGAATACACAGTTGAGATTAACTAGTGTCATTGCTATATCATCCTTACCTATTTGGCTAGAGAAACTTCCATTAGAGTTTATACCAAAATTCGTTAATTCATGGATCGTATTTTTTTCTGAAGGGATTATTTTATATGATCTTGTGTTTATTTTAAGATCGTAGCAGAATTTTTCTTTATTTCTTACCGTAAGCTTTACCCCTGGTCTTAATTTAGATGTAGCCTCTGAATGTTTAGTGTAAACAAACATCTCATCATAAAAATCTTCACCATCAAGTAATTTACTCATTAGTAATTCACCTTTATAATCCATCTCCAATACGATCCTTGTATTTTCTTCCCCTAATATATGAAGTACTAAGATTTCAACAAATGCTTTAAGCTCGTCTATTTGAACAGTATTAGATCTATAAATGCCTACCTGAAGTAAACAGAAGAAGTCACTTTCATCCTCGAAGAATTTTTTATTCTTTATGCTGGTGGTTGGCATAGGAGTAACTTTAAAAATATTAACTACAGAAAAGTCACCTCCACCTCCACCTGCTGTATCTATAGAGATATAAAATTTTTGAGCATCCTTTTCAAATATTGAAGCGGGATCGAATTTAGGATGCCACACTAGACTTGTATAATCTATAGGACTCATCTCAAAAGAAGATAGCTCGTGAAAAACAAAACTCTCTTCGTTTGTTTTTAATCTTTTAAGCGTCGGCGAATCTAATAGTAACCTAGATGAAGAAAGAAATTGACACCCGTATTCTTGATTGAAGTCTTCTTCTGATCCTAATGCTGCTATCTCCTTTTTCTTCCATTCCTCATCTCTATTGGGAATCTGCCACCATTCAACTCTAATTGGGTTAAATTCATTCTCCCCATCAATTGCGCCTTTATACAATTCCCAGAATTTATTCATCCCATTTGGGGTCGATGTAATAATAACCCTTGCAATCTGTGATGAGGATATTGTGGGATAAACCGATTTGAAGAATTGATTAATGAAGTTAGGATTAATGTGAGCGAACTCATCCATGTATAACATATGGATTGTATAACCGATAGACGATGTTTTAGTCGTCGTCTTAGCCATTATTCTACATCCGTTATCAAACTTCATGGTCATCACATTATAAACGATTAGACCAGGCTTTAAGAAGAAAGGTAGTCCTTTCATAATAACTTTGATCTTATCCATTAACTCTGCAGCTGTATCCCCGATATTTGCCATAATCATGGCATTTTTCTCGTAGTTAAATAGTAGGAACCAAAGAAGAAATATAGATGATGTAATAGTTTTACCAGATTGTCTAGGAGAAACAAAAACATTTTTCCTGTGGAACTGATATTGATTTAGAATTTGTATTTGATAATCTCTGAGCTGTATTTGTCTAATGCCCTCATCAGTCATAACGTGACAATACTTGTTAGCAAAATAAACAACATCAGCGGCACATCTTTGCATTTCCTCTAATTCCCATTCGGTATATTCAAAAAGAATATTACCCTTTCTAAGCTCAGGATCATTCTCGTGAAACGGATTGTCCACATCTTTATAGTCTATCCCATGCTCTTCTGCATTATAGATAAGAGTACCAACTTTTTCCGTCGACCAATAATTATTACCTGATTTATCTTCAGCCATATTTTTATATTTATTCGAAGATGTCGTCCTCTATTTCAAAGTACTCGTCATCGTCGCCACCCAAAAGGTCGGAGGTTCCCCCGTCTTTAGTCTTGGGATTTATTAGATTGTCTTTCGGCATTACTATTTCTGCCTCCTTAACCATACTACCATTTTTCATGATATTCTGTAGATTTTCCATTAAAGATTTATTACCTCTAACTTTAAGAGCATCCATATTATCTTTAGATTGTATTAGATTACCGTCTGAATCAAATTCTATATTTTCTTTGTTTATCTCTGCAGATTCGCTTTTTAATTGCTTATAGTTCTTTTCCATTTGAGTCATATAATTGGAAAAGTTTTTAGGCATTTGCATTATCTGATTTTGTAGCTGTGCTAGAACCTCGAATAATCTTGGCTCCATTCTTCCTGAATCTATCTCCTCAACTAATTTTGATATAGCATGTTGAGCAGTTCTTATCTGAAAAGCCATTGTTGAAATATTTAATGCGTCTATCTTTTGTTTGTGTCTAATATAGTTATCAGCAGGAAGATTTTCCATATCATTATAAAACTTTGATAGCGAGTCTAGTATTGCTCTAGCTTCCACTTCGACCTCAGTTTTAACTGTATCTACATTTATAAACCTTTGAGGCTTCATTGGCGGTATATCAGGAGCACTTAATCCTGCAAGCATTTCGTCCGCCAAAATGATACCATCGAGTCTATCCTTGAGGTTAAGCTCTTGTTCTTTTGAAAGATTATTTTTTTTTGGTTTTCTTCTTGGCATAAATTATCTGTTTCTGGCAATTTTTGGAAGTTTCAGTACCGGTTTAGCGTTATCTATAATAATACCCAACTGAGCATCATCTATTATATTCTGATTTAGTATTGTTGATTGTTTTTCCTCTTCTACCATGTATTTAAAAAATCTATAGTTCGTTGCCCACAATGGACAAGATCTAGTTTTGTAAGCATAATTATTAGTTCCATAAAAAGGACTATCGTAATTTTCTTCTATAACAGGAAGTACATTAAATGTATATGCCTGTGTTGTCACACCATCCAAAGAATGTACTAAGCTCAAATCCGAAGTTTGTGTTGTAGGATTCTCTGGGTCATAAGTTAACTTCCAAACCTTTATTGAATATTGTCTAAAAACGTTAGAGAAATTAAAAACGAATCCAAACCAATCGTCAACGCTAGGTATAAAAGGGCCTAATGTGCTTGTGATCCCAGCTCCAAAAGGTGAAGAGATCTCTAAGTTATTTATCCTTATTCTAAAACTACCTGTTTGTAGGTAGTTATTAGTTGTTGGACTTTCTACTGCGTTCGATCCGCTCCATATAAAATCTAGATATAACCCTTGTCCGTTATAATAGCCATCAAACAATATTCTAGACTGTGCCTTCTGCGCTTTCCATCCAGCAGTATTAGCAGGTGCTGGTGCACCTCCGTCCTTAACAGTAAATCTAAATCCATCTACAATATTTAGTATTTCAAAACCACCAGATCTGATTGAGTCTCCTAGGATAGAAACATAACCATTAGGATTAGGCCTAATGTGAAAATTGTGAGGTATAGGATATGTTGTATAAGTTATTTCTCCACTTCCTATGTTATCTATTGAAATTGGTAATTTAGGTGAAGGCTTGGGAACTAATTTACTTCTGTCCAGATAATTTCTAGTTCTAAACCAGCACATAAATGATCTTTCATCTGCATCAGTAAGAACAGGATCTGCTTTCCATCTAACAGCATCTCTTTCTTCGTCAGTCCATCCAGAAGCAGGAGATACAGGATCTATAGTGTTTGGATCATCTACAAATATCTTATCTAGATCATAATAATTATTAAATACTATTGTCCAGTTGTTATTTAGATCATATTCGATAATAGGTAGATCTTTATTTATGTATGATCTTGTAGGATCTTCTAATCTTCTCTGTGATGTAACCGCATATTGCTGTGGCTTAGTTGCGTCAGTTTCTTGATTTTTCACTTCTTCGCCAAATAAATCCTTTGTGTTTACTGTGTAATCAAGTAATCCAGTTCCATCCACAGCATCAGTAAATGTTGTGTTCTTTTGAACATCGTATTTTACTAATTGTATTTTAAAATATACTGGATAGTTATTTATGTCTCTAAAAACGTACATTGAATCTATACGGTATATTCTATTAGTTCTAGGAAAATAAATAATATCTCTCTTTCTTGGCTGAGATCCCTTACCAAAAATCCCTTCAAAATATTTTCTATCTATATGAATTTCAAAAGGCTGGTTAAAATTTAATCCCCACGTTTCAAATGTTAAAGCTGCATCCGGGAATTGGTTATTAGGCACCATTACCTTCACGCATTTCTCATCAACAACGTCAAATAATGTATACTCTTTTAATAGAACATCTTTTCCTCTACCTTGTGGTTGTACTGAATAATACACCACCTCGTGGCCAAAAACATTATTTACAACCTTACTTAGATCCTGATAGAGATTTATTGCTCTGTTTATATCATAAGGTCTAAATGTAAAATCACAATCGCTAAAAACTATAGGATAGTTAGTTAGCTCTCTTCCACAAATTGGTGCAGGCGGTGCTGTCATTAGATCTCTAGGATCCACAGTAGCATAAGTTAAATCCAGCTCAAAATCATTTAATATTATTGGAGGACTTAAATTAGTTCCTGGGGGAAAATAAGGGCTAGAATTTTCATCTGAAGCAGCAGTTAATCTTATTTCTATCCATAGGGGATTTGCCGGAGATATAGGAAGAGCCTGTACTGCTTGTTCTGTTAGCTCACTCCACAATGACCAGTTATCTCCATTAATACTCCACCTGAATTCCAGATAAAGAAAAATACTAGGAGGATTCTCTCCACTAGCATCTATAATCCATCCATTGAAACTTTGTACGTTCTTAAATGAATCGCTGTAGGAGATTATCCTATAATTGCCGATTGATGTAAATTCTATTAGTTCTGCCATTTTGGCTTTCTGTTTGTAATATATATCAGTAAAAATGTTATGAAAAAATTAAGAGCAGCAATGGACAGGTTTAGCTTCGGTCAACTTACTTCAAATTCCGACGGTAAAACATCAGGAAGTGGTACGGCGGGACTTTATATTGTATTTATTGGAGGTGTTTGTTTTTTTCTTGGATGTATAGATAAAATGTTTCTTGATAAGAGTGTAGATATTTTAACACAATCTATTATTATGATATCTATAGGAGCAACACTTTTAGGATACAGAAAATCTAAAGATTCTGGTATTGAGGAGATAGAACCTGAAAAAATAAAAGAAACTGAAGAAACTCCTAATAACGAGGATCAGATGCTAAATTCTTAAGGATTATAAGGAGCTTGACCCGTTGCTCCAGTCACACCTGTGATGTCCTTATTAATATCATAAATTCCAAGTCCACTTATAATTGTACTATTGTCTGGCGGAGCAGTACCTAATTCAACATTTAATTTTATTCCTCCTTGCATTAAGTTTCCTCTAAATCTTTCTGTCGTAAGATCTAACTGTGGAAGATAAGTCTCTAGGTCCATAGAGAAACTAAGTGTTATTGCTTCACCTCTCTGTGATCCGTAAGACATTTGAAAATTGTTAGGCTGTTTATCTGGAGGAGAATCTTGTAAGCTAACCTGAACAGGTACTCTAAATCCTTTGTAATAGAAGAAATATTGGAATCTTTTATAAAGTATTTCTAGAACGCTCTGTTGTATTTTAAAAGCATCCACTGTGGTATCTGCTTTTATTTTTGCACTTATCTGTATTCCTAAAGGTATAGGATTTAAGTAAGAAGAATAAGTAACCATTTCGCTACCACTTCCTTTTTCGACTTCTTTTACATAAGAAGCCCTTACATATTTAGTAGTCGCTCCTCCTGTGTCTATTCTTATTGCACCCATTTCCAATATTCCCCTAGGTACAACATCGTAGTTACCTTCAGCAAAAGCAGGATTACCGTCGCAATCTTCATAAGATAAATAGAAATCCTGTAAGAATGGCTCATCTCCTACCATAGAGTAGAAAAAAGGGATGTATATAGTACTACTGCTTTGGTCTGAATTGACCTGAGTATAAGTTATAGTCTCGTTCAGTTTACTAAGTAACCCTAAGATAATACCTCTAAAGAATACGTCGTCCGTATTAAATTTTTCTAAAAAATTCATATTAATTATTGTCTAATATTACGGAAGTACTATCGATAATGATTGGTTTGCTTCCATATTGGTATGGATCTTTATTAAGATTTATTATACCTACTGCTGATTGTAAATAGATTGGAATATCTCTCATCTTAAATGTTAGAGGAGTCATGTTGCTGTTAGTGTAATCTGGATGTTGAAAATTACCAGTTGCATATTCTACATCGGATAAAGATCTACACTCTATTAAAGATACTCCTATAAAATAAGATTTTAAATATCTTACCCCATCACTCGAAGAAACAGATACTTTAAATCTGTAAACAAAATACTCTTTTTGTGGAATATCGTCTACTAATGAATCAGGTTTTACTACCAAGAAGTAATTGTATCTTGGTGTAAGATTTCTAATCGATGTGGTACCTGCTGGATATACTTCTGCCATGTTTTATATATCCGAAGGGGATTTAAGATAACTTTTCAAAAGCAATATCCGAGAAATTGTTCTTCTTTGATATTTCTATTTTGTAATCGAATATCTCTGTGGGCATCGGAGCATGATTAATCACAAAAATGTTCATACTTAAATCATCAGATAATTTTCTTAATGTATTTAGTATGCTGTGAACTCCATCAGGATCTACAGAGCTAAATATCTCGTCAAGGAATAATATATTAACTGACGAGAATCTGATTTTCATCAACTTGATGATTGCTACAAGTACTGCAAAGTCAACTTTTTTCATTTCTCCAGTTGATAATGTCTGTGAAGATATCTCTTCCCCCATATGAAATATCTGAGCATTAAATTCCTCGTTAAATACCACTTTATAAGGCAAATGAAGTGATAGAAGTGTATTAAGTATCTCATTATTAAGCGAGGGGAGAATAGACTTAATAGCGAGCTGCTTAACGCCCTTCTCGCTTAATACTTCATCTAAGGTCTTAACCCATATTTGTCTTTCTTCCCATACGGTTTTTTCCTGACTAAAATTTGATAGATCATCATTAGCAGAATTTAATAGTTTACGTATAGAATTTAACTGATCATTATTCTTGGCAGTCTTAAGTGTTTTTAATTTATCTTGTAAAGTTCTTATTGCACTCTCGATCTTTCCTCCCTTGGTAAATAAATCATTTTTAATAGTTGCTAAATCTGATTGTACCTTTTTAGCATCCTCGTAATTCTTCTTTAAATCCTTGAGACCGTCTGTGTATTTTTCCCTTGTATTTGATAGATCGTCAAATACGTTTTTATGAAAATCTGTAGAAAGATCAGATTTACATGTGGGGCATTTTTCATTGTTATACAGATTCATTTTAGAATCTAGTTCTTTTATTTTAGAGGAAAGATCACTTAAAATCTCGTATGATTTTGTTACGTTCCTCTGAGCTTCATTTTCTTTACTTCTAAAATCTTTAAGCTTGTCTGAATGCAGTTTAAGTAGCTCTCTGTAATTTTCTAAATTTTCCTCTGCACTTCCTATTTCAGATCCTGCGTTTTCTACTATTCTTTGTTGTAGCTCATCTAGTTCTTTTTGAGAAGCTGCTATAGATCTTCCTGTTGCAAATATCTCACCAGATAACCTGTCTATTGATGATTTAATATTCTTTGTTTCTTCTTTGAGAATATCTCTCATTTCGTTTAGAATATAAAACCCAAAGATCTTATCAATAATTAATTTCTTATCAGCTGTGCTCATCTTGAGAAAGCTTTTAAAATCGTTAATTGATAATGATATAGTGTTATTAAATACGTAGTATGGTATCTTTAATATGTCATTAGATAGAAAGTCCTGTACATTATCCTTACCTGCTTGATCATAGATATTCCCATCTATCGAAAGCTGAAAAAGAGATGGGTCTAAACCCCTCTCAACCTCATATATTCTACCATCCTGCTCGAATGTTATTTTCATCCATGCAGATTTATTAGATCTATTGGGAATATCCTTTAGTTTTTTCCCTTCTAATTTACCATATAGACCGAAAGTAATAACATCGGAAATAGTTGATTTACCAACACCATTTTCACCTACAACCTGTATAAGTCCAGATTTTTCCGGTAATTCTAAAATCTGGGTCTTATTACCATAAGAGGCAACGTTTCTCCACTCAATCTTCTGTATCTTCATCTTCTTCTACTTTGACTGAAACCTTGTGTAAAAGTTTTTCTATTGCTTTATAAATCTTAGTTTTCTTATCGTCCTCGTAATTACATTTATCTAGATATAACTGTGTAAGATCTAATATAGAAAAGCTCTTACCCTCTAGATCGTGAAATCCTTCGTCTACAACTTCATGATCGTTGCTAGTAATAGGAGTGAAAGAAATTTTAAGCGGGGGATTTACATATTCTGTTAATAATCCAAGTGGTGCTTTAACTGCAACTTCTGGATCTACTAATATGTCGATAAAATTATTTTTAAAAATTGGATTTAGCTCTGAAGGTGTAGAATTCAATATTTGTTCGAATGACATCCTAACAAATCTTGGAGAATAATTGTTTTCGTAGTATTCTTCAAATCCTGTCTCTAGGTCCAAAACAGTTATACCTTTAGCATTATCTGTATCAGATCTTGTTAGTTGATACGGGGATCCTAGCATTCTCATTTTACCAAATGTCTGAGAGAAATGAATATGTCCAGAATAAACTCTTTCAAATTTATCCATATCTGAATATTCAAGCCCTGCTTCAATTCTAACAAACTTATTGAACATAAGCCCTTTTAGATCTGTATGGCAGAACATATAATCATGGGTTTTCGCTTGAGATAATGTTTCCCTTTCTGCTTCGTGATCCTTTCTCCATGGCATTAGAAAAACTTTCTTAGGACCCATTTGTATTGTCTCTGGTTCCTCGAATATTTTAATCTTTGGTATCCATTTTAAAGATTTTAAAGAGTTGACCTCGTTGGTATTTTTACCATAGATGTCGTGATTTCCACATATTATAAAGATACCATCTTTAAAAATGCCGGATAATTCCTCGAAAATTTCTATTCCAAGATTAAGTACCCTAAGATTTAATGATTGTCTACTATCGTAAACATCGCCAAGATGAACTAAACAATCACCCGGTCTATAAATCTTCTTACATAATGGTATAAACCAGTTCTTAAAATAGTCCTCGTGTATTTCGATCCAATCGTTAGAATTGTTTCTTACACCTAAGTGAGTATCGGTAATAAAAATTACTCTCTTTATTTTTGGAAAATCTAGCATTAAAATATTTTTTTAATACCTTTCTTACTTAGAATACCATATTTTTTGTCCATTTCTTGAACTATAATCTCTTTATATTTCATATGGATAGATTCATAAGCTTTCTGGTAATTAATAGCTGTATAGTCACATATTGCAACAAATTTCTCTACCATTGAGAATTCTGTTTCCTCTAATTCCTTAAGAATATCCTGAAATATTAAAGGGATAAGATCTTTAGGAATCTTTTTACTTGGACTAATAATTGTCCACCTAGATCTTAAAAATATCTCATCTATCTTGGAATTTAGCTTAACTGAATGTAAATATTCCTCGTCCTCGTAAGTGACCGTAGATTGTAAACTTCTATAGTCTAGGTTGGGATCAACTTCGAATTCTTCTAGCTCTACGTTTTTGGATTCTATATCCTCAATCTCAGGGTTTAGGTCAAGATCTTTCGCATCATCTTCAATCAGTTTTTTTTGTTTTTTCATTAATCGTTCATTATTTGAGAATTAGGATCCTCTGAGATTCTCATAAAATTGTAATCAACCAGGAATTTCCTGTATGAGTTTTTATATCCCTCGTCCCTGTTTGCTAGTAGCTTCAATTTATATTCTCCTGCCGTATACATTAACGGATCTTGAATAATACCAAACATTCCATCAACTGTAGCCACTAAGCCAGAAGATTCAGATGCTGAATTCATACTTAAATCAGTAGCATCAAATTCGCTTTGTTTTGTTTGTGTTGCAGTTACTATAGCCCATTCATTTCTTTGTGCAGCAGCTCTAAGATCTTCTGCAATCTGTTTGATCTTCATATAAGTATTCTCAGAATTTGGATTTCTCCAGTTCTTCATAATATTAATGTAGTCTATAATAACAATCTTAAATTTTATTCCCATTATCTGCTCTGTTTTAGAAAGCCAGTTTTCCACGTCTATTGCAGATGCTTGCGATGTTGGAAATTCCTTAACGACTAATTGACCAGGTGTTGCTAAATTGTCAAATCCAATGTTTCTAATTTTTTTCTTTAGTAACTCGTCATTGTCAGCAGTATTCTTATATTCTGACATTCTAATACCTAGAAGATTAGATCCTAATCTTTTCATATATTTTCTGTCACCTAACTCGAGAGTAATAATAGCAACATTATTAGAAGCTCTTACAGCTTGTGATGCTATATTTCCTAGCCATAGTGTTTTACCAACTTTAGGTTGTCCCAACAAAACATATAATGATTTAGCAGAAAACCCTCCTCCTAAGCAGTAGTCAATATATTCATATCCGCTGGAGAATGTGCTGTTAGCGTATTGTTTATGAGCTTCCGGATCATTAAAGTTTAATCCCATATCAAATGAGAAATCCACTTTGTTTCTATCAACAACAATTGATTTGTAAGTGTTAATTACATCCTTAATATTGTCAGGAGTTACATCGGTACTTTTAATATAATTAATAGAGTCAACCGCACTTTTTTCTAGTGTCTTCCACTCTATCCAAGATTCGGTATTTTGTTGTAACCAATCTAGATCATAATCGCTTAATGATATAAACCACATAGATTCCAATAATGAATCTGTAAGTTTGTCTTCAATCTTTAAAAGCTTAGCAGATTCTCTAACTTGATTTTTGCTAGGTATTTGCTGATATTTTTTCCAGAAAGATTTTACAACTTTAAAAGCCTCCTGGTAATCTGTATTCTTGAAGTAGCTAGATTCAGTTGCTTCAATATAAGCTGGATTATCGATTACGGCTTTAAACCAAATATTTTCTAAGTGTTGATTCTGCATTTTTTAATAATGTGGGTTATCCTTTATTTTGTACCAATTTTTATTTCCTAAAGTTTTTTCAGTTTTCTCGAAAATCTCCGTTTCTATTAATTCTTTTACAGCATCTCCAAATTTTTCACTTTCCCAATTCTCCGGTAAAAATGAATTGAAAGTCTGATCTGAGAATTCCCCATCAGGTCTTCCATCTTTAATTAGATAAGAATTAAGCTCGTATATAACATCTTCTTTTGTTGGGTATTCTGGAAGATCTCTCCATATACCTAAAAGATATTTCATTTTAAGTTTACTCTTCTCCATTCTCTTCTATTTCTTCTTCTTCACCTTCCGGATTAGCTAATATTGATAATTCATCCTCGTCAAAAAGATCAGGTAATAAGAAATGAGGCTTAATTACTTTCTCATTAATCATGCTTAATACATCATCTGTAAATATTTCACCATTAAATAATTGAGAAGAAGTAACAGTCTTACCTAAATGCTTAATTGCCCATCTTGTAGAAGTAGCACTAGGTGTAAATTCCATCTCTCCTGTTTTTTTATCAACTTCCAATTTACCTCTCTCAATTCCGCAAATTTCCCAAGAAGCAAAATCTTGTAATCCCACATAAGGATTCATACCATTCATAAATGAGATATGGAATTTAACTGGATAAGGTCTTGTGAATCTTGCTTTTTTAGGTGTCGATGTTACAATAATTCCAGTCTTTGTGTCATTCTCTTTCAATTGTGCTTTAGAAAGCATAATAACATTACTCATGGAGAAAATTGGTCCGTCACCTCCCGATGCTTCTTTTGTTGGCATAAATCCACCTATTCCACCTGTTGTTGTGTGATTAGTACAAACCAATGGAATTCTAACACCGGTTAGATCTAATGTTATAACACGGAATAAAGATCTCATTTCTTTAGATCTTAATCCCATATCCATTGCGCTCTTACCCTTAATGGCATCACCTGTTTCTTTATCCGTACTAAGCATACCAAGAGAATCTAAAATGATCATGATTTTAGGTTCTGCTCCTTCTTTTCTTGCATTCTTAACTTTTTCTAAAATATTTGTTGTGAATATTTTAAAGTCATTAATAGTCTTAATAGGCTGGTATCGAACTCTAGTTGGATCAACTCCAAATTTTTTGGCTGAGCTTTTATCTATAGCACCTTCAGTGTCACAATAAATAACATCATAATCTTGCTTCTGAGCTTCTCTTGTGATATTCATTGCAAGAAATGTTTTACCTGTAGAAGGATCGCCTGCAATTCCTATTGATCTGTTATTTGCTATACCTCCAAACAAACTTCCTGAAAGCTGAGCATTTAAAAGATAATTACCCGTCGAAATCCATTCTGTTGTTTTTGAAAACTCATTGGTTTCTAAAATTGATCCCATTTCAAATCCATCGATCTTTGAAAGGGCTTTGTCTAATTCTGTAAACGAAAATTCTTTTTTTGCCATATTATTTTTATTATTTAGTTATCTTACATCTTGCTTTAGTAATAATTTCAGAATCCTTTAATTCCTCATTTCCAAATCTTCCATCCATTTCACTAAGAATGTATAGATCTTTCCCTATTTCTCTTGCTACGTTTTCCAATTGCTCTTTTTCTTTAGTTACATCAATATCACCATACCAAATTTTACCCTCTCCTAAAACAAAAATATTTGAATTAAAATAAACTTCATTGTCTGGAAATCTATCTCGGTAAGATGATTTAGAAGAAGAAATCATTCTTCCACGGAGCAATTTTTCACTTTCAAAAATTTCTTCCATAAGTTGTTTTCTTTATTATACCCCTATTAAACCGTTTTAATTCAACGGTTTTGAATTATTTTTAAAACTTCTCTTAAGATTAAGAAGTTTAGAACAAGCTTCAAAGTTCTGGGATTCCTCGTTCCATTCAATAAGGGTATCTAGAGTTTTTTCTGCCTCAATTGGATTATCATCCAATGCCTCAGAAAACAAAAAAGGAGAAGAAAGCCATAGCTTTGTTTTCTTCTCCTTATCAATAATGTATTCAGGTTTTTCTATATAAATAAAATATCTACCGTCGGGAGATCTTTTAATATATTTTTTGCCCTTTTCCATACTATATTTATAGTAGAAAAAGACAAATAAGTTTCCAAGTTCTTAGACCAGACTTCCCAGTATAGATTTTTTAATACTCCAAGACGATTTTACTAAAAATGCACACTTTTCGTATTCTTCTAATTCTTCAAAATGGCTAATCAATCTTTCAAAAAGATCTGAGTCTCTAAATTTGTATAATGGGCTTCCTTCTTCGAAAGCTTTTTCGCCCATGGTTTCTATATAATTATAGAGTTTTCTTGATTGCTCATCATAGAGTTCATCAATCTGATCTTCTAAATCTTGGAGTTTTTTCATGTTTCCCATATCCATATCCATTATTTATTAATTGTAAATATAACTACTATTTTTGTTTAAAAAAAATGATTCCTTAGATGTTTCCCGGTTTTTGATAATTTGTAAATATCTCCTCTCCTATTGATATTTCTCTAAGAGCAAAAAATATTATTTTGTTTTTCTGTGTATCAGTTTCCCAGTCAGCATTAAATTCTTTATCTGAATGATTAAATATACTTCCAAATCCTAAGCATATACATAATCCTTCCCCCTTTTTAGGCCAGCTAAAAAAATGGTCATGTAGAATCTTAGGATATTCCAATTCTCGGGGAACTATAAAAAAATGGCATTCTTCAATAATTTCCCCTTGCTTTATTATTTCCGAGCAAAAAACTCCTCTCCCGTGAATGGAAGAATCTTCGACATAAATCTTATTTGATCTGTATAACATATTATTTATAGTGTATCTAAATGTAAAAAATTCGAAATGTAGATATATAAAATAAAAATTCATGGAGAATTTATTGTCTATAGAACAATTTATAACAGAGGGAAAACTACAGTTTTCCCCTCAACAGATAAGGGAATCATTAGAATATCTTAATTCTGATGATCCACAATTACTAGAGGCTTGGTATAATACAATATTAGATTTTGCAGCGCTTCTTCCAGTAGTAGGATCTGCAGCAGAGGGTATTAACTTAGTATCTTATGCTAAACAAGGTGAATATCTTTTAGCAGGACTTTGTGCTATCGGATTAATTCCAATCTTCGGGCAATATATTGGAGCAGGTGGTACATTGCTAGTTAAAGCTTTAGGAAAAGGAGCTGGTTTAGGAGCTAGCATATTAAGGCCTTTAGTTAATTTAGTAGCTAAATTTTTCCCTAAAATTGCAGCTTTCTTTAAGAGCGCTAAATTTACTTCTAAGTTTGCTGGTATAGCACCTTATACAAGTAAAATGATGGGATCTCTTAAAAATTTCGTTACGAACGGAGGATCTCAGATTGCTAATTTAGCTAAGGACACTTCTAAAATAAAATCACTTAAGAGAGAAGCTAGAAACTTAAAAAGCGGAGTTAAATTTACTGAATGGATTTTTGGGGATAAAACATCATCAATGCCGTCTACTGCTTCAGCTAGTGCATATGGAGGATACGGGTCAGCCCCACAATATCAAATGCCGGTTCCTAAAGATGCCTATATGTCTTACCAAGGAACACCACTACAAAATATTAGGCCTTATACTGATATGGAGATATCTCAAGCTGAAATGGCTAACGACTGGTCACAATACCTATAAAAACTACAAACCCAAGATTTCTCTTGGGTTTTTTGTGTAGTAAGATTTAGATTTTTTCCCCGCAATTTGGACAGAATTTCCAAGATTGCTTTTTAGCTCTTGTACCACAGTTTGTACAGTAGTTTCTAAGAGTAGAAACCTCAACTGGTTTTTGTGACTCAGGAAGTAATTTAATGATAATAGAACTTGTAGGAAATGAGCTAAAATTTCCGTTTACTGTTTCGAATAATTGATTGCTCGAATCACCTTTTTCTATCCTACCTGTTTCAACACTTTTAGATACACTAGCATTAACTCCTATAGAACCGCTAGTAACGCTGGACACAGTAAAAGTATTATTTACAGTGGTACCACCGAATGGATAGCTATAAGTATCATACAATGTACCGGGGATGTATCCTGTATTACTACTAGAAGTCAATGTAAGAGATCCAGGAAATGACGAGTAAGTGGAAGTTGTAATCTCAGTATAAAAAGAAACTTCTACACCTCCATTATTTCTGATAGCATTTAAAGCTTCATTTGATCCTTCGACTTCATACGTTTCAAAAACAAATTTGTTGTTTGAATCGATAAATCTTTCCAGATAAACTCTCTCACCTGGTTTTAGTACAATCCCTGAATTAGAAATACTATTACCGTTGATAGTGATTTTTGCAAGTACCCTTGACGTTGTTGGATTGAATAATTCAATCTCGAAATTTTCACCGTCTTTTAGATAGACGGAATTCTCATAGATCTTAGATCTATTTCTGTTTTTTGTGATGTTCGCAGTACACTGCGACGTCACGCTTGGCGTTGAATAATACATAAAGACTATTTTATTTGGCCCCTTCCTTTGTTTCCATTTCTGAAAACTCTACGGTTTGTTGACCGGGAAGTGACTAGAAACCTCTAGTTCTACTATTATATAACCAACTTATAAAAAGTTACAAAAATTACTCTGATTTTTTCTTTCTCGTTTTTTTAACGGGAGCTTCTTTTACTTCTTCCACTTTCTTAGATTTAGGTTTAGTGGGTTTTCTCTTTTTGGGCTTTTCCTCTACTTCACTTTTTTGATGCTCATCTCTGATCTCCTGGTAGATCTCAACATTTTTTGGTGGATCCCAAAGACTCATATTCATCTTAAAATCTATATCGTAGTTTTCAAGATTTTTTTCAGTTTTACTAAACAGATTTTTAAAAAAATTAATGATGGCTTTCATAGAGGATTGTTTTATTTTTAGTTGTCGTTTTGCTTAAATTTTTCTGTCTCCTGTTGGTCTTGTAGTTGTGCTTGTGATTGCTGGCTAAGAACTGGATCTTCTATACTAGTAAGAAGTTCTCTGTAATATTCAAGTGGTTTTTTATTTTCATATTCCCCCGGCTCAGCTATAGCTCCCGTAAAATTACCTAGTAGATGATTATTTGAATCATCATGTTCTCCTTCATTCCCGAAAATCTGATCTATGTACTCGTAGTAATCCTTTTTAGTCTTACCCCCGCCAGAAGGGAACGATTTAAACATCTGATTATTTTTCTCTACTATATAATCTGGAAATTCCCATTCCCAATCTTTTTTTATTACTGCAGGATAGAAAGTAATTGCTGCAAAATCGCCAGCTACTATTGGTTTTTTTAACTTCATTCTCTGAAACCAAGTCTTGTAGAAAGACCTGATAAGATCAAGTTGATCAATATTTGACATTTGTAAAACGTCGTTAGGAGTTAATGTTTTTCCACTCTCTGTATCTATGAATTTTTCTATAACTAAAGGCATAAATGATAGAAGTCCTACTGCTCCTGACATTCTGTCATTTTTCTTAGAATCAAATCTACTCTCGTGAAAAATAGTGTGCATAAGCCATAATGGATCAATTCCTAAATCGTCTGATATCCTGACTATTTTTTTAAGAAATGCTTGTCTATTTTCTTCTATTAGTTTTGGATAAGGTAAAGCAGTAACAGTCTCGTCTTGATAAGATTCAGGATCTACTTTATCTATTCTTATAGATTCGTTTAAAAAGTTTTTGAAGTCTCTTAGATGTTTTAGCATTTATTATATATCCTTATAATAAATTCTTAAGCATAGGTTTTTCAGAAGCCCAAGCATGTAAAGAAGTAATGTGCATCGTAAGCATACCAGGTTTTACATCTTTCCAGTTTTCAGGATCTTTTTTCTTACATTCTTCGATAAGCCAAAATACCTTCTTAGCACATAAATAGATGTCATCTCTAAAGTGTCTGAAGAAATCACAAGATCTGATATAGTAAACAACATGAACCCACTCTGCTCTTCTAATAAAGTGATATCCTATTGTACAAGGAACTCTTTCTCCGTGAACTGATCCTGTATCTTCAGGGAACCAAATAGGGAGAAATGCTTGTCTTGTGAAAGGTTCTCTAACCATCAAGTCAACAACATCGTTAAAATCCCCATAATCATATCTGATACCCCTGATCTTTTCAGCCTGTTTATCGTAGTTCTCTAATTCACCATATTTAGGCCAGATCCTCTCCGGATAAGTATGAGAGAATTTTTCTTCGCCTCCAAATTCAGAATTATTTTTTTGTGCATAAGGCCAACGAACGTGAGAAGGAGGTGGATTAAGAGGAGCTCCACTAACTCTTTCATCAAAGTGTTCGTCTGCCCATGCAAAATTAGGTTTGATTTGTTCACCAATAACTTTAATGTCTGGTGACATCTGACATGAGAAAGAAAGATTTAATGTTTCAATCATAGCATATCTAGGATCATGTTTGATCTCTTTTCCCTGCCATTTTTCAGTGTGAACAATGTATGAATAATCATACATCTGTTGAGCAGTCCAAAGGATCACATCATTAAATCTTCCAAACTTTTTCATTAAACCTTTTCTTATTATACTAAAAAACCCTATCTAGTTTCCTATTTAAGGTATCTTTCCATAGAATTTTTAGTGATTTTATTGAACCTCACTTTGCCAATAAATTCACCTAGTGTCAAACAATCAGTATAACTCATTGCAGATTTAAGATAGTCCTTGAAATTTTCGGTCCATCCGTTAAGTGTATATTCAACAGGCTGCATCTTACTAATTCCTTCGGAAGTCTTTAGATCAGTTTTACCTAAGCTTTTCTGAACTTCTTTTGTAGACATACCTCTAAACTTCTTATAGAATTTCTTTCCTGCTTCAAATTGGATTAGTGTATCAAAAGAGTATTGATCTACTTTATCTCCAGGTTCAGTCCATGAATCATATTTTTTGTTGCCCTCATATGTTTCACCACAGCTTTCTAGAGCTTTATTAAAAATACTTCCAAGCATCACGTAATCAGCTCCTAAAGCTAATGCCTTAATCACGTCAGCATATTTTTTAAATCCACCGTCTGCTACGATCTTGGTTGAAAGATTTCTTTCCTGCTGGATTTTTGCAGTCTCGTGAATTAAAGAAGCCATAGGATAACCAACACCTGTTTGTACAGTTGTTAAACATCCTGCTCCGTTTCCTATTCCCATTCTAACATAATCAGCTCCTGATTGTGCTAAAGAAAGATATGTTAAAGGGTTAGCACAATTACCAACCATAATAACTAGATTTCTTCCGTAGATTTCCTTAGATTGTTCTAGCAATTCCTTTACAATCCTCATGTGTCCGTTCGCTATATCAATTAAGGCGTACGCTTTTCGACCTAGAGGTATGTTAGCCTGATTATCAATAAAAAGTCTCTTAAAATCGTCTAAACCATAAGAAAACCAAACCTTATGATCTAATGAGATATCTGTTAATTCGTATTCTATTTTTCTAGGAATAATGCTGTATATTTTATGAGAGTTAAAAACTTCATAATTATCCATACTGATTACTGTGTCCATTGGAGCTGTAAAAAGGGGAAGCATTTGTTTCTCGTCGAAAGGATCTACTTTCTTTCTTGAAAGTATTCCCGTGTGCATTTCTGGTTCGATAAGAATATCGTCAAAGTCAAATAGCATATCTTTTATTATTTATAAATCTTATAGATATAAGATTCACAAAAAATCCCAGTAATACTGGGATTTTTAAAATTAATCAGGAAGATATGCTGTCCAAACATCGATCCCCTTGGAAAAATTCCTTATGAAATAACCATAGCCTGGTTTAAATGGCTTTTGTCTCATTTTCATACCAGCTTCCTCAGGTGTTCTATCGCCCTTTCTACCGTTACATTTTGAACAGCAAGTAGCTAGATTTTCCCATGTGTTACCCCCACCCCTAGATCTTGGAATAACGTGATCTAGCGTGAGATTCTTATTGGATTCACACCCTAAATAAATACATTTCATTCCATCTCTTTTAAAGATATTTTCCCTTGTAGGCTTTAACTTCTTAAAAGGCAAAACAACATATTTTAGAAGACGAATTACTGACGGTCTTTTGTAAGTGCTTTGATCAGTAACAATTGGATTTTGTTCGTCATGCTCTAAAACCTCAGCTTTACCTTTGTATACAAGCTTAAACCCCCGGGCAAAATCGGTAACGCTTATAGGCGTAAAGTCATTATTTAGTACTAGCACTTTCATAACTACACTTTTTTACATACTGGGCTTCTTTTAAAACATTTAGCATCATAGAAATCACACATAAATCTTTTCATCCATTTATTTACTTTCTGTGGTAATATTTGTAATATTTCAGATACTTTATTTACCCACCCTAATTTGGAAAAATCTATGTCTGAATTAATTATTTTATCTATAAATTCTTTCTGTGTTTTCTCGTATGTTAATTTATTTTCTTTTCTTTTCTCTGATTTAGTTTTATTATTAATTTGTGTTCTATATAATAAGGAATCAAAATTTTTTTTGATTAATGGATTTCCTATAAAAGAAAAAAGTTCATCTATTTTAGAATCATCTGCTATTTGGTCGTATCTTATTCTAAATATTTTCCATCCCAAAGATATTAAAAAATCATCTTTTTTGATGTCTTTTTCTATTCTTTCTGTCCCGTTAATAAAGTGGCATTTTCCGTCAAGTTCAACTGCTACTTTTTCGTTTATAAATGCAAAATCTATAGAGTAGGGAAATATTGTATATTCATTTATCACATCATATTTTTCATAAATATTTCTTTCCTCGCATTTTTTATTAAACCATTCCTCTAGATATGATAATTCTTTCCTTGATTTTTTTTCCCAAGCAGTTTTTCCTGATTTTTTGCTTAAATAATTTAATCTATTAATTCTTTGGTTTTGTTTCATTTCATCAGTCCATATAAAAGAATCCGGATATTTTTTGCGTGCAACTTTGGATGCTTGTGAGTTATTTCTAGTTTTTATATTAATACGTATTGTATGTTTGCTTATATTGTATTTTTCGGAAATATCTCTTAATGAAAGACCTGAATCATATTCTTTCTGTATTATTCCGTATATATTTTCTATACCGGTACACTTATTTTTGTGATTAGATAATGATCTATAATTATTAAATGTAGTATTACATAGAGAGCAAATTGCCATATTTTTTATATTATATATCATAGTGTTCGAACAATCAAACGTACTGTGTAGAAAGTTGCCTCTGAGTGACTCGAACACCCATCTAGGGATCCAAATTCCCTGGTCCTGCCATTAGACGAAGAGGCAATAATAATGGAGCCTTTGACAGGGATCGAACCTGCGACATCTCGCTTACAAGGCGAGTGCTCTACCAGCTGAGCTACAAAGGCATTTGGGTGACAGAGGAGAATCGAACTCCCGACCTTCGGTACCACAAACCGACGCTCTAACCAACTGAGCTACCGTCACAGTAGCGAGAGAGAGATTTGAACTCTCGGCCTTCGGGTTATGATTCCGACGCTCTAACCAACTGAGCTATCTCGCCATGGGCGAGCGATAGACAGGATTCGAACCTGCGACCCCCGACTTGGAAGGACGGTGCTCTACCAACTGAGCTACTATCGCATTTGAGGGACACGCTTAACCCTCTGTCTTGTGTACACCAAGATTCACTATTACTAGCAGCGTTTTTGTGGAGCTACAGGGGATCAAACCCTGGTCCTCTGAGTGCAAGTCAGAAATTTTAGTCAATTAAACTACGGCCCCAAAATTGGTCGGAGCGGAGGGATTCGAACCCCCAATGCCGTAAGGCGGCTGATTTACAGTCAGCTGAGCAACCAGTTGCTCAACACTCCGAAGTGCGGGGATGATAGGATTCGAACCTATGACCTACTGATTAACAGTCAGTTGCTACTACCGCTGAGCTACATCCCCAGTTTAGATTAGAGAATATTTGAACGGGGTGGTTTTTTTGGTCAAAAATTAAAGTTTTGAGAAGTAACCCCATTCACCGCTTCTAATCTTGTAGTCCCTGAGGGATTCGAACCCCCGACATCTTGGATGTAAACCAAGCGCTCTACCAACTGAGCTAAGAGACTAAATGTGGTTGACATAGAAGGATTCGAACCTTCGGCCTTTGACGTATCAGATCAACGCTCTAACCAACTGAGCTATATGTCAATGTTGCGGAAAGCACTGGAATCGAACCAGATACCAATAGGGTACGCTTCGCTTAGCAGGCGAGCCCCGTCACCATCTGAGATTACTTTCCTTTTTTAATTAACCTTCTGATTCTTTTTATCAATCTTTCGGTGTGTTTAAATTTTATTGTTTCTCTTCTTAAGTTTTCTTTACTAGAGGGGAAACTTCCTCTATCTACTATTCTACTTTCTATCATCATATCTTTAAATTTTTTTGAGGTCGTGACTGGAATCGAACCAGTATAACTAGTTTTGCAGACTAGCGTCTAACCACTCGACCACACGACCTTATTTATTTGAGGCTCCACCTGGATTCGAACCAGGATCAGATCATCCGTAGTGATCTATTCTAATCCATTGAACTATAGAGCCTTTTAGCACACCAGGTAGGGATCGAACCTACGACGCCCGGTTTTGGAGACCGGTACTCTACCAGCTGAGCTACTGATGTGTGTAGTGATCCCGGAGGGGCTCGAACCCTCGACCCCTGAATTAAAAGTTCAGTGCTCTAGCCAACTGAGCTACGAGATCATTTTAATTGTGGTACCGGCCGGAATCGAACCGGCGACACCTAGATTTTCAGTCTAGTGCTCTACCGACTGAGCTACGGTACCATTTTTTCCAGTATGTCAAAGAACAAAAAAAAGGCTTTGATGTGAATCAAAGCCTTTTCCAAAATATCTAAATATGATTTTCTGTATTAGCTTCGATCGGGTTCTTTCCCCTTTGCCCAAAACGCCACCGTTTGATAGCAGCCATTAATCTGACTGATCATGCGATTGATGTTATGTTTACTACAGTTTTTCATTTTTCTTTATTATATATCTCTTTTCTGATATTGTTTCACAAATGTACGATATTTTTATTGAATAAAAAAATGTTTTTTGATATTTTTTAATATTCCTCTTCGATTATTTTCATTTCTTGGATTAATCCTACAGCTTCCTCCCCTTCTACTTCATCCCATGAATAATCAACATTAGTAGATTCGTAAGCATTAAAGAAAGAACCTGAATTACTTTCTAATTGTTTTTCCATAAAAGATACTATTTCAGCTTCTGAATATTGACCATTTACCATTTCTAAAGCTTCATTGTAATCTGAAATTCCTTCTTCACTTGTACCGTTCATAATATTTAAGAAAGATCCTAAAGCAAAAATAGCTGCTTCTTTTTGATCGTTACCAATTCCAATAGCTGTAAAATTTACCTGTGCGTCAGGATTTTTGTGAGATACATTCATAGTAACTCTGTTTAATTTTTGATTTTTCATAATAAGTTTTTTGTAAATAATGTTTATTAATTATATCATAAAGATAAATAAACATAACAGATTTAAAAAATAATTTACAGTTTTAAAGTAAAAATTTAACGATTTTTTGCTTAATTCCCAATTTTTTAATACCCTCAGTGACACTCGGGGTGTGTACAAAGTTTGTTAATCCCCATCCAGTACCGCTTCTATTATTAGATACTTCTTTAAAGCTCATATCTAAATCATCTATTGCTACCCAATGAGAGACTTCAGGATGCTCTTTTAACCATTCTTGGATTTCTAAAGTTCTTGATGCTTCTAAGTCCCAGTCTGGATGCCATTCTTGTTTCTCGGGTATTGTGTATTCTCTTGGTGTAAAATCAATAGGTTTTTTAATGATACCTTGTTCTTCATAGTATTCTCCCATCTCTTCCACATTTGCCCAGTTCTTCCAATCTGAAGAAACCACTATTTCAGCTCCAGTCTCTTCTAGAATTAAATTTAAAACCTTTATTGCTTTCTTGTCGAAGTTATCAAATCTAGCTCCTACATGAAAACTCATTACATCCTGCGAAAGCTTTTTTCTAGCTTTAGCCTGTTTTTTGTAACGTCCTCCAAATTGTTGAGAAAGACAAATTACTCCATCATGATCTAAAAATATAATCTTCATAGTACCCAGGGAGGGACTCGAACCCTCACGACTTACGTCACTAGTTCCTAAGACTAGCGTGTATACCATTTCACCACCTGGGCTTAGTAGCGGAGGAGGGA
>Ga0114970_10000339_pt1 | contig 34362 bp, 23 predicted proteins | sample M_140205_XF_Meta_FD_87030 | JGI IMG/M metagenome (GOLD analysis project Ga0114970, IMG submission 87030) | Freshwater microbial communities from Lake Montjoie, Canada to study carbon cycling - M_140205_XF_MetaG | ecosystem: Environmental > Aquatic > Freshwater > Lake | place: Lake Montjoie...
AGCGGCGTGTCGATCCAGGCATCGGCCCGACGCGTGCGGATCTCCGCCTCGCGGACGGAGGTGAGGTATTGCTCCATGCGTCCTTAGTCCTCGGAACCCATTTTCTTCTCGAGTTGACGCACTTCCGCGAGATTGGCATCGAGCACGCTGCCCTTGCGGCGCAGTGCACGGCGCTGCGCCATTTTACCGCCCTTCGGTTCTTCAAAGAGCGAGGCGAAGATCTCACTGCAACGACGCATCGCCGGCAGTCGCACGCCGTCAGCGGTCCACGCGAGCGAATCCTGCGTGATGGCGACCTCCATCGAAGGGTAACGCGTGTGCAGCGCCGTGATCTCGGCCATCTTCTGGTCCACGGAGATGGTGTTCCGGTCCGATGGGCCGAGCTTCCCGCCGGTGAGCCAGACGGAGATGCAGTTGTGGTGGTGGCTGAGGCTTCCCGGATGATGCAGCCCGCTGATGGGCGTGATGACTTCGCGATGCTTCTCCAGTGGCTTCAATGAACGTGAGAACTGGTAACCCTTCCCCTCCGTGGTGATCTGGTAGTTTAGCGAGTGAACGCCATTGGCGAGGTAGATGAAGGCGCTGTGTTTCGGCGTTGCGGTGGCGCTTTCTAATGCGCGGAGCGGCACCATGCACTCAAGCATGGGCAGCGAGATGAAACTGCCGAGCGCCTTGAGAGCGTGGCGGCGATTGAGGAGCCAGGATTGGGTTTGGATGTTCATGAGTGTTCTTGGTTCGTTGTTGTTGGTTTGTGAGTGTTGAAGCATTTGTCAACTACGCGAGCCCCTCCAGGGGTCCCGTGGCGGTGCTGAATCGCTCAATCTCCACACCGCTTTTTTGCAGCATGGAGGTGTAGAGATTGCAGAGCGGTTGCTGGTTCTGGCCCATGAGGGGAATCTTTTTCTCGGGGTTGATCTTCTTCCCATCTGTCGCGTTGAGTTCCAGCTTCACTTCATCGAGATAGGGTTGGTTGAAGGCGAGGTGCTGGCCGTGGCGGAAGCCGCCGCCGGCTAGGATGGCGGGCAGGTTGTAGGTCCAGTGGGTGTTTCCATCGCGCAGGTTGCTGGTCATCATGACCATGGTGGAGTCGAGCAGGGTGGTGGCGCCTTCTTTGGCGCTCTTCAGCTTTCCAAGCAGGCCGCTGAAGGCCTGGATGAGTTCCACCTCGACTTGGCGGCACGCAGCGAGCTTTTTCGGCTCTTTGCCGTGATGGGAGAGGTCGTGATGCATGCCGAAGGTCATGAGGCTCACAGCGCGGGTCGAGTCGGTAACCAGCGCGAGGTGGATCATGTCGATCATGAGCTGGAACTTTGCCTTTTGCTGCTGGTTGTCGCCGATGTCTTTGGGTTCGCTGCCGATGGCCTTGGGCTTGGGGCGGTTCACCCACTCGCGGGCCATCTGGAGCTGGCGTTCCACGTCGCGGACGGATTCAAAGTATTCCTCGACGCGCTGGCGGTCGGCGCTGCTGATCTGGCGATTGAGGTTCTTGGCGCGATCACCCACGAAATCGAGCATGCTGCGACCTTCATCAATGCGGCGCATCTCGGCATCCATCTCGACGGGCGTGGCAGCGAGGAAGAGCTTCTTGAACACCGCCGAGGGCCGGTCGATGGCGGGAATGGTAACGCCATTGGCAGTGACGGAGAGCGAACCGCCTTGCGTGGTCAGGGCGAAGCTCTCGTAGCGGGTCTCACCGCGAAATTTGGCAGCAAAGGCCTGATCCACCGAGATGGTGTTTTTCAAATTATACGAGTAATCGGGATAAGGCGCGCCAGTGAGCATGACAGCCTCCGCCTTGTGTCCGCCACCGCCGGTGTTGGGATGGCTCAGGCCGCTGATCACCGTGAAGTCATCGCGTAAGGCCGCAAGCTGCGTGAGGTGCGCAGGCAGCGTGTAATCGCGGCCAGTGGTGGTGGGCACGAAGGCCGTGGGATCGAAGCCGAAGGGAACGCCGATGCACACCATGCGGCGGGGCGCAGACGCCGGAGCAGCCGCGAGACGTCCCGCTGGCAGCATGGACTCTAGCATCGGCAAACCAAGGGCGATGCCGGAGTTTCGCAGGAAGAGGCGGCGTGAGATCGGTTTCATACAATGCTTATTTCTGGGTGAAAAGTTCGCTCTGCACGACTTCGTGAATCAGCGTGCGCAGGCCAAAGCCGGACGCCTTGGTTTTTTTCAAAATGGCATCGATGACGAGTTCATCGCCAGCCTCCGTGTGCACGCCAGTGGCAAAGGTGGCGAGTTTGCGGACGAAGTTGCGCGCGAGGAGTTCAGGCCGCGTGGCGAGCGCCGCCTTGTAGGCGCGGACATCGGCGACTTCGATCCCGCCGGGCAACTGGCTCCGCGTGTCCACCGTGGCGCCTTTGAGGTATTTGACTTGTCCGTAGTGGGCACCGAAGAAGGCCTTCAGATCTTTGAGCTTCTCACCCGTCTCGGTGGTGCGGTAGTAGTCGCGATAGCGCCCGATGGGATCAAAGGCTTCGAGCACGAAACCAGGTGGATCGATCTTCTGATGGCAACCTGCGCAGGTCTTTACCGACTGGTGCTTGGCTAGTTGCTCGCGGACGGTGGTCGCACCCCGCGTGTCGGGCTCGATGGATCCGACATTCGGCGGCGGAGGCGGAGCAGGCGTGCCCACGATCCTCTCTAGCAGCCACACGCCGCGCAGCACGGGCGAAGTGTTCGCGCCGTTGGCCGTGACCTTCAGAATACTCGCCTGCGTGAGCAATCCGCCGCGCACACTGTCAGCGGGCAAAGTGATGCGCCGCATGGCAGCGCCTTTTACCGGCGGCAATTCGTAGTGCTCAGCCAGACGTTGATTGAGATAGGCGTAGGGTGCCGAAACAAGCATCGCCGCGCCGAGATCACGCTCCACAAGATCGCGGAAATAGGTGCGCGTCTCCCCGACAAGCGAGTCATGCAGAAACACATCCTGCCGACCGTCTCCGATGCTTTCAAAATACTCGGGGAAAAGATCGCGGTCCGGCGTGGTGGCGTCGATCTCGCGCAGGTTGAGCCATTGAGCGAGAAAGTCAGTAACGAAGGCCTCGAAGCGCGGCGCGGCGATCAAGCGGGCCGCTTCTTTGCGCAGCACTTCGTGCTTGGTCAGCTCACCCTTGTCCGCCAGCTTGCGCAGGCCTTCGTCAGGAGCAGAACGCCACAGGAAATAAGAGAGGCGCGCAGCCAGCTCGTGGCTGTTCAATTTCGGCCCCTGTTCGACGAGGAAGAGAAATTCCGGTGAGCAAAGCACGGCACGGTGCGCGGCATTGAGCGCGACCTCGAGGCATTCGCCTTTGGCGAGGCGGTCACGAGTCATGGCTTGGTAAAGCTCTACCTCCTCGGCCTTCGCAGGTCGGCGGAACGCGCGGCTGATGAATCGGTTGAGCACTTCACGGATGGCGGGCTCTACTTTGTCCGCCGATAACCGGACGGTGACGGTGTCTTTGAGCTGCCGATAAGCGCGCACGGGACGGAGAATCGAATCCGGCACCCGCGCCGTTTTTGCGACTTCTGCGGCGGGAGCCAGCTCCGTGTCGTCGCCATAGAGCAGCCTGTGCCCAGGTGTCGGCCAGCTCTCGATCAGCGGACCGGTGATCTCCAAGGGCTTCACCACGATGGCTGGCCCCACCGTGGCAATGGGCGGATTGGGGTTGTTGAGGAAATGCCAGCCTTTGGGCATCTTCTCCTGCTTGTCCGGTGCATAAACGCTGTAACCGGCGTCGATGCGCACCTTGGCCATGCGATACGGCGCGATTATGAGGGTCTCCCCGCGGTCGAAGGAACGCGTCAGCTCGATCACGCTCTGCTGGCGATGCTTCGCGTCGAAATGGCCGAGCAGCTCGCGTCGCTTGCCACCCGAAGCGAGCCATACGCTGTAAATGAGATCCTCGCCGCCTGTGGTATCGAGCGCCTCGGTGGTGATGCGAATGCGAAACGTGCCTGGTGTCTCGCGCGTCACCGCCTCGAACTGGCGCAGCGCAACGGGCACCTCGATGTGGGTGTCGAGGAAGAAGTGCAGATCCTCGCCGTGCAGATTGCACTGCAGCCGGTTGTGAGCGTAAGCGGACCAAGGCTTCTCAGCCTCGTGGTCAAAGACAAACCGATGCGTCTTGGTCTCTGGCTTAGCCTGGCGGACGCTAGCCGCTTCGAGCGCGCGATCCGCTGCTGCCATGTATTGCTGAATGTGGACTGGCGAGATGCTCAGTGCTGCCGTTTGATTGCTAAAACCATCGCGCAGGTCATCCTCGGGCAGGAGATCCCGCAGTGGCGTGTCGATGCCGAGCAGATCGCGGACGGTGTTCTCGTATTCGAGCCGATTGAGACGGCGCACACGCACCCGGCCAGCATCACCGTGTTTGGCCAGAGCTTCTTTGTGAAAGGCGTTCTTCAGTGCCCCGAGCGCCACGAGGATATCCTCCTCTGCGGGGCGCTCTTTTTTGGGCGGAGGCATCTCGCCGCTTTCCACCCGCGCGAGCACCCGACTCCATGCCTTATGACTCGTCGGCTCCGTGAGATTCTTGCCCAACAAATCCGCCCTGAAATCGCCTTTCTTCGTGGTCTCGTCATGGCAGTCCGCGCAGTGCTTTTCGATGAAGGAAAGCGGTAGCACGGCACTGACGGCTGAGTTTGCAGAGAGTTCAGCGCGCACCAAAGTTCCTTTGAGCAGAAGGAAGGCGAAAGCGAGATGACGAAATTGAACGCTCATGAAATGAGGATGCCTAGCGGGGTCTTGTCAGCGCTTGCGGATGAGGTCGGAAAGGGTCACAGCGCGGACGATGTCCTTGATTCGGTAATCGCTCTTCTTCGCTTCGGCCTGGATGGCTTTGAGGTCGTCCTGGTCGTCAAAGGCGAGGGCGCGGCGGAGGGCGTAGGTGCAGAGGTGCTCGATGAAGGCTCGGGCGACCTTGTCGCGGTCTTCGAGCAGCAGGCGCTTGAACTCGGTGGCGTCTTTGAAGTCGCGGCCGTCGGGCATCAGGCCGGAGGGATCGATGACGGGGTCGCTGCCGACTCCTGCGGGCACTTTCTCGTGGGTGCGCCATTGGCCGATGGCGTCGTAGTTGTCCCAGGCGAGGCCGAGGGGATCGATCTTCGCGTGGCAGGCGGCGCAGTTGGCGTCGTTGCGGTGCGCTTCGATCTTTTGGCGCAGCGTGGCTTTGGGGCTTTGCGGCGTTGGGGGCTCGATGGCGGGCACGTTGGCCGGTGGGGGTGGCGGTGGCTTGCCAAGAACGACCTCGCTGAGCCACACACCGCGATGCACGGGACGATGACGCGTGCCGTCAGACGTAAGTCCGAGCACCGCGCCCATCGTCAGCAGACCACCACGGCGATCTTCGGGCTTCAACGACACACGCTGGAAGCCGCTCGCCTTCGGCTCTGGCAGTCCGTAGAAATCACAGAGCCGCGCATTGGCCATGGTCCAGTTGGAATCGATGAAACCATCTAAGGACAGATTCTTCGCGAAGAGTTCGCGGAAATACTCAATAACCTCGGAGCGCATGCTCTCCTCCAGCCACGCGTCGTAGGTGGGATAGAGCTTCTTGTCCGGCGGGAACATGCCAACGCGATTCAGTTGCAGCCACTGCCGGGCAAAATCATCAATGAAGCGGCTGGATTTGCTGTCCGTCAGCATGCGGTCCACTTCTTTCTTCAAGCCTTCGCCGTTGAAAGTGCCGCCCTTTGCCGCAGCGAAGAGCGCGTCATCGGGCATCGAACTCCAGAGGAAATATGAGAGCCGCGAGGCGAGTTCCGAATCGGTGAGCCGTTCGCGAGCCACCGGATCGCCCTCAACGAGGTAGATGAAGTGCCTGGAGGTCATCACACCCTGCAAAGCGACGCGATAGGCGTCAGCCATCTTCTCGCCCGCCTCGCGCTCGGTGCGGTAGGATTGCAGATACTGCTCCAATTCCTCTTTTTTCACCGACCGACGCCAAGCGCGTTCGGCGAAGCGTTGCAAATGCTCCGCCACCACCTCGGGCGTGGCATCATCCGGCGGCACCAAGCCCACGCGCCGTGATTTTTCAGCCTCCGACACCAGCGGCCCTTCCCATTCGATCCAATCAAGCAGCACCGTGGAGAAAAGGCCGTTCCCCTTGTCATCGAACATCTGTGGCGCGTTTGGATTTAAGAGCAGAGTCTCACTGCTATGCGTGAAAAGATAAGCGCCCCCGCCGAGCGCACCGCGGAAGGCCGCGCCTTGTCTGCGGTCCACCACATCGGTCGCCACCACGCAAAAATCCAGCGCCGCCGGCATTTCGAGAAACACCTCGAACTCATAGACCTGCGGCTTGTCCTCCGGTGCCGTGATGTCGAACTCGATGAGTCCGTCCACCGTTTCCTCGCCTGTGCGCTTGCCGATGCTCAAATGCGCCGTCTGGCCACCGATCGGACGAATGCCGCTGGCCTGAATGCGCAGCTTATAGAGCCCGCTGTGCTCCGGCCCGGTCTTGCCGAGCCAGTTCGGCGAGAGGGCATTTTGGACCGTGCCAGGGAAAAGCAGCCAACGCAGCGGCTTCTTGATGCCAAAGCGATCCAGCACCGCCTGCTGGTCCTTGCCACCGCCGTAATGGATCTCCGCCGCTGTTTTGCGCAGTTTGCGTGCGTCGCTCGTCGCAGTCGGAAACGCCCGATCCAGCACCAGCTCCGCCGCGCGGTAATAACGATCCACATGCGATGGCGAAAGCGACAGCTCCGAGCCGATGCGCTCAAAGCCATGCCAAAGCGTGTCCTCATTCAGTTCCCCCGGCTTCGCAGGATCATAGCGCACACCGAGCAGATCATACACGGTGTTTTGATACTCCTTCCGACTCAGCCGATAATGCGACACCGCCGGCCGCGCCGCCATCCGTGCCGCACGGCCTTCTTTGATGCGCGAATCGAGACTCGTCACAAAAGTCGCGATCTCCTGCTGGTCCGGCTTCTTCTCCTTCTTCGGCGGCATCTCGCCCGAATTCACCTGTTCCATCATCTCTGCCCAATGATGCGTGTCCGCTCCCAGTTTGAAATCGCGCGAGAGCTGATCAATGCGCAAGTCACCCTTCTCTTTTTCAGGCCCGTGACAGCGAATGCAATGCTTCTCAAGAAACGCTTCATACGACTCTGCAGCATGGACCGCATTGACCAAGCCAAGACAGGCGGTGAGTAGCGAGGAGGCAGCGAAGAATGAATGAAAGCAGTAGCGGGATGTCATGATTGAATGAGAACAATACGCCACGCTGCCGACTTCATTTCGGCTTCACTGCTTTGTCTTTCTTCGTGACTGCCTTCTTCTTTTGGCTCTGCGCTTTGGTGGCTGCTTTTGCTGCGGCGTCGGCAATCCAGAGGTCGGTGCAGTGGGCGGGTTTGTCTTTTTGCTCGCTGGTGAGGTTCACGCGGAGGAGGGTGCCGGGTTTGAGTTCGGTGATGGGAATTTGTTGGTCGGCATTCCACACGCGGGTTTCCGGGGTCACGCGGAGAAGGCTGTGGCCGAAGGGGGGCGGGCTTTCCATGTCGCGTTGGTAGTTCGTGATGTCGGGGTGTTGCCAGGCGACTTCGAGGCGACCGTTTTTTGGGTCGATGGTGGTGACGCGGTAGGTGAGGTGTTGCACGACAAGATGGCTGTGTTCATCGCTGATGAAACTGCAGCGCGTGAAGGCACCGCTCTTGTCCTGATACATGTGGAACCGGTAACGCTGACCGAGCGGGAGGTCCGCGAGGGTGGCGTCCGCGTTTTGAAAGCGGACGGAGGCGGTGGCGGTTTTGATGCGGGAATGTCTCGGGTTTTTGGCGTCGCCTTCGCCGGTGGCGAGAGTCGCACCGGAGGCGAGCAGGGTGAAGTCCACGAGTTCGCCGCTGCGCTCGGTGCGGAACTGGCCGCTGCGGTTGGCGGCATCGACCTTCACCAATTCGCCGAGGACGAGGTGCTCGCTCCAACGCGGCGGCGGCGTGCCTTCGGTGATTTGATACCACGGCAGATGCGCGTTGCCGTAGTCGGTGCGGAAAGGAAACTGGTCGGGGTAGTGCTTCGGCGGGCACTCGCGAAAGTCGGTGGCGAGCAGCGCGCCGACGCCATAGTTCATGAGGCTTTCGGCGAAGAAGTCCTTCTGCGGCCAGGACTGGCCATAGAGCCGGACGACGCGGCCTTTGCGAAAGCCTTCGAGCATGTCGCTGAGGGTGAGCACGAGTCGCACGCCGCTGCTGCCGAAGCCGTCGGTGGGCGCGGACTGCACTTCGCGCACGGCCCCGCCCTTGCCATCGACGTTCACATTCCAGGTGCGCAATTCGTCGTTGGAGACGCAGACTTTGATATTTTTGCCGACGGCAAAATCATCCATCCAGGTCTTCTGGAAGTTCTCCGGGTCGCCGCTGAAGAGCGTCACGATCATCTGCTTGCCTTCCGTCTTTTCGATCCAGCCGGGAAGACCGCGCACCTTGGTGAACTCGATGAACTTTTGCCGCTGCGCCTCATCGGCCGGTTGCTCGTCGTCGGTGGTGACCAGGCGCGTGAGTCGTCCGTTCTCATCGGGCAGCATGAGAAACGTCATCTTGGTGCCGAGTGGAATCTCGCGCAGGTCGGCCTCCGCGCCGCGAACCTTCATCACGGCGAAAGGCGGCATCGTGAATTCCATCAACTCGCCCGTCTCCGTGCGAAACTGGCCGCTACGATGAATGAAGTCAGCGCTGGTGAGTTCGCCGCGCACGGGTTCGGCATCGGCGAGCTTGGGGAAGGTCAACTCGGCGGCGTGAAGTGCGAGCGCCGCCAGCAGCAGCACGGCGAGGAGGGGGAGTCTGTTGCGTTTCATTTCGATTTCTTGGCGGGGGGGGGCTACGAGATGATCCGGACACATGGTCAGTCCTGTTTCTTTTTCTTCTTCTGCTCCTTCGGCGCACCGCCGTCATCGTTGTTCACCTTCGGCAGCGACTTCGCGAGTTCAGCCTTCTTCGCCGCGTTCGCGGGCTCGTTCGCGAGGTTCGTCCACTCGTGCGGGTCGGATTGCTCGTCGTAGAGTTCTTCGCCGCCGTTGGCGTAGCGAATGTAACGCCAGCCTTCGGTCCGCACGGCGTGGTTGCCTTCCTTCATCGTGCTGATGGCCGGGCGGTCCCATGCGGTCTGCGGGTCCGCGAGCAGGGCGCGGATGCTCACGCCTTCGTTGTGCGGCGGAATCGGGAGACCGGCGGCTTCGCAAAGCGTGGGATACACCGACATGAAATCCACCGTGCGCGCGCACACGCCGCCGGGCTGCGTGAGACCCGGGACGCGCCAGATTAGCGGCGCGCAGGTGGCCTCCTCCCAGAGCGTGCTTTTGCGCCAATGCTCCTTCTCGCCGTGATGCCAGCCGTGATCGCTCCACAGCACGACGATGGTGTTGTCGCGTTGCGGCGACTTTTCCAACGCATCGAGCACGCGTCCCACCTGCGCATCGGTGAAGGCGATGCACGCGAGGTAAGCGCGCACACACTCGCGCCATTTGCCGAGGTCGCGAATGGCGGCAAACTCGCCGGGCTTCGCCATGCGTGCGGCTTCCTTCGGCAGGTCGGCGAGGTCGTCCTCCTTCACCTCGGGAAGCTTGACGCTCTCGAGCGGGAAAAGGTCGAAGTATTTCCGCGGTGCCTGCCACGGAAGGTGCGGGCGGTGAAAACCGACGGCGAGGAAGAATGGCTTGTCGTGCGGCTTGCCAAGCTGTGCGACGCCATAGCTCGCGGTCTTGAAATCCACGAGTGCTTCCTCGGGGCCATCCAAAGGTTCGATGTCGTTGGTGCCAATGACGAAGCCGTCGCGCGACTTTCCTGGTTTCAAGCTCCAGTCCTGCTTGTCGCCGTCTTCCTTCTCGCGGTCGTTGTCTTTGACAAAGTCATCCCAATCCTCGCGCCGCAGTTTCCCGCCGTGGAAGACCTTGCCCGCTGTCATCGTCCGCCAGCCCTGCGCGTGGAAATATCCAGGGAGCGTCGGCACATTCGCGGGCACAGCGCTGCGCCAGTCGTCGCTATTGCCATACACGCCCGTGGTCGCCGGGCGCAGACCCGAGAGCAGCGCTGTGCGCGACGGATTGCACAAAGCACAGGCGGTGTAGGCGTGGGTGAAAGCGACGCCCGACTTCGCGAGCCGGTCGAGGTTCGGCGTCTTCGCCTGTGGATCACCGGAGTAGCCGGTCCAGTCGCGCATGTCGTCGATGGCGATGAAGAGGATGTTGGGACGTTGGTCCGCAGCACTCAACGTCTGCGACAGGCTGACTAGCGTGGCGACGAGCGCTGCGATCATCGGTGTGGCTTTCATAGATTGGCGTTCTTCTTTTTCCGCATGTCCTTTTTGGATTCCGCAGGGGGCGTGGCAGGTTTCTCGGAATCATCATCCTTTGGCACGATCACCGTCTTGCCCTGGATCACGAGTGTCTTCACTTGCGCGATTTGCTTGTCGATCTGGCCGGGCGGTGCGGCGTTGCCGCCGGGGAGGAACTCGCCAAAAGGCCTGCCATTGGCCTTCAAGTCGGCGGTGAGCAGTTCGCGCAGGCGCTTCAGTTCATTCGCGTAGTGCGGATCGGCGGCGAGGTTGTTCCGTTCATCGGGATCGGTCTGGAGGTTGTAGAGTTGATCGGCGTCCCAGAAGCCGGCGCGCTCGGCGCCGCGCGTGCCGATGCCGAGATTGCCGATGTAGGACATGACGCGCGGCAGCCGTTCCACGCTGGCGCGCTGGATCACGGCGATCTGTTCCTGCGGATAGCGCACCGCGATGTATTTCCAGTCCTTGGTGGCGATGCCGCGGGCGTGGCCCATCTCGACGTAAACGTGGTCGCGCCCGGGAGCGTCCTTTTTCCCGAGGAGCAGCGGCAGAAAACTGTGCCCGTCCATGCGGTAGCCGTCGGGCTTCTTCACTCCCGCCGCGTCGAAAACGGTGGCCGCCCAATCCACGCTCTGCACCAACTCATCGCAGGTCGCGCCCGCAGGGATGTGGCCGGGCCAGCGGGCAATCATCGGGATGCACACGCCGTCCTGCGTGAACAGCGATCCCTTGCCACGCCGTCCGTGATCCGGCGCAAAGAGCACGAGCGTGTTGTCGTCGAGGCCGAGTTCCTTCATCTTGCGCAACACCGCGCCGACGGCGTCGTCAATCCACGCTTCCCCGGTGATCTCGTTGCCGCTCGCGAATCCGGCGGCGGCAATCTTTTTCAGCAATTCGTAGCGCGGTGTCATCACCTTGGGCGCCGTCTTCAATTCGCCTTCGCCGGAGACGAGCGGGAAGTCCATCGACTTGCGCCAGGAGTTCGCGCCGCCATGCAGCAGCGTGGTGCAGAGGTGCAGGTAGAAAGGGCGCTCCTTGTTTTGCTCCATGAACTCCATCGCCGCCTCGATGGTCCACTCCGGGTTGTGATGATTGTAGGGCGGTTCGATGTTGCCTTCGTAAACGTGTTTGGCCCACGAGAAGCCGAGGTTCGTGATGTAGCGCCGCATCACTTGCTCGTTGTGGGCAAAAAGCGCGCTGGCATCCGGTCCTGCGTCTAGCCCGCGCTTGGGCACCGCCTTGAATCCATCCGCTCCCTTGAAAAACTCCGGGAAGTCCACCTCCGAGGCGACGTGGAACTTGCCGATCCAACCGGTCGTATAACCGGCTTCGCGCAACACGTTCCCCATGTTCATGCGATCTGGCTCGAGCGCCATGTTGAAGTTCGGAAATCCCTGCTTGTCCGCGCCATCGCAGGCGTCGTTGAAGAGCTTGCTCGTCGAGTTGCCCGCATATCGTCCGGTCACCCACGCGTAGCGCGATGGAGTGCACACCGCGCTGGCCACATACGCGCGGTTAAACTTCATGCCCTCCGCCGCCATGCGGTCGAGGTTTGGCGTAAATGTCTTCCCGCCATATGCACCGATGCTCGCCTTGTCCTGATCGTCGATGAGGAAGAGAATGACATTCGGCCGCACGGCATCAGCGGCGTGCAGCGTGGTCAGCGGCGCGAGCAGCAGGACGGTGAGGAGGCGGAGGGTGAGTTTCATGATTCGATCACTGGACAAACTTAACCTCGACCATCGGCAACAATGCTTTGATTTTGGCCTGCGTCTCGGGCGGATAACCCTTGCCATAGAGTGCGAGGGTGAGGGATTTGAGGAAAGAGAAGGCCTGCAACTGCGGCAGGCGGGCGTCGGGAAGTTCGAGGCCGCTGACGCTGAGTTCCGTGATCCGGGTCGCGGCGGCGAGCGACGCAAGATCGGCGTCGGTGAACGATTTGCCTTCGAAGTTGAGGCGGCGCAGCGTGGGGATGGATTTGATGGTGGCGATGATTTCAGCGGCGGGGGTGACGGCTCCTTGGGCGATGTTCAGGGATTCGATCGGCAAGTGGTTTACGTTCTTGAGCCAGGCGGCGGTGATCTTGGGGCCGTTGATGAGGATGCTCTTCAGCTTGGGCAGCTTCATCAGGTGCACGGCGCTGGCATCGGTGAGCACGCGGGCATGGATGAGGTTGAGGGATTCCAGGTTGGGGAATCGCTCGCAGATATAGCCCAGTCCTTCGTCGTCGATGGCGTTGCCGTGGAAGGCGATGGACTTCAGATTTGTCCAACCCTCGAACTTGGCGAAGGCATGACCTGCAAGGTTTCCCCTGAAGCTGAAGCTCTCCAGATTCTTCAGCCCGGCCAGTTGCTCAAGACCGGCGTCGGTGGCGGTGGAGTAATGTAGGGCGAGCGATCTCAAATCGGGGAACGTCGTGAGCTGCTGGAGTTTTGCGAGGGCGGTATCGGCGAGCGCGGGACCTCCACGCTTCTCGATGCGCAGGGATTTCAGACGGTTGAGTTTCAGGAGCGCATCCAAGGATGATTCTTCGAGCATGGTCACCACGATGCTGACGGTCTCCAGAGTCGGGATGTGCCCGAGATGCTCGACGAAGGCGGCGTCATAGGGGTCCGCTTTCTTGTCGCGATTTTGGTGCGCATGGCCGTTGAGAATGCCGGTATTGACCATCGTCAGCATGTCAAAGATTACGATGTCGCCGCCCGCCGCGGTCTTCAGCGCCCCGGGTGTGGTGTTGATCTTCATGAACGTGCCCGGTGCGCTCTCCATCGTGCGGATGACGGCCTCGACGTGCGGGTGCTGTTCCGCAGCGGCGAGAATGGCGGCGGCGTTGTCGGTGAGCGCCTTCTTTAGCGCATCATCGGTGGTGGCGGCGACGACGGCATCAAGGTCGGCCCGCGAGGTGATTTTCGAAAGGTCGGGCGCAGCGGCGTGCAACGCAGTGAGTGATGTGAGGAGGAGGGCGATGAGGAGGGTGAGTTTCATGTTCTTGATTCTTAGTTCCTGGTTCGCGGTTGCCGGTTTCGGATGCCCGTCGTCTCGATGTCTTTGTTCACCGGGATAGATGCAGCCGTTTCGAAGTTGTCGGCAGAATGCGCGGATAACGGTGCGAGCAGCAGGGTGGTAAGGAATGTGAGCGAGTATTTCACGGCTTGTTCTTGGCACCCGCTTTCTCAGGTTCGGTTTTCACGGCCTGCTCTTTCGCCCGGTCACTCAGATGATTCCGATTGTTCCTCTGCACCACGTTCACCGGCGGCTTCCAACCGCCCGGCGCGTTGGCCACCACCACGGGCAGCCCGGTGTTGTCGTGAATGCGGAGATTGTCCGCGACCAGTCCGTTCGCCGACATCCGCCAGCAGTGGATCGCCTGCCCGGCGCTCTTGATGATGTTGCCGATGACTTCGTAACCATCGAGCTGAAAATTCGGCTCGATGGCGGTCGTCGCGGTTTCCATGTAGTTGCCGTTGCAGCGGACGTGGCGCAGGTGGCCGCGATGCGACGGATGGCCGAGCAGATAACCGCTGCCGTTGGGATTGATGGTTCGCGTGCGGAAGATGTCGATGTGCTCCGCGTCGAACGACTCGCCGGGCGTCACGCCGCCGCCCGCGAGGAATTTCCCGGTGTGCTCGCCGTAGAGCATCACGGAGCGCATGGTGTCGGTCAGGGTGATGTCCTCGATGGTGACGTGGCGCACGCGGCCGTGGACGAGGACGCAGGCGCTGATATCTTTCACCAGGCCGCTGGGCTGGATATTGTGCGTGGCGTTGAGGTCAATGGTGCCCTTGCCGAAGATGCGGACGTTCTCGATGTAACCGGGCTGCAATCCGTGCCCGATGCGGATGCCGTAGGATTCGCGCCCATCGTAGGAGATGAACCAGACGCTGCCTTTGTTGTGGCCGGAGCGATTTTCAAAACGAATCTTCACGCCGGCGATCAACTCCTGCCAGTCACCGGTGATCGGAACGCCCTGCACGCGCTGGTTGAAAATTTTCCCCACGCCCCACGCGAAGGTGTCCGGCGCGCCGTCCTTGCCCTCGCCGTCGATGACGATGGTGTAGATGGTGATGCCGGGAGAAACTTCGTTGGAATGGGTTTTGTCCGCGAGTGAGAGATCGTAATCGCCGCCCACGCTGAGGTCGTCGAGCTTCTTCGGCGCCCCGTGGTCGGTGGTGATCTCGGGAGTTTTTTCCGAAGTGGTCTCACCATCTGCGAGTTTCAAAGTGGCGCGCGCGCGCAGTTCGATCTCCACCGATTTATCGACATACAGCAGCGACTGATGCTTGCCGAGCCGGTGCTGATGAAGGCCGGGCAGGAAGACCAACCGATCTCCGGGCGCAGCCTGATCGAGGGCGGCCTGCGGTGAATCGCCGGGCTTGAGCTGATGTTCCGTGGCGTGGACTGACACCTGCGCGAGCAGCGCGCTGAGTAACGCGAGCAGCAGGGCGCTGAGGAGGGTGAGTTTCATGTTCTTGATTCTTAGCTCTTAGTTCGCGGTTGCCGGTTTCGGATGCTCGTCGTCTCGATGTCTTTGATCACCGGGATTGATGCAGCCGTTCCGAAGTTGTCGCCGAGCTCCAAAAACTCCAGCGGCAGTTTCGCAATATGAGCCAGCGACTCGGGCGTGGCTTTCGACGAGCCGATGTAGTGGCCTTTCAGTGTGATGAGCTTCGCAAAGTTGCCGCCCTGCCACATGATTTCCTGGCCCCGGTCGTCCTTCCACAAGGTGTCGTTCTTAATCGAAGGTCCGGTGTCCGCCGCGAATGCACTTGTGACGCTCGCGAACAGCAACAGCGCGATGAGCGCTCTGGATAAGAATCTCCGGGACGAATCGGCGGTCGCCGTGGCGCGAAACATCGGGTCGGTTCTCAATTATTGTTCTCCTGCCCCGATGCGCCAGCGACCGCCGGAGCCAGCGCCAGCTTCCACGCGTCGCCGCCGAAGCATTTTGCATACAGAATGTCCTTCTTAGCGTCCCAGCCGAAATACCACAGGGCGCCGCGCCAGTGCCGGCTGCCGGTGGGTGCGCTGGTCATTTCATTTTTGGGCTCACCCCATGCGCTCGGCGCGGCGAAGAAAGGCGCGGCGAGCTTCCATGTCTTGCCGCCGTCGCGCGTGATGGAGAATCCTTCCTTGTAGGAAACCGCCATCATCTCCTGCTCGCTCGTTCCGAAATACGGGCCGAAGACCACATTCTCGATGGCCGACCCGCACACGCTCCATGTCTTGCCGCCGTCGCGTGAGACAACGATGCCTTCGCGCGCGGCCCAGTAAATGTTGGGGCCGTAGTGGACCGGGCAGGTGCCGTGCAGGGTGTATTCGGAGACTTTTTCCCATGTCTGACCAAGGTCGGCGCTCACGAAGATGCCGGGTGTCGGCGGGGCTTTCTTGTCCTCGTTCACCGCTCCGCGAAGCACCGTGCTGGCGCTGGCGACGCCGGTGCGCAGCCAACACCTCGACTCCCGCAGGACAGGTGGAGACCAATCCCATTTGGCGCCGCCATCGGTCGTCTGGACAAACATTCCACCAAAGAGTTCCCCATGATGGACGAAGCCCAGAATGGTCTTCGGCGGCATGTTGGCCGAGAGGTCCATGTCTCCCGCGAGGACATTCAGATCGCCCTGAAAGGGAGCCGTATCCTTCTTGGTGACGGTCACGATCGGCTTCTGAATTTGCGTCCAGGATTTGCCGAGGTCCGACGAGACCGCAATCGGGCCATCCATCGTCAGACCGATGCGATCCGGATAATATACCTTCAAGCTGAGCGAACTCTGCGCGACGCCCTTCATCCAATCCTCGCCCCACTTGGTCCAGGTCGCTCCCTGGTCCGTGCTCCGGTGGATACCCTTGTCGTTGTTAATCACGCCCACGTCGCCATTGGGGAGGCCGAACAAGCCTTGGAAGTGCGTCATGTAGATGGCCGTCTTCTGCACCTTGCCGCCCGGTTCTTTGGGCGGGATTTCACGAGGCGCATCGACGCCGAGCGTCTTGGCGAGTTCAGCCGTGATGTTCTGCCACTCGGGCTTCGGCTCCGCCGCGTGAAGGCCCGCGATTGAAAGCGCGAGGAGGCCGATGGTGATGGTGCTGAATGTTTTCATAGTTTTGCTGCTCGGTTTCCTCACTTAATCCTCCCGCGGTATGAGACGGCATACTGGCCTGATACATAGACAATATTCCGCTTTGCGTCCCATGCCCAATGGCCGCGAAGATGGCCGGCGTCGTTGAAATCGATCCTCGCCGCATTGGTCCACGACTGGCCGGCGTCCCTCGTGATCCACGCGTCGTTGTATCGGCCGTAGTCTCCGCCGTCGCCGACTCGCGTCACGATCATCATCTCCTTTTCGCTCGCGCCAAAGATGGGGCCTCGGTGCACTTTCGGCGACCCCGGCAGGTTCTTGCCGTAGAGGTTCCAGCTCCTGCCTCCATCGGTGGACACGATCGTGCCTTCCTTCGCCCGAAAGTAGAGGTTCGGACCAAAGTGAATCAGTTCGCTCTCAAGCGTGAACTCGGCCGCCTTCGCCCACGTGCTCCCGCCGTTCGTGCTGAGAAAAATTCCCGGGGACTTCTGCTTTCCTTTTTCATCCGCCGGTTTTTCCGAACGGATGAGCGTCGTCGCATTCACGAGTCCGACTTTGTAGCTCTTACTCGCACCGGGCTCGCCGAGCGGCGCGGGCAATGGGCTCGAGGTCGCGCCGCCGTCCACGCTGAGCAGCAACTCACCCTTCGCGCCGGAGCTGAGGATGACTCTCGGCGACATGGATGTCTCCAGATCCATGTCGATGAAGTTCGCCAGCTTCTTGTCGAGGTAGGTGAGGGTCTTGCCGCTGTCGGCGGAAACGGCCACGAGACCACTGAGGCTCAGCGCCACGCGACCGGAGCCGTGGAAGACTTTGCCGCCATTCACTTTTTCAAAGCCCTTGCCGTCCACCTTCGACCACGAATCGCCCTGGTCGCTGCTTTTCCATGTCCCCATTTGGTGACTGAGGCTCGCCATCACATCGCCGTTGGGCAGCAGGACGAGCGGCCCGTAGCCCAGATTGGAATAGTGATAGATGCCCTTCATGCCGAGGTCGAGCTTCCGCATGAGTTCGTAATTGATCGGCTCCCAAATCCCGACCTTCATGGATTGCGGGGTTTCACTAAACTTCGGCTTGGCGGTGGGCGGTGGAAGCGGGCCGGGCGGTGGAGCGACCGCCTTCGCCGCAGGGTCCAGCGCCGCAAGCGTCTTCGCGCTGTAGATGTCGTAGGTTCGTCCCTTGTCGGTCTTCAGAACGCGCTCCCAAGTCACGGTCGCCTTTTGATCCCTCTTGATGGTTTCAAAAGTTGTCGGGGCACCGTTGAGCGTGATGACCGTCGTGGGCAGCAGATGGAGCTGAAAGTTATTGTAGCTTCCCCAAGACTTCACTCCCGGCGGCGAGCCGTGGATGCCAAATACCTGCGCTTCCACTTCGACATCTAGAATGGAACCGACGACCGTGCCTTCTTTAGGAACCGGATCCACGACCGTTCTCGGCAACTCCACCGCAATGACCAAGCTGGCGCAGAAGACCAGGAGCAGACAGCCGGCGTGAGAGCACCTCCAACGACTGAGTAAGAATGTCATGTGTTTCACGAGCTCTGTTTTCATCACGGCTTCGTATCTGCAAAAATCACCCGCTCCATTTGCCGTGTGGGCTCCGGCTGGGTCACGCGAGTCCACGTCGTGCCATCGGGTGAAAAGAAAAGATTGGCTCCCCAGCTCATCGCCACGATCCCACGCGGACATGCTGCCGCGATCCAGCCCGGCGGCTTTTTGCCGAAGGACTCCCACTTCAATCCATCCGCCGAGCGATAGAGCCCCTTCTTGCCACTCGTCACGAACTCGCGACCGGACCACACGACGCGCCACAGTTCGTCGGCGGGAGAATTTTCGGCGCGCTTCCATTTCCGCGCATCGCTGGAAGTGAAGATGCCGTCCTTGCCCGAGATGACAAAGCAGCCCGCTCCAAAGGCGACATCAGCGACGGGCGGGAGGTCGGCGGCGAAACTTTCAATCTTCGTTCCATCGCGCGTCGTGAGTCCCCACGAAACCTTTCCTCCCGCATCGCCCGTGAAAAGGAAGATGCCATTGCCCGCCGCACCGCGCCGATAGTTGATGGCGGTCAGCTTGTTCGCGCCTGCCGCTTCGCGCACGGCACGCCAATCCGCCTGCGTCGCACCGACGTTCCACTTTTCGCCATCCGTGGACCACAGCAGCGCAGAAGGCCCACCACCCACGGCGACAAAACGATCGCCCAGAAAGAGCACGGGCGACACGCGATTCGGAAACTTCGCCGCCTCGTGCCAGGCCTTCCCATCGTTCGAAACGAGGATGTGCCCCGCCTGCGTCTCACGCGACCATCCACCGCCGCCGACCGCGACAAACTTGCCGAGACCGGCGGTCGCGTAATGCAGCAGATTCGAATCGTCCGCCCATTTCGCATCCCACTCCTGCGCCTTCTCCCAAGTCAGTCCATCGCTTGAAGTCATCACCCGCCCGCCACCGCCGACTGCCACGAAGATGCCGTCTGCGGCGAAGACGCAGCAATGCGTGAGAACGAATGCGAGAATCGCGCGAGATGTGTGGAACATAAGGTTCATTGTTTTTCCAACGTGATGAGATTGGCACCGGGCATTGCATCAAATTGGGCGGTGCCGTTCTGAACAACGACGGTCGTTTTGGTTCCCGCCTGCGTCACGGCACAGCTTTTCCAATCCACTGGAACCTTCGCGCGGAGTGTCAGCGATTCGTCGTAGAGCGCGGGGTCAGCATCACTCGTCAGGCGGAGTGTGAGCTTTCGCTCACCGGACTCCGTCACGGCAACCTTGGCGCTCGCAAACTCTGTGGCGTATTTGTGCACGCGGATGTGCCCGGTCACCCAGAACTGGTCGCGCCGTTTCTCGATGGCGTCGAGGAACGCGGTGAATACTTCCATCTTCACGCTGATGTAGTCGCCGCCGACGCCATGAAAGCAGATTTTGCCTTCTCCCCTTTTCTTGATGAGTCCGTCGAGCCATTGCTCCAGCTTGTCCGGCGGTTCGCCGACATACATGAGCAGCCCGCCCGAGTCGCGGGAGATGAGTTGGTGTTTCTTGAGCAACTCAGCCTCGACCGAACGCGAGACCTCGAAGGCCCCCTTGCCGCCAGGACGCGCGAAGGACATGAGCGGACTGGTCGCGCTGGGCGGATGGAGCTTGCGGAGAATGGCGGCGCTCTCGCTGATTTCCGCCTCGGCCTTCGACTCCTCGGAGACCCTGTGCGTCATCGTGTGCGCGGCGTATTCGTGCCCAAGCTTGGGGAGTTCCACCTGCCAGAATTGATTCTTTGCAAAGCCGTTCTTGCCAGGGTTGAAGTAGAAGGTCGCCTGCATCCGACGCTTCTCGAGTTCGGGCACGGCATTGCGACGCTGGCTGTCGAGATTGTCGTCAAACATCAGCATCAGCGCGGCAGCGCGGCCATCTTTCCAATGCAGGACTTCCACGGCGGCCGGAGCAGCAGCTTGATCGGCTTTCGCATGGCCTGTGTCTTTCGCGGCAGCAACTGGCAGCAGAGCGGCCATCAGCAGAGCGGCAACAAGCGCCAGACGGGAAGTTCTTCGCAGTTTCATGAGGACTACAAGTCACGCCTTGAAATCAATCCCCGCGCACGTGCCCGTGCTGTCGGCGAATTTGTCCACCTTCATGCCCGTCCGCTGCAGGATGCTCACGAACAGGTTGCTCAGCGTTTTGTTGTGGTGGTTGTCGATACTTCCGCTGTCGGTAGTTCTATCGCTAGAGTTTCCTACCTTCACGGTTGTGGCTTTGGAGTCGAGCAGGAGATGTCCGGCATGTTGATAACCACCTCCGGCCAAGAGGATGGGTAGGTTTTGGCTCATGTGATGGGCAGCGCTGCCCATGAAGGCGCCGGAGAGGACCGAGGTTTTGTCCAGCAGCGTTTCGTTGCCTTCCTTCGTCCCCTTCATCTTCACCAGGAAATCGCGGAAGGCCGTCATCTGCGCCAGTTCGTGCACTCGCAACATCGCGATCTTTTCCTCCACATGGCTGTGATGCGTGAGGTCGTGGTGCTCTCTGGTGACGCCGGGGATGTCGGGGTTGGCCGAGCCACCATCCTGGACGAACAGCGTGATGACGCGCGTGGAGTCGGTCTGCAGGACGAGGTGGATCATGTCGAACATCATGCGCATCCGGCCGATGAGTGCGTTGGGGTCGGTGATATCGGTGGGCGGTTTGGCGTCCACCTTCGGCTTTGGCTGCGACGCCCATGCCTCGGTCGCGGCCATCTTCTTTTCCAGATCGCGGATGGAGTCGAAATATTCGGCCAACTTGTCCTTATCCGCGTGGCCTACTTTGGAACGCAGCCGCGTGGCCTGGTCAGTCATGGCATCGAGCACGCTGTGGCCGCGCGCCAGTTTCGCCTGCTGGGCTTTCACCTCGTTGCCGCCGCCGCTGAGAAACAGGCGGGAGAACAGCACCGAGGGTTTTCCGATGGCGGGCAGGCCCACGCCGCTCGACGTGTAGGACAGGCCTCCAAGCATGCTGCCGCCGCCGTTGAGAGACGTGCTGAGATTGAGATATGGCTCGCGGGTGGTGCCAAGCATGTTCGCAGCGAGCACCTGATCCACGGAGACGGTGTTGCGATACACCATTCCGCCCTTCTTGGGCGCAGCGGTGAGAAAGCTGGGACCCGCCTCGTGCCCGCCGATTACGTCCGGATGCGAGATACCGTTGATCACGGTGAAATCGTTCTTCAGCCCGGCATCCGTGAGCACCTTCAGGTATTCCGAAGGCTCGTAATCTTTGCCGACTTTCTCGGGCCAGAACGAGGGCGGGTGGAAGCTGAGATTGTAGCAGATGGCCAGCATACGCCGCCCGGTCCCGCCCGCACCCTGGGCGCCCGGAACCCGGGCGGCGAAAAGGTTCATGGCCTCCAGCAGCGGGAGTCCGAGGGCGACTCCGGTTCCGCGCAGGAACAATCGGCGTGAGATGGAACCGGGCAGGTGAGTTGATGTGTTCATGGTTGGTGTTTTCTTGGTTGGTTGGTCGTTCTAATTCCTGGCGAATGTTTCACTCTGCACCACGTCCAGCACCAGGGTGCGGAGTCCGTAGTTTTTCTTTTTCACGTCGGCGACGATCGCGCTGACCGTCGAGCGGTCGGCAAAAGTGAGGTCGCGGCCGAGGGCGTAAACCAGCAGCTTCTCGGTGAGCGCGCGGGCAATCTGATCGCTTTCGGAGAGGAGCAGCTTTTTGTATTCGTCCACGGCTTTGAAGGTGCGGCCGTCGGGCAGGACATCGGCGGCCTGCACATCCGGGCCGATCCGGTATTCCATTTTTGGAACTTGTTGTCCCACTTTGCCCATCACGCGATAACTCGTCCGCCAGCCGCCGAGCACATCGAAATTTTCCAGCGCAAAACCATGCGGATCGAGTTTGGCGTGGCAGCCGGCGCATGATGGATCGTCGCGATGTTTGGCCATTTGTTCGCGCACGGTGGTGGTGCCGCGCACGTCGGATTCGATGGCGGCGACGTTCGGCGGCGGTGGCGCTGGCGGCCGCCCGATGATCCGCTCCAGCACCCATTTCCCGCGATGCACGGGCGAGGTCACTGATCCGTTCGCGGTCACCTTCAACACGCTGGCCTGGGTCATCACGCCGCCGCGCATGGCGTCCTTCGGCAACGTCACCTTACGCATTTCCGCACCGGCGACGCCGGGGATTCCATAGTGGCTCGCGAGCCTGCTGTTGAGGAAGGTCCATTCTGAATTCACGAAGTTCAGGAGACTGAGATCGTTCTTCAGAACTTCGGTAAAGAAGAGCTGCGTCTCCTGAATCATCGCATCCTTGAGCACCGGATCGAATTCCGGATACATCTTCGGATCGGGAGTCGTCGCGTCAATCTCCCGCAGCTCGAGCCACTGATCCACGAAGTCGCGGACGAAGAACTTCGACGCTGGCGCGTCGAGCAGCCGCCGCGCTTCCGCAGTGCGGCCTTCCGGAGTTTGCAGTTTCCCTTTCGCCGCGGCGGCGAAGAGCGCGTCGTCCGGCATCGAGTTCGTCAGGAAATACGACAGCCTGCTGGCCAGGGCATAGTCGCTGAGTTTTCCCTTCGGCTCTTGGAGAAAAAGAAAATCCGGTGACGACAGCGCGACCGTGTAACCGAGAATCATCGCATCGTGAAAGGGCGGCTTTTCGCTTTTAGCCATCTGGTCGGTGGCGATTTTCACGAACTTGCCCACTTCCTCCGCCGTGACCGGACGTCGAAAGGCCTTCGGAAGAAAAGCGGTCAGCAATTTGTTCGCGTCCGTTGCCGGGTTCGTTGAATTGGCGGCGACGGATTTTTGGTCCCGGCCTTGCGGAGCCTTGTCCGCGAAAGAGCGTCCGCTGCCACCTCGCTCCTCCAGCGGCAAGTCGCCGAAGAGCAGCGTCCGCCCGCGCGGCGGCCACTCGTCGATGAATGGACCTTCCAACTCCACCGACTGGACGAGCAGGCCCGCTTCTTTGAAGTCGGCGATGTCCTTCGGGAGATTGCGGCGCCTTGGAAAATCCAGCCGCAGCGGATCGACGCTGATGCTTCCGCCCGACATCCAGACTTCAAACTCCTGAACCACCGGCGCTCCCTCTTTGGCTTCCAAAAAAGCGAGCGTCGTTTCACCCGACACAATCTTCCCATACACGGAGGCACCGGGGCTCTGATACGCCGCGTGCGCCACCCGCAACTTATAGCGATACCGCCCGGCAGTGGACGTCTTGAGATTCTTATACTCGATCCCACCACGGAACGACACCACGCCTCCTTCCGGAATCTCACGCAGATCCTTCCGAGGCTCATCCATTTTCTTCTCGCCGTTAAAAGCGATCAACTTTGGAATCCCAACGATCTTCTTCAGCTCCGGCTTCGCGAGATCCTCCGGCCTGGGCATCGCATTCAGCAGCGCATATTCGGCCACCACCATGTAGTTCTGAATCTGCTCGCCCGACATGTGCAGCGCCGAGCCGACACGATCGAAACCAAACGTGCCCGTGGCATCGGCTGGGAGCATCGAAGCCAGCTCCGCGTGGGTGCCGAGAAGGTCGTTCACGGTGTTCTGATATTGCGAGCGGTTCAGCCGGCGGAACGCATCGCCACCCGTCCCTTCCGTGAGCGCCAACGCCGCGCGATTGAGTTCCGCATTCACGTAAGCCACCAGCGCCCCGGCGTCTTTCTCCGTGAGCGGCTTGCCATCCTTATTCGGAGGCATCTCCTTCGTCTCCACCTTCTCCGCCAGCTCCCGCCATTGCTCCGCCGACGCCGTGCTCGCAATCGGCCACTCCAGCTTGTCCACCCGGAAATCGCCCTTCTGCTTCTCCGGCCCGTGGCACTTCAGACAGTTCTGCGAGAGAAACGGCTGCAACGGACCAACTGCACCGAAGACCGTTCCTGTGATGGCGAGAAGAGCGATGAGGTATTTCGCGGCGCGCATATTCTATGGTTTCGTTGAAGCCCCCGCCTGCGCCGACTCGATGGCGGCCTTGGCGATTTCGAGTCCGGCGTCCGCCGCGAATGCACTCGTCACACTCACGAACAGCAACAGCGCGATGAGCAATCTGGATGAGACTCTCCAGAACGAAGCGGTGGCCTCCGTAGCGCGAGACATGGCGTTCATATTCACAAAGGTCATGGTTGTAGTTTCAGCCGGAACACAGAGCCACCGAGGCTCGACGCGTAAATGAAGTTATCCTTGGCGTCCCAGCCGAAGTAGTTGAACGAGCCGCCGGCGTTGAAACCTTTCATCGGGCCATCAGGCGGGAGGAAGACAGGCGCCACATCCTTCCATGTCTTGCCGCCGTCTCGGGTGACGAAGAAGGCCTTCTCGGAGACGACCATGAAGTCACTTTCAGTGGTGCCGAAGTAGGGGCCGTAGATCGCATTCTCGGGGCCTTTGCCGGTGAGGGTCCAGTCCTTGCCGTTCTCCGAGACGATCACACCTTCGGTGGTGGTCCAGAAAACCTTTTTGCCGTAATGCACCGGTCGCAGCCCGACGATCTTGTATTTCGCCACCTCGGTCCACGTCTTGCCGGCGTCCGTGCTCATGGTGATGCCGTCCTGTTCGCGGTGCGAGCGCACCAGCGTGTTGGCGTCGATGATACCGAGGTGGTATTGCTTGGTTGTCTTTTGCACATCCTTGGGAGCCTCGGCGTCCTTGTAGATCTGCTGCCAGACTCTGCCGCCATCGGTGCTGAGGACGGTGTAAAAAGGCTCGTGCAGCAGGCCGAAGATCGTCTGCGGATCCTTGGTGCTCCAATCGACGTCAGCGTAGTCGAACATGCGGAGCAACTTGGTGAAAGGCCGCCACGTCCCGCCTCCATCGAGCGTGATGCCACCGGTGCCGTCGATGCAGAAAAACGCCAGCCGTCCGTCATAGGGATAGGCGATCGAGAAGCCGAAACCAGTCTCGCAGCGACCGGTGACCTTGTTGCCGGGAACCACGGTCCATGTCGTCCCGTTATCCTTGCTGACGCAGACGCCGTTATCCTTGCTGGTCAGGATGAAGACCTCGCCTGTCGGCGCGACTGCCATCCCCACGCAGCGCCGGACGTAATCCGGTTTCATGTCATACACGTCGAGCTTCTTGGTGAGTTCTTCGCTAATATTGACCCAGGCGGGTGCGTCGGCGGCCTTGGCTGGAGACAACGTGACGCTCAGACACTGGGAAAGTGAGATGAGTAGCGCGCAGAGGCGGCGCTTTGGATTCGGGGAGTGTGTATTTTTCATCAGATGATTTTCCGGATTGCCGTCGCCTCGTTCGCTCACACGAGTTCCTTCACGACGCCGTTGGCCTCGCCCCCTTGGAAATTCGCCGGCATGGGCGACAAGCAGGGAGGCAAAAACGGGGAGATAGAATTTCATGGCTAGGGATTAGGGGTTGTTATTTTCCTCACACGATTTCACTCACCGGCCCGAGGCTATCGACGAACTTCTCCGCGTTGACTTCCATCTTCTGGAGCATGGTGAGCATGACGTTGCTGAGGCGGGCCTTTTCGTCCTTGGGCTTTCCGCAGAGCGCTTTCCACTCGTCGTAGCTGAGGGTGTAGTCCGTTTTGAGGTGCGGTTTGTTGTAATCGATGTGCTGGCCGTGTTTGAAGCCGAGTCCTTTGCCGCCGGCGAGCAGGATGGGGAGGTTGCTATTACTATGGCTGTGGCCGTAGCTCATGCCGCTGCCGAAGAGGACCATGGTGCTGTCGAGCAGGGCGGCGTCGCCGTCTTTCACGGCGCGGAGTTCGTCGAGGAAATGCGCGAACTGTTTCATGATGAAGGCGTCGCTTTTCGCGAGGCGCTCCAGGATGACGGGGTCGCCGTTGTGATGCGATAGGTTGTGGCGCGTCCCGGTGATGTCGATTTCGGGGATGGGGAGACCGTTGCCTTCGCTGCCGTTCATATAAGTGACGACGCGGGTCATGTCGGTGCGCAGGGCGAGCACGATGATGTCGAACATGGTGCGCCAATACTCGCCGGCATCGGTCTTCGGCACGTCGCGCTGGAAAGGTGCGGCGAGCTTCTTGTCCACGGCGGGCTTCGGCACGTTGAGCCAGCTATCGAGGCGTTCGGTGCGCAGTTCCACATCGCGCACGGCGTGGAGATATTCGTCGAGCTTCGTGCGGTCCTCGGTGCCGAGGGCGAGGCGGAGGGACTTGGCATTGCCTAGCACAGCGTCGAGCACACTGCGGCGCTTCGTGAGAGCGGCGCGTTGCTCGGCGATGCCCCCTTTTTCTTCGCCAAAGAGTCGGTCGAAGACGCGTCGCGGATTGTCCTCACCGAGGAGCGGCACGCCATCGCGGGTCACGGCGATGCAGTCTTCCTTTCGTCCGCCCGAGGCGATGGAAAGCTCCAGCGAGGGCAGGCGCGTGTGCTCGCCGGTGACCTCGGCCATGAGCTGGTCCACGGAGACGGTGTTCACGTATTTGCGCCCGCTGGTGGAGTCGATCTTCGCGCCAGTGAGCCAGGTCTCGGCGCAGACGTGCGCCCCACCGAGGCCATTCGGATGATGCAGGCCGCTGAAGACCGTGAAGTCCTCGCGATGCTTCTCCAGCGGCTTCAAGGACGGCGACAGCTCGTAGCCGCGGCGGCGCTGGCGCGGAGGGGAATCATCGCATTGAGCAAAGGCAGCGCCATCGTCGTGCCGAGGCCGCGCAGGAAATGGCGGCGATTGAGGAGCCAACGTTGGGATTGGATGTTGGACATGGCGGTCTGGGGTTAGCGTTTTTGAAACAGCGGGCTGGTGACGAGCGACTCGATGAGTGAGCTGAGCTGGTATTCGTTCTTCTTCACCTCGGCGGCGATTTGGTGTAGGGCCTCGCGGTCGGAGAAAGTCATGCCGCGACGCAGCGCGTAGGTGGCGAGTTTTTCGGTGAAGGCGGTGGCAAATTTGTCAGTGTCGGCGAGGAGGAGTTTTCGGAGTTCGGTGGAGTCGGCGAACTTACGGCCATCGGGCAGCACGCCGCTGGCATCGAGTTTTGGGTCAGCGCCGGTGCCATCGCGCACGGTCTCGACGGTGCGCCAACGGCCGATGGCATCGTAGTTGTCGAAAGCGATGCCGAGCGGGTCGATTTTGCTGTGGCAGGCGGTGCAGTTCGGGTCAGAGCGATGTTGCTCCAGCTTCTCGCGCACGGTGGATTTTTTCGTGTCCGCCGTCGGGGTGTTGAGCGCAGGCACATTCGCGGGCGGCGGTGGCGGCGGCTTGCCGATGATGGACTCCAGCATCCACACGCCGCGATGCACGGGACGATGGCGCGTGCCATCGGAAGTGAGGCTGAGAATGGAGCCGTGCGTGAGGATTCCGCCGCGATGATATTCGGACTTCAAGGCGACGCGCTGCATAGCATCACCACGAATGCCGCTGATGCCGTAGTGCTCGGCGAGGCGCTCGTTCAGCATCGTCCAATCGGAATCGAGGAACTCGCGCAGGCTGCCATTGCGCCGCAGCACTTCGCCGAAAAAGCCGACCGTCTCCGCAATCATGCTGCCCTCCAGATTCTCGTCGTAAGTGGGATAGAGCCCCTTGTCCGGCGCGAACATGCCCACCTTGCGAAGCTGCAGCCACTGCCGCGGGAACGTGCGCGCAAACTCCGCGCTCTTTCCGTCGGCGAGCAGGCGCTTCACTTCACCGCGCAGCGTGGCGGGCTCATGCAACGTGCCGCTGCGTGCGAGGGCGAGCAGCTTGTCATCCGGCATCGTGCTCCAGATGAAATAGGATAGGCGCGAGGCGAGTTCCCAGTCGCTCAATTGCTGGCGCGTCTTCTGCGAATCGCCCTGTTCGAGATACAGGAAGCTGTCCGAGCAAAGCACCGCGAGGAGTGAACCGCGCACCGATTGCTCGAAGCTCTCGCCGAGTTTTTTCGACTGCTCAAAGGGCAACAAAAGCTGCGCCACCTCCGTCGCCTGCACCGGACGTCGCCACGCTCGCTCGGCAAACTTCGTGATGATTTCCCGCACATCCTGACTGGAGAAAATCCGCTGATGCGCCGCCGTGGGCCACGAATCGACAAGCGGGCCATCCAACTCCAGCCAGTCCATAATCAAGGTCGGCTCGATGGGTTTGAAATCATCGTCGGTGAGCTTGAGCTGCCACGGCACCCGACTCTTCATCGTCGTGAACGCGTTCGGCGTGCCGCTGTGACGCGATTGGCGCCCCGACGGGTTCGGTCCCGGCACGGAGTTGATGACGCGCACCGGATACTTGCCCGCCGTGAGATGCACGCGGGTCTCGAGAGTGATGGGCTGGTCCTCCGCCGCATCCACATCCTGCTCGATGAGCGTCTTATCCACGCCCGGGATATACAGTTTCAGCCTCGGCGCGCGGCCACCATCGGGACGCAAGCCGCTGAGCTTCACGCGCACCCGATAGTCGCCCGTTGTCTTGATTTCGATTTTCCAACTGTCCGCCCCGCTGAGATTGTTCGGCAAGATTTCAAGACGCACCTTGTCGCCGATGCCGCGCGCTTCGTATTCCGCGCGGTAATTATTCCAACGCATGTCGTAGGGGCCGAGATGGGTCAACTCGCGCTTCGGCTCGGGCCGCAACGACAGCGCCTCATCCAAAATCGCATCCGCCGCCACGAGATACTTCTCCACATGAAACGACGAAATCGACATCGCCGCGCCGATGCGCTCGAAGCCATGCCAATCCCCGTCCTCCGGCAATCCCGTCGGCCCTTTCGCGTCGAAGTTCACACCGAGCAAATCGCGAATCGTATTCGCATACTCATCGCGCGAGAGCTTGTGAAACGTCACCCGCTCGCCCGACGACTGCCGCACCACTTCCGCCTCGCGGAGCTGTGTCACGATCCACTCCGCCACGCGCGAGATGTCCTCCGGCTTCGGCCGCTTCTCGACATCATCCGGCGGCATGTCGCCCGAGTTGATGCGACTCATGATTTCCTCCCAATGCGCCATGACCTTCGGCGATTGAAGGTCCACGACCAGATTATCCACGCGCAAATCCCCCTTCTGCTTATTCTCGCCGTGGCAGCTCGTGCAATGCTCTTTGAAAAAAGACTGCGTGGCAGCATCCGGCTCACGCAGAGCGGCGGCTTGCAATGCCGCGCTGAGCGCGATGATGGCGCTGGTTTGAAGAAAGCGAGTCAGCATGGGGTGGCTGGAAAAGGCATCAAGGAGCTGCGGTCGTCACCGGTTTCGACGTGGCGGCATTCGCGGCGGCGGCTGTGTCAGTGCGTTTCAGATTTGCCGGCAATTCCTCGAGCCGCGTGATCTTGCCGAGTTGCCAACTTTTTTGCACCACGCCCTTCACATTCGTGGCGACGATTCGACCGGGATATTTCACTCCATCTCCGGTGGTCTGGTAGTCGCTGGGGAAGTAAAGGATGCTGGCGTAGCCGATGCGGCCGAGCAGGCCGGTCTCGCGGTCGAAGTGCAGATGCATCGTGGGGCCGGTGCTACCGCTGACCATGAAGCCATCGAGTTCGCGGCCTTCGAGTTTGACGGGGGCAAGCGGGCTGAGTTTCGTCTTGGGATGACTCAATATCGCGAGCGTCCAAGCGGCGGTGAGATTGAGGGCGACATCATTGGCTGCGACGGTGCGGTTCGCGCCGGCTGGCATCTCCCATCGATTGTCGGGCAGCGAGATGACCCAGGTGCGCGTGGTGACGCCGAGGTCCATGCCGGTCATGAAACGCTCTTCCATGGAGAACTGCCGCAGCACTTTCTCTGCACCTCCAATGGCGGAGATCGCGCGATCGGCGAGCTGTTTCGGATCGGTGATGGCCGCAGCGGCTTTGGTATCAGGATAGGCTTTGTCTGCCGAGGCTGATGGCGCTTTTGCAGAAACCGGCGTGGCGGGTTTGGTCTCTTCCATCGTCATCTTGGCGTCACGCGCTTGTTTGCCGGTGGAGTTCGGCTTCATCACACCTGGAGCGATGAGTTTGTCCGCCGTTGCATAGGCGGCATCGAATTGCTCCTGCGTCACCTTTTTCGGCAGCGGCAGCACACCAACGGCACTGAGCGCTTGAATGGCAAATCCGGTGGCCTGATAGCTGGCGAGGATGTCCTTTTTGCGCGGAGAAAAAGTGTAGTAGCCGCCGGTCTCGCGCTGGCTGTTCATCAACCAATCAATGGCCTTCTTCAGTCTCACGTCATCGGCTGCCACGCCCGCACGCGCGAGCACATACACGGCGAAACCCGTGGCATAACCATCGGTGCGCGTGACATCAAGCGGTTGACCGTCGGGCCGTTTCCAATCGGGATGCACGGACAGCGTGCCGGTGCTCCAGCCGTCGGTCGGGAGTTGTTTGGCGAAGAACGCGGCGATGTGTTCGTCGCGTTGTTCCTTCGTCAAAATGCCACCCACGGCCCAATCCGCGATGACCGTGAGGCCGCGCTCGTGCAGGTCCTTCGGCGCATGCGCCTTGAACCAACCGCGCAATTTTTCAATGCCGCTCTTCGCCGGCTCCGTCTGCGCGTAGCCATCCGGTGCCGCCGCCGCACCGAGCGCAATGAGCGTCACACCCCAATGATGGTCGATGGCCGAGGGCGCTTCCTTGAAGGGCACCCACGAAAAGCTGCCGTCACCGAGCTGGAAAGCCCACACATGGTCGAGCGCCTTGCGCGTCATCGGCTGCAGCCTGCCCGTGCTCACCGCATCGTGCCGGGCCATTTCCACCGCCGTGAGAATGCGCTGCGCCCGCTCCACCGCGCCACTCTTCGTCCGGTCCAGCGGCGGCTTCGACGTGAAGTCCGCCGCGAAGCGCTGCATGAGCACGCGAGTCTCCATCACGCCCGGTGCCAGCGGGTCGATGAGCGGCCGCGCCGCCATGTAGGCGCCGGAGGAATGGCACGCGTAACAGCCCTTCTCGATATTGTGACTCCGCAAATCGAGATATTCCCCCGCCTTGGTCGCGGAGAACGCGCGGAGAAATTGCTCCCCCGCCGTATCGCGCGTCGCTCCAGGCGGCGGCAGCAGGTTGTAAGGGTCTTCCTCTTCGCCCTTGCCCGGATGCCCGGCGAATACGGGCGCAGTGAGAACCGCGAGCAAGAGCGCGGCGGTGAATGACGAATGAAGGCGGATGCAGGATGTCATGATTGAATAAGAACAATACGCAGCGCTGCCGCCTTCCTTAGCTCGCAACTACCACCAAAACTCGGGGGGACGTCACGCAAGCGCGGGACAGGTTCACACCAAGCCTTCCTTCAGCGCTTTGGCCACCGCACCGGTGCGCGTATTCACTTCCAGCTTCTCGTAGATGCGGCGAAGGTAGGTATCGACGGTGTGGACGCTGAGGGTGAGGCGATCGGCGATTTCTTTTTTGATGAGGCCGGTGGTCATGAGCTGGAGGATTTCCTTTTCGCGTTCACTAAGGCCGTAGTCGCTGTGTTTCGGGGCGAACTTGGTGAACATGTCCAGCACACGGCGAGCGATGCGTGAGGTCATGGGTGAGCCGCCAGCCAAGGCATCCCGCACGGCCTGAGTGATCTCAGTGACGCTGCTGGTCTTTAAAAGATAGCCGCTGGCTCCAGCGCAGATGGCTTGGAAGACTTTGTCGTCGTCTTCAAAGACCGTGAGGATCACGACGAGGGTTTTGGGGGCGCGTTCTTTGATAAGGCGGATGCCAGCGAGGCCGCTCATACCCGGCAAGCCGACATCGAGCAAAATCAAATGTGGCGCTTCATCATGAGCGAGTGCAGCGAGGGCTTTTTCACACGAATCGAAGTCGCGCGTGCATTGCAGGCCTGTTTCGGCATTCAGCACACGCACAAGCGTGCGACGGAAAGCAGCGTGGTCTTCGACGATCCAGATGGTGTTCATGAAAGTGGCGCGTCGAGGGTGATGTGGGTGCCTTTACCTGAAGCACTGTTAATATGAAGACTCCCATTCAGCACTTCGGCACGATGGCGCAGATTGGCGAGACCGTTTCCTGCGGTGACGGCGTCGGCATCAAAGCCGCAGCCGTTGTCTTCGATGCAGAGATAAAAGCATTTCGACTTCCAGTGGATCTCGATGGTCACGGAGGTGGCTTTGGCATGGCGTGTGATGTTATGGGCTGCTTCGCGGAAGAAGAGGAAAATCTGCCGATGAAACTCAAGCGATGCAGTTGTCGAATCATCGGCGTTGGGCGCATCCAGAGTCCAGTCGATGCCTTTCAGCAAGCTGGCAGCACTTTGGCGCATGGCTTCGACGAGGCTGGTCAACTTCGGCGCATCGCCCTCACGCACGAGCCAGATGATGCCACGCATAGATTCGGCTGCTTCACCGGCTAGACGATGAATCTCTTGGAGCGATTCGCTGTCGTCACTTTCGCGCAGAGCCAACTCTGACATGAGCCGGATACTGCCCAGATGACTGCCGATCTCGTCATGCAGGTCGCGGGAGATGCGCTGGCGCAGAGATTCCATTTCGAGGCGGCGTGAGCGCTTGGAACGCTGAATCGCGATGAAGGTGAATGCAACGGCACCGAGCAAAACAAAGCCGCCAAGCCATGCCGCACGCGTTTGAGCAAGCGAAACACCTGCGCGATGCCGAAGATCGAGTTCGGCGATTTCACGAGTGATTTCGCGAAGCTTCGATAAGTTGCTGAGCCAAGCAGCTTCGTTGAGGAGCAGGCCAGAACTGCTTCGATCATCCACTAGAAACTCACGCCGCCATGAAGCCGTGATTGTGTCATCGGAACTGGTCACACTGCTGCCAAGGGCGACGTTTTTGCCATCCGCGAAGGCTTGCAGCTCAGCCAGCGCATAAACGAAGTCGCCACTGCGTTCCCAGAGCTTCGTGGCCGTGACGCGGATGATTTTCGCTCTCAATCCGGGCGTTGGAAAGGTAACGGGCGTATCACCAGGATTCGGGAAATCGGTCGTGGTGCTATCAAAGATGGTTTGGCCATCTGCCTCGACTTTGAAGCGATGCGGGAAGCCGAAGCCAAAGCGATCCGGGTAATCACGCGGGTGCGCCGGAATGAGTCGGATCTCTTGTAGATCACGCGCCGAGTCGAGATCGACCTGCACCCATTTCGTGGCATCAGCGGTGCTCGACACAGCGCTATGCCAACCGTTGCTGCTCACATCATCGTTTTTGACTGGCAGACCAAGCGCGTGACAACCATCGACGAGATGCTTTGGCGACCATGTGGGCAGTGTCTCGACGGAATTTGGCGCGAGTACACTCGCTTGCAGCGCGATGTTTTGTCCGCCGCTGAAGACAAGCAACTCGCCCAGACAAAAGATGAAGCGCTGGCTCAAGCGAGGCTGCGTGGAGAGCTTGGTGGCAGTGAAGCGCACATAACGCGCCATCGCTTTCTTCGCATCGATGCGCCACGGAGCGAGCGTTGAAGAGACATCACCGCCCGTTTGATCCAGCAGCGTGATGGACTCGCCAAAAAGCGGATCATTCGACGCATCGACCCGGAAGCGATGCGGGAACCCATAAGCCTCCACGCTGCCAAGCATGGCCGGAATCACGATCACCTCATCCATCGCGTATTCCTTCCCCAGATCGACCTGCACCCAGCGGATGGAGTCCTGCCTCGGCGCGAAGCCGCTGTGAAAGCCCGCATGCTCATGCGGCTGAGCTGCGGGTGATGGCGGCAGTGAGTCGAGCATAGATCGAAGCTGCCTTTGCTCCTGCTCAATGCCCCCCAGCTCCGCATTCAGCCACGACCAAGGCACATCAGCGTGTGCGCTTATGGTGAACAAGGCAAAGATGATGAGCCAACGAGTCAAACTCCCCAACCATTCCCGCGATGAAGCGAACTGCAACCCACGCGAAGACGTGATGAAATCATCACTCCATCACCGCAAACTCAGGCGAGAGCAGGAGCGCCTGGCACAGCTCCTCCCAAGCGGTGAGTGGCTTGGCGGGCGCGTTGGGATTGGCGAAATCGACGCGGGCGTCCCAGCGCTGATTCATGCCGGGCATCGCGGGCATGTCGGCGGTGGGCATGGTGATGCTGGGACTCCATTGGTAGGGGCCGGCATCCTTGTCGGTCTGGCTGCTGACGATGAAGTCGAGGGTGTCACCCTTTTTTACCGGCACCTTCGCGAGGTCGGTGCAAAGCGACTGGGCTTTGGCTTTCCATTCGCCGAGTTCGCCGGTGCGGCTGCTGATGATTCTTGCGATGACGCCTTCGGTCTTGGCATCGGTGTGCGTGAGTTCGGCGGTGATGTTGATCTCGCCATCGAGCGGCGCGATCCAGCGGCGAATACTACTCATGGAGGTGGTGAGGCCGGAATCGCCGCCCATGGCATCGACTTTGACTTCGCTGGGTTTGCCGTCGGTGGTTTTGAGCGTGCCTTTGAATGCCTTGCCATCGAAGGCCGTGAGGTTGGCGAACTTCGTGGTCTGCTTCGCGGCGGCATCAAAGGTGCCGTAGCCGTATTGCCAATCCTGCGACTCGGGATGCACGAGATCGTTCTTCGGATATGCGGCGAGGTAGTCGTGCGCACGTTGCATTTCCTTGTCGGTGGGCTGGCGCTGGAAGACGCGACGGAAGAGTTCTTCTATACGGCTGGTCTCGTCGGGCAAAGCTTTCGTCAATGAATCAGCGAGAGCTTTGGCGCTGTCCGTGAGCAGCGGGCTGTTCATCAAAATGAGTGCACGCGGCGTGAGTGCGGTGCG
>Ga0114970_10000340_pt1 | contig 34357 bp, 28 predicted proteins | sample M_140205_XF_Meta_FD_87030 | JGI IMG/M metagenome (GOLD analysis project Ga0114970, IMG submission 87030) | Freshwater microbial communities from Lake Montjoie, Canada to study carbon cycling - M_140205_XF_MetaG | ecosystem: Environmental > Aquatic > Freshwater > Lake | place: Lake Montjoie...
CCCGGCGCGCGTGAGGATGACGACGCGACCGAGGAGGACCTCGAGGAACCCATCGACCCTCGACGCCGTCGTCGACGCCGTCGTAATTCACGACAGAACATCGCGCCGGATGCCGGCCGCGAGGAGCCTTTGGTATGACCCGTTTCCGCTGCGCCATCCATATCGTTCCGCGTCGCGGGATCCTCGATCCCCAAGGCAAGGCGGTTGCTGACGCCCTCCACTCGCTCGGGTTCGCCGACGTCAGTGACGTGCGCGTCGGACGCCACGTAATCGTGGAGACCGACGCCGCGACGCCAGACGCGGCCCGTGCGCGCGCTACGGCCATGTGCGAGAAGTTGCTGGCGAACCCGGTCACCGAAGATTTCGAAATCGCCTCGGTGGAGCACGCGTGAAGGCCGGCATCGTTCGGTTTCCCGGCTCGAACTGCGACGAAGACGCGTTTCACGCGATCGCCGATCATCTCGGCCAGGAAGCGGTGTATCTCTGGCACAAGGATCATGATCTTCAGAACGTGGATCTCGTCATTCTGCCCGGCGGCTTCAGCTACGGTGACTACCTGCGTGCCGGTGCCATCGCGCGCTTCAGTCCAATCATGCAGGAAGTGATCGCGTTCGCGAAGCGTGGCGGACCGGTGCTCGGCATCTGCAACGGATTTCAGATCGCCTGTGAAGCGGGGCTCCTGCCCGGCGCGCTGTTGCGGAACGCCAGTCTGCGTTTCGTGAGTGCACCCGTGCACCTGCGCGTCGAGTCGAGCGCCACGCGCTACACGTCGCAGTATCACATCGGCCAGGTCATCTCGATTCCCGTCGCCCACGGCGACGGTCGCTACACGGCGGATACCGATACGCTGGCCCGCCTTGAAGGTGAGGGACAGGTCGTATTCCGCTACGTCAGCGCCGAAGGCGAGGCCACCTCGTCGGCCAATCCCAATGGCTCGCTGCGTAACATCGCCGGCATCGTGAGTGCCGAAGGCAACGTGCTGGGCATGATGCCGCACCCTGAGCGCGCGCTCGACGCGACGCTCGGTTCAATCGACGGCGTGCCCTTGTTCGCGTCAATCCTGGAATCGATGCTCGCTGAGGTGAAGGCATGACCGCCGCGTCCAACGCACGTCCTGTGGAATCACGTCCCGGCGACCCGGTGATCACACCGGCCATGGTCGCTGAACACGGCATCACGGAATTCGAGTACGAGCGCCTGATCGCGATGCTTGGTCGCACGCCGACGTTCACCGAACTGGGCGTCGTGAGCGCACTGTGGAGCGAGCACTGCTCCTACAAACACTCACGTCCCATGCTGAAGACGCTCCCCACCAAGGCGCCGTGGGTGCTGCAGGGGCCCGGTGAGAACGCCGGCGTGATCTCCGTCGGTGACGGATGGGCGGTGGCATTCAAGATTGAGTCGCACAATCACCCGTCGGCCATCGAGCCGTATCAGGGAGCGGCCACCGGCGTGGGTGGCATTCTGCGCGACGTCTTCACGATGGGCGCGCGGCCGATTGCGCTCCTCAACTCACTGCGCTTCGGTCCGCTCACGTCGAGCCGCGTGCGCTGGCTCTTCGCTGGCGTTGTGAAGGGGATCGGCGACTACGGCAACTGTGTGGGAGTGCCTACCGTCGGCGGTGAAGTCGTATTCGATCCGTCGTACGAGGGCAATCCGCTCGTGAATGCGATGTGTGTTGGTCTTATGCGGGAGGATGAGCTCATCACCGCCGTGGCGTCCGGTGTCGGCAATCCGATCATGGCCGTGGGGGCACGAACGGGTCGCGACGGCATTCACGGCGCGTCATTCGCCTCGGAAGATCTTTCTGCATCGAGCGAGGCCAAGCGCCCCATGGTGCAGGTCGGCGATCCGTTTACCGAAAAGCTGCTGCTTGAAGCGTCTCTCGAACTGATTCGGAGCGGACACATCGTCGCGATTCAGGACATGGGCGCCGCCGGTCTCACGTCGTCGTCCGCCGAGATGGCGGAGCGTGGCGATGTCGGGGTCACCATCGACGTCACGAAGGTGCCGGTGCGCGAACAGGGCATGACGCCGTATGAGATTCTGCTGTCGGAATCGCAGGAGCGGATGCTCGTGGTCGCAAAGCTCGGACATGAAGAAGATGTGCGCGCGATTCTCGCCAAGTGGGATCTCGAGGCCGCTGTGATCGGCGAAGTGATCGCCGAGCCGGTCTACCGCGTGACGGAAGGCGAGCGCGTGGTGGCGGAGTTCCCTGGTTCGCGCCTGGTGACCGAGTGCCCGCAGTACGTGCTCGAGCCACGCGAGAGCGAAGCCTTAAAGGCGGCGCGTGGCCGTTCGGCGCATGCGGTCGTCCCCCTCGACGAGGAGCGCGACCACGCGTGGACGCTCGAACGCCTGTTGTCGTCGCCCACGATCGCCAGCAAGAAGTGGGTGTGGCAGCAGTATGACTCTACCGTGCGCACCAGCACGATGCGTGGTCCGGGCAGCGATGCCGCCGTGGTGAAGCTCAGGGGCACCGACAAGGCCATTGCGCTGTGCATCGATGGCAACGGCCGTCACGTCGCGCTGTCGCCCCGCAATGGCGGCCGCGCGGCGGTATCCGAGGCAGCACGCAACGTGGCCTGCACGGGCGCTCGACCGATGGCGATCACGAATAACCTGAACTTCGGCAATCCGAAAAAGCCAGAAGTGTACTTCCAGCTGAGCGAAGCGATTGCCGGCATGGGTGAAGCTTGTACGGTGCTCGAAACGCCGGTGACGGGTGGGAATGTGTCGCTCTATAACGAGAACCCGCAGGGGGCGATTCATCCGACGCCGACGATCGGCATGGTGGGGCTCATTGAATCGCTCTCCCATGTTACGCCGTCGGGATTCCAGACGGCGGGCGATGACATCGTTCTCCTTGGCGACTGCACCGACGAGCTCGGAGCGAGTGAGTACCTGCTCGAGATTCACGGACTCACGATCGGTGAACCGCCGGTGTGCGAGCCGAAGCTCGAGCGCGCGCTGATCGATGCGCTGCTGGAATCGATTCGCGGGGGCGTCGTGCGCTCCGCACACGACTGCAGCGATGGGGGGTTGGCCGTCGCCCTGTCCGAGTGCGCGATGGCCGATCGCGACCGAATGTTTGGCTTCCACGTCGATCTCTCGGCGTGGGATACCCTTCCCCAACGGGCACTCCTGTTCGGCGAGGCCCACGGACGTGTGATCGTGTCTACGGCGAACAGTGCTGCCGTGCTGGAGATCGCGCAGCGCCACGGCGTGCCCGCGCGCGTGATCGGCACCGTCACCACCGCCAACAGCAGCGCGCACTTTACGATGTCGAATGACACCTTCTCGGCGCCAATGGACCGGCTCGCGAAGGCCTTTCATGAAGCGATTCCGCTCGCCATGGATGGCGAGACGCCGGCTGAGCACGCGATGGCCTCATCGCACGCTCCTACCAACGACTGATCGGGAGTTTTCCCATGTGTGGTATTTTCGGCGTCTATGGCGTTCCGGACGCAGCAGCACTGACGCAACTCGGCTTGTATTCGCTCCAGCATCGCGGTCAGGAGTCGGCGGGCATCGTGGCCGTCGATGACGCGCGGCATGCGCGGGTCAGCCGCGCGATGGGACTCGTCTCGGAAGGATTCGGCGACGAGGAGATGGAGACCCTACGTGGATCGATCGCGATCGGTCACACACGGTACAGCACGGCCGGTGCCTCGGCGATTGAGAATGCGCAGCCAATTCTCGCGCGTGTACGCCGGAGCCATATCGCGCTTGCCCACAACGGCAATTTGACGAACGCTGTCGAACTGCGGCGCGATCTCGAAGACGGTGGTGCGATTTTCTCGTCGACCATGGATTCCGAGGCGATCGTTCATCGTATCGCCAGGGCGCATGGGGCGAACCCGGAAGCCCGCGTGGCGGAGGCGCTGCAGGGTGTCGAGGGCGCATACTGCCTGCTGATCGTCCTCGACGACACGGTGCTCGTCGCGCGCGATCCGCACGGTTGGCGTCCGCTCGTCATGGGACGGCTCGGTGACGGCTGGGTCTTTGCGTCGGAAACGTGCGCTCTCGACATCGTTGGCGCCGCGTACGAACGCGAAGTCCAACCCGGCGAGATCATTGCGGTCGATGCACACGGTCTTCGCTCGGCCCATGCGCTGCCACCGGCCCCGATACACCGATGCGTCTTCGAGCATGTGTATTTCGCCCGACCGGACAGCGCCGTGTTTAGCGGCTCCGTCGATCAGTCGCGACGGGCGCTAGGCCGTCAGTTGGCGCGCGAATGCCCCGCGCCGGGCGCGGACATCGTCTTCGCAGTGCCCGATTCGTCAAACTCGGCCGCGCTCGGTTTCGCGGCCGAATCCGGCACGTCGTACGAGCTCGCGTTGATTCGTAACCACTACATCGGGCGAACGTTCATCCAGCCGACGCAAGCCGTCCGCGTCGCCAAGGTCAAGGTGAAGTACAATCCGGTGCGGGAACTGCTCGAGGGCAAGAGCGTCGTCATGGTCGACGACTCGATCGTGCGCGGCACCACCACCCGCGGCCTGGTGTCGCTGGTGCGTGCGGCGGGCGCGCGCGAGGTGCACATGCGGGTCTCGAGTGCACCGATCATCAGCCCCTGCTACTACGGCATCGACACGCCGCGTCGCGAGGAGCTGATCGCGGCACAGATGACGCACGACGAGCTCGTCCGACACCTCGGCGTGGACTCGCTCGGATACCTTTCCATCGGTGGCATGCTCTCGGCCATGCCGTCTGGTCCCGATGGCTATTGCCATGCCTGCTTCTCTGGCAACTACCCGACTGCGACGCCGAGCGAGCCCGAGCTGTTGCGAGCCGGAGGCGCCGCCGGTCTTCCCGTCGATATCGCCTGACCATCGTTCCGCACCCAGGCGCGTCGAAGTGAAAAGCCGCTCCGTCAGCGTTTCCGGAAACGGCAGCGCTGACGGTGCGCGGGACCCGGAGACGATGGTGGGTGGGAAGCGAAGCGCGCCGGAATGACAAATCTCGGTGCTTCGGTTCCCTCCGGCCAATTGGCGCTCGAGGACGGCCCCGACGACGGCCACCACGATGGGATAAACTAAAGCGCCCCACCGCGATTGCGGTGAGGCACCCAAGTGGAGGTGAGGGGAATCGAACCCCTGTCCGAGACTGAATCGACCCCAGCGTCTACGTGCGTATTCTGTTGATTGAGGTCTCTGTCCGCTGGCCAACAGAAAGCCCACGTCCAGACAAGCCTGCTAAAGTTTTGCCCAACGCCCGCAGGCGTGACGTCGGACTAGCCCAGATTTTCGATACTCACATGCCGCCCCGGGCGGGCTGCCTTGTGAGCACTGCCGGTAACCCGAAGGTTAGGCGGCGAGCGCGAGGTTATTGTTCGCGATTGGAATTTTCCCGAGTGTTTTACCAGGTGCTCGAGGACCTGGGCACGCAACCAGAGCTTCACCAACCCCGTCGAAGCCAGTCACCCCCGGCTAACGGTCCTACCCTACACCGTACACTAGGGGAGCACGGGCGGTTCCCGCAACTCCCTACCCGCAACACCCTACCCGCCACGCGACCAGCCGAGATCAGGCGATCTCGCAGGTCAGATCCGAGACATCCGGGTCACTGGCGGCGAGCCGCTGCGCCCGGTACTCCTCGTAGTGCAGCAGGTAATTCGAGAAGATTTCCTCGACTTCGCTGAAGTCGCGCACCTGGTGCAACAGCTTCCGCAGGTCGGCCGAATTTGGGAGGCCCTTCACGTACCAGCCCAGGTGCTTCCGGAACTCGAGGGCCGCGCCGATGGCGTCGACCTCGTAGCCCTGCACCAGCCGAGCGTGATCCAACGCGATCGCGAAGCGCTCGTGCACACCCGGCGTCTCGGGCATCGGCTGGCCGTCGAACAGGGCGCGCGCTTGCTTGAACACCCACGGCTGCCCGTATGAACCGCGACCGAGCATGATGCCGTCAGCCCGGGTATGGTCGAGCATGCGCTTGGCGTCGGCCGCCGTTTTGATGTCGCCGTTGCCGAGCACCGGAATGTCGAGCGCCTCGGCCACCTTAGCGATTTCATCCCAATTGGCCTGGCCCGTGTACATCTGCGTCCTCGTACGGGCGTGCAAGGCGAGCACGCGAGCGCCCGCGTCCTGACAACGCAAGGCGATGCCCACCGGATCTCGCATCTCCTCGCTCCAGCCACTCCGAATCTTGCACGTCACCGGCAACGAGGTGGCCTTCGATACGGCTCGGATGATCTCCTGCACCAAGTCCAGATCGCGCAGACATCCCGACCCACCGTTCCGGCGCACGACCTTCTTTACGGGACACCCGAAATTGATGTCGACGAAGTCGGGCATGAACAGGTCCGTGACCAAGGCGGCCGCATCGGCCATCGCGGCAGGGTCGGCCCCGAAAATCTGAACGCCGATCGGGTGCTCATCAGGCGAGAAGCGCAGTTTGCTGATCGTCGCCTCGTTTTCCCGCCGGATACCCTCGGCCGAGAGGAACTCGGTGACGACCACGTCCGCACCGTGCGCATGGCACAGCCGTCGGAAGGGAGATTCCGACACGCCAGCCATCGGCGCGAGATAAAGTGGCACCGAATGGGGCACACGGAACGGAAACAACTTACGGGACATACAGTTGAAGCTAGTGCGGCCCCATCGGGCGAGCAACGCAGAGCTTTGACAGCGGCGTCCCCACGGTTAGGATAGACTACTATGGAACTGCGCGAGTTCTTCTCCGAAGACGCTGTCCAGCTCGAGCTTCAGGGTACGAGCAAGGACGAAATTCTCAAGGAACTCATCGGGCTGCTCAAGCTCGATGAAAAATCCGAGGGCATGCTGTTCAAGATGCTCAAGCGGCGCGAAAATCTCGGCTCCACCGGCATCGGCCGTGGAATCGCGATCCCGCATTGCCGCAGCCTCGTCGTCAACCGTTTGCGTGTGGCCTTTGGCCGCAAGACAGACGGTGTCGACTTCAAGGCCATCGACGACAAGCCCGTCAACTTCTTCTTCCTCATCGTCGCGCCCCCGCTCGAGGTCTCGAACCAGTACCTACCGGTACTGGGCAAGATCGCGCAGTTCAGCAAGGAGAGCGACGTACCGGGCCGCCTGCTGGAGATTCGTTCCCCGGCGGATTTCATGGCGTTGCTCGAAGAAAAGCGCGTCTGAACGTCGAGCACTGACCGTCGTCGTCGATTCAGTGGTCGACGACGACTCGGCGAATATCCAGGCGTAACCGATTCGCGACGCGGAGACTCTGTAAGAGTGCGGCAACGGCCAACCCGGCCACGAGCCCCATCCAGAGCCCGCGTTCGCGCAGCGGCGTTCGAAATCCCAAATACATCCCGACGGGAATTCCCACGCCCCAGAACGCGACCAGGTGCAGAATTGCGGGCACCCGGGTGTCTCCCGTGCCGCGCAGCACGCCGCTGGTGACCGCCTGCAGGCCGTCGAACACCTGAAACATGCCCGCCAGCGGAATCAGCGAGGCCGCGACTGCAACCGTTGCACTCTCGGTCGTATAGCGTGTCGCGAGCCATTCTGGCGCGAGCATGAAGATCACGCCGCTGATGCACATTACGCCGCCGCCACAGGCGATAGCGGCCACCGCATCGCGTCGCGCCGACGGCATGTCGCCGCGACCGATCGCGCGACCCACCACGGCAGCTGCAGCACCGGAAATGCCGAGCGGCACCATGAACGTCAGCGCAGCCATATTCAGCGCAATCTCGTGTCCCGCCAACGACGCCGTGCCCATCCATCCCATGAATAGCGCCGTCACGCCGAAGGCGAAGCTCTCGAAGAACCACTGGACACCGATCGGCACACCAATCCGCAGCATGCGCATGAACGGCCCCCAATGCAGCGTCTCTCGACGCCATGGCCGGATGGATGGACGCAACAGAGGCCACGCCAACGCGAGCAGCACCAGCGCCATAACCCACGTCGAGATCGCGGTGGCGTAGCCCGCTCCTTCGACACCGAGCGTCGGCGCACCCGCATTGCCGTAGATCAACAGCCAGTTCACGAACACGTTTACGAGGTTCGCTACCGCCGCGGCGATGAGGATGTGGCGGACAGGCCCCAGCGCTTGCAGCGTTTGCCTGAACACGTTGAAGGCAAAGAACGGCAGGATGGCAATCGCCCGGCGATGGGTGTAGACCGCCGTGTCTTGCACCACGTCGGCCGGCTGATCGAGCGTCAGCAGCAACCACTCCACCGGGATCAGCGCCAGCAGCACGAACACGGACACGACGGCGGCGAGGACAAGGCCGCGCTGCACGCCGCGCGCAACGCCCTCATGATCACCGGCACCGACCGCTTGCGCGACGACCGGATCGATCGCACAGAGCAGCCCCATGCCGAACACGCTGGCGTTGAAGAAATAGAAGTTCCCCAACGCCACCGCCGCGATCGCCGCCCCACCGAGCTTGCCGACCATCAGCGCGTCGACGACGCCCATGGCCTGAATGCCAAGATTGATCAACACGATCGGGATGGCGATGCGCGCCATGTCCCAGAGATCGCCCCGCCAGTCCCGGCTGGATCCGTCCGCGAGGTTCAACGGCCGTTAGCGCGTTTGGCGGAGGACACCAACTCTCGCACCTCGCGGAGCAGGCGCGGGGCATCATAGGGAATGCCGTCCTTGATCGTCCACGCCACCCCACCACCCGGACCGGCGGCGGCGTCGGCGCGGGGCGGATAGAACACCTTGAGATCCTCGAGTGGGTTGCCGTTGATCACCACCAGATCGGCGAGGAATCCCGGGCGCACGCGCCCGAGACGCGACTCTTCGCCGAGGATCTTCGCATTGTTTGCCGTGACATGCTGTAGCACGCGAAGCGGCGCGAATCCCGCCTCCTGATGCAATTCAAGCTCACGGATCAATCCGAACCCGTACACCTGATAGATGAACCCGGCGTCCTCTCCCGCCCCGACCACGCCGCCAAGCCGCTCGAAATCGCGTACGGCCTGGAACCAGATCCGGTAATTCTCTTTCCAGTACGCTTCATCGGTGCTGCTCCAATTCGCGAAGTACGAACCGTGATTGGAGGGATCCGGCTTGAAGTACTTGTCGAGCGTTGGGTGCAGGTACTCGGCGAACCACGGCTGTGTTTCCGCCCGCTGTAGGTCGCGGCTGGCTTCATAGATGTCGAGCGTTGGATTCCAGGCGACGTTCGCCTTCACCATGGCCTTGAGCACGTCCTGCAGTCGCGTCGGATCCGCCTCGCGCCACAGCCGCCCGGCATACCGGAAACGCATGCCCTCATCGGCGTAGTTGAAGTTCGACGGAAAGCTCTGGAGTCCCTCGGTAATCGCCGCATCCGGCACTCCGTACCAATGCTCGATACTCGTGAGTCCACCCGTCGCGGCATCCCACGCATTGGTTTCATCGACCGCCATGTGATGGGCCGTGCGCAGGCCAAGCTTGCGGGCTTCATCGAGCACGGCCGGATACACATCCTTGTCCATGCCGAACAGCTTGAGCCCGTCGACACCCTGCGCCTTGAGATCGCGCACGCGCTGCCGTGCTTCCACGTCGTTACGCGGCACCGGCATGTAGGCGTAGCGCGCATACACATACAATCGTGGACCGATCATGTCACCGCTGAGGCTACGCGCCCGCAGCTGTATGGTCTTCTGGGTTTCGCTCGACACGTCACGGACGGTGGTGATGCCCATCCCGAGCCAGAGCTTCATCTGATAATCGAGCGGCTGCGCGATGCCGGCACGCTCGTCCTGCACATGCCCGTGCGCGTTGATCAGCCCAGGCATCACGTACTTCCCCGTGGCGTCGATGATCACATCGCCCGTCGGGCGCCTCGCCGTCCCATCCTTGAGCGCGACCGGATCGAGCGAGACGATCTGCGCAATGCGGTTACCCTCGATCACGATATCCTTCGGGCCCTCGGCCGGCGTGCCGTTGCCCTCGATGATCGTGGCGCCGCGAATGATCAGACGCGTTGGACGCACGCCGTGTGACGGCGCCGACTGCGCTGTCAATGAGCTACGGGTTGCGAGCGCGATCGTCGTCGCGGCGAGCGTGAGGATCGTGCACCGTGTGATCAAGCGCATGAGGCTACTCCCACTCGATCGTGGCTGGCGGCTTCGAGCTGATGTCGTAGACCACGCGGTTCACGCCGTCGACCTCGTTGATAATACGATTCGAGATCCGCCCGAGCACCTCGTGCGGAAAAGCGAACCAATCGGCCGTCATGCCGTCCGTGCTGGTGACGGCACGCAAGGCAATCACATGCTCGTAGGTCCGTCCGTCACCCATCACGCCCACCGATCGAACCGGCAGAAACACCGCAAACGCCTGCCAGATCTCCTGATACAGTCCGGCGGCGCGAATCTCCTCGAGATAGATCGCGTCGGCCCGGCGCAGAATATCAACCGCGTACGGCGTGACCTCGCCAAGCACGCGAATCGCCAGCCCCGGACCCGGGAACGGATGCCGCCCCACCATCTCCTCAGGGAGGCCGAGCTCTCGACCGACGTTGCGCACTTCGTCCTTGAACAGCTCGCGCAGGGGCTCGATCAGCTGGAACTTCATGTCCGGCTTCAGGCCGCCGACATTGTGGTGCGTCTTAATCGTGGCCGACGGACCGCCTGTCGCACTCACCGACTCGATGACATCGGGATACAACGTGCCCTGCACCAGGAACTCGGCACCCTGCCCCGCCGCCGCCGACGCATCCTCGAACACGTCAATGAACGTGTGCCCGATGATCTTGCGCTTCTTCTCCGGATCCCCTTCACCGGCCAATCCATTCAGGAAGCGGTCTTCGGCGCGAACGGTGATCAGCTTGATGCCAAGATGCGCGCGCATGGTGCGCTCAACCTGTTCGCGCTCATGCAGGCGCAGTAAACCCGTGTCGACGAAGATGCACGTGAGTTGATCGCCGATCGCCTTGTGGACCAGCGCTGCGGCCACGCTCGAGTCAACACCGCCTGACAGTCCGCAAATCACCTGCTTGTCGCCGACCAGTTCGCGGATCTTCGCGACCTCCTGATCGATGAAGTGTCCCGGCGTCCAATCCGGCGTGCAGCCGCACACACCGAACAGGAAATTCTGAATGATCTCGGCACCGCGCACCGTGTGCGCGACCTCTGAGTGGAACTGCACGGCATGAATCGGACGCGTGGTATGGCGGAATCCCGCGAGCGTGTTACCGCTGTGCGCGGTGGCGACGTAACCGGGAGGTACCTGCTCCACATGGTCGCCGTGGCTCATCCACACGGTGGTCCGCTCCCCAGCACCAAAGCCGCTGAACAGTCCCGTCGGCTCGTCCACGGTGACTTCGGCGCGTCCATACTCGCGCCGACCACCGCCGACTACCGCCCCGCCTTCCAAGTGGGCGATGAGCTGCATGCCGTAGCACACGCCGAGCACGGGCGCGACGTCGAGCAGCGCGCGGGATATCGTCGGCGCGCCCTCGTCGGTCACTGAACTCGGTCCACCGGACAGAATGATGCCGTCCGGCTTCCACGCGCGGATCCACTCGAGTGATTTCGTGGGCGGATGAATCTCGGAGTACACGCGGGCTTCACGCACGCGGCGGGCGATCAGCTGCGTAAACTGCGAACCGCAATCGAGGATCAGGATACGGCTGTTCATCAGTACTTCCACTCCGAACCGGTAAGCTTGAGAAACTCGACGGCCTTCGTGTCGAGATCGAGAATGGCACCCGTGGGGGCGCCGTGCAGCCAGCCGCACCCTTCACCCGGGCTCACCAGCAACGAATCGCCGCGCGATATCATTTCAGGAGTGTGCGTGAACCCGTGCACCACGACTTCATGCCCGTCGATGGATCGCTGGTGAACATCAGCAAGATCGTGGATCAGGAGCACCGACTTGCCACCGAGATCGAAGCTGTGCGGTGATTCGTACAACTCGGTTGCGCCGAAGCCGGACTTCGCCGCCGCCTGCAGCGCGTCATGATCGCCGTCGTTGCGTCCAAATACGCCGAGCAGGGGAATCGACAAGTCGTGAAACGGCTGCAACGTGAATGGCGAGCAGTAGTCGCCGGCGTGCATCACAATCGACACACCGCCGGCGATCATCTGCTCCAGTAATTCGCGGACGGCAGGCACGCGGTCATGGGTATCCGACAGTAAGCCGATCCGCATCAGGCAGTTCTCCACTGGAGGTGCGCACGCTCGAGGCGTACAAGGTCTTCGAGGCGTTCACGCTCGGTGATCACGGCAAAGCGATCACCATCCACCATCACTTCGGCGGGGCGCGGACGGGAGTTGTAGTTGGACGACATCGTATAGCCGTACGCGCCCGCGGTCTGCACGGCGAGGAGGGCACCAGCTGCCACGTCCGGCATCGGCCGGTCTTTGGCGTAGAAGTCCCCAGATTCACAGATCGGTCCGACGACATCGGCGATGACCGTGCCGTTGATCGATTCCACGGCGTCGATCCGATGATATGCCTGATAGAGCGCCGGGCGCACGAGATCATTCATGCCGGCATCGGTCACGATGAAATCCTTGCCGGCCGCATGCTTCCGATACAACACTTCCGTAATGAGCACGCCCGCCTCGGCCACCAGGAACCGTCCCGGCTCAAGTAGTATGGTCAGACCAGTTTCGCGGGCCGCCGCGAGCACAATCGCCGCGTAGTCATCCACATCGGCATCCTGCTCATCGGCATGATACGGCACGGCCAATCCCCCACCGACGTCCATGTACGCAATGGCGTGACCATTGGCGCGGGCGGCGGCGATGGCCGACAGCAAACGTGGCAACGCGTCGCGCATGGGGTCGGCATTACCAATCTGCGAGCCGAGATGCATACCCAGTCCCCGCAGCGCCACATGCGGCAACTCGTGTACCATCGCGACCAGACGCGACACATCATCACGCGGGATGCCGAACTTCTGCCCTTTCTCCCCGGTCTTGATGTAGGCGTGTGGCGAGTCCACCGTCACTTCCGGGTTCACTCGGATCGCGATGGGCGCCACGACACCCTGGCGGCCCGCCACGGCATCAATCGTGACCAACTCCGCTTCCGACTCGACGTTGATCAACAGGACGCCTTCCTCGAGCGCCTGCTCGATCTCGCGGACCGTCTTGCCGACGCCGCTGAACACCACATCACGCCCGGTGAAACCGGCCTCGCGGGCGCGGAACAGCTCTCCGCCGGACACGATGTCGACCCCCGCTCCGAGCTCCTGCAGCAACCGCAGCACGGTGAGATTCGAGTTCGCCTTCATCGCGAAGTGAATGCGGTGCGGCACGCTCGCGAACGCCTGTTCCAGGCGCTGCAACCGTGCCCGGATCGTATTCGCGCAGTAGACATACGTAGGCGTGCCGACGGCCGCGACGATCGCAGGAATGGGCACCTGCTCCGCGTGCAGGACACCGCCCCGCCGTGGGAACGCTCGTTCGGACTCTGACGATGGCATCACGTCATTTAGTACGAGCGAGCCCAGACGACCTCGTACTTCGCTGGCTCACCGGTCACCATGCACGTCGTCGGCGCTTCCGGCGAACGGTACTCGAGATCTGGGATAACGCGGATCGTCGCCTTGGTCTCTTCCTTGACCTGCTGCTCCACCGCGGGATCCCCGTTCCAGCCGGCATAGACAAACGCACCGGGACCTTCCATCACTTCCTTGAACTTGCCGTAGCTGATACGCTCACGAATCGTGTTCGCCTCCACGCGGGCGCGCGCGGCGGCCAGCATGTCCGCCTGAATCGTGTCGAGCACCACGGGCAACTCGGTGCGCAGCGTATCGAAGCTGATGGGACGCTTCTCCCGCGTGTCACGACGGGCCAGCATGCCGGTGTTCGACGCCAGATCGCGCGGACCGATTTCCATACGCAGCGGAATGCCGCGCAGCTCCCAGTGATAGTACTTCGCTCCGGGCTTCACCCCGACGCGCTCGTCGACATGCACGCGAATCCGCTCGTGGTCGGGACGCTTAAAGCTGCCCAGATCGTCCGCGATGCGCTTGGCCATCTCGACGGTGGCCGCGCGCTCTTCTTCGGTCTTCCAGATCGGCACGATCACCATCTGGATCGGCGTGAGTTTCGGCGGCAACCGCAGCCCCGCGTCATCCCCGTGCGTCATCACCAAACCACCGATCATGCGCGTAGAGACCCCCCAGCTCGTGTTCCACGCGAACGCCTGTTCACCTTGTTCGTTCTGGAAGCTGAGGTCGAACGCCTTCGCGAAATTCTGTCCGAGGTTGTGCGACGTGCCAGCCTGCAGCGCCTTGTTGTCCTGCATCATCGCTTCACACGCATAGGTGCGAAGGGCGCCGGCAAACTTTTCGGAGTTCGTCTTCTGCCCAGTGATCACGGGCATAGCCATATAGCCCTCCATGAACTCGCGGTACACACCCAGCATGCGACGCGTCTCCTCCTCCGCCTCGTCGTGCGTGGTGTGTGCGGTGTGTCCTTCCTGCCAGAGGAACTCCATTGTGCGTAAAAGAAGGCGCGTGCGCATTTCCCAGCGAACCACGTTGGCCCACTGATTGTATAGCAGCGGCAAATCGCGATAGCTCTGCACCCACTTCGCGAACATGGAGTAGATGATCGTCTCCGACGTGGGACGCACGACGAGACGTTCCTCGAGCACTTTGCCACCACCCATCGTGACGACGGCGCATTCGGGGGCGAATCCTTCCACATGCTCCGCTTCCTTCGAGAGGAAACTCTCCGGAATGAACAGCGGAAAATAGGCGTTCACATGACCGGTGGCCTTGAACATGTCGTCGAGCGCGCGCTGCATGCGCTCCCAGATGCCGTAGCCGTGCGGCCGGATGACCATGCATCCGCGCACGGGCGAGTAGTCGGCGAGTTCCGAACGCAGGACCAACTCGTTGTACCACTCGCTGAAGTTGTCGGCGCGCGTGGGTAGCTTCTTGTCGTCACTCATGGGCGGTTTCCGTTCGATTCAACGTCGACGATGCCCACGTGCTCAGGGCATCAAGGGTCTGCACAATCTCTTCCTGCGCTCCGGTCGCGCGGGCGCGGTATCTCACCGCGTCGCCCGACGTGTCCACCACGATGGTGGCGAGACAGCCGGCTTTCCTCGCAGCTTCCAACTGCTTCTCCACTCGTTGCTCGCGCAACGCAAACTCCGCCGCATGACCGTCCGCCCGCAGCCGCGCAGCGGTCTGCAACATCGCAGTGGGATACAGCGCACTGTCCGGTGCCTGCGCGACCCACAGGGCAACGGCCGGCGCCGGCAATATCATCAGCCCGCGAGCCTTGAGCAGCTCGCCGAGCACCACATCGCCCATACCGAATCCGAGCGCGGGCAGATCGGCACCGCCGAGCGACTTGAGCAGATTGTCGTACCGGCCACCGCCGCAAATCGCGCGAAACTCACCGACGTTATCGAACAGTTCGAACACGATGCCGGTGTAATACGCCAACCCGCGCACAATCGTGAGATCGAACCGCAGCCATTCGCCGATCCCGAGGGCGTCGGAATGCGCCACGTACTGCGCGAAACGCTCTACGTGCGGAGCAACATCCGGTGCCTGCCCATAGCGCGATCGCAGCGTCGCGAAATCGAGCGTCGCGAAGCCGAGAATCACGTCGACCGTCGCCGGCGGTAACCCGGCGGCCGCCAGCTTTTCGGCGGAGACCTCCTGTGGCTGACGCTCGAGCTTGTCGAGCACGGCGTACACCGACGGCCACGTCGGTTCCTCGATCGCGAGGTGCGCGAGTAATCCGTTCAGCAAGCGACGATCGCTCACGCGCGCCCGCACGTCGCTGGCCGTCAACCCAAACGCGGCCATGATTTCCACGGCCACCGACAGCAATTCGGCGTCGGCGAGCACGTCCGCTTCGCCGACGAGATCGACGTTGAGCTGAAAGTGCTCGCGAAGCCGCCCCTTCTGCGTGCGCTCATAACGGAACAGCTGCGGCATCGAGAACCAGCGTACCGGCTTGCGCAACGTCTGCGCGCGCGCGCCGACCATGCGGGCGAACGTTGGCGTCATTTCCGGACGCATCGCGACCGCGCGACCGCCCTTGTCGACGAACTCGAACAGCTGACCGACGATCTCGTCGCCACTCTTCTGCGTGTAGAGCTCGAGTGGCTCGAGCGGCGGCCCATCATACTCCTGAAACGCATAGCGCCGCACGATGCGGCGCCAGGTTTCGAAGATGTGGGCCCGCTCGGCGAACTGCTCGGGATAGAAATCTCGGAAACCCGGGAGGAGCTTTGGAGGCATCCTTGAAAGTTACCGAGCGAGCGGATCGACCTGCAACCGCTCCATGGCATCACCGACCGTATGAAATGATCCGGTCACCAGCACGGTCGCCGCCCGCTCACGCGCCTGGTCGAGCGCCGAGGCGAAATCGTCGACGCGCTGCACGGGCAGCCCCTCGGCCTCCGCCCACGCCGTGACCTCGTCCAAATTCCAGGCGCGTGACGCCGGAGCGGTGGGTGCCATGGTGACCACGATGTGCGCGGCGACCCGCGCGACCGCCCGGAGTATCCCCGCCCAATCCTTATCGCGCAGCACGCACACGACGGCGCTCACCGGCAGCGGCGCCCCAACCTCGAGGAGATTGGCCGCCACCGTCGCCGCGCCATCGGCATTGTGCGCGACGTCGAAGAGCCAGCGATCCGCCCTGTGAAACCGACCCGCCAGCCGCACCCCAGGCAACAGCGCTGCCGCATTCTGCTCGATCTCGAGCCATCGTCCGCCGGCTCCTCGCAGCATCGCCAGCGCGACGCAGGCATTGTGCGCCTGAAACTCGCCAATCAGCGGCGTCGTGAGCCGACGCTCACCATCCGACGTCACGAGTGTGAAGCTCGTCCCGGCACCACCGACCGAAATGTCATGCACCTGCCAGTCGCGACCTGTCACGAAAACGGGCCCGGCCCCCACAGCTTCGGCCCGAGCTGTGAGCAGCGCGCAAATCTCCGGCCGCGCCTCGCCGACCACAGCCGCCCCGCCACGCTTGTAAATGCCGGCCTTTTCGCTGGCGATAGATTCTAAGGTCTCGCCAAGAAACTCTTGGTGATCAAACCCGATCTGCGTCACGGCAGCCGCGAGGGGCTGCACCGTATTGGTGGCATCGAGTCGACCACCAAGTCCGACCTCCAAGATGGCCACATCGACCCGCTGCGCGGCGAACCACTCGAGGGCCATGGCCGTAGTCGCCTCAAAGAACGTGGCGCCGAGACGCGTCAGTTCCGGCTCCCACTGACCCAGCCACGCGGTGATCGCGTCATGCGGCATCGGCGCGCCGTCCACGACCACCCGCTCGGCGAAATCGACGAGGTGAGGTGACGTATAGCGCCCGACGCGCAGTCCCGATCCGCGCAGCATGGCGTCAAGCGTGGCGACGGTACTCCCCTTCCCGTTCGTGCCTGCTACGTGGAAGACCGGGTACGTACCCTGCGGATTGCCGAGCAACGCGAGCAATTCGGAGACGCGCTCAAGGCCGAGCCGCCACGCGCCGCCGGTTCGTGAGAACAGGCGGTGGAGGGCGTCGTGATACGCCGAATCGGCCATCGAGGCCCGTTCAGCCGCCGAGGGCGGCGGTGGGGCCAGCGTATTCGAAGTCAGCTTTCTTGCGCGTGCCCCGCCGAGGCGGGACGCCCGGTCATGTGCCGCATGAGCCGCGAGAGTGTGTCGCGTAGCTCCTTCCGGTGCACGACCTGATCAACCATACCCTTCTCGAGCAGGAACTCCGCCGTCTGGAAGCCCTCCGGCAGGTCCTGTCCTAGCGTCTGCTTGATGACACGGGGGCCGGCGAAACCGATGACGGCGCCAGGCTCCGCCAGAATCGCATCGCCAAGCATAGCAAAGCTCGCACTCACGCCACCCGTCGTGGGGTTCGTGAGCACCGAGATATACGGAATGCGACGTTCGGCGAGCTGCGACAGCACGGCCGAGGTTTTCGCCATCTGCATGAGGGAGAGAATACCCTCCTGCATGCGGGCGCCGCCCGAGGCGCACACGATGACCAACGGATGCTTCTTCTCCAGCGACCGCTGGCCGAGTCGCGCGATCTTCTCGCCGACGACCGAACCCATTGATCCGCCCATGAAGGCGAAATCCATGATTCCGATCCCCACCGGAAGCCCCTCGAGGAGGCCAGTGACGGTGAGAATGGCATCGCTGTCGCCAGCGTTCGTCAGGGCGCGCTTGAGGCGCGCCGGATAATCGGGGAATCCGAGCGGGTCGACGGAGCGCAGCTCACTTCCCACCTCGACGGTAGATCCCTCATCGAGCAGCATCGCTGCATAATCCCACGCCCGGACACGGCGGTGGAAATCGCACGCGGGGCAGACATTCAGATTCCGCAAGAACTTATCGCGGATATCCGTATGACCGCAGGCCTCGCATTTCTCCCACGTATCAGGGGGAATCTCGAGACGCTCGCGTCGCGGCTGTCGGGGCTTTCTCTCCTTCCGGAACCAGGCCATATACTCGTAATGTTGGCGCTCCGGCCCCCCGAAGGCTAGACCTTGCGCCCAGCCGAGATCGGTGTCCCGATCGTTCAGAGGCCGATCGCGTCCGGCTGTCCGCGCCCTTCAGCGGAGATTCGGAGGAGGACGGCCACCGCCGTCCAACTGACCAGGAGGAACGAACCGCCGTAGCTGAAGAAGGGCAGCGGGATGCCGGTCACGGGCATGAGGTTGAGCGTCATCCCCACGTTCACGATCACGTGCACAAACCACGCCGACACCAGACCGAAGGCCACCAGGCTCGGAAAGGCGTCGTTGGCCCGAGAGGCCACCCGGGTGGTCCGCAAGAAGAGCGCGAGGAACAACGACAGCGCGATGCTGACGCCGATGAATCCGAGCTCCTCACCGACCACCGAAAAGATAAAGTCGGTGTGCCGCTCAGGCAGGAACTTGAGCCGCTTCTGGCTGCCGAGCGTGAAGCCTTTCCCGAAGAGTCCACCCGAGCCGATCGCCACCTTGCTCTGCGTGACATGATAGCCGGAGGCCTGCGGATCGACGTTCGGGTCGAGGAACACTAAAAGTCGCTTCTGTTGATACGGCTTGAGCTTGTCCCACAGAATCGGCGCTACGCCACCCATGATGACGTTCATCAGCACAATGACGACGCCCTCGAGGAGATAGGGGCGGTACCAGAGCACCAAGGCGACCAACACCAGAAACCACGCACCCCAGACCCCCGTGCTGAACGCCAGCACAAGACTAATGGCCGGACTCGCCAGCAGCAGCAGCAGCGGCCACTGCACGCCCGCCCAAAAGAGCATCGCGAAGCAAATGCCAACGAAGACGATGCCGGTACCGAGATCCGGCTGCGCCATGACCAAGAGCCACGGTACACCGACCACGAGCACCGGCCGCCACAGGTCCACCAGCGATCGTATCGATTCGCGCTGCGCCGCGAGCACGCGCGCCAGCATGAGGGTAGTGGCCAATTTCGCCAACTCGGCCGGCTGACCGATGCGCACGCCGCCGATACTGAGCCAGCCTTTCACACTCGAGGCAGTGCCGGCACCGGTGCCCACAAAGAGCACCAGCAGCAACAGCGTGCAACTCAACGCGTACAGCGGCCAGGCGCTCCATTCGATCAACCGCACCGAGCCACGAGAGATGATCCACGTGGCCATTAGCGCCGCACCAAACCAGCCAAGCTGTCGCTTCCACGCGTTCTCAATGATGGGCGTGGGGCTGTCGATCTGACCCGCCGAGAACACCATGGCAATGCCGAAGCCAGTGAGCAACAGGGCGATCACCAACAGCGGAACGTCAATACTCTGTCGGCGCAACACGGAAATGCCAGCCATGTCTTCGCTGCCTCAGTCGTTGACGATGGCGGTCATCGTCAACCGCGTCTTGAGATAGCGTTCCATCATCTTGGTCGCGGCACGAGCGGCGGTAGAACCGTGAAGCCCTTCCTCGATGATAATCGCCAGCACGATCTTGGGATCATTGGCCGGCGCGTATCCAACAAACCACGCATTGTCGAGCTGGCCGTTCACCTGGGCCGTCCCGGTCTTACCGGCGATGGTGAGCCCCTGAATCTGCGCGCCGGCGGCCGTTCCTCGCGACACGACGTCAGCCAGCGCGAGTTGCACGCTCGCCAGTTGCGCCTTGTCTAGCTTGAAAATTTGCTTGCGCTCCGGGTCGCGCATCACGACTTGCGGCGTTGGGGCCATGCCGTCGGTGGCCATCGCCGCATAGAATCGCGCCATACTCAGTGGCGTCTGCGCGTTGTCCGCCTGACCGATCGCCAGACTCAACACCACGGAGCGATTCCAACCGCGCGCGCCGTAGCGCTTATCGAAATAAGCGGTGCTCTCGGGCCAGCGCGGCGTGCGCTCGTTCGGGAGGTCAACGCCGGTGCTGTCGCGGAACCCCAGCGACACCCCACCAGCCAGCAGGCGAGTGAGCCCGATCTTCAGTCCGAGCTGATAGAAGTAGACGTCGCACGACTTCGCGATCGCCTGCGCCAGGGTGACATCACCGTGACCGCGCTTGTCCCAGCACTTGAATGGGCGACCGTAGTAATACACCCCGTTGCACGGCGTCTGCATGTGAGTGTCCATCGTCACGAGCCCCAGCTCCATGCCGATGATCGCCGTGGCCAGCTTCCAGGTGGACGCCGGCGCATACGTGCCGGTCAGCGCCCGGTTCACGAGCGGCCGGTGCGGATCAACGCGCAGACTTTCGTAGAAGCTGCTCGACACACCGCCAATGAACTTGTTGATGTCGTAACTTGGCGCGCTATACAGAGAGAGCACGCCACCCGTTTTCGGATCAAGGGCGACCACCGCCCCACGCAGGGAATCGCCGAAATACTCGTGAGTATACCGCTGCAGGTCGAGATCGATATTCGTGCGCAGCGCCGATGGCGCTTCCGGCTGCTCCTCAGGCCGAACGCCGGCATCGCGCACCACGCGATTACGCGCATCGACTTCCACGAACCGCCGGCCTTCCTTCCCTCGCAACTGGGCCTCGTACTGCAGCTCGAGACCTGTCTTGCCAACTTGCTGTCCGGCCTTGTAGCTCTCGTACTTCGATTTCGAGAGATCCTCCTCCGAGATTTCACCGGTGTAGCCGATCAGCGCCGCCATCGCCGCGCCGTCCGGATAGTACCGCTTCGGCGAGCTCTGAATGATCAGGCCAGGAAACTCGACACGACGTTCTTCGAGCACCGAGACGACCTGGAAAGAAGCATCGTTGAAGATCACCGCCGGTCGCGTGCGGGCCCGACGGAATCGTCGCACCGCGAGTTCCTGTTGCGCCGAGTCGATCTGAATCACCCTCGACAGCGTGGTAAGCGCCGACCGCAGGGAATCTTCTGTCGGACTCAAAATCGATACCGAGTATCCCGGCAGATTCTCCGCGATCACCTCACCGTGCCGATCGTATATCGTGCCCCGGGCGCTGGGCAGCGGCACTTCACGCAACCGGTTGTTCTCCGACTGCAACACGTACGCCGCATTCTGCAGCACTTGCGCGCGAAAGAACGCGCCGCCGAGCAACGTGAACGACGCGAACAGCAGCACACGCGCCAGTCGCGCGCGGCGTAGAATCGCATTTGGATGGTAGCGCACGACGTCAGTTGGTGTGCGGTCGGTACAACGGACGGAACACCGTCAGCAACAGCACCGCCAACAGCGCAGTCAGCACGGCCGACAACGGAGACCACCACAACAGCGTCACAATCACGGACGTACCCGACGTACCCCCGGTGAGCAGGGTCATCGCGATGTCGAACAGCCACTTGCCGGCGAAGACGAATAGTCCCGTCAGTGCCACATGCTCAGCGAAAAAAACGGCCTTGAGACGCGAGGCACCGAACGCCACGAGGGTCAGCACCAGCGCCGCCGCGCCGAATGAACCCGGGGCGAGCGCGTCGACGGCCAGCCCCGTGAGCAATCCTGTGACCGCCGCCAACCCAGGCCGCATGCGTACCGAGGAGAAGAGAATCGCGATAACGATGAAATCAATCGTCGCGCGTCCACTGAAAAGCGGACCCACAGCAAAATTCGCGGTCAGCAGAAAGGCGAAGCCCACCCAGGCGAGCAGGGCGCTACCGGTACCGGCTGTCTGCTGCTGCGGACGCCTCATGCGACGCGCCCCATCGCCAGCGCCATCACCGGGGCGCCGGCGGCACGCCGGTGACACGAGGCTTCGCGCTGTCGGGGCGACGGCGTGCGCGAGCCACGCTGTCCGCCCGGTCGCGCACGCGCGCACTGTCGGCACGCGCACTATCGGCCGCGGTGGAGCGTCCACCGGCCACGAACGCGAGGGTCGAATCAGCCAGCGTGTCGGCAGCGGCATCGAGTGCGGCACGGCGTGCCGCGAGTTCGTCGAGCGCCGCCGCCCTCGCCAGCGAGTCGCCCGCCGCCGCGACGGCGCGCGCCGCACTGTCGGACGCGCTCACGGTGGTCCACACGCCATTCACCCCACGCTGTGTGCGCGCAGACAAAAGCACGAGTACCGGCCCAATGGCGTTGGGCAGGACCGACGGCTTTACCAGATACGTGCGGGCCCACTTCTCCGGTGTCGAGAGTTCACCGAGGACCGTGCCAACGGGGATGCCGCGCGGATACGTCGCGCCGAGTCCTGAACTCACAATCAGCGTGCCCGGTTGGAGCGTGGCGCGGAATGGCACGCCACGCATCTCGAGTAACCACCGCTCAGCGCCAGCACCAAGATGTGGCTGCACGATACCGAACGCACCTTCGTCTACACTCATCGCGCTGACGCGAAAGTCGGGGTGCGCCCAAGTGATCGCGAAACTCGTGGCCCGGTCCACACTCTGCACCATGCCCACGAGTCCATCCGCCGTGACCACGGGCAGAAACGGCTGCACGCCGGCATCAGATCCGGTGGCCAGCGCGATGGTGAAGTCATCGCCGGCTCCACGAGGCGGCAGCAACTCCGCGGGCACGAATCCGTCCTGCAAGCGCGCCGAAAGCCCAAGCAACTTGCGCAGGGTGACGTTCTCATCGGCGACGGCCTTCACCTGCAACGCCTGCGTGGCCAACTGACCACGCGTGACCAGCACATCGGTGCGCGCAATGATCGCCGCGCGCACCGATGCCGCTCGCCCCTCCAGTGCCACGAGGGGCGAGAGTATCGTCGTGCGCAGTGTGGCGGCAAATCCTTCTCGCGTACGGCGCGGCAGGATCAGCGCGAAGACAGCCAGGAGGACACACACCAGCACGAGGCCGGTGTCGAGTCGCCCATCGGATCGGACGCGTGGAGCCACCGCGCGATCAAGTCGTGAGGACGGACCAGTACTTCTCCTCATCATCGAGGATCTTGCCGGTACCGCGCACGACGCATGTCAGGGGATCTTCGTCGACGTGAATCGGCAACCCCGTTTCCTGACTCAGCAGCACATCGAGTCCGCGGATCAACGCACCGCCACCAGTCATCACGATGCCGCGATCCACGATGTCCGACGCGAGTTCAGGCGGCGTGATTTCAAGCGCGCGCCGAACGGCGTCGACGATCTGTTGGATCGGCTCCTGAATCGCTTCGCGGATTTCGCTGGAGTGCACGCGCACGGTTTTCGGGATGCCCGACACAAGGTCGCGACCCTTCACTTCCATCTCCCGCTCATCGCCAACGGGATACGCCGAGCCGATCTGAATCTTGATCTGCTCCGCTGTGGGCTCGCCGATCAGCAGGTTGTAATTCTTACGCATGAACTGCACGATGCTGATATCGAGCTCGTCGCCGCCGGTGCGAATCGACGTGTCGCTCACGATACCGGACAACGCGATCACGGCGATTTCCGTCGTCCCACCACCAATGTCGATCACCATGTTGCCAGTCGGCGATTCAATGGGAAGCCCGACACCGATGGCCGCCGCCATCGGTTCTGTCACCATAAACACTTCCTTCGCGCCGGCACCAAGGGCCGAATCGCGTACGGCGCGCTTCTCCACTTCGGTAATGCCGGACGGCACGCAGACGATCACGCGCGGCTTCACCTTGAACACGTGCTTGTCGATCACCAGCGTGAGAAAGTAGCGGAGCATTTTTTCCGTCACATCGAAGTCGGCGATGACGCCGTCCTTCATCGGCCGGACGGCCATGATACCATCGGGCGTGCGACCGAGCATGCGTTTGGCTTCCAGACCGACACCCTTGAGCTTCTTGGTCTCGCGATCCAGCGCGACGACGGAGGGCTCGTTCAGCACGATCCCCTCACCCTTCACGTAAATGAGGGTGTTGGCGGTGCCGAGATCGACTGCGATGGCATTCGCCGGGAAGAACGAGTTGGACTTATTGAAGGGCCAGAACATCCAGGTATGTGCTCGACGGCGCGAGGCGCCGGGAAAGGGCATGCTGCGGCAGTAATGATCGGTAAGGTACGCGTCGGCCAGAGCAGTGACAAGCTGTTGTCGCAGCGTGACCTAGCTCACGTGACACGATCCCGGATAGAAACGACGAGAGGCCACCGGACGCGAGATCCGGTGGCCTCTGCTGGTCCCGCGGGTTGCCTTACGCGACGAACGTCGCCGGGTCCGTGAAATCCATTCCGAAGGCATCGGACACGCCCTGATAGGTGAGCTTTCCTTCGGTCATGTTCAGGCCTTTGAGCAGCGCCCCAGTCTCGCGCAGCGCCTTCTTCCACCCCTTGTTGGCGAGCAGCAACGTGTACGGAAGCGTCGCGTTCGTGAGCGCCAACGTCGACGTACGCGGCACCGCTCCGGGCATGTTCGCGACTCCGTAATGGATGATGCCATCCACGGTGTACGTGGGATTCTCGTGCGTGGTCGGATGGATCGTTTCCACACATCCACCCTGGTCGACGGCCACATCCACGATGACCGCGCCCGGCCGCATGCGGGCCAGGTCTTCACGGCGCACCAGCTTTGGCGCCTTGGCCCCGGGAATCAGCACGCCGCCAATCACGAGGTCGCAGGTGCTGATCTGCTCAAGGATGTTGTGACGGTTGGAGTGCACGAGTTGCACGTTCGCCGGCATCACGTCCGAGAGGTAGCGCAAGCGTTCCAGCGAGAGATCGAGGACCACCACCTTGGCACCGAGCCCAGCCGCCATCTTGGCCGCGTTCACACCCACGATACCGCCGCCGAGGATCACGACCTTGGCCGGTGCCACACCCGGGACGCCGCCCAAGAGCACACCACGACCGCCGTAGAGCTTCTCGAGGTACTTCGCCCCTTCCTGGACCGCCATCCGGCCCGCCACTTCGGACATCGGAATCAGCAGCGGGAGATCGCGGTTGGGCAACTCGACCGTTTCGTACGCGATGCACGTGGCGCCGCTGGCCAGGTGCGCGTTCGTGAGCGCCTCGTCGGCCGCAAAATGGAAATAGGTGAACAGCGTCAAATCGCGACGCAGGAAGCCCCACTCCTTCTCGATTGGCTCCTTCACCTTCAGCAGCAGTTCCGCCTTGCCCCACGCCGTCGCGGCGTCGGGAACGATCTCGGCGCCAACGGCGCGGTAGCTGTCGTCCTCGAAGCCGCTGCCAATGCCGGCACCCGTTTCGATGAAGATTTGATGGCCAGCCGCCGTCAGCGCTTCCGCGCCAGCCGGGACGAGGGCCACCCGGTTTTCATTGGTTTTGATCTCTTTGGGTACGCCGATGCGCATGGTCGCAATTTCCGGTAAAGGTGAGACGTCAGCGAACCGCTTTGGGGCCGAGGCTGACGAGAATCTGTCGATCGGGATCGAAGAAGTCGCGTGCGACGTCGCGAACCTGTGCCAAGTCGATGGCATCCACCAGCGCCTTCAGCTCGTCGATGCTGCGGTACGGTTCTCCGTACAACGCCGTGAGCGCCGCGCGATACATGCGCGATGACACGCCTTCCATGGAGAGCACAAGCTGTCCGCGAAGCTGGCGCTTGCCGGCGGCGAGATCGGCCTCAGAGAGACCATTCATCGCCACATCGCGCAGCACATCGCGAACGGCATCCAGCGCTTCCTGCGCCGTTTCCGGTGCACTGGCGAGATACACGCCGTGCGCGCCGGTGTCGGCGTACGAACTGCTGAACGTCTGCACACTGTACGCGAGTCCTAACTCTTCGCGCACTTTCTGAAACAGGCGCGAGCTCATGCCACCGCCAATGAGCATATCGAGCAGCGCGAAGGCATACCGCCGAGGATCGCCGAAGGCGATCCCCTGACCGCCCAGCACGATGTGCGTCTGCGCAATATCCTTGCGCGACACGTGTTCGGCGTGCGGGCCGGCAGCTTCGACCGGATCAAGTGGAAACGGCGTCATGTCGCCGCGTTCGCGTGTGCTCCAGCCGGTGCTCTGCAGCACGTCGAGCAGTTGGTCGTGCTCCACGCGGCCAGATGCCGCGACCACGAGACGGCCGGGATGGTACGCGCGCTCGTGCAGATCATGGAGATCGGCCACCGAGAGCGCCTTCACCGTAGCCCGCGTACCGAGGATCGGGAAACCGTGCGGATGATCACCCCAGACGGCTCGATTGTGCACATCGAAGATGATGTCGTCGGGCGTGTCGTCGACCATACTGATTTCCTCGAGAATCACCTTCCGCTCGAGGGCCAGATCGGCCTGACGCAACAACGGCTCGAAAATCAACTCCCCGATGACCGATGCCGCGTCGGGGAGATGTTCATCGAGCACGCGTGCCTGGTACGAGGTGTGTTCCCGCTCGGTGTACGCATCGAGCGACCCGCCCAGCGTTTCAAGGGCGAGGGCGATTTGCTGGGCACTACGCGTGCGTGTGCCCTTGAACACCATGTGTTCGAGCAGATGCGAAACACCCATCTGTTCGGGACGTTCATGCAGCGTTGCGGCGCGGACCCATGCCCCGAAAGCAACCGACCGCGCCCCCGGAACGGATTCCGAGAGCACGGTCAGTCCATTCGGCAGATCCGTGCGGCGCAACGTGGGCGCCTGCGCGCCCGACGAATTAGCGCCGATCGCGACCGCCACCACCACTCCGTCCGCCACTGCGTCCGCCACGATCACCGCTGTCTTCACGACGCGGCGGGCGTTCGCCCGGCGCTTCTTCCGGCATGCCTTCGGGGCGCGGGAGCAGCGCCTTCATAGACAAACGGAGACGTCCACGCTCATCGCGATCGACCAGTTTGACGGTCACGCGATCGCCCTTTTTGACCACGTCTTCCGGCTTCTCGACACGTTCCCACTTCATCTCGGACACGTGCAGGAGCGCTTCGGTACCCGGCATGATTTCAATGAACGCGCCGAACGCCGTCACGGTCTTGACCGTGCCTTCGTACGTCTCGCCCACGATCGCCTCAGCGGTCATGCCCTCCACCATCTTGCGCGCACGCTCCATCGATTCAGCGCCGACGGCGGCGATCGTCACCGTTCCATCGTCGTCGACCGTGAGTTCCGCACCCGTCTCTTCCTGAATACCGCGGATGTTCTTGCCCTTGGGTCCGATCAGCTCGCCGATCTTGTCGACCGGGATCTGCACGGTCACAATGCGCGGCGCGTACGGCGACAGGTCGCCACGCGGTGCGGCGAGCACCTTGTCCATCTCGGCGAGGATGTGCAACCGGCCAACCTTGGCCTGCAGCAGCGCCTCCTCCATGATCTTGAGGTCGAGCCCCTCGATCTTGATGTCCATCTGGATCGACGTGATGCCGTCCTTGGTGCCGGCCACCTTGAAATCCATGTCGCCGAGATGGTCTTCGGTGCCGAGGATGTCGGTCAGGATGGCGTACTTGTCGCCTTCCTTGATGAGCCCCATCGCCACACCGGCGACGGCCGCTTTCATGGGCACGCCGGCATCGAACAGGGCGAGCGAGCCGCCGCAGACCGAGGCCATCGACGACGAGCCGTTCGACTCAAGGACTTCCGACACAATACGGATCGTGTACGGGAAGTCAGCAAAGTCAGGCAGCACGCCCTGCAACGCACGTTCGGCCAGGTTGCCATGGCCGATCTCGCGGCGGCTGGTGCCACGCATCGGACGGACTTCACCGGTCGAGAACGGCGGGAAGTTGTAGTGCAGCATGAACGAGCGCGTGGTCTCGCCCGGTTCATTGATCGTGTCGAGACGCTGCGCATCCTTTGCGGTGCCGAGCGTCGCGGCGACGAGCGCCTGCGTCTGGCCACGCGTGAAGAGCGACGAGCCGTGCGCACGCGGCAGCACGCTGTTGTCGATGCTGATACCGCGCACTTCATCGGGCTTCCGACCGTCCACGCGCAGATTCGTCGTCAGCACCTGCGCGCGCAGCTCGTTGTACTCGACATCGTCGAGGACATTGTGAATGTCCTTCGCGTTGTCGGGGAACTCGACCAGCAGCTCGGCTGCAGCGGCCTTCTTGACCTTTTCGATCGCTTCGATGCGCGTGTGCTTGTCCTTCTGGTTCAGCGCTTCGCGAATGCGACCCGAGGCATGCGCCTTCGTGCGGGTGATGACCGCGTCGGGCGACTCCGTCTTCGTCCACGCCATCTTCGGCACCTGCACCTTGGCCAGCAGTTCGTTCTGCATCGCGATCAACTCGCGGATACCGTCGTGCGAAAGGCGCAGCGACTCGAGGACGTCGGATTCCGACACCTCAAGGGCACCGCCTTCCACCATCACGATCGAATCCTGCGACCCCGCGACGATCAGCTCCATGTCGGAGAAGGCCAGCTGCTGGAACGTCGGGTTGAGCACCCAGTGTCCCTGCACGCGACCCACGCGCACACCACCGATCGGCCCCATGAACGGGATCTTCGAGGCGTTCAGCGCGAACGACGTGGCGAGCAACGCCAGCACGTCGGCGTCATTTTCCTGGTCGGCCGAAATGACGTAAACGAAGACCTGCACTTCGTTCTTGAATCCCTCGGGAAACAGCGGACGGATCGAGCGGTCGATGATGCGGCAGGCCAGGATCTCGTGATCGTGGGGACGCCCTTCGCGCTTGATGAATCCGCCCGGGATCTTCCCGGCGGCGTAGGTCTTCTCCTTGTACTCAACCGTCAGGGGGAAGAAGGGGAGCGGACTCTGGTTCTCGCTCACGGTCACAGCGGCGAGAACCATCGTCTCGCCGAATTGTACGATCGCGGAACCCGCTGCCTGCTTCGCCATCCGACCGGTCTCGATGACCAGGGGGCGACCGGCGAACGTCCGCTCGATTCGATGCATCATCTGCTGAATAGCCTCATGAGAACGCAAATCGCGCGGGAGGCATGACTGCCCCCGCGCGACGATATGGCGTGGTCCGACTTAGTATCGGAGACCAAGGTCCTGCACGAGCGTGCGATACTGCTGCACGTCCGTACGCTTCAAATAGTCAAGGAGGCGGCGACGCTTGCCGACCATCTTGAGCAGCCCGCGGCGACCATGATGGTCCTTCGCGTGCGTACGAAAATGTCCCGTGAGGTAGTTGATGCGATCCGTGAGGATGGCAACCTGAACCCGGGTCGATCCGGTATCCACATCGTGGGACCGGTACTTGTCGATCGTGAGTGCCTTATCGAACGCCATCGTCGTAATATTCTCAGCGCGTGTCGTGCGCAGCCTTTTGTGCGCGCAATAGTAGGAAGCATAAAAGTGTAGTCCACCGTGCCCCGTCTGTAAAGGACCTTTACGTGCCTGACCGTTATTTGGGGCAAATAATTAGCAAATACCAGGTGACCCGGCTGCTCGGCTCGGGCGCCTTTTCGTGGGTGTACGAGGCGATCGACCAGGATTTGGAGATCCCGGTCGCCCTCAAAATCCTGCGCCCAGAATTTTCTGGACAGGAGCTCGCAGAAGCTCGCTTCCGTCGAGAAGCGGCCACCGCCGCCCGTCTCCGGCATCGGAATATCGTCACCGTCCGCGATGTCGGGCAGGTCGACGGCACGGTGTTCGTCGCCATGGATCTGCACCCGCTCACCCTCGGACGCCGGCTCGCCTTGGCCGGCAGGCTCCCGGAGGTGGAATGCATCCGGATCGGCACCGATGTGGCATCGGCCCTGGCGATCGCCCACGCCGGCGGCGTCATCCATCGCGACATCAAGCCGGACAACATCCTGCTGAGCACCGACGGCGAAGCTGTGGTCGCCGATTTCGGTCTCGCCCGCGCGCTCGCCAGCGCGCCGGCGCTCAGCGCCACCAATCAGGTGATGGGCACGCCCCAGTACTTCAGCCCGGAACAGGCGCGTGGTCAGGAGATCGACGGTCGCAGCGATCTCTACGCACTCGGGGTCACCCTGTACCGCGCCGCGACCGGCCACCTGCCCTTCGAGGGCGATGATTGGTACGCCGTGGCCAAGCACCACATCGAAACGGCACCCGAACCACTACGGACGTTCGCCCGCGAACTCAGTCCAGCATTCGAGGCAATCGTTCTCCGGTTGCTCGCCAAGCAACCCGAGCAGCGCTTCCAGTCAGCTACGCAACTGCTCGACGCCCTCGGCGCGCTGCCCGGCGCACCCGAGCGAAGCGGCTTCACACCGCGCCGCAACGCGCACACGGTCGACGCGTTCCCCGCCGTTCGCGCCTCGGCCCGACCGGGCGCCATCGTCGCAGCCATCCTCGTGACAGGCACCGCCTTGACCTGGATGCTCCTGCGCGACCCCACCGTGTCGACGCGACCGGGGGGCGGCACGTCGGGCGATTCGGCGGTGAGAGCTACCGTTCGGCCGTCAGACATCGGCACGCCGGCGGAGAGCGCCCTCGGAGCCCGCGTCGCTCCGCTCGGCCAGGCCGCCTCGGCACTCACCGCGGCAGCGGCGGCCGCCGAAAGTAAACGGACGGTATCGCGGTCGCGCCCCGTCGCCGTGCGCACCGCGTGGGTAGAGATCGCGGCGCCCGATTCCGCGCAGATCTACGTCGACAATCGCCTTGTGGGCACCGGACGCTACAGTGACGAATTCCCGGCCGGAGCCAAGCTCGCGGTCCGAGCCGTAATCGCCAACGCATCGCCCTCGTGCACCAGCGCCGTTCGTGACACGGCGATCACGCTCAAGGCCGGCGACCGCGTGGCCCTGAGCCTGCCAGTTCGGGGGTGCGCCGTGGTCAACTACGACGTGACGCCGCGCGATGCGCGCGTCACGTTCACGCCGCTGGACGGCGGACCGTCCGTTGAGCTGCGCGCCGACAGCGCTCGTGCCCTCTCACTGCCAGAAGGGCGCTACGAAGTGCGCATCCAAGCCCCGCGTTGCGTCATGGGTACCGACACGCTCCAGGTGGCACGCCGGCCCGACGACGCCGCGATCACGCGGCGATTCCCTCTGATCTGCAGCTAGCTGGCGACCTAGCTGGCCGAGACCGGCAGGAACGACGCGCGCAGCGTCAGCGAACCGCCGCGGTCGTACCTAGTCCAACCGCGCTCCCCACGAGGGTGCCGATCCAGAATAGTTTGGTTTCCCACCATGGCGTCGGCGGCGGGGGGACGAGCAGGAAATGGTCGGTCGTGACACGGGCCACCTGAGACGTCACGAGCGCCGTCGCCGTCGTGCTGTCGCGTCGGAGAATCGTGAGCCGAGCCACGAGTGCATCACGACGCGTCGGATCGACAGCGTACGCGGAAAGCCCCGCGCGCAACCAGCGGCTCTCGAACACGCGAAACGTGGCTGTGCTGTCGTCGACGACATCGATCTCGAAACGCGCGGCGTCACGCGGAATCCGCGGGAGCACCGGCACGAGTGGTGCTGCCGATCGTTCCGGGCGATGACAGCCGCTGCCGGCCACGGTCAGCAGCGCGACGAACCCCAGCATCGCGCGGCGAGCCGCGGCCGCGCTCTTCATCGACTCAATTCGTGAAGAGATTGCGCAGATCATTGAACGTGACGAGCACGATCAACGCCAGCACCGCCAATACGCCAACGCGGGCAAAACCTTCGCGCACGCGACCACTGAACGCGCTGCCCTTCACGCGCTCGGCCAGCACCAAGAGGATCTGTCCGCCGTCGAGCACCGGAATCGGCACGAGATTCAGGATGGCGATGTTGAGGCTGAGGAAGGCGATCAACGACCACAGCGTTTCCGAACCGCGTTTCGCCGCCTGCACCGACGTGCGCGCGATCTGAATCGGCCCCCCAAGATTCTTGGCCGACACCTGTCCCGACGCCAACCCGCCGAGTACAGACGCAACACTCGTGGCCATACGCCAGGTCGCCGCTCCTCCAGCCGACATCGATTCGACAAAGCTCAGTGTCTCATTGACCGTTGATGCGCGGACCTGAATGCCGATCCGACCGACGGTCTTCTTCGCGCCCGTCACGGGATCGTCGATTTCCGCCGTCTGCGGGGTGATCTCTTTCGTGAAGCGCGTGTCGCCGCGCTGAATCTCAACGCTGAGCGTGCCGGACGTCACGGGAGCGACTGCGTCGAGCACTTCGTCCCACGCCCGGATCGGCTGGCCGTTAATCCCAACGATGCGATCACCGCCAGTCAGTCCGGCGACGGCCGCCGGTGCCCCGGCGACGACGGAATCGATCACCGCCGGCACGTACGTGTTGCCAGTGCGATAGTAAATGCCGGTGGACACGACAAGTGTGAGCAAGATGTTCATGATCACGCCAGCCGACAGAATAAACACGCGGGCCAACGTCGATTTGTTCTCCACCCAGCGGTCGGCCGGCACGGCCTTGGGGCCGAACGGAGCCATGGACTGGTCATCCCACAACGCAGGGGATACATCAGCAGGGCGCTCAGTGGCCACACCGAGTGAACCGCGATCGCTCCCACCTTCGATGCCGGCCATGGACTCATCATCCCGGCTCGCCATCCGTACGAACCCGCCAAGCGGGATCAGCGACACGCGATAATCCGTCTCGCCGCGGCGCACGCCGAAAAGCCGGTTGCCCCATCCGAGCGAGAAGACGGGCGCATAAACACCGGTGAGCTTGGCGGCGAGAAAGTGCCCGAGTTCGTGCACAAAAACGACCAAGCCGAAGACGAGCAATGGCGCGACGTACGGTGTAATCGAGGACATCGGTATCAGCACCCCACCTGGGCATTCACGTGGTCGCGCGCCGCGGCATCCGCTCGAAGCAATTCATCGAGGGACGCGCCCGGCGCGCCAGCGAACTTGTGCAGCGCGGACGACACATGCTCGGCAATCCCCGAGAAGCTGAGTCGACCGGCCAGAAAATGAGCAACAGCAACTTCGTTGGCGGCGTTGAACACGGCCGGTGCTGCGCCACCACGCCGTCCTGCGTCGATTCCGAACTGCAGCATAGGAAAATCCGCGTACCGCACCGTCTCGAAGCTCAGACTGCCAAGCGCGACTGGATCAAAGGATGGTACGCCGGAATCGGGAACGCGTTCCGGATAGGTCAGGGCGTACAGGATAGGCAATTCCATGGACGGAACGCCCATCTGCGCCAGCACGCTGCCATCTACAAACTCCACGAACGAGTGGATGATGCTTTGCGGATGCACCACGACATCGATCCGATCGTACGGTACCCCGAACAGATGGTGTGCCTCGATCACCTCGAGCGCCTTGTTCGCTAAGGTGGCGCTATCGATCGTAATCTTGCTCCCCATTTGCCACGTCGGATGCTTCAACGCGTCCGCCACCGTGGCGGCGGCGATGCGCTCGGCCGGCCACGTGCGGAATGGACCGCCCGAGGCTGTCAGCACGAGTCGTCGCACTTCGTGCGGCTGACGACCCGCCAGGCACTGGAGGATGGCCGAATGTTCGCTGTCGACCGGCACCAACTGGCCGCCGTGCAGGCGCGCCGTTTCGGTGACGATCGCGCCCGCAACCACCAGCGTCTCCTTGTTGGCCAAGGCGACGCGCTTGCCCATGCGAAGTGCCGCCAGCGTGGCCGGCAAACCGGCCGCTCCGACCACCGCATTGATCACGATCTGTGCATCGGGGTGCGTTGCGGCGGCCACGAGGCAGTCGGCACCGACCCCCCAGCTGTCTGGCACACCGGTATGCGGCTGCACCAGTCCCACGAATGACGGCATCCACGTCGCGACCTGCTCGGCGAGTGCGGCCACGTTGCCGTGTGCCGTGAACGCCACCGGCACAAAGCGCTCCCGCTGTCGCGCTAGCACGCGCAGCGCGCTCGTCCCGATTGAACCGGTGGACCCAAGGATCGCGACACCGGCGGGTGTGGCCGCGGTCGCTCCCGCGTTGGCGGCGGGCGTCATGCTCCGGGAGCCGGCAGGAGCAACGCGTAGTACAGCGCGTAGGTGACGGGGAGGACGAAAAACAACGAGTCGAGGCGATCAAGCACGCCGCCATGTCCGGGGAACAGCGTGCCGCTGTCCTTCACGCCGGCCTCGCGCTTGAGCATCGACTCCGTGAGGTCGCCAATCTGCGCCGCCACGCTGATACAGACGGCGAAGACGATCAACCCGGTGGGGCTGAAGGCGAGCTGCGCCTGCGGCTTGAGCAGGAAGTGCACAAAGGCCGCGCAGGCACCGACGGTGGCGACCACGGCACCGATTGCCCCGGAGATCGTTTTGGCTGGGCTCACCGACGGAATCAGCTTGGGCCCTCCAAACAGACGACCGGTGAAGTACGCGCCAGTGTCGCTGGCCCACGTGAGCACCACAGGCATAATGACCACGAG
>Ga0114970_10000342_pt1 | contig 34257 bp, 30 predicted proteins | sample M_140205_XF_Meta_FD_87030 | JGI IMG/M metagenome (GOLD analysis project Ga0114970, IMG submission 87030) | Freshwater microbial communities from Lake Montjoie, Canada to study carbon cycling - M_140205_XF_MetaG | ecosystem: Environmental > Aquatic > Freshwater > Lake | place: Lake Montjoie...
ATGAGTTGCATTTGGAGCGTCGGCTTTACACGGGCAAGGAGACCAAGCAGTTCGTCACCAGCTCCGCACGTGTCGCGGCTCAACTTCAGGGCATTTACGGCACCGATGGCGACCGTTTTCGCATTCTCCCGCCGCCCGTGGAGACGCAGCTCTTCAAACCAGCCGAGAACCGCTCCAACGTGCGTGAACTGCTCTGCCGCAAGCTGCAAACCGATCCCGCGAAGCCCGTGCTGTTCTTTGTTTCACTCAGCCACCGCCGCCGTGGCCTGGAGCCGCTGCTAGAGGCCATGCAAACCATCGACGCCACCTTATGGATCGCCGGGAAAAGCCTCAGCCCTGCCTTACGGCAAAAAATCAACCACCTAGGCATCGCCGCACGCATTCGCGCTGTCCCTGTGACCAGCAATCTGGTGGAGTTGTATCAGTCCGCCGACTGGTTCGTGCATCCCACTCAGTACGACGCGTTCTCCAATACCGTGCTGCAAAGCATGGCCTGCGGCACGCCGGGCATCGTCTCCGTCATGGATGGTGCCGTCGATCACGTTCGCAATGGCGAAAACGGCTTCATGCTCTACCATCCGCAGCAGGCCACTGAACTCGCCCAGCGTATTCAGGAAGCACTCCATCTTGGCGAAACCCAACGCACCGCCATGTCCCAAGCGGCGCACGCCACGGTTCTGCCACTTACGTGGGAACGGCACATGACGGAGTGGGCGGAGTTGCTCGATGCGTGATTGGGGGGGCAATTAAACCAGTCGCACATACCGGCGTCCCGGCAGTGCACGGATGAGGCGTTTCATTTCGAGACGCATCAAGGTGGCTGAGACGGTGGCGGTGGTGAGGCCGGAGGCCGTGGTGATGTCGTTGATGTGGGACTCGTCGGTGCCGATGGACTTGTAGAGGATTTCTTCTTCAAGCGTGAGCGTGACGGCAGGCCGGGATTCTTCGACTTTTGGGGCACTGGGGGCGGTGGGGAAGAGGGTCATCAGATCATCGAGCACGTCAGCACCATCCATGATGAGCTTCGCGCCTTGTTGAATGAGGCGATTGCAACCGGCGGAGGTGGGTTTGTCGATGGGGCCGGGCACGGCATAGACCGTGCGGCCTTGATCGGTGGCCTGCTGTGCGGTGATGAGCGAACCACTGCGTGCGGGAGCTTCGACGACGATTAAGCCACAGCTCCAGCCAGCGACGATTCGATTGCGGTATGGGAAGGTTTGTTTATCGGCGATGCGATCGACGGGATACTCGCTGATGACCGCGCCGTTTTGCGCGATGCGCTCGGCGAGGGCCATGTTTTCGGGTGGATAGAGTTTGCCAATGCCGGAGCCGATGACGGCGATTGTGCGACCTTTAGCCGCGAGTGCGGCCTCATGCGCGGCGGTATCGATGCCGCGTGCGAGACCGCTGATCACAGCATAACCGGCATACGCGATCTGAAAGCTGAGCTTCTTGGTGGCGCTGAGGCCGTAATGCGTGGCATGGCGGCTACCGACGACGCCGAGGGCGTTGTGATCACGTTTGGTGAGATTGCCCCAGACGTAGAGCACGACAGGCGGATCGTGGATTTCGCGCAGCAGCGGCGGGTAGAGTTCGTCTTCTTGCGTGAGGAGCGTGAGTTCGCGGTCGCGAATTTTTTGCAGTTCACCACTGAGATCGATCTGTGCTTCCCAGTTCGCGATGGACTCAGCTTGAGCGAGGCCAAAGCCATCGACTTGGAGAATCTCGGCCGATTTCGCGGTCAGGATGCGCTCAGGACTTCCGAAGTGCTGTAAAAGCTTGCGCACACGCACAGGACCGACCTGCGGTAGCAGGTTGAGCGCGAGATAGGCCTCAGTGCGGGTCATTCGCGCTCAAGTTCAGGCGGCGGTGGCCGTTGCCTCGCCATTTTTGGCCGCAGCAGCGGCGGATTCGGGCAGGGCGACGTTGGTTTGTGCCGAGCCGGAGCCGATGAGTTTGCGGAAGATCTTCTGCGGGAAGGACTGGCCCTTCTCCTCGTTCTCAAGCTGGCCGAGGGCGGCGGATTTGGCCATTTCCCAGGCAGGAGCGAAGCCGGGGGCGCTGATAGTCATCTGCTTCTCAGCACGGGCGAGGATTTCCAGTTCGCGCTGCATCTTGTTGTCAGGACGCTCGTTCAGGCGAGCGATCTGCATGCGCAGGTTTTCGTTTTCCTGCTTTAGGGCGGTCTTCTCTTTGGTGATGTCTTGGGTTTGCTTCGAATCGAGCTCGAGTTTGTCACTGAGCATGCCTTTGTAGCGTTTGAGCTCGCGCTTGGTCTTCCAGTGGCCATACAGCGACTGCACGAGAAAAATGCCACATAGCACGAAGCCGTAGAGGAAAGTGTTGGTGGGGGAAAAGAGGTCTTTGAACATGATACGGGAAAGCTAGTGCATGCCTCGATGTGTGCAACTGGGCAAAGCGGTTGCATCACGCGGCGGCTTCGCCTAGATGCGGGACGAAATACTGCCCATGCCACACGCCCTGCTCCTGAAATTTCCTGGAACCAATTGTGATGCCGAAACTGCCCGTGCGCTGGAGGCGGCGGGTTTTACGGCGGAGGTGCTGCCCATCGCACTGGTGGAACCAGCCGCTCTGGATCGAGCGCAGATGATCGTGTTCTCTGGGGGCTTTAGCTACGGCGACTATGTGATGTCGGGCCGCATTGCGCAGCTCATCACGAAATCAAAGCTGGGCGACAAGCTCAAAGGGTTTGTGGAGAAGGGCGGTTATGCCTTGGGCATCTGCAATGGATTCCAAATCCTCACGCAGCTCGATCTCCTGCCGAAGGGCAGCCTGATTCACAACACCAGTGGACGTTTCATCTGCCGCTGGGTGGGTTTGAAGAAAACTGCGGCCAAAGCGAGTCCCTACCTGAGCAAGCTGCCCGTGAATTTTGAACTACCGATCGCTCATGCGGAAGGCCGTCTGGTCACTGAAGGAGATGATGCAGCCAAATACGTGAAGTCTGGTCACGCCGCGCTGCTTTATGAGACGAACGTCAATGGTTCGACGAATGGCATTGCTGGTCTGCAAGACGACACGGGGCGTGTTTTTGGACTGATGCCGCATCCAGAGCGCTTCATCTTCAAAAGCCAGCACTATGACCCCGATTGGAGCGGCGATACCCAGTTCGGCTGGGGGCATTACCTATTCCAATCGGCTCGAGAGGCGATGAACTGAGCTGCTTCAAAAAGATACCAGGCATTCAGGGCTATTTCCGACTGGAACCCACGACGCTACGAGGGCCTACCGCTTGCTGTACTCAGTATTCTTTGCCCCACGAATAGAGGGGTTGGTTAGGTAGAAAGAAGTGCCTATCCCGGCAGGCAGGTCACAGAGATGGTGCTCGGATCACAGGCGGGTGAGTGATGGGCGCGGTCCGAGGTGTTCAATGTGAATGAATGCGCATGATCTCGCCTGCGCAAGTCTGGCTGGATGGGGGAGCATTCACACTCATGGCCTCTGTTTTGGGGTTGGATGAATGCCTAAGAGCATAGAAAAAATAGGTCAGCAACGAATTGAGCTTGAATCGCTTGGTGCAGATCGGCGTTAGGCTGTGAAAAATAATCTGGTAGGATTTTGGAGTTGCGGGTAAAAACGTGTCGATGTCGACTCTCGCTTCCAGGCTCCACGGCTCCACGGCTCCACGTATGGTGGTGCTCCGAGGCACAAACGACGGTTGATTCAAGGCGCACCGACCAACCGGGAGGCGGTATGGTAGCGGCCTTTTCACTTACGGCTGGCTCCTTCAGCCACACGCCGGGGTCCTCCAGCCGCACGGCTGGAACATTGAACCTCACCGTCAGAGCGTTTAGCCACACCAGTGAAATCCTTCAGCCGCACGGCTGGCAGCACCAGCCGCGCCCGTGCTTTCATTTAACCGCAATGCTGGAGCGTCCAGCCGTGCCGGGAAAGCCTCCAGCCACACGGTTACCTCGTCCAGCCGCACCGGACAAGCATTCCGGCGTGCGGTTTCAGCCGCCAGCCGTGGGTTTTGGCCCTCTTGGGGCATCCCTGGTCTGGCAGACTCTGCGTTCAATCACACCACCCACACCCCGCCATGAAGCCGTTGTTTTGGGACTCTGTCGATCCAGCCACCGGGCAGCCTTACACATGGGATTCGCCCAATCTGACGTGGTCAGGAATCCTCGAGCCCGGTGATCCCGGCTACACGCCACCTCCCCCAAGCAGTACCGTCCAACCAACCCTGAAACCTAAACGAAACCGTATGGCTAAATCAGACTACATCGCCCAGAACGACGACCTGTTCGCCGCTCAACTCCAAACCTTCAAGACCGGCATCGGTGCTTACGCCACCACGCTCGGTGTCACTCCCGCACAAGTCACCGCCCAGGCGGCGGATGCCGATTACTTTGGCTATGTCGTCGCCTGCCAGGGCATCATGCAGGGCGGCTCCCAGCAGTGGACGGCCTGGAAGAACCTTGCCCGTGCTGGTGGCAGCCCGCCAGCGGCGGGTGCGCCCGTGGACCCGGTGTTTCCCACGGCGGTGGCCGCTGTGGCTCTCGGCGTCGAAGTGCGCTTCCGTGCGCTGGTGAAGGCCATCAAGGCCCACCCGAACTACAACGACGCCATCGGCCAGACCCTCGGCATCGAGGGCCCGCAGCAGACCGGCCCCGACCTCAGCGTCATTCAGCCCATCATCGACGCCATCCTCAGCGGCAACGCCGTGCAGATCGGCTGGGGGTGGGGTGGCCACAGCGCCTTCCTCGACATGCTGGAACTCCAGGTGGACCGTGGCAGTGGCTGGGCCGTGCTGGCCTTCGACACCACGCCAAACTACACCGACACCACCCCGCTGCCCGCCGCGCCGGCAAAATGGAAGTACCGCGCCATCTACCGCGTGGGAGACCATCAGGTGGGCGTCTGGAGCAACACCGTGGAGATCATGGTGGGGGGCTGAAAAGTACACCAGAGCTTTAGCTCGACTTCTGTTTCACATACTGCCACGCTTTCTCAGAGCGAGCTAAAGCTCATCACTACTTTTCCTACCATCATGATCACTGACCTGTTTCGCTCCTTCCGCCGTCCTGTTCTCCTCGCCCTCCTGCTCGCCACACCTGCCACCGCGCAGGTTCCCAACCTCATCAACTACCAAGGCCGCGTCGCGGTCGGGGTGGTGAACTTTGAAGGATCAGGCCTGTTCAAGTTTGCGTTGGTGAACACGAATGGCAGCACCACCTACTGGAGCAATGACGGTACCAGCACCGCTGGCAGCCAGCCGACTGCTGCGGTGACGTTGACCGTCACGAAGGGCCTCTACTCTGTGCTGCTGGGGAATGCTACGCTGCCAAACATGACCATCGTACCCGGCACGGTTTTCACCAACAGCGATGTCCGTCTCCGGGTGTGGTTCAACGACGGCACCAACGGCTTTCAACTTCTCACACCCGACCAACGCATCGCGGCGGTGGGGTATGCGATGATGGCGGGCAGTGTCTCGGCAGGTGCGATCACCAGCAGCATGATTGCCGCGAATGCCGTGCAGAGTGGCAATATTGCGGCGGGTGCCGTGGGCCCGGCACAGCTTGCCGCAAATGCAGTGCAGGCTGGAAACATTGCTGCTGGAGCTGTGGGAACTGCGCAACTGAGCAATGGATCCGTGACCTCTTCAAAAATAGGCCCTTGGGCGATCGGCCCGGCCAAGCTCGCACCCAACTCTGTGACTGGCGAGTCTTGGGCTGCCACCCCAAGTGCTGCCCTTGCGGGAAGGATTTATCATACATCGGTCTGGACCGGCACCGAATTCATCGTCTGGGGTGGGACGAACGCGGCCACCGGGTTCGGTGATGGAGCGAGATTCAACCCCACGACTGGAATTTGGACACCGATTAGTCAGGTAGGTGCACCATCCGCCCGTGACGCTCATGTGGCAGTTTGGACGGGTACAGAAATGATCATCTGGGGCGGGAATTCCGGCCCCTATGGCGACAGTGCCTCCCTGAATACCGGCGCACGTTATAACCCCACCACCGACACCTGGATACCGCTCTCCACGATCAATGCCCCGTCGGCACGTCAAGACTGCATGGCGGTATGGGCAGGGAGCCAGATGATCGTTTGGGGTGGCTATCCCAACACAACGACAGGTGGACGGTATAACCCGGCCACCGACACATGGACCGCGACTTCTACCGTCAATGCCCCACAGGGAACCTATTCGTCTGCCATTGTTTGGTCCGGCACGGAGATGATTGTTTGGAGCGGTGGAAACGGTTCCAACTACGTCAACACAGGCGGCAGATACAACCCGGTCAGTGACACTTGGGTGGCTACTTCAACCACAAACGCGCCCCAGGGGCGACGCACCTGGCAGAATTCCAACGCCGTTTGGACGGGCACCGAAATGATCGTCTGGGGGGGGGACACCGGCTCCAAGGTCTTTGTCAACACGGGGGGGCGTTACAACCCGGCCACAAATACCTGGACCGCGACTTCGACGTCAAACGCGCCAAGTGCCCGCGATTTTCACACGATGGTCTGGACTGGGAGTCGTATGAATGTTTGGGGCGGGGCTTTAGCCGGATCGTTCATCTCCCTGAACGATGGGGCTTTCTACGATCCGGCGGCCGATGCTTGGTCCACGATGACATCCACTGGAGCGCCCGTTGCCCGGGAGCGCCATACGGCGGCCTGGGCTGGTTCAGTGATGATCCTGTGGGGCGGGTTCAATGGAAGCACGACTTATTACAGTGACGGCGCTCTCTACAATCCTGGTGCTATAAGCGCTGGGAGTATCGGCAGCATTCAACTAGCCGCAGGGGCAGTGAAAACTCAGAACATCGCGTCCGGTGCCATCGGCAGCACGCAGCTCGCCAGCGGAATCACACTGGGCGGCACAACCACAGGAACATTCAGCGGCAATCTTTCCGGCAATGCCACCACCGCCACGAGCGCGTTTTCTGCCACAACCGCAGTTGCGGCCAACACGGCAGACTTCTTTACGGGCACGATGGCAGGAGACGTCACCGGCACGCAGGGGGCTACAGTCGTGGCCACTGTCGGCACCTCCTCTGCGGCGAACGTGCATGCCGCTGAACTGGCGGCGAACGCCGCGACGGCTGCCAACACCGCCAGCACTTTGGTGAAACGCGATGCCAGCGGAAATTTCACCGCCAGCACCATCACCGCCAATGGCGGCATCACGCTGCCGCCGACCAGCAGCGCCAGCGTGGGCGTGATGACGCAGAATGGCAGCAGTCTCTTGCATAGCTACGGGACGAACAACCTCTTCGTCGGCGCGGGCGCGGGGAATTTCACCATGACCGGCAACTCCAATGCGGCCATCGGTGCCAATGCGCTCTTCAGCAACACCACCGGCACCTATAACACGGCTAGTGGCGACTATGCGCTCTCCAGCAATACCTCGGGCAGTTACAACTCCGCCAGCGGCATGAACGCGCTCCTTGGCAACACGAAGGGCAGCTACAACACCGCCAGCGGCTCCTACGCACTCACCAACAACACGACGGGGGGCATAAACGTCGCCCTTGGCGTCGGCGCCTTGAACGACCAGTCCTTCAGCAACGGCGGCAATGAGTGGTACAGTAACAACGTGGCCGTGGGCTTTGGGGCGCTGCAAAGCAATGCGCCGGTTTCCACCACGACCGGTATCAACAACACCGCCGTGGGAACCTATGCGCTGACCGCCAACTCCACTGGAGCCAACAACATCGCCATCGGCAACAGCGCCGGGAGCCTGCTCACCACCGGCAGCAACAACATCGCCATCGGTCATCAAGGGGTTGCTGGGGAATCCAACGCCATTCGCATTGGTGATGGGAGTTCGCAGACGGCGGCTTTTATAACCGGAATTTCAGGAACTACCAGCAGCGGAGGCGTGGCGGTGTTTGTCAGCTCAAGCGGCCAGCTCGGCACAGTCACCTCATCACGTCGTTTCAAGCAGGATATTCATGATATGAGTAGCTCAAGTGAATCCATACTTGCCTTACGGCCCGTGACCTTCCGTTACAAGCCTGAACTGGATGGTCGGAGCGTGCCGCAATGGGGATTGATAGCCGAGGAGGTGGAGCAGGTGAACTCCGACCTTGTGGTGCGAGATGATCATGGATTGATCCAAACCGTGCGATATGAGCAGGTTAACGCGATGCTGCTCAACGAATTTCTCAAAGATCATCGCCGGGCGGATGCGCGAGATAAGGAAATCACGAGGCTGCACCATGAGAACGCGGCCATCAAAAAACGTCTGGCCCAGCTGGAAGCGAAGGATCAGGAGCGCGAGGCGCGGGAGAAAGCCCGCGAAGCACGGCTGGCAAAGCTGGAGCAGTTCATCCCGGCAGCGCCGAAGCCCAAGACCGCCACGACAGCCAACCTCAAGACGAACTGAGCCATGAGAGACGACTCATCCAAACAAGGAGCGGGACTTGCCAAGTCCCGTCATGCCAAACCACGGCACTTGGCAAGTGCCGCTCCTTGGATGCTGGCCCTTGGCCTCGCCTTGCAACTCCAGGCCGGACCACGCACGAGTGCGAACTACAGCGTGACGACGGACACCACCAGTGCGGGAGGTGCACGTGCCGCCAGTGCGAGCTATACGAGTGGTGGCAGCGTGGGCGGTGTGAGTGGGATTGCTACGGTTGCTTCACCTGCGGAGACGCTGAAGGCGGGCTACGTCGCCCAGCTTACCGAAGTGAGCGCGGTGCAACTCGCCGCCACGCCCGTGACCGTGAACGAAGCCACCACGCGGCAGCTTGTCGTCACGGCGGCGCTGGATGATGCGACGACGGCGGTGCTGCTGGGCACGGATTTGAACTGGAGTGTGGTCAGCGGTCCGCTCGCCAGCATCAATGCCAGTGGTCTGGCCACTGCGGCCAACGTGTATCAAAACACGGCGGCGACGGTGCAGGGGAGTTACCGCAGCGTGAACGGCACGCTGGGCCTGACAGTTGTGAACGTGGGCACCGACGACCTGGGCCTTTATGCCAGCGACGGCCTGCCTGATGCGTGGCAGGTGCAGTACTTCGGCACCAATAACCCACAGGCCGCACCTACTGCAGATGCGAGCGGCACCGGGCAAAACAATCTCCTCAAATACACCGCAGGCCTGATCCCGACGGATCGCTCCTCACGCTTGCTGACCAACGTGGGCGGCAGTGGCACCCATACGATCACCATCAGTCCCCGGCTGACGGACCGCACCTACACGGTGCAGTTCAGCACCACGCTGAGCGCGAATGGCTGGCAGACCTTGACGGGTGCCACCATCCAAGACAACGGCCAGACGCGCACCGTGACGGACCCGGATGGGACTTCGTCCCGGAAGTTTTACCGCGTGCAGGTGAGCTACCCGTGAGGAAAGGCCGCAGGACGTGGTGATGCCAGGCGTAGCAGCCGGGTGAGTAATCGTGGCAATTTCATACGACTGCGTTCGTATGACTCTGCCCCGAATGTCATTCCTTGCTCAGCATCCCGTTCTTCGTCTCGTCGCTTCGCCACAGCATTTGTGGCGCACGCTGTCGCTGGGCATTAAGACCATTTGGCTGCACAAGCTACGCTCGTTTTTGACCATGCTGGGCGTCGTGTTCGGTGTTGCTTCCGTGGTGGCGATGCTCGCGATCGGTGAAGGTGCCAGTCATGAGGCGCAGGAGCAGATCCGCAAGCTAGGCAGCCAGAACATCATCCTACACAGCGTCAAGCCACCCGACGGGCAGGGGTCCAGTGGCGAATCACGCAGCATGATCAGCGAATACGGCCTGACCTCGCGTGATATCCAGCAGATCCGCCAGACGGTGCCCGGCATCAGTATTGTCGTGCCCAGTCGTCACATCAGCGAAAACATCTGGAACCTTGATCGCAGCATCGACGGCCAGGTTATGGGTGTGCTGCCGATCTACCCCGAAATGCGCAACCGTCGTATGCTCCAGGGGCGCTTCTTCACCGATATGGAAATGGACGGACGCACCCCCGTTTGTGTCATCAATCAAACGGTCGCCGCGCGGCTCTTCCCGCTCTCTACGCCCACTGGCAAGTCTGTGCGCGTGAAAGGCTACTACTACAAGGTCATCGGTATCGTTCAGGATGAGGGCCAAATGATTGGCACAGATGCAAGCGCTCCCTCGGCTGACTCACAGGCGCAGATCATGATCCCTTTCACCACGCTCATGGATCAGTATGGTGAAACCTTCTTCCGCTTCCGCACCGGCAGCTTCGAGGCTGAGAAAGTCGAGTTCCATGAGGCCGTCATTCGTGTCGAAGATGTGAAAATGGTCGAAAGCCGGGCCGAAGCTATTCGCCATCTCATGTCCACGAACCATAAAAAGGAAGATTGGCGCATCATCGTCCCAGTCGAACTCCTCAAGCAGGCCGAACGCACCAAGCAGATTTTCAGCATCGTCCTTGGTAGCATCGCCGCCATCTCTCTCCTCGTCGGCGGTATCGGCATCATGAACATCATGCTCGCCAGTGTCACTGAGCGCACTCGTGAGATTGGCATCCGCCGCGCCCTCGGTGCTCGTCAGGCCGACATCGTCGTGCAGTTTCTCATCGAAACCGTATTGCTGGCAGGTGTGGGAGGCATTCTTGGCGTCGTCCTCGGCCTTGCCATCCCCATTGCCGTGCAGGAATTCGCCGGAGTCACCACCGTCATCAAAATGTGGTCTCCTGTCCTCGCATTCTCCATCTCCGTGCTCACTGGCATTGCCTTCGGCATCTACCCCGCCCGCCGTGCCGCCATGATGAATCCGGTCGAGGCGCTGCGGCACGAATGATGATGTGAATGGAATGGTGTGACGTTTTGCTGATCAGGAGATGCTAACGTGGTCACTTCTTGGCATCCAAGAAATCACACACCGCTGCCGCCATGACTGCAACGCCAGTTTTGATGCTCTCCTCGTCGCAATCATACATTGGCGTATGGGCACCGTAGGTGATGCCTTTCTCTTCGTTTGCCACGCCTAGTCGAAAGAAAAAGCCGGGAACGACTTGGGCAAAGAAACTGAAATCTTCGCCGCCCATGCCGGGAATCAGCTCGATCACATTCTTTTCGCCAACGATGCGGCGAAATACCGGCAGTGTGGCATCGACGAGTTTTTGGTCGTTGAGGATGCTCGGATACGTCTTGCGGTATTCCATCTCGTAACTGGCACCGTGTGCCTCGGTGATGCCTTTGAGGATACGTTGGATCTGCTCGATGACGCCATCGCGAAATTTTCCGTCGTAAGTCCGCACCGTGCCACCCAGTTCGACCTTGTCGGCGATGATGTTCTCGCGCTGGCCGCCGCTGATCATGCCGATGCTGATGACGAGCGGTTGCCTCGTGTTCGTCTGACGACTTTTGATCATTTGCAGTGCCATGACCGCCTCCGCCGCCACCGCGATGGCGTCCACGCCTTTGTGTGGTGCAGAACCGTGCGCCATCTTGCCATTGATCACGATGTGAAAGCGGTCGCTGTTCGCATTGTCGAAGCCCGGTGTGTAACCGATCTGTCCTGCTTTCAAATAATGCACGTCATCGTCCGTGGTGCCCACCGGTTGCACACTTGCCGTCGTGTGCAGGCCAAACACCGCAGACGGTTTCGGATTCGCCATCACACCCTCAGCCACCATCAGCTTCGCGCCCCAGTCGCCTTTGAAGGTTGCTGGCATCGCCTCTTACGCCGGTTGAAACAAAAACTTCGCGCTGCCTTTGACGAGATCACGATGCTTAGACAACAGCTCCGCCACGCCCAGCGCACACGTCACATGCACATCATGCCCGCAGGCATGCATCACTCCTGGATTCTGCGAGCGGTATGGCACCGCGCGGAGCTCCTTGATCGGCAGCGCATCCATGTCTGCCCGCACCGCCACGCACGGCCCGTCCTGCGTGCCTTTGAGCATCGCCACCACCCCATGCTTCGCCACGCCCGTCTTGATGTCGGTAAATCCCAGCTCCTTCAACCGATCCACCACCAGTTTCGCTGTCCGCTCCTCCTCGTTCGACAATTCCGGATGCATGTGAATGTCCCGCCGGATCTCCACCAGCTTCGGAAACATCTCCTCAATGCTCTTTTGAAAAATGGCGTCGCGTGTGTCTGCGGCAAAGGCTGGGATGGCGAGGAGGATGAGGGATAGGCGTTTCATAAGGGTATGCTGTAACGTTGGTTTCAAAGTTGAATCGCTTTGCGCGGATTCACATCAATCACCTGCTTCAAATCCTCCTCGCTCATGCCGAGTTGCTCAGACGCGTTCGTTTTGATGCGCGGGACGGTGACGGTGCTGCCGACGAAGTGGGTGGCGTCTGGGGAGCGGGCGACGAGGTCGTTGCCGATGAGGATGTCCCAACCGGCGAGGGTGTAGCGGCCGGGGCCGAGGCGGGCGGCGGAGATGGCGTCGGTGACGAAGATGGTGCGGGCGAGTCCGATGCTGGCGAGCCAGTTTTTCAGCACGAAGAAGGGCACATGCACACCATCCGGGATAAAGCAGAGCCAGAGGCGTTCGTGCAAGCTGAGAGCGCGCTGGATGATGTTGTCGTGGCGGTGCATCTGGATGGGGCAGCCGTTGCCGAGGTGCGTGAACATGCTCAATCCGGCATCGCAGGCGGCGTTGAGCTGGTCGAGCGAGGGATCGCAATGCCCTGCGGAGACGGTGACGCCTTGAGAGACGAGGAATGCGGCGGTTTTGCAGCCTGCATCGTGCTCGGGGGCGAGGGTGACGAGCTTCGCGAGGCCACCGGCGGCGGCGAGGAGGCGTTTGGCGTCGTCCACATTGGCCGGTTTCACGGCGTGGGGTGGATGGGCACCGACGTAGCCTTTGATGGGATTGATAAATGGCCCCTCGATGTGGATGCCGGTGATGATGCGGCGGGCGAGTTCGTCTTTTTCGCGCAATTCGACGAGTTTGCCGATGCGGCGCTCCAAAGTGGGGATTTCATCGGTGATGAAGGTGGCGAGGATGTTGTCGCAGCCATCCTCAACGAGGCATTCACAGGCTTGGTGGAGGGCTTCGGCGGTGAGAGCGTCACCGTTAAAGTCAGTGCCAGCGTAGCCATTGACCTGGAGATCGAAAGATTTCATGCGGCTATTGGAGCGAGATCGGGGAAGGGAAGCAAGAGCTGGAGGTGACGGCTTTTGGTATGAATGTCATGCCTAGAGGCCATGGGGGTGGTGTAGAAACAAGTGATGGCTAAGCGGGGGTAGAGGCTTGACGTGCCCGTATTGAACCCTTCCTGCCCGCTTGACCGCATCTCAGTTTTCCGGTTTATTTCCAGTGTTTACAAGCCGTCCTACTCGGCATAAAACATGGTATGCACTATGCGTCTGCCCTTATGGCGTGTTCTGCCTAACATTTTCACCCACTTTCTGACTTCCATCTCATGATTGATCTTATCTCGAAAGGCGGACCGCTTGTCTGGCTCCTGATTGGTTGCCTCTGCTTTGCTGGAGCGATCTTCATCGAACGATTGGCCTATTTTCATCGTGCGAGCATGAACATCGGTGAGTTTCTGGCTGGGTTGGCCAGTTTGATTCGCCGGAAGAACTTTGCCGAGGCCTTGCAAGAGTGCGTGGCGACGCGGGTGCCTGCTGGGCGGGTGATTCATGCGGCGCTGCTGCGCCATCATGCACCGCGTGAGCAACTCAAGGAGATCGTACAAGAGGCTGGACAGCTTGAGGTGCCACGGTTGGAACGCTTTCTTGGTATCCTAAACGCTATCGCGCATGCGGGACCGCTTATCGGCCTGCTGGGCACCGTGATCGGCCTGTTGGACAGTTTTACCAGTCTTTCCTCCGCCAATGGAGTGGCGACTCCTGCGGATGTCGCACGTGGTGTGTATCAAAGTCTGATCACCTCCGCTCTTGGCCTTGTGGTGGCGATTCCGGCGTATCTGTCCTATGCCTTTCTCACGGCTCGTGCTCGTTCCTTGATGCATGATCTGGAGCGTGCTGGCATCGAGATCGTTAATCTGATCGAGGATGCCAAGAGCGCGGACAACATCGTCGAATTTCGTCAGGCAGAAGCGGCGACTCCGATGACGAAAACGCGCACGCGTGGCATGAAGGGATGACTTTTCGCAGCGTAATTCCGGCAAGCCCAACCATCAGTAGCCTGCCGAAATTGCGAACCATGCAGCAGCAACCATGAAGCTCGAAAGCAATCTGCCCAAGCAAAGCCCTTGGCTGTACACCGCACCACTGCTGAACACGATTCTGCTATTGCTGGTGTGCTTTCTGTTCAGCAGCGGCTTCGTGGTGCAGTCTGGCGTCACCGTGGAGCATCCGCAGTCGAACTCGCGGCTCACGGGTTTTGACCGCGCGCATATCATCACGGTGCCGGCAGGAACGGATAACGCACTCTACTTTGACGGCACTCGTATCACGACTGCCGAATTGCGGGATAAGCTCAAGGCGAACCGCGAAGGTGAGCGCCGCGCGATCATCCACGCTGATAAGCAGGCTCCGTTTGGCCGCGTGATCGAGATCGGCAATATCGCGCTCGATCTTGGCTACGAAATCGCTCACTCTACCGTGCCACCGAAGTCTTAACGTGACACGTTGATGCCTGCCAAACCACACACGCACGAATCGCTGATCTTTGCCTGGGGTGCACGGGATCACTCCACGTGGCATCTGGTGGTGGCGCTGGTGCTATTGATGGGTGGCATGGCCGGATTCTTTTTTATTTTTCGCATCGTTCATCCCGTGGCGCAGCGGTTGCCGACCACGCCGCAGCATGTGATCTCGCTAGATCCACACGATCCGGCTGCACTGGCACTGATTCATCGGGCGCAGGATCGCAGCTTTGCATTGTTGAGCGAGGATGACACCACGCTTGCGTTGGAAAGTCCGTTCCTCGCGTTTCGACCTTCGTTTGAAGGGTATCAGATTGAGTTGCGTGAGATGGTGCCTGCCACAGCAGCAATGCCGCAGCCGCGTTTGTTTACCGCTGCTTCCGATGTGCTGCCGCCGGTGCCGCGACGTGCCACCGGGACAATCACAGCGCCGCCTGTCGCCACGTTGCGTGCTGTTATGAGTCCGCCACTAGCCAAGCGTGGCCCGGCGAGTGTGGAGATACCCGGCATCAAGCTCACACAGCCGACTCGAGTGCAGTTTCGGGTCGCCATCGGCTCATCCGGCCAAATCATCACGGCATTGCCTCTCAGCAGCGCTGAAGATGCTGAAGTCATGCAGCAACTGCATGCTGCTGTTACAGCCCTGCGCTTTGAGCCTTCCTCGATTCGACGCATCGAGTGGGGCGAAATCTCCTTTCGCTGGGAGGTGGCCGCCACGCCATGATTCCCATCCCGCTCGGTGGTTTGATGATCTTTTTCATGGCCGTTGGTGTCACGACGGTCTGCGCACTGTGGTTTTACAGCTTTTGGCAAGAGCGTCGGCGCGAGGTGTATCGTCGACGTATCGCGATTCAGTGCCGCATCTGCGGCACGGCCTATGCCTGTGAGTCCAAACGTAAGATCGCTGTTACCATTTGCCCAGTTTGTGGCACGCCGAACGAGCGAAACAAGCTCCAGCAGATTTAAGCTGCTGTGTGGATCAGGCTTGCTTTCTCACCGGCAAATCGGTGACATTAGCGCACCTCAATGTCTTCACGTGCATCCCATACCTCCGCCGACGCCATGCTGCCCGCCGCCACAGCTCAACATGCAGCCGATCGGATCGAAACCATCATTCAGCGTGTATCGCAGATTATCTTGGGCAAAGAGGATGTCGTGCGCCTTGCGGTAACGTGTTTGCTCGCGCGTGGGCATTTGCTGTTTGAAGATCAGCCCGGTGTCGGCAAGACGATGCTTTCGCAGTCGCTCGCGCAGGCTTTGGGTCTTGGCTTTCGCCGTGTGCAATTCACCAGCGATCTACTGCCTGCCGATATTCTGGGTGCCTCGGTCTATGATCGTGAGACGGCCGCGTTTCATTTTCATCGTGGCCCGATCTTCACCCAGGTGTTGCTGGCGGATGAGATCAATCGCGCCACGCCCAAAACGCAGTCTGCTTTGCTTGAAGCGATGGAGGAAGGTCGAGTGACCGCTGATGGTGCCACGCATCCGCTGCCGGAGCCGTTTTTTGTGATCGCTACTCAGAATCCTTCGTCGCAAATAGGCACCTTCATGCTGCCGGAGTCGCAATTGGATCGCTTCTTGATGCGTCTGGCGCTCGGTGTGCCGGATCGCACGGCTGAACGCAGATTGTTGGAAGGGCAGGAGAGACGTGAGCTGCAGCGTGCGATGCAGCCCGCGATGTCACTGCTTGAATTGCAGCAGTTGCAGACGTGGACACGTGCTGTTTATGCCTCGTCGGCCTTGCTTGATTATTTGCAGGATCTCTTGGCTGCTAGCCGGGTTCATGGCCGTGGTCTGTCACCCCGTGCAGGATTGGCGGTGCTCGCCGCAGCACGGGCGTGGGCCTTACTTAGCGGTCGTGCGATGGTGTTGCCTGAGGATATCCAAGCCGTAGGGATCGCCGTCATGGGGCATCGACTGGAACATGCCGCTGATGGCATGACCGGCTCCGAATTGGCGCAACAGTTGATCGCCGAAACACCTGTGCCGTGATGCCATGAAAGTGCGCGTGCGCTGGAACCGACACACGCTGGCCCTACTGGCCATCGTGGCGGGCATGTGGTATGCGGCCGAGGCGCAGTCGAATGGCGCTGCGCATTTCATCGCCCTCCTCACCGGTGCCATGGGTGCGCTTTCGTGGCTGCATGCGCGGTCGAATCTGCGGGGTTTGATCTTACGTCTCGTCGGCGCCAGGCCTGCCGCACAGGATGAAACCACACGCATTCCGGTGGAACTGCGGGCCACGGGCGCGATTTCGCCCTGCGGGCTGGAAGTGCTCGTCATCGGGGCCAAAGCATCGGTGTTCGTGGAGCGTGTCCCATCGGGCGGCACAGTGTTTGTTGATCTCCCACCGCCAACACAGCATACAGGTGGAGCATTGCGGTTGCTGGTGCGCAGCGTGTATCCGCTCGGGCTGTTTACTGCCGAGGGTGTATTGGAAACAGCATGGATGAGGCGGGTGCATCCGCGTCCTGCGGGTGATTTGCCATTGCCAGCGCCAGATCATTCACTGCAAGGCAATGCTGCTGCTGTTGTTACCTCACGTGCACAAAACAGCGGTGGCGATGATTTTGCTGGCCTGCGCGAATGGCGCGCGGGCGATTCACCGCGTCACATCGACTGGCGAGCCATGGCACGCGGCGGTCCGCTGATGGTCAAATCATGGTGTGCGAATGTGCAGGGAGTCGTGGTGCTCGATTGGCACGCCATCACGCTCGAAGAATCTGCGCGCGCAGGTCAAATCGCCCGCTGGATGGAGATGTGTGAGGTCGAGGGCACGCCGTATGAGCTGCGGCTGCCGCAGCTCACGATCCCCGCTGGCTACGGCCCTGCGCATCAGCGGCGCTGTCTTGATGCACTTGCTCTGCAATCATCTTCCGAAGTCAAGATTTCGGCCTCGAGTGAGCTGCGAGCAGGGAAGGGAACCAGTGCCATCAGCTTTGAGCAATCCACGCATTTACCGCAGCGACCATTGTTGTTTCTATGTGTGGCCTTGATGCTCGCGATCCTGCCGCTGCATGGGTACATTTCCACCGCTGGTCTCGTGGTGTGTGCGTTGTGCCTGCTCTGGCGCGGTGTGCTTCGCCTTGATGTGCCACATGTGCTTGTTCGCATCGGTGTACTCGCTGTTGGCGTCACGGCTGTTTTTTTCGACTATGGGGAGCTGCATGGCATGGAACCAGGGATCGCACTGCTGCTCGTGCTGGCGGGTGCGAAGATTTTGGAAAGCCGCACGCCGCGTGAGTTCCAAGTGCTGGCACTCATCGGCTGGTTTCTCGCGTTCTGTGGCCTTCTGTTGGAGAATCATTTTTCACGCTCCATTTGGGTGGGAGTCGTGGTGCTGATGATCGCCGCATGCATGGTGCGCTTCCGCCGCAGTTCGCTGGGTGTGCGTGAACCGGTGCGTGTAACCACTGCCTTGTTTGCACAGGCACTGCCGCTGGCGGTGGCGTTATTTTTTGTGTTCCCCCGCGGCTTGCTCGATCTAGGCTCCGCATTGGGCCGCAGCCGCTTCACTCTGACTGGTATCGACAGCACACTTGATCCTGGAAGTTTCGCGCGCACCGCACTCATTTCAGACGTGGCCTTTCGCGTGCGGTTTCCAGACGGCGTTTTGCCGCCAAATGAAAACCGCTACTGGCGCTGCCTCACACTCTGGCAATGTGAAGGCATGCGTTGGACGCGTGGTGATCGTTTGGCATACACGCCGCTTTCGCGCTTACCAAAAAGCAAAGATCTACGTCAGGTTATCGATTTGGAACCCCATGGTAAGACGTGGATACCTGCACTCGATCTGCCATTACGCGCCAGTGCACGTGGCATGTCCTTATCTCCCGAATTCGATGACACCCTGCTTTCTCCGGTGCCAATTCGAAGTTCGGAGCGCATCGAGGTCAGTTCTCGCCTCGAATTGCCCACCAGGCGTGATCTGCTCGAAAGTCATCGCGAAGCCGCACTGCAACTGCCTGAACGCCTCTCGCCCAAACTCAAGGAACTCACGGATTACTGGGAATCTGTAACGCAAAACGATGAACAGATCGTCCAGATCGCGCTTAATTACCTCAGCACCCAAGGATTTAGCTACACACTGGAACCGGGCGACTATCCCGGCCCTGACGCGCTCGAAGATTTCTTTCTGCGCCGCCGCACCGGCTTTTGCGAGCACTTTAGCGCCAGCTTTGCCACGCTCATGCGCATGGCGGGCGTGCCATCGCGTATTGTCATCGGCTATCTCGGTGGCGAATTCTCTGATCACAATGGCGGATACCTTATCGTGAAGCAAAGCGATGTGCATGCATGGACGGAAGTTTGGCTGGAACGTTATGGCTGGTATCGCGTCGATCCCACCGCCGCGCTCGCCCCGGATCGCGTGAATATTGACCTGCGCGCATTGCTCGCCGGTGGTGCCGAGGAAGCGGAACGTCAGCGCAACAGCCTCTGGGGACGCTCATGGCAGCACATGCGTTTGTGGTGGGACAGCATCAATTACGCCTGGCAGAAGCAGGTCATCGACTACAACCAGGAAACGCAGCGCGGTTGGCTAGAACGTCTCGGATTGCGCCAGAGTAAGCTCATGTTGCTCATTCCTACGAGTGCCGTGCTGATCCTGGGGATTTTGCCTGTGCTTTGGTGGCTGCAGCGTCCTGCACGTCATGCGGACCCGTGGATGCGTGCCTGGCAACATGCCTGCCGGCGACTTGCCAAAGCCGGACTACCCGCTCGTGCCATCAATGAAGGCCCACTGGCCTATGCGCAACGCGTTGCCCAATCACGCCCTGATTTGGCTTCGCAATTCAAGCCATTGGCCGAAATTTATGCCGCAGGCCGTTACGGTGGGGCAAATGAACTACTCGAGGCATTCAAGACCTCGATTTCTCGCCTCAATCCACATCAACGAAGTGAAACTTGATGGTGCGCGATGCAGGGTTCGAACCTGCGACCCCTGCCGTGTGAAGGCAATGCTCTACCACTGAGCTAATCGCGCGGAATTTTCCGGCGCGCAGTCATTAAGCGGACTTGGTGGCTGCGGCAACCGGATTTTTCAGGTCCGGCGCAGGCGGAACTGACGCAGGTAGTTGAGCGGCGTCATGCCCATGTGACGGTGGAAGTGTTGGGTAAAAGAACTTTGATCGCAGAAGCCGAGATCACGGGCGACTTCGTTGATTTGTGCAGCTTCCTTCTGCAAGGCCTCACAGGCGGCCTGGATGCGCAGCTTCATGATGAAAGCCTGCGGACTGGCACCGAAAGTTTCAACGAACTTGCGATGCAACTGCCGTGGCGAGAGATGCACGATTTGCGCGAGTTCGGTGATGGAAACTCCAGTACGGAAATGCTCGCGAATGTAGGCGAGAGCACGATCGATTTGCAGGTAAGGTTGGAGAACTTGTTTTTTGCCCTCGAAACTCTGCACGGTGCCCATGATGCCGATGACACGACCTTTGGCATCGACCAACGGCAGTTTGTTCGTGACGAACCAGTCAGGGATGCCTTGATCTGTGAAGAATAATTCAACAATGTTGAGCTTTGCTTTGCCATTGCCGAGCACTTCCTCATCGTCACGACGGAAATTCTCCGCAAGACGGACAGGGAAGAGATCAAAGTCGTTTTTGCCGACGATGCCAGACTCATCGGCGATGCCAAAGCGGTCCATGAAACGCTGGCTGGCGCACATGAAGCGAAACTGCGCATCCTTGGCAAAGAACGCGAGGTCCGGCAGGTGATTGAACAGCCGGTAGAACGGAGTGTCCGCACTGACACGGCGAATGAAACGCTCGCGCAGTGCAGATGGGTTCTCAGGGCGTGATGATGAACTGCTCACGCTGTTGATTTAGCATGATCTGTCAAAAACGCAGCCGTATTCCTGCATAGGCACCGGTGCGCATGGCGGGAAAGCCCAGCACTTCCTGATAGCGTTGACCGAGCAAGTTTTCGATACGGGCAAACAGTTCGCAGTCCTTGCTGACCTCGTAGCTGGCAGTGAGGCGCAGGCGCAGATAGTCCTCTACGCTGCGCTGCGCAGATCCAAAGCCGTCTTCGCGGTCGATGATGTAGAGTGCCCCGAAGCCTATGCGCAGCTTGGTCAACGGTTTTACCCAGACATCGCCGGAGAGCGTATGTCGCGGTCTGCGTATCAAGCGTGTGCCAGCGGTGAGATCGTCAGCGTCTAGATAAGTGTATTGCGCATTGAAACCGAAGTTGTCGCAGGGATTCCATTGAAACGCGGTTTCCAAACCTTGCGTTCGCGCCTGATTGATCTGTTGCAGCACGAACAGAGTCGGATCGAACACGATGAGATTGCGGATGCTGTTGCGAAAGTACGTCAGGCTGACTGATGCCTTGTTGTTCGCAAACGGTTGCTGAATGCCGACTTCGACCCCTTTGCTCTGTTCCGGTTTGATGAAGGTGGGATCACCAAATAGCGCAGCCTCGCGGTTTTGTGGACTCGCCGGACCGAAAGCGGTGCCGTAATTGGCATGCAGCACGGTTTGCGTCCAGGGCATGCGCCAGCTTGTGCCGGTGCGCCACGTGGTTGCATCGGTAAAGTCCGAGTAGGTGTCGCGACGAATGCCGCCAGTGACATTCCAGCCGGGCAGAATTTCTGCCTGTGATTGCAGGTAGACAGCCCAGTTGGTCTCCGCCTGATCGACATCGTAGGATTTGCCGCCGGGATTGAAGATGCCTGGTGTATCATCGTTGTAGCGCGAATAACCGATGTCCTGCAGCCACGCGCCGGCGGTGATGGTCCATTTGTCGGTCGCTTTGAACACACTTTGATACTCCCAGAAGTGATTCCGCGAAGTGATGCGGTTGTTACCACCACCAAAATTAAAGTTCGTCGCCGCCTGACGGAAGTTACCGAACTGATACGTCAGCGTCTGCTGCCAGCGGTCGGTGGTCTCCCACACGAGACGTGGCGAAAGGCTCCAGTATTCGGATAGCACATGATCGTCAGGATCATTCGTGGCGGCATTGTTCGGCACGCCGACATCCGCGTTGTAGTAACGCAGATCGAGGTCAAAGCGCAGGGTGTCGGCCAGTTGAACGCCGAATTTGCCTGCGGCGTTGTTCAACTGCATCTGGCTGTTGAGCCGGTAGCCCTGTGTATCGGTACGGCTGAGATCCAAGGTCCAGTCATAGATGCCTGATGCGCCGCGGGTGCCAAGACTTTCACGTGAGGTGCCAAAGCTCCCGCCTTCCCACATTAAAGTGGTCTCAGGCTTGGTCATGCCGCGTCCACTGCGCGTGATGATGTTGATCACACCACCGAGTGTCTTGCCGCCATACAAACTGGCAGCAGGCCCGCGCAGCACTTCGATGCGCTCCACGTTGTCGAGTGACATGGTTTCGATGTTGTAGAGGCCTGCAAGGTTTGCGGGCATTGGACGACCATCGATGACGACGAGCGTTTGGTCGCTGTTCGTGCCGCGCAGGAAGATGCCGTTTACCGAACCGGCGGTACCGCGATCCGCGATGACGAGGCCTGGAACCTGTCGCAGTGCGTCGGGTAGCAGACGAAACTGCTTCTGCTCGATCTGTTTACGATCAATGACCGTGACGCTTGATGCTGTGCGCCAGGATTCGGTGGGCGTTTTGGTCGCGGTGATGACTACTTCGGGAATTTCTGCTGCCGGTTTGGGATCCGCTGTATGAGCGGTGATGGCGGCAAGGAATGCCGCCGTGATCGTGGCATAGCGCCAGCGACCAGAGTTTGTCTGGATGAACATGTTTGTTTGGGGGAGGCATGCAGGCACAGCTAAGCTGAACCCGCACTTCATTGGATCGATGAAGCACTCACGGCCCTCCACATGGAGGCGTGAGTGATGCGTTCGCAGCGAGATGTTCGGACTCCGGGTTTTTCGCGGTTGTTTGCCGCATCCTCGCCCCCGCCTTCACCCTGGATTGCTCCCGATTGGCTTTGTTCCGTGTTTTAGCACGAATGGAGGTCTGTAACCCGATACCGCAGCGCCACTGTGGCCGGTTCTCACGGCCTTCCCTGCATCTACGAACGGTGCATGGCGTTCGCACGCCATACGGATAAAGAAAACGGGAAACATCACGAAGGATGTCTCCCGCCATTTGTTTTCATAGGCTCCGCTATCATGCGGAGCAACTGGAAACTGCACTTGCCAAGACCGCCGCCACAGCGAATGCAGTACTTTATGAAACGCATTCAAGACGCACGCCTCTACGGCATCGTTGACCTAGGCTATGTGCCACCGGAAAATATCTGGCGCATGACGCAGTCATTGTGTGAGGGCGGTGTGGATGTCTTGCAGCTTCGGGCCAAAAAAATCGTGAAGAGCGAGGTGGAGCGGCTCGCGCGGCTCATGCTGCCCATCACGCGTGAACATGGCGTGCCGCTTGTGATCAACGACCATCTGGATGTCGCCGCATTCGTTGGTAGCGAGGGCGTTCATGTCGGCCAGGATGACGATGCGGTTGCCAAAGCTCGTGCGGTTGTTGGCTCCGCCTGTTTCGTTGGTAAATCGACACATAGTCTGGCTCAAGCTGAGAACGCGCAGGTGGAAGGTGCTGATTACATCGGGTTTGGGCCATTGTATGCGACGGGAACCAAACCAGACTATGTGCCGATAGGTTTAAGCGACATCGCCGAAGTCCATCGTCGGGTGTCACTGCCAATTTTTTGCATCGGTGGCGTGAATGCGTCGCGATTGGATGAAATCATCGCCGCCGGAGCACGGCGAGTTGTCGTCGTGTCAGCGTTTTTGCTAGCGGAAGATGTTAGCGCTGACGTGAGGGCGCTGAAGCAGCGTTTGACGGCTACTTCTTCACCTGCGGCATGATGTCGGCGGTCACGGCACGTTTCGCTGTGAGGTATTCTTTAGCGAGTGCCTGAATCTCCTCTTTTTTGATGCCGGCGAAGTCACTGACAAAACTGCGCGACCAATCGAGGCGTTCGGGATGCTCTTGAGAGCAGCGCAGAACGTTCATGGACCAGTAGCGGTTGTCGCGGCGCATCTGTTCGAGCTGCGCGAGCATGGGTTTGACCGCGCGGTCAAATTCATCATCAGAAATTGGCCCGGCGGCAAGCTTGTCGCCGATTTCGACGACAAGTTTGGTGAGCGAGGCCGCCAGTTCTGGTTTGCACTCAATCATCGTGGTCATGTAGCCGTAGCCGGTGAAAGTGTCGCTGCCGACGTGGTAGCAGGCAGGGCTGTAGGTGTCGCCAAGCTCTTCACGCACCTTGATGCGCAGGCGATCATCAAGAATGGCACCGAGCAGGGTGAGACGGCGGGAGCGCTGAATGTTGCTCATGTCGGTCGTAGGCCAGTAGATCGTCGCAATAGCTTTCGGAATCTCGGTATCAAACGGGAACGATTTGCTGGCCTCAGGTTTGGGGAAGGCAACGGCGCGTTCTTTCTCATACGCTGGCTTCTTCGCAGCACGTTTAGGCAAGGCACCCAGTGTTTTGGCCACGGCGTTGAGAGCGGCTTCCACATCAATGTCACCGAGCACGCTAACTTCGAGATAATCTTCCTTGAGCGCAGGTGTGAGCCATTCCTTGAGTTCAGCGAGTGTGCGCTGTTTGAGTTCTTCAATCTTGGGAAAACCCCAGCGTGCATCGCCGGAGTGCATGAAGGCGACGACTTCGTTGTTCATGACCCCTTCGGCAGTGTGGTGAAGCTGCGTGTAGAGCGGGTCGAGGTTCTTCTCAAACTGACGTGCGGCTTCATCGCGATAACCAGGAGCGATGAGATGCGCGGTGAGAAGCTGAAGCTGCGCATTGAGGTCGGCAGGGGTGGTTTTGCCGGACAACAAAAAGGCTTCATCGCCTACGGTGAAGTCGCTGCCGACGGTGCGGCTGGCGAAGATGCGGCGGATGTCATCGACACCGTGTTTTTCGAGGCCGCCGAGCTGGAAGGTGCTTTGCGCGAAGGGTAGTAGGCCCGGTTTGCCAGCGGGAACAGACAGCTTGCCACCACCGAAGTTGATGAGCACGCGGATGGTGCCTTTTTCAAACTCAGTGTGCTTGAAGTTGAAGCGGACGTTGTTATCAAACACGGCCTGGATGATTTCTAGGTCTTTGGCCTCGGTGCGCTGCGTGACTTTGCCCGCAGGACCGAAGTCTGTGTAGGCAAAGGCGGCTGTTTCTTCTTTCACGGGGGCAGCGACAGGTTTTTCACGGCTGGCTTTGAAGGCTGCGATGATTTGTTTTTCGGCATCACCTTCAAGTTTCAAATTGCCACCGAGGAAGAGTTGAATGTCATCGCCTTTCCAATCGGCCACGAGAGCGGCGTGGCTGTCTTCCTGCTTCAAATCGGCAAGGGCGGTGGAGACGCGAGCGAGATCGTCAGCGGGATGCGTGAAGACTTTCTTCGAGGCGAGAATGCTGACGAGGCCGCTGGCCAGATCGCGCGATTTGCGGCTGTCGGCCTGATCAGCGCGCAGTTTGGCACCTTTGAGGATGGTGGCCTTGGCTTCTTCAAATTCAGCCGCAGTGAAGCCGTGCTCGATGGCGCGGCGGATTTCGGTTTCGAGCAGTGTGAGCGTGGCCTGCCAGTTTTTCGGGTCACATTGGGCCTGAATGCCGTTCACAAGAACGAATTCGAGGTATTCATAGCTGTAGCTCTCAGCAGAGATGAATGGCGCACCCTCGGCTTTCGCGAGTTTGGAGAGGCGCTGGTTGATCATCATGTCTGCGAGGTCACGGATCGTTTTTTCACGACGTGTGGCAGCGCTGTCGGGCTTGTTTTTGGCTGGGCTGGGAATTTCAACCGAGATGGTGAGTGCTTCCGCCTGCATTTCGGTGTGCAGTTTGGCAATGAGGCCACGCCCGCTGGTAATTTTGCCGAGATCAGGGTCTTTGGCATCGTCATGACGAGGTTTGGCATCGGCGAATTGCTTTTCGATCTCTGCTTTGACGGCGGCGACATCTTTGAAATCACCGACGGCGACAACCATCGCGCGCTTCGGCGTGTACCATTTCTCGTAGAAGTCGGCGAAGCGCGGGCGCTTCATCGTCTTGATCATGTCTTCGGTGCCAATGGGCATGCGATTTGGCAGAATCGAGTCGGGTAGGGCGAACTTGTAGCCTTCGAGCATCGTGCGGTATTCGATCGAGTCGCGGCTGAGTTTTTCGCTGAGAATGATGCCGCGCTCTTTGTCGATCTCGGCTTCACCGAGCAGCATGCCGTCGAGGTCATCGCGAAAGAGTTGCAGGCCCTCGGCGATGAATTTTGGCTCCACCTTGGGCAGTTCGAGCATGTACACGGTTTCCTTGAACGAGGTGTGTGCGTTGGTGTCCGCCCCGAAACCCATGCCTAAGCGTTGGAAGTATTCGACCATCTCACCGCCTTTGAAGTGACGTGAGCCGTTGAAAGCCATGTGCTCCAGGTAATGCGCCATGCCCTGCTGGTCGTCCTGTTCCATCAAGGAGCCGACATCCATGTAAAGGCGGATGCTGGCGCGGCCGGGGGGCTCATCGTGCGGCAGGATCACATAGCGCAGGCCGTTTTCGAGCGTGCCATATTGCGCCTTGGGGTCGGCTTTGAGGTCGCTGCTATCCTGCGGCCAGGTGGCGGCGTTTGCAGTGAAAGCGAAGGCGGCGAGGAGTAGGGCGCGAAGCATGGTGGTACGGCGGTGGTTGGGAAAGTTGACGAATGAAGAGTTCAGAATGACGAAACGGAGTAGGGGCTGAAATTCGTCATTCGAGTGTCGAAATTCTTCATGCCCGCTTTCACCGGTGGCTTAAACCACTTTGCCAAGTCCCGCTTCGGGATCGGGTTCGAGGAAGCCGAGTTCGACGAACAACTCGTCCATCGCCATGAGGGTGGCTTCGTACATCTCGAAGGAGAGATTGAAGTTGAAGAAGCCGTGGCCTTGGCCTTCAAATTCGATTAGGCGGCAGAAATTTTTCTTCTTGGTCGATTTGCGCGCAAATTCATAGGAGCCACCGAACGGAACCACGCGGTCGCCTGTGCCGTGCATGATCAGCATTGGCGGCAGACCGGGTTTAATACCCCGGATCAGGTCGGCCGCTTTGCTAGTAGCCTGATCTGGCCAGCGATCACGACCAAAAGCTGTCTTTGAATAGGTGTCCATCACCGGATTGAACAGCACGATGGCGTTGGGTGCCGGGCTGCAGTCGAGGGCGTCGGCAGTATCGTCGAATCCGTTGAGAATGGCTGCGGAGGCAATGGCATGCCCGCCACCAGAACCACCTACTCCGACAATTTTGCCGGGATTGATGCCAAGTTCGACGGCATTCATGCGAATCCAGCGAATGGCAGAGCGTGCGTCGGCCATCGCTTCCACCGGTCCTGTTCCATGACGAGTGGCGACGCGGTAATCAAAGCAGATGGTTGTCATGCCGCGGGAAGCGAAGTATACACAGTGGGGCGCAAACTGCGCTACCTGGCCATTGTCCCAACCGCTGCTGAAAAAGAACGCTGCCACTGACTTTGGATACGGCGGCGATTTGTCCATCTCCGGTTCCCAAATGTAGGCGGATAAATTCACCCCACCGACGGTCTTGTAGGTCTCCTCGCGGGCGGTCTTCAGCAATTCCCGATTCCGGTCGATCGGGGGTATGCGTGGTTGGCCTTCGCTAATTGACTCCATGTTTTAGGGGTGAGGAAAGTTTACGTTTACCAGAACCGCTAAAACGGGCAAATGGTTTTACGTTCAGTTCAAAACTATCACGGCAGTTTTTGCAGGATGCCAGTCATAAAATGGCGATCGCTGGTTGTTTTCAGTCAAAACGAGGACTTGTTTGGCGACTTTAGTACCCACGTCATGCGCCAGATCACCCTGCTGCTCTTTGTTTTCAGTCAGTTGCACCTTGCTCCATCATTGTTCGGCCAGACCAGTGATTACGGATTGCGTGCTGAGTTGGAGCCCGTCTATTTAAAATGGCGTGAGTCCATGATCCGCCGGGATGCGCAGACCTGGGCGGCGACTATTACCCGTTATCGTCAGACAGTGATTCGTAATTCAGTAGTCAGTGAACGTCAGCCGTTTCCAGACGCCGTGTTTAAGTCTGAAGTGCAACCACCCGCACTTGATGGCCTGCGTTTGCTTGAAGCACAGGCTGTGGGATTAACCGCGCATCTGGTTTATTTTGGCAAGATCAACATGGGCCAAGACAAGGACTTGGTGCTCGATAACATTTTGAAGCTGAAGTTCTATCGTGAGAACGGAGTCTGGAAGTATGATAGCAATCGCATCAGCCGCTTGGACAGCGCACCCGAAGTGCGCAAAGCTTTGCAGGAAGGCAAGCGGCCCGATTTTCTTGATGATCCCGATTACACGCCGCCAGGCAATATGCCGCCGCCGCCGCCGCTGTGCCGCATTCCCGACTACAAGGCTGGTTACAAGCTTCAATCGCTTGGCTACCAGACGTCGGTGAGCATGAACGGCTTCGACCTTGATCCGGTTCAAGACGGACTTGATCAGCAGATACTCATCGGCGGTCTCGTCAATGGACACAATGAGATCACGCTGAACATCAAGCCTGTGCCTGTGCCGCAGGGAGAAAAAGCATCGCTTCAATTTCGCGTGTACATCATCTCCAACGATCCCGGCGTTCCCGGCAAGGAAGTGCTGCGCTGGCAAGCTCCGGAGACGGGTGCGCCTGCCAAGATTACGTTGCCAATTGATATCAAACCGTGAAGCGGTTCTAAGTTAAACATTCTACTGTCATGCCTTCGTTGGACCATGAGAACACGCTACGCGCCTCAGGTCATCGTATCATCGCTGGCATTGATGAAGCTGGACGTGGGCCGCTGGCGGGGCCGGTGACTGTGGCGGCGGTCATTCTGCCAGAGGATTTCACCCACGCAGTGCTAAACGACTCCAAGCAACTCACCGAAGCCAAGCGGGAGCGGCTTTACGATGAGCTCACCGGGAATCCAAGTATTCGCTGGCACTGTGTGAGCATTGCTGCGGATGAAATCGACCGCATCAACATCCTGCAAGCGACGTGGGAAGGCATGCGCCGTGCCGCGCTTGCGTTGCAGCCGTTGCCCGATGCCGTGCTCATCGACGGCAAGCCGGTGAAGCACTACCCATTGCATCAGGTGGCGTTGGTCAAAGGTGACTCACTCAGCTACTCGATCGCTGCCGCTAGCATCATTGCTAAGGTTACGCGGGATCGTTTCATGGTCGCTCTCGCTCAGCAGCATCCAGAGTATGGATTTGAAATACACAAGGGGTATCCCACACCCTCGCACCTCGCTGCGTTGAAAAAACATGGGCCCTGTCCGCAGCATCGGCGCAGCTTTCGGCCTGTGGCACAGATTGAACTCGATCTGGCATGAAACGCGGCTTGTCTCGCTCGCAAAGCATGTGGCGCTGGCTTCGGCGGCGGGTAACGGGCGCTGCGCGTGTGCGCGCCATTGCACTTTGGCTTCGAGCCTCACCGCTTCGTCTATTTCATCGTCGTTTAGCTTGGAGAAAGATGGATCGAGGTGAAATTGGCCGGATGGGTGAACTCATCGCCGCACGCTGGCTCGCCTCGCATGGTCGTCGTGTGCTTTATCGCAACTATCGTGGCGTGAATCGTGGTGAGGTGGACATTGTCGCTCGTCATCGCGATGTGCTTTCGTTTGTGGAAGTCAAAACACGCACCAGCACCGCCTTCGGTCGTCCTGCCGACGCCGTCGGCCCTGACAAGCAGCGTCTCATTCAGCGTGGTGCCATGGACTGGCTGCGTTTACTCGGTAATCCGCGCATCAAGTTCCGTTTCGACATCGCGGAGGTCATCCTGATCGAAGGTGAACTGCCGCACGTCCACATCATTGAAAACGCCTTCCAGATGCCTGAAAGCTCATTAGCGGGACGGTGAGGTCCGGTGACTATTTTGGCACATTCATGGCTCTGCTTGCCACCATTAAAAGGACTGTTTATAGGATCATCACGCAAATGCACAAACCTGAAACCACCGCCACATCTGCTGCTTCTCTTCTCGGCACAGTGACTATGCTGGTGCAGGATACGCAGGTCGATGTGACGCGCCTGATCTACATGCTTTACCAGGACATAGAGCAGCAGATCAACCGAGCGGACCTAAAGGCGCAGATCACCCTCAGCACCTCTGCCGTTTTGATGGCAATGTTGGTGAACTTGGGGACCGGTGTGAAGAACCAGAGCTTTGCCAACATGTCTTGGTTCGAAGGCGGTGTGCTGCTTTTATATCTGCTGTTCATCATCTGCATGAGTTGTGCTTTTGGGCGGGGCATTGCTGCCGCTTTCCCGCGTGCCGTGAACAAAATCTCGGATAGGAACCGCCACCCCAACCTTTATTTTTCTGCCCAGATCGCCGCCATCCCCGGTGATGATTATGCGGATCTGTTCTGCAAGCAGTCGAATGACGGCGTCAAACGCTCTGTGCTGGGGCAAATCCACTCCAAATCCATGGTTCTGGAGGCCAAGCTGCACAACGTCCGCAAGGGCATGAAGTATCTGCTCATCGCTTTTGGCATCTGGATTGTTGCGCGTCTGGTGCTGTTGGTTGGCTACGGCATCCAGTGATGCCCCCTCCGGGGTGGCAATCGGCTTTGACAGTCATGGGCGAACCGCTAAAACTGGCGGTCCTGTTCCAACCCACACGCCCTGACCATGAGCCACGCTAATCCTGCCAAAAAAATCATCAACAACCCGCTCAAATGCGCCGACGAACTCTTTGAAGGACTCGTTATCGCCTATGATGGCAAGGCACGTCGTGTCGGTACGCGTTCCATTGTGATGAATGATCTGCGCCCGGATGCTCCGGCGCTGCTCGTGGGTGGTGGCGCTGGGCATGAGCCGATTTATCACGGCCTTGTTGGCAAAGGCATGGCCGATGGTGCTGCGGTGGGTGAAATCTTCGCTGCGCCGCCTCCTGACATCGTGCTCGAAGCCACGCAGGCGTTGAATCGCGGTAAAGGGGTGCTCTTTCTCTACGGCAACTACGCCGGCGACGTCATGAATTTCGACATTGGCGCGGAACTCGCTGCAGATGAAGGCATCACTGTGAAAACTGTCATCATTGCAGACGATGTCTGCTCCGCTCCTCCAAGCGAGAAACATAAGCGTCGTGGTGTGGCTGGACTCGTGCCGATCACCAAGATCGCTGGCGGTGCCGCTATGAGCGTCGATTCGCTCGATGAACTCGCCCGCATCGCGCAGAAAGCCTGCGACAATACCCGCACTGTCGGTGTCTCCACCAAGCCTGGCAGTATTCCGGCCACAGGCAAACCTACCTTTGAACTCGCTGACGACATCATCGGTCTCGGCATGGGCATTCATGGTGAGAAAGGCGTTGCCTTGATCCCGATGTGCACCGCTGATGAACTCGCGGTGAAGATCCTCGATCTGCTCTTTGCCGACGACCTTGCGCTTAATGCCGGGGATGAAATTGTCTTCTTCGTCAATAGCCTCGGCTCCACGCATATGATGGAATTGCTCATCCTCCTGCGTGCGGCGAAGCCGATCCTTGAGAAGCGCGGCATTAAAATCCATCAGACCATCGTTGATAACATCGTCACCTGCCAGGAGATGGCCGGTGTCAGCTTCAGCATCACCAAGCTTGACGCCGAGTTGAAAAAATTCTGGGACCTACCCTGCGAAAGCGTGGGCTACACCAAGCTCTAACCACCAATGCCATGAAACTACCTCAAATATTCGCTACTCCGGTCAATGTTCGCTCATTTGCCAAAGGGGCTGCCATTTTTAACACTGGTGATGATTCGGGGGAGATGTTCGTCGTCCAAACTGGCGAAGTTGATATTTTGATCAATGGAGTCGTCGTCGAAACCGTCGGGCCTGACGGTTTTTTCGGAGAAATCTCACTGATCGAAGATTCCGTGCGAACCGCCGATGCGGTTGCGCGCACTGATTGCACGCTGCTTCCGGTCAGTCGGCATCACTTTCTTTTCATGGTCGATGAAACGCCGATGTTTGCCATCCATGTCATGCGGGGGATGGCTAATCGGCTGCGCAAGGCAGACAAGCGCGCCGAGGTTTAGCCCTCGGCCGCTGGGCTTCGCATTTGACTTCGCGGCCAAAGCGCCAACAATCGCGGTCCCATGCCCAAAGCCAACCTATCCAAAGACGAAGTCAAAGCCATGCTCATTCTCGCTTGCGAGCGCATCATCGCTGCGGAGCCGATGCTGTCCGAGGCGGATCGCAATCTCGGTGATGGCGACCACGGCATGGGCATGGAGCGCGGCATGCGGGCTTCGATCGAAAAACTCAATGCCGCTGAAGTCGAGAGCATCGAGAAAGCCTTCGCCACCGTCGGCATGGCGATGATGAGCAGCATGGGCGGCGCCAGTGGCGCGATTTTCGGCACCTTCTTCCGCAACGGCGGCAAGGCGTTGAATGGCAAGGATACCTTTGATGCCGCTGGACTCGCCGCATTCCTCAAAGCGGGCGTGGATGGTGTAAAGCAACGTGGTGGAGCCGCCATTGGCGACAAAACCTGCGTGGATGCGATGGAACCCGCCGCGAACAAGGCCGCTGAAGTCGCTGGAGATTCACTGCCAGAGGCAATCAAAGCCGTGGCTGCTGCGACCGAAGCCGGCAAAGAGGCAAGCAAGCCCATGATCGCGAAGTTTGGCCGTGCGAAGACCCTTGGAGATGGCTGCATCGGTTTCCCAGATGCCGGAGCCTGCTCCGTCGTTGTCATCATCGACGCTTTCCGCGACTTTATCGTGGCCTGATTACGGGTCGCTGCCAGTCCTTCCAAAACGCCTCCGTTTGCAGTGGGTCTGGATTGATTTCGATCACGATTGGCACCGGTAGCAAATCCGCTAGATCGCTCGGGTCTTCTGTTTGCAGGTATTCCATGCCCCAGAGTTGTGCCCACGGCTCAAAGTTCATCGCATGGCGGTTTTCGATCACGCCACGGGCTTTTTCAGGCAATGCGCGCATGCTGGCGACACGGGAGAAGATTTTGCCGCCACCGTTGTTGATGATGACGATACGCAGTTTCGGATGAGCCATCTGCGCGATGATCCACGGTGCGGCGAGATCATACAGCGCACTCAAATCACCGATAATCAGCCAGCATTCACCGTGGTGAACGGCACCAGTGCCAAGAAACGTCGAAACGAGACCGTCGATGCCATTGGCACCGCGATTCGCAAAAAACTCCACCCCTGGCTGCGCTGTTTGCAGCGCCAGATTGAATTCACGAATCGGCAGGCTGTTGCCCAGAAACACGCGTGATCCGGCTGGGATCACCTCCACAAGCCGCCGCATCCAGCCCGGTTCCGACCCCGGGAATTTTTCGAACTCCGGCTCAAACCGTAGAATGCCGCAGGGCGGATCAATGACTGCTAACTGCGTGCTGTGGATGTTGTCCCAAGCCAGCGTTTCGACGTTTTCCGTCCGCGCCAGTCCGCTGAACTGCGTTCGCGTGAGGTTCGTGACATGGATTTTCGGCTGCGATTCCAAATCACGCCACCAGCGCCATGACGGCACCGCGCCGAGGCGCAGCACATGTGTTGGCCGGGCTGATTGCAGCGCCCGTTCGCCGCCAGGAATAAGCAACGGCTGCAATTCGCGAAAACCGTGCAGGTTCGAGGTCGCTTCAGCAATGATCGGTGCGCCGAGCTGCGCGAGAAACGCCGCTGCCTCTGCCGCTTCTGCTGGATGCATGCCTGATGCGAGCACCAGATCACACTCCAAGGAGCAAGGGGGACCTGCCTCTGGTGTTTGCGGCTTGCCTGCCGTAGAAAAATCAATGCCCGGCACATTCGTCTCCAGCGGCTCTTCCAAACACACGTTCAGGTGCAGCGGTCCATTGGACATCTGGGTGTCATAGGACTCATTCGTTCCATCCCAGTCTCCCAAGGTTGCCGCATAACATCCAAACAAGCCTGTCTGCTCAATTGCCTGCGGTGCACCGCTGCCGCGATAGCTTTTCGGGCGGTCTGCCGTCACCAGCACGAGTGGCAGGCATTGATAGTGCGCTTCAATCGTGGCTGGTAGCAATTCTGCCGCTGCGGTGCCGGAAGTGGTCACGACTGCGACCGGTAGGCGATCCGCCATGATGCGGCCAAGCGCAAAGAATGCCGCGCTGCGTTCCTCAAAGAAATTCCAAATCTTCACACCGCGACTGTTGAGCAAGGCCGCCACCAGCGGCGCATTGCGCGCACCGGCTGCCACGCATACCTCGCGCACACCGAGATCGGCGAGCGTTTGGAGAGTTTGCTGAATGAGCTGTGGTTGCGTCATGACTGAAGTGCCAGAAGTCGAAGCACGGCCTCGCGTTTGAGCCGTAGTTCACGCCATTCGTGATCGAAGGCACTGCCACCGACGATACCGCAGCCGGAGGGCAGGCTGATGTTGTCGCCGTCCCAGCAGATGCCACGTATGGCGACGATGATGTGCGTGGTGCCATCGGCTTCGGCAAAGCCGAACGGCGCACCAAAAAATCCCGGCACCTTCAATTGCTGTCGGTATTCACGTAGTCGCGCAATGGAGGCGTCATTCCGCGGCAGACAACCAACAGCAGGAGTAGGGTGCAGCAGCGGCACAAGCTGCGCGGGATCGGCTGCCACATGCAATTTCACGTTCAAACGGGACTGGAAATGCACGAGACCTGAGGTCTGGCATAGGGTGCGCGGCTGACGGCTTACGGCACCCATGGTTTGCAATTGCTCCGTGAGGTAGCGCACGACGATTTCATGCTCTTCAATCTCCTTCACATCGGTGATGAAGGCGTCTTGATTGCCGGGCTTTGCAGTTCCGGCCAGTGCCATCGTTTCGAGCTCTTGCCCATGCAC
>Ga0114970_10000343_pt1 | contig 34248 bp, 34 predicted proteins | sample M_140205_XF_Meta_FD_87030 | JGI IMG/M metagenome (GOLD analysis project Ga0114970, IMG submission 87030) | Freshwater microbial communities from Lake Montjoie, Canada to study carbon cycling - M_140205_XF_MetaG | ecosystem: Environmental > Aquatic > Freshwater > Lake | place: Lake Montjoie...
AACCGCCGCTCTCAATCGCCGTGCGGAGGCCAGTGATGCTGTTCGTGAAGTTGTTGCTGGCGTTATTAAGGCCGTACGTGAACGTGGTGATGCCGCTGTTCTCGAACTTACCGAAAAATTCGATGGTGCGAAGCTCAACGCCACACAAATGCGCGTCCCGCAGGCCGAACTCGATGCCGCATGGAATGCTGCTGATGCTACGCTGAAAAGCGCTCTTGAAGCATCGCACCGCAACGTCATGACCTTTGCCAAACGCAGCATGCGCCAGAACTGGAGCTACAAGAACGAACAGGGAGCCGATGTCGGCGAAGTTTTCCATCCCTTTGAGCGTGTCGGTTGCTATGTGCCCGGCGGCACCGCACCGCTCGTCTCGACCTCGATCATGACCGTGACGTTCGCTGCTGCCGCCGGTGTGCCTGAAATTGTTGTTTGCACGCCTTGTGGTCGTGATGGCAGCGTCAATCCCGGTTTACTCGCGGCACTCAAACTCGCCGGAGTCACCGAGGTTTACAAAATTGGCGGTTCGCAGGCCATTGCTGCGCTCGCCTTCGGCACGCAGACGATTCGCCAAGTCACGAAAATTTTTGGTCCCGGCAATAGCTACGTCGTTGAAGCCAAGCGCCAGGCTTTTGGCGTTGTTTCCATCGACTTACTGCCTGGGCCCAGCGAAGTGCTCATTTTGGCCGACAAATCTGGCAATCCCGCGTTCATCGCCGCTGACATTCTTGCCCAAGCTGAACACGGCAAGGATAGCATGGCCGGTTTCATTACCGATGACGCTGCCTTGCTCGATGCTGTCGTCGTTGAAGTCGAAGCGCAGTCGAAAACTCTCAATCGTCAGGCCCAACTCACTCCGGTGATCGAAAAGGGCGTTTTCTGCATGCTCGTGCCGAATTTGGATGAAGGAGCACGTCTCGTGAACGACTTCGCTCCCGAACATCTCACGCTCATCACCACGCGAGAAGACACCATCCTGCCGCTCATTCGCACCGCGGGTGCGATCTTCCTCGGTAATCACTCGCCCGTCGCAGTCGGCGATTTCCTTGCTGGTCCGAGCCACACACTACCCACTGGCGGTTCCGGCAAATCCTTCCCCGGCATCACCGCCGACATGTTCCAGCGCCGCACCAGCATCATCCGCCTCGATCGCGAGAGTTGCGTCAAATCCGAGCCTATTGTCCGCGCTTTCAGCCAAGTCGAAGGCCTCGATGCGCATGGTCGTTCTGTTGCCATCCGCTGCTTATGAAACTTTTCGTCTTCAGCTCTCTCATTGCTCTGCTGCTAGCTTCCTGCGGCAAAAAAGAAGAGCCCAAGCCGGCAGCATCGAAAGCAATTTCCGAAAAGAACGCGCAGCCGCCCGTGCCTCAAGGCAAGTTGCCGCAGATGGACCCGGAGAAAGCCAAGTTCATCGCCGTGCCAAACACGCCCAAAGATGCCGAGGTCAAAAAGGCCGAAAAGCCCGCAGTGGAAGCCAAAAAGTAAGACGTGCACTCACGCTGGAATTCTGATTTCCAACCACTGACTCGCAGCGTTTGCTGGCGTCACTTGGCGTGATTTAGCATCCATGCAGGCAGGCAGCAGCGCAAAGTCGCCCGCTTTCAAAATCGTGCCGCTTACGCTGATCTGGCCGTTTACCACGGCCAGAGTTACACATTCACCGGTCTCACCCACGACTCCGGCTTGATCACACAGTCGCACATCGAAGTAATCGCACTTCACCAGCGTGCCATCTGCTTCGATCTGCTGCACTTGCGGCTTAAAGTCCGCGAAGTCGATGCTCTGCATCGACTCCTGCACATGCAGTGCTCGCGGCTTGCCATCCAAGCCCACGCGGTTCCAGTCGAAGACGCGATACGTCGTGTCGCTGTTCTGCTGAATCTCATAAATCAGCAACCCCGCACCGATAGCATGCACACGCCCGCTGGGAATGAACAGGCAGTCCCCGGTGCGTGCTTCGATCACATGCACCACCTCAGCCACGGTGCCGTTTTGCAGCGCCGTTTCAAAACGCTCCCGTGTTACGCCGGGCTTCAAACCGGCATAAATCTTCGCGCCGGGATCGGAATGCGCGATGAACCACATCTCCGTCTTTGGTTCGCCCTTCAACGCCGCCGCCATGCTTGCCGGTGGGTGCACCTGGATTGAAAGATCATCACAGGCATCGAGAATTTTCATCAGCAACGGGAACGTAGGGTTCTTGGCATCCAGCAGCGCTTTGCCAAATATCGCCTCGCGATGGTTCGTCCACAGTTCATGTAGCGACAGGCCAGCCGCCGTCACGCTTTGCGCCTCGGGACGGTCTGAAATGGCCCACGCTTCGCCAAACGGCGTTGTGGCATCCGGCAAAGCGGCTCCAAGCAGGGTTTCCATGCGTCGGCCGCCCCACACGCGGCTTTGGTATATGGGAGTGAAACGAATGGGCTGGTTGAAGTTCATGACGAACAATCAAACACAGCCTTCGTTGACGCTCTACAACGAACTCGCCAGAATGCGCCTCGTGAACACCGTTGATGCCAACTTCATCCAATCGCTCCAAGCCCTCATCAGCCCGGAACGCGTGCTTACGTCTGTCGAAGACATCATCCCCTACGGTTTCGATGGCACGGCGGTCTTGAAGCAACGTCCTGGTGCCGTCGTCTTTCCACTCACATCAGAAGAAGTCGCTGATTGCGTAAGACTGGCCTGCAAACGCAGCGTTCCTGTCGTTACGCGTGGTTCTGGCACCGGCTTGAGTGGCGGTAGCGTGCCTCTGGCCGGTTGTCTCGTGATATGCCTCGTGAAGATGGACAAACTCATCGAAGTCGATGAGAAAAACCTCACCCTGCGTGCGCAGAGCGGCGTGATCACCAAGGAAATCGACGATGCGGCGGCCAAGGTCGGCTTGTTTTATCCACCGGACCCCGGTTCGATGAAAATCTCCACTATCGGCGGTAACGTGGCCGAAAACTCCGGTGGTCTGCGTGGTCTCAAGTATGGCGTGACACGTGATTACGTCATGGGCCTCGAAGTCGTGCTGCCGGACGGCACACTGACCTTCCTTGGCAACAAATGCGTCAAAGATGTGGCCGGTTACTCGATGAAGGATCTGTTCATCGGTAGCGAAGGCACGCTCGGCATCATCACCGAGGTCATTTTGAAGGTGCTGCCGCGTCCCAAAGCCCGCAAAACGATGCTAGCGCTCTACGATTCGATGGATGCTGCTGCGAAGACGATTTCGGCGATCATCGCCGCCAAGATCATTCCCTGCACGCTCGAGTTTCTTGATCGTGTCACCGTGCAATGTGTTGAAGATTATGCCAAGATCGGCCTGCCCACGGATGTCGAGGCGCTCGTGCTCATGGAGACCGACGGCCATCCCGTCGTCGTCGAAGAAGAAGCCGCGCAAATGATGGCGCTGGCCAAAGCCAACGGTGCCCGCGATGTCCGTGCCGCTGCTGACGAGGCCGAAGGAGCGAAGCTTGCCGCCGCACGCCGCAATGCCTTTTCTGCACTCGCTCGTGTGCGGCCCACGACGATTCTCGAAGATGTGACCGTGCCGCGTAGCGAACTCGCTACGATGGTGGCATTCATCGACAGTGTTGCAAAGAAGCACAAGCTCCAGATCGGCACCTTCGGCCATCTGGGAGATGGCAACCTGCATCCAACCTTCCTCACCAACGAGCTCGATCACGAGGAGATGCATCGTGTTGAAGTCGCACTGGAGGAGATTGTCGAAGAAACCATTCGTCTCGGCGGCACTGTCACCGGCGAGCATGGCGTCGGCCTTGCTAAAAAAGCCTTTCTCAAACGCCAACTCGGCGAGGGCAGCTACGAACTCATGCGCAGCATCAAACAGGCCCTTGATCCGCAAGGGCTGCTGAACCCCGGGAAGATCTTCGATTTGAGGAACTGATCATGCCCCAAGCCTCACTCCTACAATCCCTCGATTACTCCGTGCTTCAGCAGTGCATGCACTGCGGCATGTGCCTGCCGACATGCCCGACGTATGTGGAGACAAAAATGGAGAAAAATAGTCCACGTGGCCGCATCGCGCTTCTGCGTGCGGTGGCCGATGGCGATCTCGAAGTCTCGAAGGCTCTGTCAGACGAGATGTATTACTGCCTTGGCTGTCTCGCGTGCCAGACCGCCTGTCCGGCGGGTGTGAACTATGCGGAATTGTTTGAGACGGCTCGTGCCGAAGTGGAGCAAGCGAACGTGAATGACGGCATGCAGCGCGGTTTCTGGCGCTGGATTACACTGAACGTCATCTTCATGCACCCGTGGCTATTGCGGCTCATCGGACGCGTTTTGCGGATGTATCAAAGCACCGGCCTCGACAAACTGATGCGCAAGCTACGCTTCTTTGGCCTCATGCCGCGATCATTGGCAAAATTGGAGCCACAGACACCGCAAATCGCGGCGCAATTCTCCGATGACATCATCTTGCCGCAGGAATCTCCTATCGCAGGGCAGGGTAGCCGTGTGGGACTACTTACGGGCTGCATTCAGGATCTCGCGTTCTCGAACATCAATCGCGACACGGTCGATGTGCTGATCGCGAATGGCTGCGAAGTCATTACGCCGCGTTCGCAGAGCTGTTGCGGCTCCTTGCATGCGCACAATGGCGAACTCGAGCTCGCCCGCGAACTCGCCCGCAGGCAGATCGACAGCTTTGATCTCGATTCACTCGATGCCATCATCACCAATGCGGGCGGCTGCGGCTCGCATTTGAAAACCTACGGCCACTTGCTGCACGATGATCCGCTCTACGCTGCCAAGGCGAAGGTTTGGGACAGCAAGGTGAAGGACATCCACGAATGGCTCGTGCAGATCCGCTTCCGCAAGCCGACGGCTGGTGCGGGCGTGAGCGAAGTGACGTATCACGAAAGCTGCCACCTCTGCCATGGACAGAAAGTAGTCAGTCAGCCACGTCAGGTGCTCGCCAGCATCCCCGGCCTCGTATTGAAGGAATTGCCGGAGTCGAACTGGTGCTGCGGCAGCGCTGGCATTTACAACATCACCCAACCCGAGCAGAGCCAGAAGCTGCTGGACCGCAAAGTTGCCAATTTGAAGCTCACGAAAGCTCCCATCGTTGCCACCAGCAATCCTGGCTGCCATCTGCAAATTGCCAACGGCCTGCGCTCTTGCGGCGATCATCCGTGTCAGGAAGTCACGCAGCCTGTGACTTTGCTGGCACGTGCTTATCGTTCTGAACGTAGCTGATTGTCATGGAACTCGATCTCACCGGCCCGCTGCGCGATGACGCCTACATGATCCTCGCTGGACTCGTCACGCCGCGTCCGATTGCGCTGACGACCACCGTCGATCTCGAAGGCCGCGTGAACGCGGCACCGTTTAGCTTTTTCAACGTGTTGGGCGATTCGCCGCCCATAGTCGGCTTATGTCCTGGTGATCGCTCTCCCGGCGTGCCTAAGGACACAGCACGGAACATCCGCCTGACGCATGAGTTCGTCGTGAACCTCGTCGATGAGGCGATTGCCGAGAAAATGAACCTCTGCTCCGCATCATTGCCGGCTGGTGAGAACGAACTGCTGCATGCCGGCCTCACCGCCGTGGCCAGCAGTGTTGTTAAGCCGCCACGCATCGCTGAATCCCCCGCCAGCCTCGAATGCCGCAGCCACAGCATCGTCGAGATCGGCGACAACCGCCTCATCATCGGCGAAGTCCTCCGCATCCATGTGCGCGACGACATCTTCGATGCTGAAACTTGGCTCGTGAAACCCGGCACCTATCATCCGATTGGCCGCATGCAGAGTCCGCATTGGTACTGCCGCACTCAAGACATGTTTGAACTTCGGAGGCCGAGGTAACACGATCCTCAGCTCGTGTTTCGATTACTACCTAACTCGAAATTACTTTGAGGAGTGCGAGCACATTCATGACGGCCTTAGGGACGAAGGAATTTGGTTCGACGTATTCGGGCAGTTTGCTGCAGTCGGCGGTTCGTTCAGAGCAATGGGCGTTACCGCCGTGGGGACCGAGGCCGTCGAGAGTGGGCGCGAGGTGCCAGAGGTGATTGGCATCGCTCAAACCGCCGCGCGGCACGGAGACGGCGGAAAGGTTCATGGCGGCTGCGGCTTCGTGCCAAAGATGGAAGAGGGCTTCCGAGGCAACACTACCGGGCCAGGCGGAAGTGTGGCCAGTGCGTTCGGTGATAAGCTTGGTGCCATTGGTAGCGGTGCCGCTGAGTGAGACGAAAAAGTCATCGGCACGTTGCAATGCAGCGGGATCCGTAGCTCTACATTCCCATTCGGCGCTGGCTGCATGCGGAACGCGATTGACGACGGTGCCGCCTTGAATCATGCCGATATTCACGGTGCGTTCTTCAGTGGCGTTCGACTGTGCGGCGATGTCTGGCAGCACAAGCGCAAGGGCGTCGATGGCGTTGATGCCTTCGTGATGCTTGCTGCCGGCATGCGAAGCTTTGCCTTCGGCGGTGAGCCGCCAAGTGTTGCGTCCTTTGCGTGAGGTGACGATGTGCCAGTCTTGGGCATCGACGGGACCGCCTTCAAACACGAGCACGGCACGCGCTTTGCCGCCACAGTGTTGAATTGTGGCTCGACCGAAGTCATCTCCGGTAATTTCCTCGGCAGCGTTGGCTGCGACGAGCCAATTTGTTTGTGCGTAAGCTTCAGGGGCGCAGTCGTGGAGGATTTGCAGCATGAGCCAGATCAAAGCGGTGCCACCTTTGTTATCGACGGTGCCGGGACCATAGATGCGGCCTTCAGTGGGGCGTTCATCCCACTTGAAATCGTTACTCTGTTCTTCCTCGGGCGGAAACACGGTGTCGGAATGCGTGACGAGGACGATAGGATCAGCGCCAGCACTATGGTGAGAGAGAAAGAGATGGTGGCCGGTGCCAGGTGTGGCGCAGCGCACGAGTTCGGCGGTGAAACCGAGCGGTGCGAAGACTTCAGCAGTCAATTGAGCAACCGCATCGACGCCACTGGCGTTTGTGGTGAAGCTATTGATGGCGACGAGACGACGCAGCAGATCGAGCGCGGCTGGAAGATGTTTTTCGGCGGATACTTGCAGAAGAGATGCGTTCATCGTGGGATGGCTCCGATGCCGGGACGATCAGGCATGAGCAGAGTGCCGCTGGCATCATACTCAATGCCGGTGAAGTCGTCGTTAGAGAGGTAGAAGTGGCCGTCTAGGTCGATCCAGTCAGCCCATGGGGCGAGATGTGCAGCGGCGGTGGTACCGAGACTGGTTTCGATCATGCAACCAAGGAGGATTTGCAGGCTGTGCTCGCGTGCAGTGGCGATCATGACGATGGCGGCGTCAAAGCTGCCGCATTTGAGGAGCTTGATGTTCACGCCGTCGATGAAATCGGCGAGAGCGGGGATGTCGGCGCCGGTTTGCACACTTTCATCGGCAAAGATAGGCGGAGCGTTGCCTGGAAGGCTGGCACGGAGTTCTTCCCAAGCTTCCACGCCATGGCGATGATGAATGGGCTGCTCAATGAGTGCGGGGCGGTAATCGGCGAGCTTAGTGATCATCAGCGCCGCTTCACTGAGTTCCCAGCCGCCATTGACGTCGAGCAAGAGTTCAGCATGTGGCGCGGTGTGACGTGCGACGGAGACGGTGGCGAGGTCGAGGCTGAGATCGCCGGAGCCAAGCTTGAGTTTGAGGACGCGAAACTGTTTGGAGATGAGGCGGATTTTTTCGGCGAAAACATCGAGATCGTCGGGGATGCTGAACGAACGACAGCCCGGTGGCGGTGAAGAATGCAGAGGTGCCCCCAGCTTGGCACGTGCGTGTGCCGCCAAGGGCTTGCTGGTGGCATGACCGATGATGTCATGGCGCAGAAGATTGAGGGCGAGGGCGGCGGTGCGTGGAAGTTGCTCTGGCAGCACGGCCTGGTTCAGAATCGCCAATGTTAGCTGTGGGTCTTCACCGTAATACGGCACGAAGGGTGCCTCGGTGGTGTGCTGACCTTCGCTGATGCGCAGCACCTGCCGCGTGGCGGAGGTGCCGTGGGCGATGCGGAATGGCTCGTTGAGTGTCAGGGTCTTGATCGCCGCATGCATGTCACGCAGGGAGCGTCAAGAAGGCCGCTGAGTCAAGTGTTGGCCTGCTTGGATGGCCTGAACTTCGCTTTTTGGCTCACTGCGGCTTGGGATCGCGGCTGAAGAGGCGCTGGAAGAAATTTTTCTTCTTTTCAGGAGCCGTTTGCGGAGCGGGGGGCGTTGGGATTTGCGGGAAACGTTTAGCGGAATCAGCGCCAGTCTCGGTGCGGATGTCTTCCTGATAGGAGGTCGTTCTGAGGGAGTCAGTGCTCGTGACGACCTGGGGCTGGATAAAGACAATGAGCTCTTTGCGAATGACGGAATTGGTGTCTGTTCGGAAAAGTTTACCGAGTCCGGGGATTTGGCCCAAAATGGGGATGCCCTGCTTTTTAAGGTTCTTGGATTCGGAGATGAGACCACCGAGAACAATCGTGTTGCGGTCGGGGATTGTGACGGAGGTAACCAGCAATTCCTTGTTGAGGACGGGAACTGAGTTGGTTGAGACAAGTTGAGTGCCAACGACGGTATCGTTACTTTGCGAGATGGTTAGGGTGACTTCGCCATCCGCATTGATGAGAGGAACGACTTCGAGTTTCAGGAAGGCATCAACGAAACCAGTGGTGGAGGTAACACTGCCATTATTGTTAGCACCGGAGGCGTTGGTGAGCGTCGATGCGGCATACGGGGTGCTCTGGCCGGAGGAAATGACGGCTTTCTTGTTGTTCAGCGCAAAGACAGAGGGACGGGAAAGCACCTTGAAATTGACGTTGGTCTGAAGCGCATTGAGGAAGATGTCGAGGCTGTCGCCCGCGGCACCATAAAGGTTCAGGCCGGCCGCAGGTCCGAAGGCGGAAGTGATGACATTGTTACGCATGTCACCGATGGCACGGGAGGCAATACCTTGGGCAGTATTGGGGGCAAGAATGTCCTGACGCGCCGTGATGCTGCTGGCGCTAAAGTTGGTGCCATTCTTATTCATCAAGGCAGAGACATAGTCGATCCCGGTGACCATGGTGTCGGTCAGGGTGAGTTCACCAATGACGGTGGCGAGATAGACTTGAGCAGGCTTGCGATCGAGTTTGTCGAGCAGACCGTTGGTTTTGTCGATGTCCTCCTTACGCCCCATGACGAGGATGCAATTTGACATGGGGTCAGCGACGACACGGGTTTTACCGACGAGGACTGAGACTGGAGCGTTGTTTTCCGTGGGGCCAGAGATCAAGTCGGGTCGGGAACTGGCTCCACCCGAAGATGAAGTGGTCGCAGTCGTGGTAGCACTAGCAGTATCAGATGCCGCAGCGGATGCGGTATTGCCAAAGGTGCCGCCGCGGGTGCCGGTGGTGCTTCGGCCACCGAGGAGTTGGCTGCTGTTGGAAGTGAGCGCCTGCTGGCGCTGCTGCTGCACGGTGCCACCGCCTGGGAGCTGAGTGGTGCCAGAACTGACCTCCTGTAGCAGATCAACCACCGCACTGAGCACGTCGAGTGCGGCGGCGTATTTGAGTTTGCGCTCAAAAGGTTCGGCAACTTCGAGCGGCTTGTCGAACTCGGCAATGAGGCTGGCTACATAGGTGTAATCTGCCGGAGAGGAAACGACGAGGATTTGGTTCAGACGTGTGTCGGCAACGACTTGAGCGCTCGGCTCAGGCATCTGCGCATTCTGTTTCTGCGGCGAGCTATTGTTGGAAGGCGAGCGCTGCTGCTGATTGTTGTCATTACCGCCGTTATCCTTGCCATTTTTGTCACGACCATCACTTACGGCACTGCCGCGGATCGTATTGACACCCTTGGTTTCTTTTTCCTTTGCTTGGGCGGTAATCGTGGCCTGAATGATTTGTGCGATGGTAGCAGCGTCGCCGAATTTGATCGGGATAAATTTGGTAACGAGCGACGAGCCGGAGTCACCGACATCGATGGCATCACGGATGCCGATGAGTTGCTTCACAACCGTGGCACTTTCGGTGATGAGGAGGCCGGGGGGCGTGGTGACTGGGGTGATGCGGCCATAGGCACCGAGACCGACATGGCCGGAGAACATGGTGGCGGCGTCCTCAGGCGTCAGGAAGTCCAACTTCATGAAGTAGGACACAATGCTTTCATTCGCGGGAATGTCCTTCGCACTGGTGTAGAATGTCACGCCGTGGGAAAACTGAACGGCGTTGGCACTTTGATTCCGTGCAGGTAGAATTTTTGCACTTTTGCCGCCGGGTTCAGTGACGATGGCATAACCGTTGGTCAGGAGCGAGGCTTCGATGAGTTTGATGGCTTCATCTTTGGCCACGGGCTTGGGCGTGACGAGACTGATCTGTGCTCCTTCGAAGATGTTGGAGTCCTTGATGAGGGTCAGCCCAGTCAGTTTTTCGTAGATCGCGAGGATGTCAGCCACGGGATTCGCGGCGAATTGCATCATGACCAAATCACCCGTGATCGTGAAGGTTTCACCTTCGCCTAGAGTCGCGCCGGGAGCGCCTTCACCTGCGCCGCCGAAGCCGCCGCCGCGTCTGCCACCAAAACCGCCACGGCCGCCAGCGGGAAAGCCACCTCCTGGTACTACGGGCGGGCGCATACCCTCAGCAGGAACTGCTGGTGTGGCACCACCTGCGGCTGGTGGTGCTGTTGCTGGTTGTACCGTTGTCGGAGGAGCTACGGGGTCGGCTGGTGATGCTGGTGTGGTAGCTGCTGCGGCAGGTTGTGCCGGCACGATGGAAAGAGGTGCAGCCGGTGTGGTTGCCGGAATAGGAGGTTCTGGAGCAGCGGGAGCCGGAGCGGTCTGGCCGTAGGCAAAATGGGTGATGACTAAAAACGAACAGGTGAGGGCAGTGAGACGGCGATGCATGAATAAATGAGTTGGAAACGGGATTGGCCGAAGGGTGAGTGTGGGAACTGTTAACGTCCGCCTTTGTCTTCCTTCTCGATTTTCTCGAAGGCGCTTTTCATCATGTTGCGCCGTTCCTCTTCGGGGGCGTTGCGGAATTTTTCATCACTGAATTTTTCGCGTAACACATCGCGGAATTTCTCGCGGGCTTTATCGGAAAGTGATTCGTAGCGTTTACGATCTTCTTCACTGGGACCTTTGCTGCGGTTAAAGCGCTCACCGCTTCCTGGCGGTCCGCCTTGGCCACCTTCAGATCGGCGTTCGCCCTTGTCTTTTTTCATGTCGTCCTTGTCCAGCGTGGTGTGGCGGATGCTAAAGGTTTCCCCACCGATGGCAATCTTGGCCTGTGCAAAGTCGATTTTTTCAGATGGCTGGGCGCTGACGAGCTTCCAACCTTTGAGATTTGGCTCATCGGATACGACGAGAGACTGCTTGGCGGTTTTGTCGAAGATGGTGACCACAGGTTTGCCATCCACATAAGCCATGCCGGTAAGCACGAGCGAGTCTGAGATGCTGACGATACGGGTGAAAGGTGAATTCTCCACGATGGCCGTGAGGCTGGCTGGATCAAAGGGCTGTGGCAGATCGGGATCGATCGGACCCGTAGGAGCCGCCATCGTGGGTGCCACGGGCAGTGACGGATCGAATCCATCCGAGGGCAAGGGAATCAAATCTGCCGTGGTAAGTGGCAAAGCATCGGCCGTGGGGGACTCTTGCGCTACGAGAGGCTTCATCGTCAAAACGCATAAGAGCAGAGGTAGAAAAAGAATTTTCATGGTCAGAGTCCGGTTTCGGGTTTGAACCAGCGTGCAAGAACGAGGTTGCACAGTACCTGCGGGGTCTTTTCCTTGGCTTTGGAGTCGATCTCAAGTTCGAGCTGCTTAATGGCTTGGAATTTCTCTGGGGATTGCAGCGTAGCCAGCCAGCCAAGGACTGTGGCTTGGTCTCCACGCAGACGCACTTCGACGGCGACTTCGCGATAGACGGCAGCGTTGGTCTTGGCATCGGCAGAATCGGGCAGGAGTTGCTGCTTTTGCACTTGTAGCTGGTAATCGAGCGCGACGTTTTGAATTTCCTCAAGCAACTGGGCCTGTGCGGTGCCAAGGCTTTCAGTGGTAGGCATGTTTTGGCTCAACCATGATGCACGCTTTTCCCAAAAGTCACGATCAGCGAGATAACCTTCGTTTTCGCGCTTCTCACTTTCCAAGGCGGTGATTTTTGCCAGCGCCGCGGTGCGTCGGTCAAGGAATTGCTTGAGGATGATGAACGTGGCCATGAGCACCAATGCGCTGATGCATGCGGTGAGCAGTTTTCGTTCTCGTTGGGTCAGGGCGAGGGCCATAGTCGGGAAAATAAATTACTGTGGCAGCTTACCCTGAGCGCGGAAGGTGGCGGTGGTGCCTTTGACTTCGGGGCGGGGGTTCGTCCACTCGTAGCGGCTGAGGATGCGATTCTTTTTGAAATCCTCGATGAACTGGAAGGCGAGTTGGGCGTCGCGTGCCTCACCCTTGATGTCGATCTCGGCGCCTTTGACCTCGAAATCACGAATGACGATGCCGCTGCCGGGCATGATGCGGTTGATTTCAGCGAGCAGGAAAAGCGGATACCGTTTCGGCTCGATGGCTGGCGCGAGCACCTTCCAGCGCTCATTAGCCTTGCGTGCGGCGGCGGCAGGTTCGCTGGTGGCTTCGACCTCTTCAGCGAGCTTTGCGGCACGCTGTTCTTGGAAATGCAGGTAGGCGAAGGCAAGGAAAGCGAGCGAGAGATAAAGCATGCCGCCGAGCACGATCGCACGTGTGAGTTTGCCACGACGCACATTGGCGGTCTGAACGCTGCGGATGCCGACGGGGAGCAGTTTGCTCCAGGTGCGTGTGTCGAGCGCAGTGTTTGGCGGGAGATCAGCGACGATGCGCACTGGTAGGTCGAGTACGGAACTTAGGCGTGTCACCAAGCCACGGTCAAAGTTGGCACCGATGAGCGCCACGCCGGTGATGCTGTCGGTGCCCAGGTCTGACTCCAGTGTGAGACGTGCCAGAGTGATTTCCAAGGCCAATGCATCTTCGGCGGCAGGTGTCTGTGCGAAAATGTGGCTGTGGTAGAGTTTGCCTTGATGACTAGCGGCCAATACGAGGTCGCCTTGCTCCTCAATGATCACAATGTGCCCCACTGGAAGCTGCGCCAAGCGCAACGCAGCGGTGTAATCGCTCGCATGTGCAGCCGCGAGTGCTTCGGGGAAGGGGTCAGCAAGAAGATCGACACTGACGACGGCTTGGCCGCCGAGATTGCCAAGAAGATGCCAACGGCAATTTTTTCCAGCCGCGTCCTGCTCGAGTTTGAAACCGCGACGTTCCAGTTGGGTGACGATGATCTGCTCCAGTAAATCGCTTTCTGCTTGCGGCAGGATCAAGCCAATGGTGCGGCAAGCAGCGGCGGGTAGGCCGATGACGAGCGGTTTGGAAAGGTGTGAAGCCTGCGAAGGGCTGTCCACCGCCTCGGCGCTAGCGCTCGCACGCGGCTTCCACACACGCCAAGCGGCATCAGGGGCGGGAAGTAGCAATGTGGCAGCGGAAAGGGACATGGTTTGGCGGGGCATTTAGAACGTGTGCAAATTGGATTAGTTGCGAAGGAGAATGACCAATGACGAATTGAGGGATAATGACACCGAATTCGCGGTGTTTTCGGCATTAGTCATATAAATAATCCGTCATTTCTCATTCCTCCATCCGCCCCAGATATTTAACCTCACCAGTTTCCTGATTGCGCCGGGTGACGACGATGATTTTGGAACGTTTTGTGCCGACCCAACCGATGCTGGTAATGCGCCGCAGACTGGTATCGTCATCATTAACGATGCCCCTCAAAGACTGAAGGCGGTCTCCGCTAAGGCTGAGGATTTGATAGGCCTCATCATCGCTGATGCGACGATCGTCTTCCGTGCCAGGTATGCCGTCTGCGCCATCGCGTTGAGAAATGAAGCGTGTCACATCACCCTCTGAGGCACCAGTGACGGCCAGCAGCACGTCTTTAAACACGGTGCGCAGGTCGATCTGACCTTCGCCGTAAATGCTGAAGAATTCGCGCCAAGTGGGCTTCTTGCGATCAACGGCGTCCATGCCACGCACCAGCAGCATTTCATCCACGCGGGCAAAGCCTTGGTTCCGCGGGGCATCGTAAATGCCGAGTTGCTTGTAATACTCCGCCTCCGCGCCGTTCGCACGCTGGTTGCTATCGTTATCGACCCAGTCGGCCAATGAATCGGCGGCGATGCCAGCATCTTCGGCGTTGAGTTGCCAGTAGATGAAGAGATTGTAGATGGCTTCGCGTAGGCGTTCGTCCGTGGCGTAGTTGATCGGAATGCGCGCGCCTTCGTAGTTGATGACGACGTCAAAACCGCTGTCAGGGCCGATCTTTTGCTTCATCACGAGGTCACCGCGCCGCGTATTTGGATGTAAACCCACGGCGAGACCGCTTTCCGCCAGATGCAATGCGCGAAACTCATACGCCGCCAGTTTCGATTCCTCCGCGCTGAAGGTGACGTATTCGACCACGCCCATGACGGTGACGGACATGAGCAATATGGCCCAGATCATCAGCATGAGAGCAGAGCCGCGTTCATGTGATGAATGCGCACATTGAGTGGGTGAGGCTAGCTGAAATTTCATGGTGGTCCTCCTCCTCCGCCACCTCCAGGCGGGCCGCCCCCGCCGCCAGGAAAGCCGCCACCTCCAGGTGGGCCGCCACCGGGAGGACCAAAACCACCACGTCCCGGGCCACCACCGCCGCCGGGTCCGCCTGGACCACCTCCAGGCCCTCCACGTCCGCCTCCGCCGCCAGGACCACCACCACCTCCACCCTGTTGGCCACCGCCTTGACTGCCGCCCCCACCGCCGCCGCCTTGATTATTGTTACCGCCGCCAGCGCTCGTCGCATTGCTGTTCGCCGCTGGCGCCTTGCCTGCGACGAGTGTGATGACAGGAACGCTATACACCATGCGAATTGGCAACGTGCGGTCCTTGAGCACGAGTTGGGATTCAATCAAATCCGGCCATGCAGATTTGCTCCATTCCTCATACCATGTGTCTTCTTTCTCGACGTAAAAACGCCATTTCAGCGAAATCACATCCGGAAGTAGCGGCATCCAGTAGCGGCCTTCTTCATCAGGGGCATACAATCCTGTTGTGGACTGACGGCTGCTGCTCTGCCGGTCATCTGTTTTAGGAATGATATCTTCCCGCGAAAGGCTCAGGTAATGCAGCGGCATGCCATTCGTGTCCGTCAGGGCATCAGGGTGCGCCCGCAGTCGCAGCGTCGTGTCCTTGAGACTGATGGGATTCATGCCGAAAGGAAAACAGTCGGGCGCTCCGGCTAAAGTCAGTTCTTGAATGATCGGCTCCGTGTTTTGCACCATTTTGAGTGTCAGTGTGGCGGTGCTCGGCAGCGTGGTGAAGGCCCTGCGGCTCAGATCAATGAAGCGGTTCACGGAATCGCTTTCACGTTGGATGTGCTCAATCTCTGCGGCACCACGTACCGAACCGCGAATAATCGCGAACAGCGCAGCTGTGATCATCGATAAGATGGTGATCCCAATCACAACCTCGATCAGCGTGAACGCGGTCTGGCGTCTAGGGTTTTGCAGGTTTGTAAACATAGACGTTCAGGGTGTCTTCCTGCGGCACACCATCGAATGAGGAAGTAGCTTTGATGGTGAGGTTGTAGATGTCACTTAAGGTGCCGCCGTTGGTCGTTTTGAGCGAAACTGGTTCCGTGCTGCTGGTGTAGGTGACGCCATACGTGGTGTCCATCTTGGTGATGCTCATCTCAGAGATCGGCTTGCGCCGGATCTCCTCCAGATGATTGCGCATACCGATGCGGATGATCTGGTCGCGCTTGAGTAAATTGGCTGTCTCCAGGGCTTGATTCAGCGCCTTTGCCAGTCCCAGCACCGCGAGGGCGAAAATCGTCAGCGCGATCACCAATTCGAAGAGGATGTAGCCGCGTGGGCGCTTGGGGGATGCGGTTTTCATCGGAGATCGACGCTCTCCTTCACGATGTCCGCTGTCATTGCCGCGAATTCGACATCGAACGTGGCGGAATCGCGTTCGATGTGGATTTTGAGCGGTTGGCAGATGCCGCTGGGCTGAAACACCCAAAGCCGTACCAAATCGCCTTTGAGGTAAGTCGATTCTGTGTCATACCAGAATTGTAGGGAGTACTTCATGTCCTGTGGCATCTCGTACTTTTCCGTCCAATGCTCATCGTACTTCGGTGCAGGCGGTGCCAGTGGCAGTTCGGTGGTCTTCGTGACGCTGCCGCCGCTATCGAGGTCGTTCTTGTCGAAGGTTGGCTGCTCCACCGGCGGATTTTCTCCTGTTGCCATGAATTCCTGAAGTTCGGCAAGCTGCAGATAAGGATTGAAGTAACGCGAGGCCGTGAAGCCGCCGCCGTGAAACGCCACCTGATACGGCCGCTTCTCCGTCATCGCCCGCATGCGTGCCTCACGCGCCAGTTTAACCAGTGCCGTGACTGGCTCGCGCGCCAGTCGCTCATCTTGAAACCCTTTTAACATCGGCACGGTCGCCGCAGCCAGCACAGCGACGATGGTCAGGGCGATGACGATCTCGATTAATGTGAAGCCCGAAGAATGACGAATGGACGAGCCATGACGAAAGGTGATGTCATCACTCGCGTCATGGCTTTTTTTCGTGCGTCGGCATTCGGATTTCATTCGTCATTCACTTTGTCGCCGTCTTCTTCCAATTCCCGATGTCATCCTCTGTGCCTTCCTGTCCGTCTGGCCCGGCGGTATAGATGTCATAAGGCTTCTTCGATTTCTGGGCGGGGAAGCGGTACTTGTATGCCTGACCCCATGGGTCCTTCGGCATCTCCTCCATGAAGGCACGATAGTTTTCAGGGATCGGCTCGATGGTCGGTTTTTCCACGAGTGCTTGCAGACCTTGTTCTGTCGTTGGCATGCGCAGCGCACGCGATTCATACGATTGCAGGGCGAGCGCGATGGCTTGCAGATCGCTGTCCACACGTGTGTCCTTGGCAGAGTCGATCTGGCCTTTGAGCAGGTATATCGAGCCGGAGGCCAAGATGGCGATGATAGTCAGTGTGATCACGATTTCGATGAGCGTGAAGGCGGCGGCTTGGCGTGTTGCTGAGTGCTGTTTGCGGATTTTCATGGTGTCAGGATTGAACAGGATTTTGAGAGAGATGAACAGAAAGAAATCGGGTTGGTTGCGTTGCATTAGCCGCCACCACGTATGCCAGTAACGCTTTGGGCGATGGCGGCAACAATGGAGTAGGCCACGGTGCCAACCATGACGGCCATGACGACGAGGATGATAGGCGTGATCATCGCAGTCATGCGCTTGATACGGCGGTCGAGCTCCTTATCGTAACGCACGGCACATTTTTCCATCGATTTGCCGAGTTGGCCGGTCTGCTCGCCCACGGCGATCATGTCGGCGAGCAACAGCGGGAAGCTGCCGACCTTGCGCAAGGCCGTGGAAAGCGGCGCACCTTCGGAAACGAGGCTGGTGACCTTTGCGAGTAGTGACTGGATGAAGACGTTGGCGGAAATCTTAGACACCAACCGGATGCTGTTCAGCAGCGGCACGCCATTGGTGATGAGATTGCCCAGTGAGTGGGCAAACTGCGCGTAAAAGCGCATGGATTGAATCGCGCCAAACAGTGGCAACTTGAGTTTTGTATCATCCCACCACAGGCGGCCTACAGGACTGGCAATGTAGCCGCGAAAGGTCAGAAAAATGGCCGTGAGCGCCGCTAGAATGGCCCACCACCATTGGCCCATGAAATGATTGAAGCTGATGAGCAATTGGGTCGCAGCCGGGAGTTTCTGGCCGTTCTTGCCCATCAAATCCATGATCTGTGGCACCATGAACGTCATGAACACGACCATGAGCACGATACATGCACCGATCAGGAAAGCAGGATAGATCATCGCCTGCGTCACTTTGGCCTGTAGATCGGCCATCACAGAGAGATTCGTGGAAAGACGGCGCAAAATACTCGGTAACGAGCCGCTGACTTCGCCGGCAGCGGCGAGATTGCAGTATAGATCATCAAAGCTCGGTGAAGCTTTCCGCAGCGCCTTCGCCACGGTGGAACCTTCGCGCAGTTCATTACGCATCGTGGTGGCAATGCGGCGCAGGGCAGGTGCTTCTTGCCGCTCCTGCATCACGCGAAACGCTTGATCAATCTGTAAGCCGCCATCGAGCAAATCCGCGAGTTCTTCTGTGAACGAAATGAGCTGCGCCCGCTTCAATTTCACCGGTCCTTCATCCGCCACCGCTTTAGCTTTTGCTGCATCCGATTTTTCTTCCTGGGTGACTTTTACCGGCGTCAGCGCCTGCGCCTCGATCTTCCGAAAAGCTTCAGCACGCGATCCGACGGTGACAGAACCCGTGACGGTCTGTCCGGTGGCGGTGAGGGCGGTATAGGCAAAGGCGGGCATGGTTTAGCGCGTGCGGAGAATATTGCGGATGGTGCGTGGATCGAGGCGACAGTCTAGCACAGCATATACTTTCACGATGTCGTCCTGAACCTTGTAGTAGAAACCATGAGGGAAACGTTTGGAGGCGCAAAAATGGTAGCCATGCCGCTTGCGGTGAACACCGCCCGTCACCGCGAGTTCCATGATCTCAGGCTGGATGCGATCAAGAAAATAGTAGCCCGCACCCGGCTCGCATTTCTGATAGAAGGCAAAGCCGTCGATCAAGTCTTCGGATGCCCATTCTTCAAGTCTGACGATCATGACACGCGGCGGCGAATGGCTGCGAACGCTTCGTCAACTTCCCGCCAGACGGCTTCACCACGCGCTTCGCGTTCTTCGCGCTCACGCAAAACATCGGCGTGCCATGCCGGTGGCTCAATTTCTGTAGCGTGGTTGCTGCTGAGGTCTGCACACAGAAACTCTACGACCTGCCATTTCTGTTTGGCGGTAAGTTTTTCCAGCGGCAGTTCGATGGGGGGATTGGCGGCGAGAGTCATGGGCGGAGATTACTCAATCAGGGGATGATTTGCAACGCTACTCACTGGCCGCCGTCACGGTCATGACTTCTTCGAGCGTGGTGATGCCTTCTGATGCCTTGCGGAAACCGTACTGGCGCATCGGGACCATGCCGTCTTTGAGCGCTTGGGCTTTAAGTTCCATGCTGTTGGCGCGGTTGTTGATCTTGTCCTGCAAGGCTTCGGTCATGAGACAGATCTCCATGATGGCGAGACGGCCAGTGAAGCCGGTGTTACGGCAAGAACGACAGCCGACGGGTTTGAACAGCTTGTTTTTCCATTCCAGCGGGAAGCCGACGGTGCGCAGGTGACTGTCTTCGTGATGCGCGGGCTGCTTGCAGAAACCGCAGAGCGTGCGCACGAGGCGCTGGGCCTGGAAGGCACGCACGGAGGACGAAATCATGAAGGGTTCAATACCCATGTCGAGCAAACGTGAGATGCCGCCGACGGCGTCATTGGTGTGGAGCGTGGAAAACACCAAGTGGCCGGTTAAAGCGCCACGAATGGCGATTTCGACCGTTTCCTGGTCGCGCATTTCCCCGACCATGATGACGTTGGGATCACCACGCAAAATGCTGCGCAGTCCGGCGGCGAAGGTGAGGTCGATTTCCGGTTTCACCGCGATCTGGATGATGCCGTCGAGTTTGTTTTCGACCGGATCTTCAATGGTGACGATTCGGCGCTCCTTCGTGTTCAGCTCCTTTAGGAAAGTATAAAGCGTGGACGATTTGCCGGAGCCGGTGGGGCCGGTGACGAGGATGATGCCGTTCGGTGCGGCGAGCAGCTTGCGAATCGTCGCCTCGGTGGCGGGATCGAGCCCGAGCGCCATGAGATCGAATTTTTTACGCGTGAGCAAGCGAAGCGCGACGGATTCACCGTTTACGCTTGGAATCGTCGCGACACGCACGTCGATGGGTTCGCCATCGAGTTCGAGGTTGATGCGGCCGTCTTGCGGCATGCGGCGCTCGGCGATGTCGAGGTGCGCCATGATTTTGAGGCGCGAGATGAGCGAGGCCTGCAATACCCGCATGTTCGGCGGCACAGGAACTTCAAGAAGCTTGCCATCGACTCGGTAGCGAATGCGCAGGTCGCGCTCCAGCGGCTCGACGTGAATATCCGTAGCGCGTTCCTTGAGTGCTTCGCGGAAGACTTGATTCACGAAATTCATCACCGTGGCTTCCTCGTCGGCCTCATCGAGTACGTTGACCTCCTGTTTGAGATCATCGTGCTCATCATCACCTTCGCGGCCTTCGAGTAGTTCCTCGAAATTTTCCGCACCGACGCCGTAACCCTGATGCAGTGCTTCTAGAATACGGTGACGCGGTGCGATCTGCCAGTGGACGCGTTTGCGTAGTTCTTGACCCACGGCCTGACGAGCGTTGAGGTCGAAGGGATTGTAGGTCAGGATCGTCATCTCGCTGCCGGCCAGTTGGGAAGGGCAGATGCGATGGCGAAGCGCAAGTTTGGCCGGAAAACGGCTGTGCAGGCCTTCCGCCGCATCGCCAACACCGTTTTCAGCGAACGGAATGCCCAATCCCGTCGCGAGTTGAGCAAAAAAGCGGTCTTCATCCACCATGCTGCTGTCCACCAGCGCATCCATGAGCGGCTGGCGCTTGTCGGCGGCGATTTCGAGGGTGTGACGCAGGCGGGTGGGTTCAGCGCATCCGGCGCTTGCGGCGGTGCGGACGAGAACATCGATCAGAGTGGTGGCGGGCATGTGTGGGCGATACAACGCAGGCATGAAGGCAAAGTTTCGTCTTTGCTGCAAGAGCCTTCATCGGCGAAGAAAATCTGTGGAGCCACCGCAATCGTGTGTTACATCGAACTCCTCCATGAATATGAACATCTCCATTCTTGCCCGTTCCATAAAAGCGTTCGCTTTCGCCGGCCTCGCTCTTGCTTTGAGCAATTGCGCCGTTGTTAAAAAAGGTAACTACTCGCTCAACTTCGATCCACCTGCCAAGGTGGTGAAAAATCCTGCCAATGTGCGGCTGAAACTCAGCACCAGCGCTCAGCGCGTCTATGTGATGGAAGGAAACGAAGTGCTGCTCGCCACCCCTTGCTCGGTGGGCACTGCCAGCAGCCCGACTCCGAAAGGCAATTTCACCATTTATAGCAAGGTGGCCAATCGTCGTCGTGCCAGCTCTCCTGGAGCCGGTTATCCGATGACTTTCTGGATGGAATTCCAATCCGCCTACGGCATGCACTGGGGCTGGGTGAAGCCTTATCCCTGCACTCATGGCTGTGTGCGTCTGCCGATCAAATCTGCGCAGAAGATTTTCAGTATGATCAGGTCTGGAACGCCTCTCAACATCGCCGAATCTCAGCCTGAGGACGCCACCATTGGTAAGACCTTGCCGGTGCTCGATGATAGCAGCCTCGCTGACCCACCAGACTCCTACATGATGAGCAATAAGGTCTTTGAAGACGCCGCGAAGGGTAAAATGTACTACTGAGCCGTCTGACGACCTGAATTTTCCCTCAATGTCCGCTCCAGCACCCGCTCCAGCCGCCCGTCGTGTGAATGTACGCACACCCGAGGTCATGGAGCGTGTGCAGGCGGAGGTGGAGACACATTACCGCAGCCACATTGTCGAAAAAATCCGCGCGCGTGGCAGTGTGCTCAGCGTGGGCAACACCACCGTTCGTCTTGCCCGTGATTTTGGCTTTTGCTATGGCGTTGAGCGTGCCATCGACCTCGCCTACGCGGCGCGGAAGGTGTTTGCCGACCGTCGTGTCTATCTGCTAGGCGAGATCATCCACAATCAAGAGGTGAATCGTCAGCTCACCGAAATGGGTGTGGTCAGCATTCCCAATGTCGATCATGAAGCGATGGTCGCTACTATGACCAACGAGGATGTCGTTATTGTCCCTGCTTTCGGGGCAGAAACGCGACTGATGAAGCTGATTGGTGATCGTGGCTGCATGGTGGTCGATACGACCTGCGGTGATGTGATGAGCGTTTGGAAACGTGTGCGCCAGTATGCGAAGACCGGTTTCACCTCGATCATTCACGGCAAGGCTTCACATGAAGAAACCCGCGCCACCTCTTCGCGTGCGATGGGTGATGACGGTATGGGCAACTATCTTGTGGTGCTGACGCTGGCCGACGTGGATTACGTCTGCGACTACATCCGCCATGACGGTGACCGTGAAGCCTTCCTGAAGCGTTTCCCAGCCGGAGCGCATTCCGATGGCTTTGATCCTGATCTTCATCTCACACGCATAGGCGTAGCGAATCAGACCACGATGCTCAAATCGGAGACGGAAGAAGTGCAACGCCGTTTGCGGCAGGCCGTGCTGGACCGCCATGGTCCCGAGGCCGGTGTCACGAACTTCCAGGTCTTTGACACCATCTGTGGTGCTACGCAGGAGCGGCAGGACTCCCTGTTCGGCCTGTTGCAGCAGCCGCTGGATGTACTGCTCGTTGTCGGCGGCTACAATAGCTCCAACACGACGCATCTCGTTGAAATCGGCGAGCAGCAGCTTCCCACTTTCTTTATTCGCACCGCCGACTGCCTCAAATCATTGGAACAGATTGTGCATTTCGACCTTCATCTCAAAGCAGAGAAGGAAAGCTATTCAACCAAGTTAGCTAACGATGGTCCGGTGACGCTCGGGATCACCGCTGGAGCGTCGTGTCCGAATAATCTCATCGAAGACACCGTGCTACGCGTGTTTAAGCTGCGTGGTGTCGATGAGGCCGCCGTGCAGGCCGCCTTGAACTGACATGCAGCTTACGCCGACCATCGAAACTCGCGAAGAGGTGATGTTTTTCGACACCGACTGCGGTGGCGTGGTCCACAACATCGCCTACCTGCGGATGATCGAAACTGCGCGCACCCGTCTTGCCGGTTTGATGGGCATGAAGCTGCGTGAAATGGCCCAAACGCATCTTTATCCCGTCGTGGTGCGCACTGAGATTGACTACAAAAAGCCCGCGAAGCTCGGTGATGAACTTGTCATTCACGGTAAACTTGAAAGCGTCGAACGCGTGCGTTTCTGGTGCGCGTTTGAAATGCGCAGGGCCGAAGACAACGCCTTGCTCATCACGTGCCGCCAGTCTCTGGCGCTGGTGCAGATGCCGGAAGGCAAGCCATCACGTCTTCCAGAAGACTGGAAGGTGAAGTATGCGCATCTGCTCAAATCAAAGCAGTAGCAGGTTTAATTCCGTCCGCTGACGCCTGCTGGCTTCTTCGGTTTCTTCTCGGCCTTGGGCTTCGCTTCACGCGGCGGGAACTCCCAGCTCATGATGCGTTTTTCGCCGGGGGTGCAGACGAGGAAGGTGCTGAAGGGGCGGCCGCGTTTGGAGATCATACCGGCGATCAGCGAGGTCTTGCCATCGGCGAAGAACTCGCGGGCGTTCTCGGGTGTGATATCCTTCTGGCAGAGTTTTTTCGGCAGGCGGGCATTGCACTTGGAGGACTCAGTGGCGTTGATTTTGCACTGATAAGCGTCGGCAGTTTCGTGGATTTTTTCGCCCTTGCGGCCTTTCTTGGCGCAGACAGGGCAGTCAGTGATTACGGGGCACTCATCCCAATTGATGCTATCGGGATCGGTGCCGTCGCCAAAGACAAAGGCGATCTTCATGTCGTCTTTGATCTGGAGTGCGGCGCTGAAGTCCTTGCCCTTCTTGCTGCGGAAACCTTCGAGCGGGCCGATGAAGCGCTTCTCGATGAGCGTGCGGATTTCATCCTCGCTGAGAGGACGGCTGGCCACGGCTTTGAAGACCCGCACTTTGCACTTGGGATTTTTGCAGCCGTAGAACTCCTCGGTCTGCTTGTAGCCTTCCGTGCTGCCACAGACGCCGCAGGTGGCTTTGAATTCGGGATACACCTTCTCCTTGGCGGCTTTGGAGAACTCCTTGGTTTTGTCCACGACCTGCTTGGTGACGCGGCGGATGTCCTTCATGAAACTCTCGCGGTCGAGTTCGCGATGCTCCATCTGGCGCAGCTTGTATTCCCACTGGCCCGTCATTTCAGGCGAACTCAGCGTGTCGATGCCGATGGCACTGATCTGATCAATGAGAGCGAGGCCCTTCGCGGTCACATGCATGTCACGTTGCACGCGTTCGATGTAGCGGTCCATGATTAGACCTTCGATGATTGCCGCACGCGTGGCGGGCGTGCCGAGACCACGTTCGCTCATCGCTTCGGCGAGTTCTTCATCTTCGACGAGTTTGCCGGCACCTTCCATGATGGAAAGCAGCGTCGCTTCCGTGAAGCGCGGCGGCGGCTTGGTCTGATGTTCGTTCACTTCGACATCCAGCGTGCTGGCAGTGTCGCCATCGTTCGCCGCCACGAGCAGTTTGGCGGCATCCTCGCCACCTTCGGCGGCTTCTTCGGCGGCTTTTTTGCCATAGACGCTCAGCCAGCCGGGTTCCTTGAGCACTTTGCCATCGCTTTTGAACGCATCTTTGCCAACACGCGTGATGCGAGTGGTTACTTCAAACTCTGCAGCAGGGAAAAACACGGCGACAAAGCGACGTGCCACCATGTCGAACAGCTTTTGCTCGGCCTCGGGCAGTTCCTTCGGCGGAATCAAACCGGTGGGGATGATGGCGAAGTGGTCGCTAACCTTGGTGCTGTCAAAGATGCGCTTGTTGAGCTTCACCCACTTGTTGTCGAGCGCGGTGGCGGCGTGTGTGCCGAGTTCATGGGGCAGCGCGTCATGCTTGCGGCTGCCGTGACTAGCAAAAGTTTTGAGCGTGTCGGTGACGGTGTCGAGATAATCCTCAGGCAGATGGCGTGAATCCGTTCGTGGATAGGTCAGCACCTTGAACTTCTCATACAGCGCTTGCGCGATTTGTAGCGTGCGGCGGGCGGAGAACCCAAAGCGGTTGCTGGCTTCACGTTGCAGGCTGGTCAGATCGTAGAGCAGGGGAGCAGCCTGGCGGGCAGGTTTGGTGGTCTGTTCGACCTTGCCGGGCTTGCCGTTGCAACGATCCGCAATGGCCTGTGCGGTGCCTTGGTCCCAAAGACGCTCGGCCTTCTTGTGCTCGTCATTTTCGTCCTTCTTGTAGCTTTCGTCGATCCAGCGACCGGAATAACGGCCTGCGGTCACTTCAAAGAGCGCGATGGCTTCAAAATAGGTGCGCGGCACGAAGGCGGCGATGTCACGTTCGCGCTGGGCGAGAATCGAGAGCGTCGGCGTTTGCACGCGACCCACAGGCGTGAGGCGGAAGCCGCCGTGGCGTGAATTTAGCGCGGTGAGCGCACGCGTGCCGTTGATGCCGATGAGCCAGTCACTTTCACTGCGGCATTTCGCGGCATCGGCCAGAGGCTTCATCTCTTCATCGGTGCGCAGCTTCTTGTAGGCATCCAAAATGGAACCCTGAGTCATGGATTGCATCCAGAGGCGCTTGATGGGCTTTTTGGTGCCACTGGCATCAACGATGTAGCGGAAAATGAGTTCGCCCTCGCGCCCGGCATCGCAGGCATTGATGAGAGAATCGATATCCTTGCGCTTCATCAGCTTGGCGAGGAGCTTGTAGCGGTCCGCGCTTTGCTCGATGGGATTCAGCTCAAACTGCTCCGGCATGATGGGCAGACTGGTGAAGCCCCAACCGACTTTCTTGCCGTCCACCATGGGCATGCCGAGTTCGAGCAGATGGCCGACGGCGGAGGAGATGACGTGCGTTTCGTTCTCGTACCAGTCTTTTTCTTTGGCGAAGGGCTTCATGCCGGGGGCTTTGGCGAGTGCGCGGGCAAGATCGGCGGCAACACTGGGCTTTTCGGCAATGATCAGGGCTTTGGGCATGTGCGTGTGAACAGGGATGGTCGGGAAAAAGGGAGCTACTTAGGGGATGCTTTCGGCCCCGATGTCAAGGCGGGCGCGTTTGGAGCCATGAAAGTCGCCTACCGTTCAATCATAGGCACAGCAGCGAGATGGCGACGTTACCGTCGAAGCAGGCGGCGACATCGGAGCCGGGGTCTTGTGGGCGGGAGGCGTAGGAGGCGCTGTAGGCGTAGCCATGCTCACTTTGGGTGTAGGCGACGTTCAACGGTGAGCGGGCAGGGGTGCTGCGAATGCGTGGCGGCAAAGCGGCATGCGTGGCAGGGAGATGGGGCAGATTGATGTTCCAGAAACTTCCATGGGGCTGCACTTGGGCATGAGTTTCGGCTAAAATTTCAGTGACCCAGCGTGCGGTGCGTTGCCAATCGACGGTGAGCTCACGAATCATGTAATGGGAGAGCGCCATGGCACGAATACCGTGATAAGCGGCTTCGCGGGCAGCGGCGACGGTGCCGGAGATGACGATGTCCTGGCCCAGGTTGCCACCGGCATTGATGCCGGATAGCACGAGGTCGGGCTTCACATTGAGAGCGAACAAAGCAAGGCGCACGCAATCAGCCGGTGTGCCATGCACGGCGTAGCGGCGTTCTTCCGGTGTCTCCACTTTGAGATGCTGGTGCGTGGTGACGCGATGACCGCACATGCTTTGCTCTGTGGCAGGTGCGACGATGGTGTAGTCCCAACCGAGTTGTGACACGGCGTCAGCCAAGGCCTGCAATCCGGGCGCGTGGATGCCATCGTCATTGGTGATGAGAACGTGCATCAGGCGAGGTCGAGGATGACTTTGCCGCCGCGTGAGCCTTCCTGGGCGCGAGTAATGGCGTGTTTGAAATCAGCGAGCGGCACGATTTCGTCGATGGCGGTGACGAGTTCGCCGGTTTCGATGAGCGCGGTGAGCGGATCGAGCACTTCGTAAAGTTCGGGAGTGCTGGCTTTCTCAAACCATTTGGTGATCCACAGACCGTGAAGCTGGAGGTTTTTGAAGATGAGGAATTTGTTCGGCACCTTGAGACTGCGGCGGCTCATCGCGCCATAGGTGACGTGGATACCTTCGGGGCTGAGCAGATCCATGAGGTGGATGGCGCTGTCGCCACCGACGGCGTTGGTGGCGAGCCGCACGGGATCGCTGCCGATGATTTCTTTTGCTTCGGTAACACCTTCAGCGGTGTCGAGCACGACAGCATCCGCACCGAGTGCTTTCAATTCATCAAACAACTCGATCCGGCGGACGAAATTCATCGTGCGCAGACCGAAGTGATGGGCGAGCTGGATCAAAGCGCGACCGACACCAGAGTTGGCGGCGTTTTGCGCGACCCAGGAGCCTTTCTCGAGGTCGGCGTAATGTTTGAGCAATGCCCAAGCGGTGACGGGATTGATGCGCAGCATGCTGGCCTGCACGGCGTCGATCTGCGGCGGTAGTTTGGCGAAATGATGCTCAGCAGCGGTGAGATGCTGTGTCCAACAGCCGGTGCCGATCAGCGGGATGACGACATCGCCTTTCGCCAGTGATGTGACGGCATCACCAACCGCTTCGACTTCACCGCAGCCTTCATGACCGGGAATGCAAGGCGGATGCGCGGCGCGGCCATAAGTGCCTTCGATGAAATTAATGTCCGCCGGATTGACGGGTGTGTAACGCATGCGCACGCGGACTTCATGGCCTTCGGGGGGCGTTAGCGTGTGCTCTTTGAGTTGGAGGACATCGGCAGGATTGCCGGTTTGATCGAATTGGAGATGGAGAGACATCTATTTCAAAACGTTCGCCGCCTAGTCTTTGACTGCTTGGCGTGCCGCCGTGACGAGATTCATGAACAATTCGCGCTGCTCAGCGAGCGCCGCCACGGGATCACCATCGGGCATTTTGCCGGCTTCGAGGCAGACATGGCCTTCGTAGTCGATCTCGACGAGCAATTTGGCGAGTTTGTCGAGTGGGTAGGTGCTGAGATTGACACCGCGAATGTGCACGGTGTGGCCGAGACGATCTTGGACGAGGGCGAAGTTGGCTTCCAATCCAGCGCCGATGAGATCGGTGTCGTTGGAGTTCCAGCAGACGCGCACATTGTCACGCTCGGCGGCGTCCATGATGGTCTTGATGTGCGGCAGTTCGGAAGTGTCCTTGCCATGCACTTCGAGACGGATTTCCTGGCCGAAGCCGATGGCGTGGTCGCCGAGTTCCGCGAGTGCCTTGCCGATTTGCACCAAGGTCTTTTCGACTGGCACGTCCTTTGGTAGTGCATTGGGCTTCACCTTCACGCCGCTGCCACCGATGTCGTGGCTGAGTTTGATGAAGGCCTTCGCTCCTTCGATGTTTTTCCGCACTTCATCCGCATTGGGAGAGTGGAACTCAAAGTTGGTGCCCATACCGAGGACATCGACGGGTGAATCATCAAAGCTACTGCGCACTTCCTTGCGCTGCTCGGGTGTGAGCGAAACATCGACCTTGTGCGCATGCTCGACGCGCAGTTCAACGCCGAGCACCTTCGTGGTTTCGCAGTTCTTGATGAGCGTGGGCAGATCCCAGTCCTTGCCCCACTGGTAGGTGACGAGTCCGAATTGGATGTTTTCACCCTTGTAAGTGAGTTTGGCATCAGCAGCGAAGGCTGAAGCGGCACTGGCTCCGAGGACGGTGTGAATGAAATGGCGGCGTGAGGACATAAGGTGTCGATGTGGCCCACGTTAACGGTTCCCGTAAACCGTTCATTGCATGATCCTCGAATTACGGAGGCAGAGAGAAACCGTTATTTGGAAACGTGATGAAGCAACGCAGGAGGGCTGTCTTTGCGGCGGTAGCCTTGGATGTGACCGTTACCTTTGTAGAGATAGACTTTTTTGACATCTTCCAGCGTCATGATCACCCAAGGCGAGAGAACGTTTCTGCCGTTCTTAGTGAACACGATGTTGTCTGCCAGATGGACGCAGGAGTGGAAGGCATCTCCCCCGCTATTGAGGAAGAACAGGACATCGCCATACTGATAGGGAGGCTCGACCGCGCTGAACTGCTCCAGCACCTGGCTTGTAGCCAGCCGGGAATCTAGAAGGTAGCCTTGCGGTTCATAATTAAAGAAGTTCAGCGAAGTCCAGTGGCAGTCCGGCAGGATGCCCTGCTTTGCCATGTCCACGCCCGGATAGGTGTACATAAGCTTGCGAGCTAGGGCCGGAAGAATGTGAGCAAGGCCCAGTTCATTGACGCCATCAAGCTCAATGATGGACTGCAGCAGCGGTTCCAGATCTTTGCGACGGATGCCAACTCCGAGAGACCAGTAGTTGACGAGTTCATCGGTGTTCGAATCCTTGTCGAGAATGAGGCGAACCATCAGTGTTCTCGTGCGCGTGCAGGCTTTGAAAATGGCGCGTGCTTCCGCATCGGACTGCGCGTAATTCAGTAGGGTGGGAATGTCACTTAAGGCAATCGCCTCACCCCGCTTATAGCTCAATTTCTTGATGAGTGAAATAATCTCCGGTCTGAGCTTGCTGTGGCGATACCATTCATCAATCGAGGCGCCAATGATTAGCACCGGATCCCGTGATATTCATTCTCGGGTTGCTTCGCCAGTTCGGCATAAATCACGGCTCGATTCTCGGGTGAAAGGTCTTCGATGAGATGACGTGGTGGGAAGAGATGAATGGATTTTTCATCTTTCACCATCGAATCCGTCGATAGCAATTGATCGATCAAAGGGGTCTGCAGACCTGCCCTGGCAAATAGTTGAGTCAGACTCGAAAGTGAGCTTTCAGGAAAGGTCCAGCGGGGGATCGGACTGGGAAGGGGAAAATCTTCCAGGAGAGAATTCGGCGCCTCAAGAAACACATACGTGCAGCGGAGCTTTCCCCATGGCCTAGGATTGGCGGTAAACACCCGCAGGGACTGAGTTGGTGTAGGTAAGCCCAGCAAGGTACTCCCAAGTGTTATGCCCTTTGAATCCGGCATAGTTCCTTGGTCTTCTCCCAAATGGATGCCTAGATTCTCAGCACTGGTGATTTGTCCCAAGCCGTTCACCGGCCAGAACATGGACAGCACGAATGAAACGGCGAGCATAGCAGTCAGTGGCGAATTTCGATGTTGGTTAAGGAGACAGGGCTTGTCGAAAAGTAGTAGGTGGTTCAAGGCTTTTAAGCTAGGGGGATTTAGCGTGTGTGTAATAGAAATGTAATATGATGATTATATATTACAAGTAATAAAATCGACTATTCGGATGGCTTATAGCCAACCGAACATCCGATTTAATCGGGATACGTCTCGTGTGTCCTATTGGAAGGCACGAATCGCAGCAATCTTCACCTTACGAGTGCCGTGCAGCGCTTCGGTAGGGAGATCGAGTTCATCGCCGACCGTTTTGCCGATGAGGGCTTTGGCGGATTCGGAAAGGTAGCTGATGATATTTTTGTCGAGATCGCCATCCCAAGCACCAAGAATGGTGGTGGATTCTGTGGCGCCGCTGGCAAGGTCCAGGACATCAACAACGGTGCCGATACCGACCTTATCGGTGGGCACGTTGGCGAAATCGGTGCCGCGGGCATTGCGTAGTTCGCGCTCCAGCTTGCCTTGCATACGCAGCAGCACGGACTGCTGGTCGCGGGCGGCCTTGTAGCCGCCGTTTTCGCGCAAGTCGCCTTCGTCTCGGGCGATCTGAATTTCCCGCTTGTTGTCGGGAATCTTGACGTTCACGAGGTCTTCGAGCTCGGCTTTTTTCTTTTCCAGGCTGGCCCAGGAAACAATGAGGGAGTCGTCCTGACGTGGGCCGGCGTTTTCATCCATCATGGCTTCCATTTCAGGACGTACTTTAATGATGCGAGCCATCAGTGAACGGCGGGTGAGTTCGTCAAAGAGGGAGCCGTTGATGAGGCGCTTGGCGAGGAGGCGCACGTCTTCTTCTTCGGCGTCGGCGACCATTTCGCCCAGCAGGGTTTTGTCATCTGAGAGGATGTCCTGAAGGCGTCCGGTGCGTTTCGGACCGCCTTCCATGTGGTCGCTTTCGATGACGCCGAGGATGGCATGACCGAGATCGATGTCGAAAACGGACTCAGCGAGGCCTTTGCGCTCACGGGCCATCCAGATGAGCAGATCGGCGGAAAGCATGCGGTTGCGCAGGGATTTTTTCAGCGCCTCGGCGAGAACGTCGAGCTCATCATTGGCATCGAGCACGGCGGCGATCTCTGCGACGGCACGACCGCCGGTCTTGGTGAGGTGATGCAGGATTTCAGGCACCCAGGCACGATTTGGGAAGGCTTCCGGGAAGGCGCGGTAAATCCGGCCGAGCAGGCTGGCGGAGAGGCTCTTGATGGCATCGGCAAGCACTTCTTTGGTCTCCACGATGAGGTCGGAAATCTTCATGGAACCCATCGGGGCCGTGGCCACTAGATTCTCGACGAGTTCGTCACGGGCGAGCAGGAGTTGCAGGCACTCTTTGAGATTGAGCTTCACGCTCTTGCGGGCGGAGTCGGAGATGTCTTGGAAGACGGGGATGAGTTCGGTCTTGGGATCGCTGAAAAGGTCGATGTCCTTCTGGATGCTGGCCAGCGTGGCGAGCTTGGTCTTCAAATCACGTGCGGCGAGGAAGGCCTTCACCATCTGTGTGCCGGCGTTTTCCGCCTGGTCACGAAGTACGAGGTTTTCGGTGCGCTTGGCAGGGACGACGATGTGGCGGTGAGTTTTGAGGGCACGCTTGGCACCTTCCCACCACTTCTTGTAATCCGCGTCGGCAATGATCCGGCCTTTGAGCAGGCGTTCCAATGCGTCGAGATGCAGAGAATTGCCGCTGCTCTTGAGCGCGAGTTCGACGAGTCCGGGAGCGTTCTTGGCAGCCATCTCCTTGAGCGTATCGAGATCGGTCAGACGACGGGCCAGGAGGTGATCGGCAGGAATGATCTCCAGGGAGGTGATGGCAAAGGAGAGTTTCAGCGGATGACCGGGCTTGCCTTCAAAGTCGATGATAAGGCGGTCGCCCAGCAAATCCCATGCGGCGATCTTGCCGACGCCCCAGCTTTTATGCACCGCGATGGTGCCGGGTTCGAGTTTGGAAAGTTTTTCGCCGTCGGCGGCAGGGAGTTTGCCTGCGGCCACAATGTTTTGCACCTCTGGATTCATGGGACGTTCAGACTAGACGGTGACGGGGTTTGAGCAAAGGAAACCTTGCATCCCATTTGTTTTGCCAGTCCCTCAGCGACTTGGTCAGATCACTGAGCTTGTTTGCGAGCTGCTCTATTTCGCGCTGACTCTGCGGATCCGTCCAAGGTGTTTGGGGCGGCGTTGTTGTTCATGGCAGGTTATAGCCTCTTCGCTGGGTTGGTCGCAAAGTGCTCAGAGGCGTCTCCAAGTTAAGCCGCCCCAGGTTGCTATCTTTCTTGACGCTCATGAGCCCAATTCCCATGATGCGCGGCCATGCTCCCACGATTTCTATTTGCCCAGCTGATCGCTATCACCACTCTTCCATCCCTGGCAGTGGATGATTACAGGCTGGGACAGTTATCCCAGGAAAAACCGGACGTGCCGAAAGGGAAGGTGATCTCGATGCCGATGCACGATTCGAAGATCTATGCGGGCGCGAAGCGTGACTGGTGGGTCTATGTGCCTTTGCAGTACAAACCAGCACAACCGGCGAATCTAATTGTTTTTCAAGATGAGCATGATTACGTCGGCTCGAAGGGCGCATGGCGGGTGCCGGTGGTGTTCGACAATCTCATCGCCAGCGGCGAGATGCAGCCCACGATCGCGATTTTCATCAATCCCGGTCACAGTGGCGACACAAAGCCACCGAGTGTGTGGAAGAACAACAACCGCGGCAAGGAATACAACACGCTTGGCGACACATATGTCCGCTTCCTGCTCGAAGAAATCCTCCCGCAGGTGCAGAAGGATTATAAGCTCACGGAGAATCCAGAAGGTTGGGCCATCGCCGGAGCGAGCAGCGGGGCGATCTGCGCCTTCACGGTGGCGTGGGAACGCCCGGACAAGTTCCGGAAGGTATTCTCCACCATCGGCAGCTATGTCGATCTCGCAGGCGGGCATGTGTATCCATCAATTATTCGTCTAGCGGAACGCAAGCCGCTGCGTGTCTATCTGCAAGACGGTAGTAGCGATCTCGACAATTCCTATGGCCGCTGGCGAATCAGCAGATGGCCAAGGCGCTGGCCTACCAGAACTACGATTACACCTTCACGTTTGGTGATGGATCACATAACAGCAAACATGGCGGGAGCATATTTCCCGAGGCGATGAAGTGGCTGTGGCGGAAGTGAATCTGCTTTTCTGAACGCATATGACAAACAAACACTGTCGCTGGGGCATTCTGGGTGCCGCATTCATTGCACGGAAAAACTGGCAGGCGATCCGCGATGCCGGAAACGCGACACTTGTGGCTGTCGCCAGTCGTGAATTGGTGCGGGCGCAGGCATTCATCGACGAATGTCAGGCCAGCGCACCTCATGCGGTGGTGCCCGAGGCGATGGGGAGTTATGAGGCGCTACTTGCGCGGCCGGATATCGACGCGGTTTATATTCCACTGCCGACGGGATTGCGGAAGGAGTGGGTCATTCGCGCGGCGCAGGCCGGGAAGCATGTACTGGTGGAAAAACCAGTGGGTTGCCATGCCGCCGAGGTGGAGGAAATCATCGCCGCATGTGAACAGCATCGCGTGCAGTTTATGGACGGCGTGATGTTCATGCACGGGCGGCGTCTGCAGCGGATGCGCGATGTGTTGGACCTAAAGGTGGGCAACATTCGTCACATTGCCTCGCAATTCAGCTTCATGAGCGATGCGGATTTTTAGCGCACGAACTTCCGCACGCATGGCGCGCTGGAACCGCTCGGTTGTCTGGGTGATCTTGGCTGGTATTGCCTGCGTTTCACCTTGTGGGCCATGCGCTACAGCACGCCGGTGCAGGTGACCGGCCGCATCCATGCCGAAACGCGGCAATCGCCGGATACCCCGCCGGTTCCGCTCGAATTCTCCGGTACACTTGTCTTTGCCAGCGGCACTTCCGCCTCTTTCTACTGCTCCTTTACCACCACGAATGCTCCACGGGCCGTTGTCAGCGGGAACCAGGGTCTTTTGCAGGTGTCTGACTTCGTGCTGCCGTTTTCCGGGGCGCAAACGCATTACAACCTGACGCGTTCCGACTTTGCCATCAACGGCTGCCGCTTTGACATGCATGCCGGTCTTCAAACCGAATCCCTAGATGAACCGAGCAGCAACGCGCCGGGTTCCTAGGAGGCGGGTTTTTTCCAAGCTTTCTCCAAACGGGTGCTGTCAGGTCAGATAGACCCGCATTGGCCGCAGATCGCCCTGCAAATCCAGCGTGTGCTGGATGCGTGCCTGTGTTCAGCGCGTTAGGGTGGTGTCCCTGTGGTGATGCCGGTTGTTTAAAGTTTGTTTTTTTATCCCATGATACAGGCGCTGCAGTTGTTCTTTTTGTCTAGGGAAACGCTGATTTAATCGGCGCGACAGTCAGGAGCAAAAAAAAGTTGCGCCGTGGGGTAAGTTCACAGGCATGGAACGACAACTGAGCTTTGCCCAACAGGAGTACGCGGGGAAGAAA
>Ga0114970_10000347_pt1 | contig 34197 bp, 28 predicted proteins | sample M_140205_XF_Meta_FD_87030 | JGI IMG/M metagenome (GOLD analysis project Ga0114970, IMG submission 87030) | Freshwater microbial communities from Lake Montjoie, Canada to study carbon cycling - M_140205_XF_MetaG | ecosystem: Environmental > Aquatic > Freshwater > Lake | place: Lake Montjoie...
AAGGCGATCACGTCCGCGTAGGGACGTGACCCGTAGAGCAGCCGCTGCGTGATGCACAACTGCCCGTCGAACACGCGGACGGCAAGGTGTGGGACGTGCCGTGTGTCGTAGAGGTCGGCCCAGACGCTTCCGGGGAGTTCGCCTCGTGCATGCGCCACAGCCGCATGTGCCCACGAGGCGACGACAAGCGACGCCGTGTCGCCGGCATCCAGTGCGAGCCGCCGCGCCGCGGCGGCTCGCACTGTCCCCCGCTCTGGAGCGGAGACCCCCATCGCCGCCGCGCCACAGTAGGCGAGCGCCTCGGCCAGTCGCCCATCGGTGCTCGTCGGCTCGAGCGGCGCCAGTGCCTCCAGGGCGCCTGCCGGGTCGCCCAGCTTGATCTGCGCCAGTGCGCCTTTGGCTCGCAGATCGTCGGCGTCGCGCGGGTCGGCGACGTCGGCTGCGTCGCGATACGCCTGCACCGCCGTGCGCTCGCCACGCCCGTCCAGTGCCTCTGCTCGCAAGCGCCGTGCGCGGCCGTGGCGTGAATTGGCCACCAGCACCGGTTCCAGGTAGCCCAGGGCATCCGCAAACGCGCCTATGCGCAGCGCACGTTCGGCTGCCTCGACGAGGAAGGGCACCGCGGCCTCGGCCCGACCGCCTGCCAGCCAGTGCTGTGCCACGCGCGCCGGGGCCGCGCCGGCCAACGCCAGGCATGCCGCGATCGCGCGGTGGGCCTCGAGACGCTGGTGCGGGGCGAGCGCGTCGGCGAGCGACTGCCGGACGAGTTCATGCCGGAAGCGATAGCTGCTCCTCGAGACCACCAGCACGCCGAGGCGGAGGAGGTCGTCGAGGCGACGGAACGTCGTGGCTTCGTCCTCGTCTTCGAGTCCGACGACCAGGGCCGCGTCGAACTCATCGCCTGCGAGCGCCAGGCGATGCAGCAGGCGCCTGGCATCCGGCGGCACGTCGCAGAGCCTCGCGAGAATCGCATCCCTCGCGCTCTCGGGGACTGCGTCCGCCGTCGTGTGTGCAACCTGCGCCAGTTCGAGCGCCACGAACGGGTTGCCTTGCGCGGCGCTGACGATCCGTGAGGCCTGCTCGGCCCCGCGTGCGTCGTTGGATGCCGCAATCAGGGTGCGTGTCTCCTCGTCTGACAGTGGGCCCAGCCGAATCGCCGACAGGTGGCCGCTGTGCACCATCCGGCCGACGCGCTGCTCGAACGCTGCGTCCGGCAAGTGTGGCCGGAGCGCGAGGACGACGAACGCGGGCCTTCCGGTCACAGCCAGATCGAGCACCAGATCGGCGTCAGACGGACCAAGCAGGTGGGCGTCGTCGATGTGGAGGATGATCGGTCCACCCTCTGCCGCGGCGAGCAGTAACCGGCGAACGGAGCCGAAGATCTGGTGCCGCCCGGTGGGTCCCTGCGGGGCCGGTGCGGGTTCCGCGAGCGGCGTGAGCTGCGCGAGGATCGTGCGGTGCGCCTGCGGCATGCGGTCGAGCACCGTCCGCTGCTCCAGCAGCAGACGCTGTACGAGCGCGATCGCCGTCCCGTAGGGTGACGGCGAGTCGTGGGCCGTCACCGTGACCACGCGCTGGCCGAGGCGGGACGCGAGTTGCCCCAATTGCCGGCCAAGGGTCGTCTTGCCGATCCCGGCGTGGCCGGAGATGACCAGACCGCCTGTCCGCGTCTGCGGATCGTGCGCGAGCCAGCGCTCAACCAGGGCGAGTTCGTCGCGACGGCCGACGAATCCGTGCGCCGCGACCGGCAGGGCCGAGCGACAATCGCGCCGCAGTTGCTGCATCTCCGCATCCGGCCCGACGCCGAGCGTGTCGCGCAGCGCCGATTCCAGTCGCGCATACCACCGCAGCGCCGAGGCGCGATTGCCCAGCGACAATTCGCGCCGCATCAACGCCCGGTGCGCCGCCTCATCGGTCGGTTCCTCGAGCGCGAGCTGCTCCCACAGCTCACTGGCACGCAGCAGGTCCAGATACAGCCGGTGCAGGCGGATGCGCGCCTCGTCGGCCCAGGGTTCGTAGACCGCGGCCGGCAGCACGGCGCCGGTGTACAGCCGCGCTGCGGCGGCACTGGCCGCTGCAGTTCCGGACGCGCGCGCCGCTGCGGCAGCCCGCTCGAATGCCTCGGCGTCGGTCGTCAGGTCGGCGTGGGGCGCCAGGTGCGCATCTCCGCCGGACAGGACGATGGCGTCAGCGAACCCGCATACCTGTCGCGCTAGGTGTGCCGCTTTCCGGAGATTCGCCGCTCCGGCGTCTGGTGCCAGGTCCGGCCACAACGTGTCGATGACCTGTTCGCGGCGGAGCCGGTGCCCCGGTGCAAGCGCCAGCAACTGAACGAGCTGCACCGCTCGGGTGTGGCGCCAGCGGTGGTACGGGATGACCACGTCGTCGACGGTGACGATGAAGTCGCCGAGGAGATGAAGGTGGATGACTGGACGGACCATGGCTGAACCCGGGTCGTGGACAGCCAGTGTTCCTCAATTGTGGGCGGCTGGCAAGGCGCGAGGAACGTTCGAGGAACGCCCGCCCTGTGAGGATACGGACGGCGTCGCGGCAGGTCGCGAGCCGGTTACGAGCGTCGCTCGGGAACAAGGAGCCTCAGCATGTCAGCCCCTTCACTATTCGTCAGACTCGGCGGTTCGGCCGGGATCAAGGCCATCGTCGACGGAATCGTCTCGCGCCACATGGAGAACCCGGTCATCTGTGCGCGCTTCCGCCCCTACCTCGAGACCGAGAAGCTCGACATCACCAAGCAGCACCTGTGTGCATTTCTCGAAGCCGGGAGCGGTGGACAGATGGCCTACGCTGGGCGGAGCATGCCGGACGCACACCGCGGCATGAACATCAGCGAGGCCGAATACCTGGCGGCCATGGACGACATCATGGCGTCACTGCGGGAGCAGGGGATTGACGAGCAGACGCAGAAAGACGTCCTCGCGATCACGTTCAGTCTGAAGGGAGAGATCCTGCACGTCTGAAACGCCGCGGTCCTACGGGCGGCGGGGACGCCGCTCGTTCGACTTTCCGCCTCTCGCCGGCGGCGTCGACACCTTCGGTCGCGTGGTTCCCACCTTCGACCCTGCGGTACGCGCCCGCTCGGTCTTTGGCGCCGTGCCGTTCGATGCGGCCGCTTTCGCCCCTTCACGCGGCTTCGGCAATCCGACCGGCTTCGCGCTCCGCTTCAGCGCGGCCACTTCGCCTGGTGTAAGGTCGCGCCAGTGGCCGGGCTTCAGCTTCGGATCTTTGAGTGGTCCAATCGCGATGCGGCGCAGGTAGTCGACCGGATGGCCGATCGAATCGAACATCCGGCGGACCTGCCGGTTCCGGCCTTCGGCGATGGTGATGCGGAGCGTGGCGTGCCTGTCGTCCTTGCCTTCGAGCATCTCCACGTGGGCCGGTTCGGTGCGGCGCCCGTCAATCGGCACACCCTTGGCCACGCGGCTGAGGTCGTGCGCGTCCGGCACGCCGGCCACCTTCACCTCGTAGACGCGCGCCACTTCATGGCGCGGATGCGTGAGCTGCGCCGCCAGTTCGCCGTCGTTGGTGAGGAGCAGCAGCCCTTCGGTGTCGTAGTCGAGCCGGCCGACCGGGTAGATGTACTCGCGCACCGCCTTGAGCAGTTCCATCACCGTCGCACGTCGCTGCGGGTCAGACCTGGTGGTCACGTAGCCCTTGGGCTTGTTCAGCAGCACGTAGCGCGAGCGCTCGGCCGACTTTACGCGACGGCCATCCACGCGGATGTCGTCGACGGCCGGGTCAGCCTTGGTCCCGAGTTCGCGGACGGGGGCGCCGTTCACCGTTACGCGCCCCTGCGTCATCAGCTCTTCGGATGCGCGTCTGGAGGCGATGCCCGCCTGCGATAGAATTTTCTGGAGCCGTTCCAATTCGTTCCGTTTCCTTTCTTCGTCCCCGTCATCCTACTATCTGCACGCCATGCGAAACCTGATCATCGCCATCGACGGCCCTTCGGGAGTCGGCAAGGGCACCGTTGCGCGCGCCATCGCCGCTGAACTCGGATACCGTCACGTCGACAGCGGCGCGATGTACCGCGCGGTCGGCTGGAAGGCGCTGCAACTCGGTGTCAGGCTCGACCAAGAAGATACCCTGTCCGGGCTCGCCACCGACTCGACCATTGAGATTTCGGCGACGCTCGTCGCCATCGACGGCACGGACATCACCAGGGCCATCCGCACACCCGAAATCGACAAGGCCGCGGCGGCCGTGGCACGGCTGCCGAATGTGCGCGCCATCCTGGTCGGCCGGCAGCGCCGCCTTGGGCTCGACGGCGGCATTGTGATGGAAGGACGCGACATCGGCACGGTCGTCTTTCCGCAGGCCGACCTGAAGCTCTACCTCGATGCCTCGGTCGAGGAGCGGGCCCGGCGCCGCGCCAGCGATTCGGCGCACTCCGGGCCGGTGGCGCTGGCCGAGGTAGCGACGGCGTTGAAGGAGCGCGACCAGAGCGACTCGACCCGCGCCGCCTCGCCGCTCTACGCGGCAGCCGACGCGGTCGTCATCGACACCACCGGCACGCCGGTCGCTGACGTGGTCGCCCAGGTGATGGCGATGGTCAGGAACCTGTTGATGGCTGATTGAGGAGTGCTGATTGAGCTGATTGACGGTTGCTGACTGAAATTCCCGCCCGGGACTCTTCAATTCGCAATCCGCAACTCCCAATCAGCACTTCCCAGAGCGACTACTTTCTGTCCCGGCCGCGGTCCCGATAGTCTTCGGCCGACGCCGGGTCGAGTTCCCATCGGTGCTTGTCGCGGTCGGCGACCTTCTCGCTGCCGCGCAGTTCCTCGTGGTCCTGATACTCCATGCCGAGCGCCTTCCCAATGTCGTCGACGATGTCCTGGTCAGGCGTTGAGTTGTCGCCGCCCGGTGCCTCGTCGCCGGTGAAGTAGGCGTCCTCCACGTTGGCGTCGACATCGCCGCCGGTGATGGACGGCGTCATGGTGGCGTGGTCGGCTCGATGCGCGGCGATTTCGTTGCGACCGGTCCTGACTGCGGAGCCGCGCCGGTTCATGTTGAGCGACGAGGGGGGCGAGGGGACCATCGCCTCGAGTTCGCGGCGGCGCGAGTCGATGCTGCTGACGCGATCCCCCGAGGCCTGCTTCCTCGCTTGTGCCTTCTTGCGGGCGCTGGACTTCGCGGGGCTCTTCGGCGTCGCCTTCTTCTTCGACGGTGCCGCTTTCTTCGCTACCGCGACCGCAGCCGTTCGTGCCGGGCTGCTCTTTTTCTTCGCGGTGGCCGCTTTCGAGGGACGTGCAACCATGCGCTTGGCCATGTGCGGAGTCCTTTCGGAACCTTGACAGTATTGCGATAAGTGTCGTACTCTCCGATGCTTATCGGAAATCAGACGGCGCTGAAGAGCACCTGCTGACATGCCGAAATTGCGGGCCGCCGGACCCCGCTACCAGAACGCCGGCACTCGCACGGGTGTGTTTCGGATTTGCCGGACCACGTGTGCGACGACAAGAGGAGTGCGCAAGGCATGGCAAACGTTGAAGACGAGCAGACTCCAGGTCCGGTCAGGGGCGCTGCGGGAACGCTCGACCGCGCAGCGCGCGGTGATCGCGGTGGGCTGAAGGCCCTTCCGCGCGATGACGACGACCAGATCGACCCAGAAGAATACGCCCGACTGCTGGATTCCTACGATAGCAGCTTCCGGAATATCGCGGAAGGCGAGGTGGTCAAGGGCACCGTGCTCAAGGTGACCGCTTCCGAAGTCATCGTGGACGTCGGCTACAAGTCGGAAGGCATCATCTCGGTCGAAGAGTTCATCGACGAAAACGGACAGGTCACGGTCGAAGCCGGTGACATCGTCGATGTGCTGCTGGAGCGGACTGAAGACCGCGAAGGCTACGTCGTTCTCTCGCGCGAAAAAGCCGAGAAGATGAAGATCTGGGACGAGGTCGAAAAGGCCTACCTGGAGCGCAAGGTCGTCATCGGCCGCGTGATCGAACGCATCAAGGGCGGGCTGGCGGTCGACATCGGCGTCCGGGCGTTCCTGCCGGGCAGCCAGATCGACGTGCGCCCCGTGCGCAACCTCGACGCGCTGCGCGGACAGGAACTCCGCATGCGCGTCATCAAGGTCAACAAGAAGCGCGGCAACATCGTGCTCTCCCGCAAGGCGCTCCTCGAAGAGGAGAATGCTGAGAAGAAGAAGCACACCCTCGAGACGCTGGCCGAAGGCAAGGTCCTGCGCGGCGTGGTCAAGAACATCACCGATTACGGTGCGTTCATCGACCTCGGCGGCATCGACGGCCTGCTGCACATCACGGACATGTCGTGGGGCCGCGTCGGTCACCCGTCGGAACTCTTCAAGGTCAACGACGAAATCGATGTCGTCGTCCTGAAGTACGACGCGGCAACCGAGCGCGTCTCGCTCGGCCACAAGCAGCTCATCACCGACCCGTGGGCGAACGTGATGGACCGCTACCCGGTCGGCGCGCGCGTCGGCGGCAAGGTGGTCAGCCTCACCGACTACGGCGCCTTCGTGGAGCTCGAGTCTGGCGTGGAAGGTCTTATCCACGTGTCGGAGATGTCCTGGAGCAAGCGGGTCAAGCACCCGTCGAAGATCCTGAACGTCGGCGACACCGTGGACGCGATGGTGCTGGGCGTCGACCCGACGGCCCGCCGCATCTCGCTTGGCCTCAAGCAGGTCGAGAGCAACCCGTGGCACGACCTGGCTGACAAATACCCGGTCGGCTCCAAGATCCAGGGCAAGGTCCGCAACCTCACCGAGTTCGGCGCGTTCGTCGAAGTCGAGGAGGACATCGACGGCCTGATCCACATCTCCGACATGTCGTGGAGCAAGCGGATCAAGCACCCGTCGGAGGTCCTGAAGAAGGGCGACGTGGTCGACGCGATGGTGCTCAACATCGACGCCGAGAACCAGCGGCTCTCGCTCGGGCTCAAGCAGCTCGCCACGGACATCTGGGACGACTTCTTCTCCCGCCATCAGGTGGGTAGCACCATCGAAGGCAAGGTTGTCCGCATGACCAACTTCGGCGCGTTCGTCGAACTCGACGAGGGCATCGAAGGCCTCATCCACGTGTCCGAGTTCGATGACTCGCGGCAGGTCGGCAAGGACGACGAGAAGATCGAACTGAAGGTGGGCGAGCCCTACCAGATGAAGATCATCAAGCTCTCGCCGGAAGAACGGAAGATCGGCTTGTCCATTCGCGCGCTGAAGTCCGACGAGTTCCGCGCCGACTGGGAAAGCTATCAGGAGTCATCCGGCGACGGCTCGGCGACCCTGGGCGACCACTTCCGCAACAACCGATAGGCGATAGGGACTGGAGGCTGGAGGCCGGAGGTTGGGGATGTGATTCCCCATCCTCCAGTCTCCGGCCTCCAACCTCGCTTCAAGGATCAAGCATGACTGGCGGCAGCATGACGAAGGCCGAACTCGTCGAGGAAGTCTCGCGGGTCTCGGACCTCACCAAGAAGCACTCCGAAGTCATCGTCGACACGGTGTTCAAGAGCATCATCGAAGCGCTGCACCGCGGCGAGAAGATCGAGCTCCGTGGTTTCGGCAGCTTCCGACTGCGCAAGCGCGAGCCCCGCAAGGGCCGCAATCCGAAGACCGGCGACAAAGTGGACGTGCCGCCGAAGAAGGTGCCGTACTTCAAGCCCGGCAAGGAACTGAAGGACCTCATCAACCGCGAGTCCGACGCCGCCGCGGCCGAACCGGCCGGTTCCGTTCCTCCGCCCGACGCCGTCTCCGTCTAGCTCTCCCAGGGGGCGCCTCACGCCCCCACACGTTCTCCCACAACCCACTCGCAAGTCCGCGCGGCGCCAGCCGTCCGCGCTAGACTTGGCTCGTGCCGATGGATCGCTTGTGGTCCCCCTGGAGGCTGGCCTACGTGACCAGTAACGCGACGAAGCCCGAGGGCTGCGTGTTCTGCGCCGTCACTGCACCCGGAGTCGGCCAGCCGGGCGACCCCGGGCGCGATGCGCTCGTAGTGGTGCATGGCCGCGACTGCTACGTCATCCTCAACCTCTACCCGTACAACAACGGGCACCTGATGGTCGTGCCGCGACGGCACATCGCCTCGCTGACGCTCGCGACCGCCGCGGAGCTCGAGGAGTTGATGCAGTTGACGCGCGACGCCGAGGCGGCGCTCACCGAGGTCTACCAGCCGCAGGGGATCAACGTCGGCATCAATCTGGGCCGCTCGGCCGGTGCGGGGATCGCCGACCACCTGCACATCCACCTCGTGCCGCGCTGGACCGGCGACACCAACTTCATGTCGGTCGTCGGGAACACGCGCGTGCTTCCGGAAGACATGCGCGAGACCGCCGCACGGCTGCGTCCCGTGTTCGAGCGGCTGCTGCGCGCCCGCATGGAAACGGCGGGCTGACTATGGTGCTTGACCTGACCGACGCCCAGTCTGCGTTCCTCGCCGAGGTCACGGCGTTCGCCGTCGCCGAGGTGGCACCGCGGGCCGCGGCCATCGACGAGACTGGCGAGTTCCCGGTGGACGTGATGCGTGCCGCCGCCGCGCAAGGCCTGCTCGGCATGACCGTGCCGAAGGCGTGGGGCGGCCTCGGCCTCGACTACGTCAGCTACGGTGTCGCCATCGAAGCCATCTCGCGCGCCAGCGCCACGGTGGGCGTGTCGCTCGTCGTTCACCACTCGCTGGTGGCCGACCTGCTGGCGCACGCCGGCCTGGCGCGCCAGAAGGATGAATGGCTGCGCCGCCTTGCGTCTGGCGAGGCGCTGGCCGCGTTCGCCTTGTCCGAGCCAGATGCCGGCACCGACGCCGCCAATCAGCAGACCCGCGCCGAACGGACCAGCCACGGCTACCGCATCTTCGGCCGGAAGGTGTGGGTGGCCAATGCCGACGCTGCCTCGGTGGCGATCGTCTTTGCCTGCACCCGCCCTGGCTTGCGCGGACAGGGCGTGACGGCGTTCCTCGTGCCGATGGATACGCCGGGCATCACCCGCACGGCTCGCGCCGACTCCCTCGGCGTGCGCGGACTGGGCTGCATGGACCTCGACTTCGACATCGAGGTGACGGACGAGCAGGTGCTCGGCTCGGTCGATCAGGGCTTCCGGCTGGCGATGTGGGCGCTGCAGGGCGGACGCGTCGGCGTGGCGGCGCAGGCGCTCGGGATCGGCGAGGCGGCCATTGCCGAGGCGATCGCCTTTGCGAAGGTGCGCCAGACGTTCGGGCAGCCCATTGCCAACTACGAAGCGGTGCAGTGGATGCTGGCCGACGTCGCGACGGAGCTCGAGGCGGCCCGCATGCTGATGTGGAAGGCGGCCGACGCCAAGGATCGCCAGGAGCGCTCGCGCGTCGAATCGTCGATGGCCAAGCTCGCGGCCTCGGAGGCGGCGCATCGCGCCACCGACAAGGCGATGCAGATCATGGCATCCGCAGGCTACCGGCGCGGATCGACCATCGAGCGGCTGTTCCGCGACGTACGCGCCACCGCGATCTATCAGGGCACGTCAGAGGCGCAGCGCATGATCATTGCGCAGGGCATTCTCGCGGCGCACTGAGGCGCCTGAGAAGATGTCGCTGTCGACCTTCAGGTCGGCCCCGCATGGCGCGGAGCGCCTCAGCTCCCGAGCAGCTGCTTGGCAATCGTCTGCAGTTGGAGGTTCGACGTTCCCTCGTAGATCTGTCCGATCTTGGCGTCGCGAAACAGCTTCTCGACCGGGTAGTCCTTGACGAAGCCGTAGCCGCCGAACAGGTTCACGGCCAGCGACGTCACCCGCTCGGCCACTTCCGACGACACCAGCTTGGCCATCGCTGCTTCGGTGAGGAAGGGGAGGCCGGCGTCGCGCAGGCGGGCGGCTTCGTAGACCAGGAGGCGCGCCGCGTGGACGTCTGTCGCGGCCCGGGCCAACTGGTGCTGCACCGCCTGGAAGTCGGCGATTGCCTTGCCGAACTGCTTGCGCTGCTTCGTGTAGCGCACGGCGTGGTCGAGCGCGCCCTGTGCCAGCCCCACCATCTGCGCACCGATGCCGATGCGCCCCTCGTTCAGCGTCTCGATGGCCGTCTTGTAGCCCTTGCCCGGTTCGCCGAGCACGTTGGCCGCCGGCACCTCGCACGTCTCGAACAGCAGCTCGCAGGTGCTGCTGGCGCGAATCCCGAGCTTGTCTTCCTTCTTGCCGACGGTGAAGCCGGGCATGCCGCGCTCGACGAGGAACGCGGTGATGCCGCGATAGCCGGCCTCGGGGTTCAGATTGGCGAAGACGATGAAGAGGTCGGCTTCGTTGCCGTTGGTGATCCAGAGCTTGTGCCCCGTCAGCTGATAGCCGTCGCCACTCTTCACCGCGCGAGTGGTCAGCGCGAAGGCATCGCTGCCGGAGCCGGCCTCGGACAGCGCGTAGGCGCCGACCGTGCCGCTGGCGAGCTGGGTCAGATACTGCTGCTTCTGCGCGTCGGTGGCCCAGCGCAGCAGGGCGTTCACGACGAGCGTGTTCTGGACATCGACGACGACGCCCACCGACGGGTCGACGCGCGAGAGCGCCTCGACCGCCAGCACCGAGTGGAAGAAGGTGCCGCCGCTGCCGCCGTAGGCCTCGGGAATCTCGATGCCCATGACGCCGAGGTCGAACAGCTGGGTCAGCAGCTCGCGGGGCATCTTCGCCTGCTCGTCCATCTGCCGGACCAGGGGACGGATCTCGCGATCGGCGAATTCGTATACGCTGTCGCGCAGCAGCAGCTCGTCCTCGGATAAGCGGGTCAGCGGCTGGCGGCTCTGGTCACTCGATGAGGTGCTCACGGGCCGGAATGTTAACAGGCGCCGAGGCTAGGATAGAAACATGGTGAAGCTCCTTCGTGTCACCGCCGTAGTGGCCCTGCTGGCCGCGCTGGTAACGGTTGTCCCTGGCCAGGCACAGCAGCCGGCCGGTGCGCCCACGCAGGAGCGGCCACCAGGCGCCCAGCCCCAGTCATCGCAGCCGCCCGCGAACCAGCCGGTGTTCCGCGCCGGCATCAACGTCGTCCGCGTCGACGTCATCGTCTCCGACAAGAACGGCAACCCGGTCGACACCCTCAAGCCGGAAGACTTCGAGGTGGTGGAGGACGGCAAGGTCCAGTCGATCGACACCTTCAAGCTGGTGTCGCTCGACGGCGGGCTGGTCGAGAGCACGAAGGAGCGGCCGCGCCAGATCCTCACCGACGCCGACGAGGAATCAGAAGCGGCGCGCGACGACGTCCGCCTGTTCGCGTTCTTCCTCGACGACTACCACGTGCGGGTCGAGAGCAGCATGCAGGCGGCCGACCAGCTTGCCCGCTTCGTGCAGACGCAGCTCGGACCAACGGACATGATCGGCATGATGTATCCGATGCAGGCCACCGCGACGGTGCGCATGACACGGAACCACGACGCGGTCATGAAAGGGCTGCAGCAGTTCCGCGGCCGCAAGTTCGACTACACGCCGCGCAACGAGGCGGAGGAACGGTACGCCTACTATCCCACCGAGACGGTCGAGCAGATCCGCAACCAGGTGTCGATGTCGGCGCTGAAGGCGCTCATCCTGCACATGGGCGGGCTGAAGGAAGGGCGCAAGGCGCTCATCCTCGTCAGTGAAGGCTACTCGGCGATGCTGCCGCCGCAGTTGCGCAACCAGAACGCCACCGTCCCTGGCTCGGGCAACAGCGCCGCCGGCGACCCATTCGCCGGACAGAATAGCCCACTCGAGGATCGCGCGCAGTTCATGGCCGGCGCGACGATGGACTCGGACCTGCGCGATATCTACGACCTGGCGAACCGCAACAACGTCGCCATCTATGCCGTCGATCCGCGTGGCCTCTCGACTGGTGAGTTCGGCATCGACCAGAACATCAGCCAGGGCATCGACCGGCAGTACCTCAGCTCGACGATGGAGACGTTGCGGACACTCGCGATCAACACCGACGGTCGCGCCATCGTGAACCGTAACGACCTGACGATGGGCATGAAGCAGATCGTGCGCGACACCAGCGCCTACTACCTGCTCGGCTACAACTCCACGTACACGGGGACGGACGGCAGGTTCCACGACATCAAGGTCCGTGTGAAGAAACCCGGCGTGCAGGTGCGCGCGCGCAAGGGCTACTGGGCCTTCACCGCCGACGATGCCAAGCGGGCGCTGGCACCGGCGAAGCCAGAGCTGCCGAAGGCGGTCACCACGGCGCTCGCCACCATCACCACGCCTATTCGGTCCTCGCGCCTGGTGCGCACCTGGATCGGCACCGAGCGTGGCGCGGGCGGCAAGACGCGCGTCACGCTCGTCTGGGAACCGGTGCCGCGCGCGCCGGGCAGCCCGGCCAGAGCCACCGAGGTGGCCGCGCGCATATCGGTGACGGCGGTGGCGCCAGACGGCTCGCCGTACTTCCGGGGCAAGTCGCCTGAGGCCGCGGCCGCATCGTCCACCACCGCACCGGTCGGCGGCTCGGTCACGTTCGAAGCGGCGCCAGGCAAAGTGCAATTGCGGCTGGCGGTGGAGAGTGCCGCTGCCGAGGTGCTCGACAGCGAATCGCGCGAACTCACCGTGCCCGACCTGACGGCGCCAGGCCTCCTCATCGCGACCCCTGCGGTCTACCGCGCGCGGACGGTCCGCGAGTTCCAGCAGGTGAAGGCCGACCCGAAGGCGACACCGACGGCCGCGCGTGAGTTCAGTCGTATGGAGCGAGTCTTTGTTCGCGTGTCGGCCTACGGCGCGGGCGCGGCGGCGCCGGCCATCACCGCGCGCCTGCTGAACAGGGCGGGGCAATCGATGGCGGAACTGCCGGTGGCGGCCGCCGGGACTGGCGAGGAGACGGCCCGCGACGTAGAGCTTGTGCTCTCGGCCTATCCGGCTGGCGAGTACCTGCTCGAACTCACCGCGACTGGCCCCGGTGCCGGCGAGCCGGTCAAGGAACTGGTCGGGTTCCGCATCACGGGCTGATACGGCGTCTGGCCTGTGCGTGCGTCGTGCGTCTGGCCGGCGGCGCACTGTGTGCCCAATCGGCGCACGACACGGTTGCCCTCGACCTGCTCGTCGATGAGCCAGGGATGAGCCGTGTGCTGCGTGCGGCCGAGGTCACGGTGACCGACGGTGGCACGCCGCTCCTTCCGATCACGACCCGCGACGACGAAACGCGCGTGGCCGCGGACGCGTCGCGGATCGTCGCCATCTACATCGACGAGGACCACCTGCGCGACGCGGCGGTAGATTGCGGTGTCGTCGTTGAGCGGCCTGGACTCGCACCTCGGCAGCCTGCCTGGCGGCCGCAAGACGCTGGTGCTCCTCAGTCACGGCTTCAGCGTGTGCTGGTATTGACTGCTGACCGTGCGCACGAGCCAGGCGCTGGCCGACGGCGGGTTGCGCCCGCTCGATGTGCACCGGCTCAGGTCGAGTACGCCCATCCGCGCGCGTGCCGCCTTCGGCGTGCACCGCGACGCTCTGCCGGCGTTCGTGCCTCGCAGTGCCGTCCTTCCTGAAGGACTGACGGTGCCGCGGCGTACTTCGCCGCTCATCCTGACGTGGTTCGGACAGTCGGCTGGCGGAGCCGGCCGCACGCGCATCGCGTTCGTCTGGGAGCCGGCCGCGCCCGGTCCTCGCGGGAACTGCGGGTCATCGGCGACGGGGCGCACGCCGCCCGTGGCGTCGCGCCAGTTCAGCCGCGCCTGCGCGACCTGCTGGTGCATGCGGTAGACATCGCCGAGGGGGCCGTGCAGATCGAATTGGCGCTCGCAGGGCTGGTCTCGGGCGAATATGCGCTCGAGTTCGAGGCGCCCGGCGCGCGCGCGGCGGTCGTCACACGGCTGGAGTTCGCCGTCACGCCGTAGGGCCGCCACAGTTTTGTCTGGTCAAGGCGGTGCAGGCCGACACCACTGTCCGTTCCTCCGACTTCCACCACCCGCAGTCAGGCGACCGGTGGAGCCGGCTACGAGGTCCGGCTGCGTCGGCCGGCAGCCGCCCGCCAGGAGGCCCCGATCGCGCTCCGCGACAATTCCGTGCAGTAAATGCCGTCATTCCTACGCATTTGTCTGATGTTCGATTTCGCGCTGGTGACGGCGATCGGGTGTTTTACGCCAAATCTGTGCGACTCCCGCCGCTCGGGCGCCGCAGGCGCATGGAATCCGCCTTGCTCAGGAAGGCCGGTAACAGCGCGGGTGGTCTTTCCCGGGGGAGTGGGGCGCATATGTCTTCGCAGGTCGCACAGTGGATGGAGCCGGATGAAGCGCATGCCGGTGAAGTACGGAAGCTCTCGACGCTGCTCGAAGCCAGCCAGGCGCTGTCTGCCACGCTGGACCTCCATGCGGGGCTGACCCGCGTGCTCGAGATTCTGGTCCGCCACCACGGCTCGGTGCGCGGCGCCGTCGTCCTGCAGAACGAGAACACCGGTGAGGTGGAACTCGAGGCGTCCGCTGGCGCGATTGCCGTCGGCACGCGCGTGCGCTTCAAGATCGGCGAAGGGGTCATCGGGCAGGTCGTGCAGAGCGGCAAGGCGATGGTCGTGCCGCGTGTCTCGCGCGAGCCGATGTTCGTCAACCGGCTCTCCGATCGGCCCGAGCTAAGCGAGCAGGAGTTGAGCTATATCGCGGTGCCAATCACGGTCGACAAGAAGACGCTCGGTGCGGTGAGCATCGACCTGCGCTTCAAGGCCGACCGCGACTACAACCGCATGTCGAAGTTCCTCGGCGTGGTCGGGTCGATGATCGGCCAGGCCGTGCGGGTGCATCGGCTCATCCAGGCCGACAAGCAGCGCCTGGTGGACGAGAACACCCACCTCCGCAACGAGCTGAAGGAACGCTACGACTTCAGCAACATCATCGGCACCAGTGGCCCGATGCGGCAGGTCTATGAGCAGATCGCCCAGGTGGCGCGCGCCAACACCACCGTGCTGCTGCGCGGCGAGTCGGGCACGGGCAAGGAACTGATCGCGCACGCCATCCACTACAACTCGGCGCGTGCGAAGAAGCCGTTCATCAAGGTGAGCTGCGCGGCGCTGCCGCACGACCTGATCGAGTCCGAGCTGTTCGGCTACGAGAAGGGCGCGTTCACCGGCGCGCACGGCACCAAGAAGGGACGGTTCGAAGCGGCCGAGGGCGGCACGCTGTTCCTCGACGAAATCGGCGAACTGAACCTCGCCACGCAGGTGAAACTGCTGCGCGTGCTGCAGGAGCGCGAGTTCGAGCGCCTCGGCGGCACCGAAACCATCCGCGCCAACATCCGTCTGGTCGCGGCGACGAACAAGGACCTGGAGAAGGCGATTGCGGCGGGCGAGTTTCGCGAAGACCTTTACTACCGCCTCAACGTCTTCTCCATCTTCACGCCGCCACTTCGCGAGCGGAAGCCCGACGTGTTGCTGCTCGCCGACTACTTCCTCGAGAAGTTCTCACGCGAGCACGGCAAGTCGGTGAAGCGCATCTCGACGCCCGCCATCGACATGCTCACCAGCTACCACTGGCCTGGCAATGTGCGTGAACTGGCCAACGTGATGGAACGGGCGATCGTGGTGTGCGACGCTCAGGTCGTGCACGCGCATCACCTGCCACCGACGCTGCAGACGGCCGAGGCGACCGGCACCAACCAGACGGCGACGCTCCGCGACTCGATGGAAGCGTTCGAGAAAGACGCGCTCCTCGACTCGCTGAAGAGCGCCCGCGGCAACCGCGCGAAGGCGGCGCGCCTGCTCGCCACCACCGAGCGCATCTTCAACTACCGCGTCCGCAAGTACGGCATCGACTGGCGGCGCTTCAAGAACTGACATCGACGCACGGGGTGTGCGCTACGCGTACATCCCGCGCATCCGCGTCACGGTGGCAACGCGGTTGATCGCCACGATGTAGGCGGCCGTCCGCAGGTCGACGCGGTACTTCAGCGACGTTTGCAGCACGGCGTCGAACGCCTCGCACATCTTGAATTCCAGCCGCTCGTTCACTTCTTTCTCGGTCCAGAAATAGCCTTGCCGGTCCTGCACCCACTCGAAGTAGGAGGTGGTGACGCCGCCGCTGTTCGCCAGGATGTCCGGCACGACGAACACGCCGCGCTCGTGCAGGTGCTTGTGCGCATCCGGACTGGTCGGGCCGTTGGCGCCCTCGACGATGACCTTCGCCTTGATGGCGGGCGCATTGTCCATGGTGATCTGGTTCTCGAGCGCCGCCGGCACGAGGATGTCGACGTCGAGCGTGAACAGTTCGTCGTTGGTCAGCGTCGTCGCGCCGGGGAAGCCGGCCACGGTCTTCTGCTGCCGCACGTAGTCGTTCAGCTTCGCGAGGTCGAGCCCCTGCTCGTTGTAGACCCCACCCTTCCAGTCGGTCACCGCGACGATGCGCGAGCCGAGTTGGCCGATGAGTTCCGCCGAGATCGAGCCGACGTTGCCGAAGCCCTGCACGGCGACGGTGGCAGTGCTGATGTCAAAGCCGAGATGCTTCGCCGACTCGCGCGCCGAGATCATCACGCCGCGGCCCGTCGCCTCGCGGCGCCCGAGCGAACCGCCGAGTTCGAGCGGCTTGCCGGTGACCACGGCCGTCGATGTGTGACCGACGTGCATGCTGTAGGTGTCCATGATCCACGCCATCACCTGGTCGTTGGTGTTGACGTCTGGCGCCGGCACGTCCTTCTCCGGCCCGATCGCGTCGATGATCTCCGCGATGTAGCGGCGCGTCAGCGCCTCGAGCTCGCGGCGCGACATCCGCGTTGGGTCGCAGATGATGCCGCCCTTGCCGCCGCCGAACGGGATATGCGCCACGGCGCATTTCCAGGTCATCCAGGCAGCCAGCGCCGTCACCTCGTCGAGGCTGACGTTCTGGTGGTAGCGGATGCCGCCCTTCGCCGGGCCGAGCGTGATGTTGTATTGGACGCGATAGCCGGTGAAGACCTCGATTTCACCGTTGTCCATCTGGACGGGGCAGGAAACGGTGATCTGGCGCTTGGGGTGCGTCAGGATCTTCCAGATGCCTGGTTCCAGGTTGAGAATGCGAGCCGCGCCGTCGAACTCCTGCAGCATGGCGCCGAAGATCGAACCGTTGGTCGACATAATGTCCCTAATATAATGAAAGACCGATGGATACGACCGCCGAGACGGCAAAACGCCGGTGGGAGCGCGACACGCTCGAGCCCACGCTGAAGAAGGCGCCCGAGCGCGCCACTGCGTTCACCACTATCTCCGGACAGCGCATCGACCGCCTCTACACGCCAGACGACGTGGCGGACGTCGACCCTGTCCATGACATCGGCACACCGGGGGCATTCCCGTATACCCGTGGCATCCATACCTCGGGCTACGAGGGCAAGCTCTGGACGATGCGGCAGTTCGCCGGCTTCGGCACCCCGGAGGAGACCAACGCCCGCTACCAGGCGCTCCTGAAGGCGGGAAGTACCGGGCTGAGCGTGGCGTTCGACCTGCCGACGCTGATGGGGCGCGACCCCGATCACGAGTTGGCGCTCGGCGAGGTGGGGAAGTGCGGCGTCAGCATTGCGTCGCTGGCCGACATGGAGACGCTCTTCGAGGGGATTCACCTCGGCGACATCACCACGTCGATGACCATCAACTCGCCGGCGGCCATCATCTTCGCGATGTACCTCGTGGTCGCCGAGCAGCAGGGGGTCGACTGGACGCAGCTGTCGGGTACGATCCAGAACGACATCCTCAAGGAATTCATCGCACAGAAGGAATTCATCTACCCGCCGCGGCCATCGATGCGGCTGATTATCGACACGTTTGCGTTTTGCGCCACCGACGTGCCGAAGTGGAACACGATTTCGGTGAGCGGATACCACATCCGTGAGGCCGGCTCGACAGCGCTGCAGGAACTGGCCTTCACGCTGCGTGACGGCATCGAGTACGTGCAGTGGGGCGTCGACGCCGGGCTCGACGTCGACACCTTCGTGCCGCGCATGTCGTTCTTCTTCAACGCCCACTCCGACTTCTTCGAGGAAATCGCCAAGTACCGGGCGGCGCGTAACCTGTGGGCGCGCGTCATGCGCGACCGCTTCGGCGCACAGAGCGACCGGTCGCTGAAGCTGCGCTTCCACACCCAGACGGCCGGTGTATCGCTCACCGCGCAGCAGCCCTACAACAACGTGGTGCGCACGGCGCTGCAGGCGCTGTCGGGCGTGCTTGGCGGCACGCAGTCGCTGCACACCAACTCGCTCGACGAGGCGCTGGCGCTGCCCACGGAAGAAGCGGCGACGCTCGCCCTGCGCACGCAGCAGGTGCTCGCATTCGAGAGCGGCCTCACCAGCGACGTCGACCCGTTCGGTGGGTCGTACTTCGTCGAGAAGCTGACCCGCGAGATGGAAGACGGGGCGATGGCCTACTTCGACCAGATCGACCGGATGGGCGGCATGGTCGAGGCGATCGAGCAGGGGTTTCCGCAGCGTGAGGTGGCGGAGTCGTCCTACCGCTTCCAGCAGGCCTTCGAGCGCCACGACAAGGTCGTGGTCGGGGTCAACGACTTCGTGCAGGAGCACGAGCCGCCGCTCCAGATCCTCTACATCGACGAGGGGGCGGGGGAGCGGCAGTTGGCCAAGCTGCAGGCGCTGCGCGCCTCGCGCGACACCGCGCGGGTGCAGCAGACGCTCGCGGCCATGAAGAGCGCCGCTGCGGGGACAGAGAACCTGATGCCGCGTATCCTCGATGCCGTGCGGGCGTACGCCACGCTCGGCGAGATGTGCGACGCGCTCCGCGACGTGTGGGGCGAATATGAAGAGACGCCGATCATCTGAATTGCGGATTGGCGATCGCAGAACAGCGCGCGCATGGGGCAGGACTGCAAGTACGGTATTTCCACTCAGCGAGTAGCATTTAGCGATCAGCAATGAGAAAACTCCGCGTGGTGATTGCCAAGCCCGGGCTCGACGGGCACGACAGGGGGGCCAAGGTCATCGCCCGTGCGCTGCGCGATGCGGGCATGGAGGTGATCTACACCGGCCTGCGGCAGACGCCCGAGCAGATCGTCTCGGCGGCGCTCCAGGAGGACGCCGACGTCATCGGCCTGTCCATCCTCTCCGGCGCCCACAACCACATCGCGCCCAAGCTCATGGCACTGCTGAAGGCACAGGGGATCGACGACGTCCTGGTGCTGATTGGCGGTATCATCCCGGACGTCGACGTACCGAAGTTGCACGCGATCGGCGTGAAGGGCGTGTTCCTGCCCGGCACGCCGATGCAGGCGATCATCGACTTCATCCAGGCGAACGTCCGCGCACGGGCGTAAGCTGGGGCGCGCGTCACTTTCGTCCGACAAGCCAACCACCGTGACCAAGACTCTCCTGCTCGCCGACGACAGCGCCACGATCCAGCGGGTCGTCGAGCTGACGTTTGCGCGGGAGGACGTCCGCGTCGTCTCGGTCGGCGACGGCGAGCAGGCGATCGAGGCGATCAAGCGTTCGGTGCCCGACGTGGTGCTGGCCGACATCGACATGCCCGGCTGCTCCGGGTTCGAGGTGGCGCAGTTTGTCCGCAGCCAGGCCGCCTCCGCGGCCGTGCCGGTCCTGCTGCTGGCCGGTGCCTTCGAGTCGGTCGACCAGGCACAGGCGCACGAGGCGGGGGCCGACGGCATCCTCACCAAACCGTTCGATCCGGCCGTGCTGGTCAGCCGCGTGATGGCGCTGCTCAGCGACGGACGCGGCACCCCGTCGGTCGTGCACGTCCATCCGCCCTCGCCGTCGGAAGCCTTCCGCTTGACTCGCGCCCTCGAGGCGCAGCCGGCGCCCGAGCCGGTGGTCGACGCCACCGACGTGGCCGCACCGGTTGCCGATCCCGAAGCGGCTGCCCTGGCGGCGCCCGCAGGCGCCGACTACTTCGACCAGATCGACCAGGCCTTCGCGGCGTTGTCGAAGATCCCGCGGCCGCTGGTCCCGGCGGACGAGGACGAGTTGCCGCCGCTCGACGACGAGCCGCTTCCGGCCACGCTCCCCTCGGTCCCGATGCCGCGCGCCGTGCCGCTGACCGACGCGTTCGCGGCGTTGCTGGACGCCGAGCGGGCCGGCCAGCCCGACCCGGCGCTGCGCGTCGTTCCCGCGCCTGCCGCCTTCGCCAGCCCTACCGCCATCGACCTCGATGCGCTGGCCGACCAGATCGCCAGCCGCGTGCTGGCGCAGCTCTCCGACCGCATCGTGCGCGAGACGGTGACCGACATCACATCGGCCACGGCCGAGCGGCTGGTGCGTGAAGAGATCGAGCGGATCAAGCGCAACATCAAATAAGATCAGCGGATGTCCGGTCCGCAGCGTTCCCTGACCCAACTCGACCCCGCACGCCTGAATCTTCCCGAAAAGCCGGCCCTCGAAGGGCTCGAAGCGAAGTGGACGCCGCGCTGGGAAGCCGATCGCGTCTACGGCTTCGACCGGACGAAATCGCGCGACGAGGTCTATTCCATCGACACGCCGCCGCCCACGGTCAGCGGGTCGCTGCACGTCGGGCACGTGTTCTCGTATACGCACACCGACGTCGTGGCGCGCTTCCAGCGCATGCGCGGCAAGGCGGTGTTCTATCCGATGGGATGGGACGACAACGGGCTACCGACCGAGCGCCGCGTGCAGAACTACTACGGCGTGCGCTGCGATCCGTCGCTGCCGTACGACGCGTCGTTCGTGCCGCCGGCCACACCCGGGAAGCACCCCATCTCGGTGTCGCGCCCGAACTTCATCGATCTCTGCACCACGCTGACGACCGAGGACGAGAAGGTCTTCGAGGACCTCTGGCGTCAGCTCGGACTGTCGGTCGACTGGTCGATGACCTACGCGACGATCGGCAAGCCGGCGCAGCGCGTGTCGCAGGCGGCGTTCCTGCGCCTGCTCGGTCGCGGCCTCGCCTACCAGCTCGACGCGCCGACCCTCTGGGACGTCGACTTTCGCACGGCCGTGGCGCAGGCGGAGCTCGAGGATCGCGAGATGCCCGGTGCGTATCACCGCCTGGCGTTCCAGCGCGCGGATGGTGGCGAGCCGGTCTACATCGAGACCACGCGTCCTGAACTGATTCCGGCGTGCGTGGCCCTGGTCGCGCATCCGGACGACGAACGCTACAAGCCGCTGTTCGGTACCGAGGTGATCACGCCGCTGTTCGGGGTGCGTGTCCCGGTGCGCGCCCACACGCTGGCCGACCCTGCAAAGGGGAGCGGCATCGCGATGATCTGCACGTTCGGCGACCTCACCGACGTCATCTGGTGGCGCGAACTGAGCCTGCCGGTCCGTGCCATCATCCAGGCCGACGGCACGCTGAAGCCGCTCGCGTGGGGCAGCCCAGGCTGGGAGTCGCTGAACGCGGCCCGCGCGCAGAGCTGCTACGACGAACTCGTGCGCCTCTCGGCCAAGCAGGCGAAGAACAAGATCGTCGAGCAACTGAAGGGTAGCGGCGACCTCATTGGCGACCCGCGGCCGATCACGCACCCGGTGAAGTTCTACGAGAAGGGCGACCGTCCGCTCGAAATCGTCACCAGCCGTCAGTGGTTCATCAAGACCATCGACTTCCGCGAGACGCTGCTCCAGCGCGGACGCGAACTGCAGTGGCATCCGGAGTACATGCGCCACCGCTACGAGAACTGGGTGAACGGGCTCAACGGCGACTGGTGCGTCAGCCGCCAGCGCTTCTTCGGCGTGCCGTTCCCGCTGTGGTATCCGTTGAATGCCGATGGTGTGGTGCAGTACGGCCAGCCGCTCCTCCCGTCGGAAGCGCAGTTGCCGGTTGATCCGTCGGTCGACGTGCCGGCCGGCTATTCGGCCGACCAGCGTGGCGTCCCAGGCGGCTTCGTCGGCGACCCTGACGTGATGGATACGTGGGCCACCTCGTCGCTGACGCCGCAGGTGGCGGGCGGTTGGATCGACGACCCGGAGCTGTTCGCCAAGGTGTTCCCGATGGACCTCCGTCCGCAGGGGCACGACATCATCCGCACGTGGCTGTTTTCGACCGTGCTGCGCGCGCAGCTCGAGCACGACTCGCTGCCGTGGACCAACGCGGCACTCTCCGGCTTCATCACCGACCCCGACCGTAAGAAGATGTCGAAGTCGAAGGGCAACGTGGTCACGCCGAAGGCGCTGCTCGACGAGCACGGCTCCGACGGTGTCCGCTACTGGGCGGCCTGCGCGCGACCCGGCGGCGACACGATCTTCGAGGCGGCCCAGATGAAGGTGGGACGCCGCCTCGCGATGAAGCTGCTGAATGCCTCGCGCTTCACGCTCAGTTCAGCGCTGCCGCAGGGGCCGATCACCTACGCGGTCGACTGCGCGATGCTCCGCAACCTCGCGGATCTGGTCGATGACGCGACGAAGAACTTCGAAGCCTACGACTACGCTCGCGTGCTGCAGCGCACGGAAGAATTCTTCTGGCGCTTCTGTGACGACTACCTCGAGCTGGTGAAGGGACGGCGCTACGGCGAACAGGGCGACGCGGCCGCGGCCTCGGCCAATTCGGCGCTGGTGGCGGCCCTGTCGGTGATGCTGCGGCTGCTCGGGCCGTTCCTGCCGTTCGTGACCGAAGAAGTCTGGTCGTGGTGGCAGGAGGGCTCGGTGCACAAGGCCGCCTGGCCGACGCGCGCCGAAGTCGAGGTGCTAGTGCACGACCACTCGCCGGCACGCCGCGAGGCCGACCAGCAGCTCTACGACTGGGCGACGGTCGTGCTCTTCGAAGTGCGCCGGTTGCGGTCGGAAGCGAAGCAGCCGTTGAAGGTGCCGATCACCACGGTCACCATCACCGCCGCCGCCGCGAGCATTGCGCTGATGCCCGAGGTGGATGCCGACCTTCGCGCCGCCCTGCGCGTACAGCAGTTCGCCTGCGCCGCCGGCGAGCCGAATTCGTTCGTGGTGGCTGGGTACGATGCCGCGCCTCAGGCCTGAGTCCTACCCGGACATCGTCCGTCGCGCGCTGGCCGAGGATATCGGCGCCGGCGACGTCACCACCGACGCCACCGTGCCCGCCTCGCAGCGGGCACGCGGCATCTTCCTGGTGAAGCAGGCGTGTGTGCTGGCGGGGGTCGACGTCGCGGCCGAAGCGTTCCGTCAGCTCGAACCCGATATCGAGATCCACTTCCGCAAGACCGACGGCGAGGCGTGCGCGGTGGGCGAGGAGATCGGCGAGGTCGTCGGCCTCGCCCGTACGCTGCTCGTGGCCGAGCGCACGGCGCTGAACTTCCTGCAGCGCCTGTCCGGCATTGCCACGCGCGCGCGTGCCTACGTCGACGCCTCGGGCGGACGCATCACCGTGCTCGACACGCGCAAGACGACGCCGACGCTGCGCGTGCTCGAGAAGCATGCCGTGGCAGCGGGCGGTGCCACCAACCATCGGATCGGGCTCTACGACGCCATTCTGATCAAGGACAACCACGTGCGGCTGGCTGGCGGCGTGGCGGCGGCCGTGGCGCGCTGCCGCGCGAGCCGTCCCGATCTGCGGCTCGAAATCGAGGCGCAGTCGCTCGAGCAGTTCGACGAGGCGCTGGCGGCCGGCGCGGATATCGTGCTCGTGGACAATATGCCGCTCGACGAGGTGCGCGAGGCGGTGCGGCGAGCGGCCGGACGCATCAAGATCGAGATCTCGGGCGGGGTCACCCTCGACCGGATCCCCGAGCTGGCGGCGACCGGCGCCGACTATGTCTCGGCCGGTGCGCTCACGCACTCGGCTCCGGCCATCGACATCAGCTTCGAGATCGAACCAATCTAGTCCCCGCGTGTCCGACCACCCACGTCCACTGCCACCGGAACTGTTCGAGGCGCTCGAGGCGCGGCGCGAACGCCTCGGCCCGCTCGCCAGCCGGATCCTCTATTTCGAAACAATCGGGTCGACCAACGACGTCGCGAGCGGCTTCGCGCAGGAGGGCGGCCACGAAGGCACGGTCGTCATTGCCGACGCGCAGACTGCTGGGCGAGGACGCCGCGGGCGCGTCTGGTTCTCGCCACCGTCCGCTGGCCTCTACGTCTCGGTGGTCCTGGCCCCAGGGCGTGCGCGGCTGTCGCCGGAGCGGGCGACAGCACTGCTGACGCTGAGTGCCGGCGTGGCGCTGTCTGAGGCGGTAGAGCAGGTGACCGGGTTAGCGCCGGCCATCAAGTGGCCGAACGACCTGCTGGTGGGACGACGGAAGCTCGCCGGCATCCTGGCCGAGGGCGTGGCATCGACCGCGGCGGTCGGCCTGCAGGCGGTGGTGCTGGGCTACGGCATCAACGTGATGGCGGCGGCCTACCCGCCTGCACTGGCGTCGATGATCACGTCGCTCGAGACCGAACTCGGGCGTGGCATCGACCGCGCGGCGCTGTGTGCCGAGTCGATTGCCTCGCTGGCGGCGCGCTACGACGACCTGCTCAGCGGGCGCTACGATGCTATTCTCGACGCGTGGCGTGCGCGGGCGTTCGGGAGCCGCGGCGCAAAGGTCGAGTGGGACACGCCGTCGGGCGTGCGGCACGGGATCACCGAAGGGATCGATGACATGGGCGCGCTCCTCGTGCGGAGCACCGGCTCGGTCGAGCGGATCGTAGCCGGGGAAGTGCGCTGGGGACTCCATGCTGCTGGCAATTGACGTCGGGAACACCAACATCGTCCTGGGCGTGTTTCAGGGCGCCGAACTGATCCGTAGTTGGCGACTGCAGACGCTGCGCGACCGCACGGCCGATGAACTCGGCCTCGCGGTCGACGGCCTGTTCGTGCACGGCAGGATCGACCGGACACGCATCGAAGGGGTGGTGCTCGGGTCGGTCGTGCCGCCGCTGACGAACACGGTGGTCGGCATGCTGTGGAAGTACTTCGAGCGCTCGCCGCTCGTCGTTGACCCGGCCAGCAATTCGGGCATGCCGATCCTGTACAGCAACCCATCGGAAGTGGGTGCCGACCGTATCGTGAACGCGATTGCGGCCTTCGCGCAGTACGGCGGCGACGGCCGGCCGCTCATCGTCTGCGACTTCGGCACCGCCACCACGCTCGATGCGGTGAGCGGGAAGGGTGAATACCTTGGCGGTGCGATCTGCCCCGGTGTCACCATCTCGGCCGATGCCCTGTTCCAGCGCGCGGCGCGGCTGCCGCGCATCGAGGTGCGCAAGCCGGCGACGGTGATCGGTCGCACCACCATCGGCGCGATGGAGTCGGGCCTGTTCTTCGGCTACGTCGGCATGGTCGAGGGGCTCGTCCGCCGCATGGACGTCGAACTTGGCGGCAACGCGGTCTGTGTCGCGACCGGCGGGCTGGCGGTCGTGATCGCGCCCGAGACGCAACTGTTCCAGCATGTCGATGTGGAATTGACGCTGCAGGGGCTGCGGCTGGTCTGGGAACGTAACCAGGCGCCCCGCTGACCGACAGCATCTCGAATCAGCAATCAGCAATCTGAAGTCTACAATCTGCAATTCCACATGGATCTGTCCGAGTACTGCCGCGATATCGAAGCGCATCTCTGCCGCAAGAACGACGGTCACCTCATGCGCATCGTTGGACCCTCGTTCGAGATCGTGGCGAAGTGGGCGTCGGACGGCGTACCGTTGAAGGTGGCGCTGGGCGGCATCGAGCGCTACTTCGAGCGCTACTATCGCAAGGGGCCGCGTAAGCGCCCGGTGAAGATCGACTTCTGTGAGGCCGACGTCCTCGATGTGTTCGACGAGTGGCGCCGGGCGACGGGGCTCACGGCTGCGCTCGCCGGCGACGCGTCGGCGGACGCGCCGGTAACGGCCGCTCCGGCTCGCAAGAAGGGGCCGTCGCTGCCCGAGCACCTCGAGCGGGTGCTGGTGAAGCTGAGCAGCCTCAGGGCGACGGGCGTCCTCGGCGACGAAGCCGACCCGCTCGTCGACCGCGTGTCGGCGGAACTCGATGCGGCGCGCGGCAAGAGTGCCGGCGTACGCGGCGAGGAACGGCGCGCCACGGTCGAGCGTCTGGCTGCGCTCGACACCGAGTTGATCGCGTTGATGAAGAGCGCAGTGACGAAAGACTTCATCGACGCGCTGCGCCGGGAGGCCGCCGAGGAACTGGCGGCGTTCCGGTCCACCATGGCCGCAGACGCGTTCTCGGCCGCGCTCGACCGGGCCATCACGCGCCTCATGCGCGAGCGGCTCGGACTGCCGATCATTTCGTTTTCCTGAAACTGCAACAGCGCACCTGCGGGTGCGCAGCGATACAGGTCCTATGCTGAACGCCGGACAGACCCTTTCACTCACCATCGAGAAGCCGGCCGCCGGCGGGCGCATGATCGCGCGTGCCGACGGTCAGGTTGTGCTCGTGTCGGGTGCCATCCCCGGCGAGCAGGTGACGGCGCGGATCGAGCGCGTCGGCCGCGGCGTCGCCTACGCCGAGGTGGTGACAGTGGAGCAGCCGTCCGCCGACCGTCGCGCGGTCTCGGCCGATCCGCTGTGCGGCGGCTGCGTCTATGCGCACATCACCTACGCGCGGCAGCTCGAGGTGAAAGGGCTGGTCCTCGAGGACGCGTTCGGTCGCATCGGACGGCTGACGTTGCCAGCGCCGGTCGCCGTGTCCGGGTCACCCGAAGACGGCTACCGGATGCGCTCGCGCCTGCACGTGCGCGGCGGCCGCGTCGGGTTCTTCCGCGAGGGGACGCACGACCTGTGCGATGCGCGCGAGACGCGGCAGCTGCGTGTCGATACCTGCGACACCCTGGACCGGCTCGCCGCCGGCCTCCGTTCGCTCGGCATGGCCGGGGTGCGCGAACTCGAGGTGTCGGAGAACATCGATGCGTCGCAGCGTGTGGTGCACCTCGAGACGTCGGCCTCGATCAACCCGCGGCTCATGTCCACCCTCGGCCATTCCGACGGCCTGACCGGACTGACGCTGTCCGTGCCAGAGGCGCACGGCGCGGCGCGCACGGCCGTCGTCGCGGGCGACCCGCACGTCGTCGATGTGCTCGACATCGACGGTCACGCGGTCAGCCTGCGCCGGCACGTGCTGGCCTTCTTCCAGGGCAATCGCTTCCTGCTGTCGTCGCTCGTATCGCACGTGGTGTCGCACGTGTCGCCAGGCGACCGCGTCATCGACCTCTATGCCGGCACCGGGCTGTTTTCGATGGCGGCGGGTGTGGCGCGAGGTGCCCAGGTGATGGCCGTAGAAGGCGACCGCACCGGCGCCGCCGACCTGGCCGTGAACGCCGCAACGACCGCGGGCGCGGTCAAGGCCATGCACGAGGGAGTGGAGGCGTTTGTCGCGCGTCAGCACAACACGCCGAACGTGCTGATCGTCGATCCGCCGCGCACCGGCATGTCGAAGGAGGCCCTCGACGGCGCGATCGGGCTGAAGGCGCCGGTGGTGGCGTACGTGTCGTGCGATGTGGCGACGCTGGCGCGCGACGCGCGCAAGTTCGTCGATGCAGGCTACACGCTCGAACGGCTCGTCGGCTTCGACCTGTTCCCGAACACGCCGCACGTCGAATCGGTCGCCACCTTCCGGCGCTGACGGATCCGGCTGAAGCCGGACACGACGTGGGACAGCTGTAGTGTCCGGCTTTCGCCGGACCCGTGACAGTCGTGGCTACTGCTGCGCGGCGACCTGCTCGGCCAGTTCCTTCATCCGCGTCGCCAGCGAGTTCGGCACCGCCATCGTCGTCATCACGCCGTCCGTGTTGTTCGTGAGGTTCTCGAGCACCCGCGACACGATCCCTGAACTCACCCCGCGAATCACCACGCCGTGCGCGCGGCCGTGCCGCCGCAGGAACGTCTCGACGAAGGCGTTGTAGTCGTCGATGCGCGTTTCGCCCATTGACGGTTGATCAGTGGTGAGCACGATGACGATGGGGCGCCGATCGGTGGCCGGGCGAATGAAGCGCTGGTTCGCTTCGAGCAGCGTGTCGAGGAACGAATTCGCACCGCCGTCCGCCGCGAAGCGCGCCGCCGCCGCGTGCATCAGCGCCTTGTCGAAGGTGGGGGCGAGCCGCACCCGCAACTGGCCGCCCGTGCTGATCAACGTCACCTCCACGTCGTTCGGGATGGTGTCGACGAACGAGTGCAGGCCGGCCCTGAACTCCGTGAGCATCGACGACATGTTCGTGCTCGAGTCGACGATGAGCACGACGCGGAGCGGGTCGACGGCGCGTACCGTGACCGCAAACGAGGTGGCCAGACAGAGCAGGAGCATGACGCAGCTGCGCGTGGTCGCCGACCGCCGGAGATGTGTCATGTGACTCGTCGCCAGCTACACCCGTTCGGACCGTCCGGCTAAAGCCGGACACTACGTCGGTCGATTCGTCCGGCTAAAGCCGGACACTACAGCTGTCTCGCGTAGTGTCCGGCTTTAGCCGGACCATCAGGCTTTAGCCGGACCATCAGCGCACGGCCGCGGCTTCGAGGAACCCCTCGAACAGCGGGCGGAACTCGCCGGTGCGGAAGAAATTCTCGGGGTGCCACTGCACGCCGAGGCAGAAGCGGGCGGCCGGGTCCTCGATCGCCTCGATGATGCCGTCCGGCGCCGTTGCCACCACCTTGAAGCCGGGGGCGACGTCCTTCACCGCCTGGTGATGACGGCTGTTCACGGCGCACGAGTCCGACCCGTTCAGCCGTTCCGTCATCAACCGCGCGAGCAGTGAGTTGGTGTCCACCCACACGTCGTGGGCGTAGGCGAACGCCTTGTGCGGCGGCGTGGTGAACGCGTGCGGCAGGGCGCTCGCCATCTGCGTGGGAATGTCCTGGACCAGCGTGCCGCCGAACGCGACGTTCAGCACCTGGATGCCGCGGCAGATGGCGAAGATCGGCAGGCCGATGCGGTGTGCCTCCTTCACCAGGGCAATCTCGAAGGCGTCGCGCTCTGGCGCGACCTCGATGGTGGCCGCGTGCTTCTTCTCGCCGTAGAGGGCAGGCGCCACGTCCTCACCGCCGGTCAGCAGGAGGCCGCCCACGCCAGCGAGCGCCGCCGCAACCGGCCCGCCGTGCTCGACGACGCGCACTTCACCACCGGCATGCAGGAGCGCCTGTTTGTAGTCTTCGATCTTGGCGCAGTTGGTGACCGCGATCTCAGCCATGGTTTACATCCGTCCTGGCACGTCAATGCCCATCAAGTCGAGTGCGCGCGTCAACTGCGCACGGAAGTAGGCGACACCTGCCGCCCGCCACCGCCGGCGATCCACGTTCTCCTCGTTGAGGATCGGGTAGCGGTGATAGAACGCGTTGAAGAGCTGTGCCAGCCCGAAGGCGTACTTGGCCAGCAGGGAGAATTCGAGCGCCCGCACGGTCTGCTCGACGATATCGTCGAGTCGCGACGCCTCGTAGACGAGCGCCCAGAGGTCGTGCGCGTCGGGGTCGTCGCTCGGCGCGAGCTCATCCAGCATCGCCGCGTCGAGGCTGGCCAGCACATCGGCTTCACTCACCCCGTCGCGCTGCTGCAGCTTGTTGAAGATGTTGTTCGCACGGACGACGGCGTACTGCAGGTAGGGGCCGGTCTCGCCTTCGAAGCTGAGCGCTTCGTCCATGTCGAACACAATCAGCTTGCCGCGTGAGAACTTCAGCATGAAGTAGCGGATCGCACCGACGGCAATCTGCTCGGCCACACGCTGGCACTCGTCGGGGGTGAACTCGGGGTTGCGGCGCGCTACTTCGGCCTTCGCCGTCGACTCGAGCACGTCGAGCAGGTCGTCCACCTTCACGCCCAGGCCCTTGCGCCCGGACACCTCGACGAACGGCTTCCTGTCGGCCTCGGCGTCAGCCGGATACCCGAGCTTCTGCGCGGTGCTGTGCGACAGTGCCACCATCTCGTACGAGAAGTGGATGGAGTTCTCGGCCTGTTCGGGATGGTCGAGCGTGCGCAGCGCCTGCGCGAGCAGCGCCTGCAGATACATCTGTCGCGAGTCGATCACGTTGTAGATGCGCGTGGCGCCGCCGAACGACGGCACGCCGCTCTTCTCGCCTTCAGCGGTGGTCGTCGCCCAGAGTTGACGATCGCCGTCCTGCACCGCGAACGTGCGGTAGTTGAAGTCGCGGCCGAGGAGGCCGAACTTCCAGAACTGGTTGGCGATGTCCTTGCCGACGTAGGTGACGACACCGTTCGAGCGGACGATGACCTTCTCGCGCGCTTCTTCGTCCTTCTCCTCGCCCGCGCCCGCCGGTTCCGCGTCGCGGCCGTCGTCGATGCGCATCACCCAGCAGCCGGCAAGCTTGCCTTCGGTCTGCAGGAACACGGCGCCCTGCGCCTTCAGCGTCTCGAAGCAGTGCGCCCAGAACTGCAGGCGGATGATGTCGCCTTCGTAGGTGAGCAGGTCGTAGCCGATGTTCAGCCGCGCCATCGTCTTCAGGTGCGCCCGCACGATGTGGTCGACGATCACCGTGCCCATCTCGGACACCTCGGTGCCGCCGTGCTCGAGGTCGTGCAGTGCCTGCGTGCGCACCTCGGCGTTCGTCTTGTCGGCGTCGTACCAGTGCGTCACCTTCGCGTAGAGATCCCAGCAGTAGTAATCGAAGCGGGTCGTCTCGGCGATGTGCTGGACGTCGGCGACGCCCTTCTGCTCGAACTCCTTGAAGCCGACGATGACGTCCGCCACCTGGACGCCCATGTCGTCGATGTAGTTCTGCGTCTCGACCGGCGTGCCGCGGAAGCGCAGCACCCGCACCAGCGTGTCGCCGAGCGTCGCGTTCCGCAGGTGGCCGATATGCGCCGCCTTGTTCGGATTGATCGCCGTGTGCTCGACCACGACCTTGCCTTCGTCCACCGGCGCAGCGACGGCGCGTCCCGTCACGCGATCGACAACGAACGGCTTCCGTTCCAGGAAGAAGTTCAGGTAGCCCGTCGGGGCGGCGGTCACCTGTGCAACCCCGGGAATCGGCGCCAGCGCGTTCGCAATCTCCTGCGCGATCATCCGCGGTGCCTTGCGCAGGGCACGCGCCAGTTGGAATGCCACCGTGACGGCCAAGTCGCCGAGCGCCCGGTTCGGCGGCGTCTCGACCGTGAACGGCGGAATCTCGGTGAGGCCGAACGCACGCTGGACGGCGTCGGTAATCGCGGAGTGAACCTGTCGCTGAATCGGAAGAATCATGGGTCGGCGGATGAAGAGCGACCGGGCCCGGGTCGGTCCGGGAGGGCGGTAAGCTCGTGATAGATTACAGTTTAGTGGTTTTGCTGAGATTCGAGCGCATCGAGCGCCGCCTGGGTGTTCACGTTGGCGAGCAGGGAGCCGGGTTCCCCGAACGACGCCAGTTCGGAACCGTCCACGGTTCGAATCCGCAGGTCAGCGAGCAGATCCTGCATGCGCAGGTGCCCCTGATCGAGACGGCGCTGCACCACAGCCCTGCAGGACTGGGCATACACCGCACACAACGGATGATAGCCGCGTTCGGTCTTCGGCACGACAGCATCGAAGCCGTCGAGCCTGGTGAGCAGGTGCGCCAGGAAGGGCGCCGTCACGTACGGCATGTCGCAGGCGAGCAGCAGCACGGTGCCGTGCGGCGCGGCCGCCAGCGCGGCGTCGAGGCCGGCGAGCGGTCCACGACCAGGTTTCCGGTCGGCCAGCACACAGAGCGGCGGAGCCAGCGGTACGTCGCCGTAGTAGCCGGCCAGCCAGATGCGGTCCACCGCGCCGACAAGCGCCTCGAGCTGACGCTCGAGCATGGTGCGGCCCGCCACGCGCAACTGGCTCTTGTCGCGCCCGTCGAAGCGTCGCGCCCGTCCTCCGGTCAGGATTGCCGCGCTCGTCATCTCCTGTCGATCTTACTCGCGGCCTGACATGCGAGAAAGCGGCGTCGGACGTGTGCTGGTGGCCAGCCTGCATCAGGCAATCGGCGACATCCTGCCGACACGGCTCGGCTTCTACGAGAATTGGCTCACCGCGGAAGGACTGCGCGACGGCACCATCGGGCTGCCGCCGCTCTACGCGGTGCTGAGCTTCCTGCGGCAGGAAGGGCCGGTCTACACCGAGGTGACACGCACGGCTGGGCACTATGCCGCCGAGTGGACCGCGGCGTCGATGTCGTCGTTCGGCCGCTCGTTCATCAGCCGTCTACCGCGCGTCATCCGCAAGCGGGTCGTCCTCGACCGGGCCGCGGCGCTGGTGCGCAGGAGTTACGACGGCAGCCGTGCCTCGTCGCGGACGCGCACGGGCGTGGCGCGAGTCACCGTGCGGGCATCGGTGTTCTGCGCGGTGCGCGAACCCGTCGCTCATCCGCTGTGCGTCTACTACGCGTCGGCGTGCGAACGCATGCTGGCATTGTTCGACATCAACACGTCGGTTACCGTCGAGTCGTGCCGGGGAACAGGCGGCGATGCGTGCGTGCTGCGCGTGCCGTTCACGCGCGTCGATGACGCGGCCCGGTCGGAGACGCCATGACACGCCGTGTCGCCATCGTCGTTATGCTGTGCGCGGCGCTGCTCGCCGTCGCGCGGCCAGTCGCGGCGCAGACCGCTCCGGCCGCGCCGAATCGCATCCTCGTCATGCCGTTCGAGAATCCGTCGCATGAGGGGCGGATTGTGTGGCTGGGCGAGGCGGCGTCGGTGCTGCTGGCCGACGATCTGAACCTGCTCGGGGCGCCTGCGATTACGCGCGACGAACGGCGCATCGCCTTCGACCGGCTGCAGGTGCCGCCCGCGGCGTCGCTGACCAACGCGACCGTGATCCGCATCGGCCTGCTCGTGCGCGCGTCGGAGGTGGTCGTCGGCTCGCTCACCATGGACGGGGACCAGATCGTCGTGCGTGCCCGCGCCATCGTGCTCGACACCGCGCGCGTGCAGGCCGACGTCACCGAGCGCGGCTCGCTGCCGGAGCTGTTCGCGATCTTCGAGCGCATTGCGCGGCGCATCGCGCCGGCGTCGGCACGGACCTCTGCCGAAGTGGAGCGGGGCCATCCGCCCGTCGCCGCCTTCGAGAATTACATCAAGGGGCTGCTCGCCGAAACGCCGGCCACCGCCGTCAGCTACCTCGACACCGCGCTCAAGGCCGATCCCTCGCTCGACCGCGCGCGCCTCGCGCTGTGGGAGGTGTTCGATGACCAGGGCGAGCACGCCAAGGCGCTCATCGCCGCCAACGCCGTGCCGGCCACCTCGCCGCTGAACCGCCGTGCCCGCTTCAGGGCGGCGCTGTCGCAGCTGAACCTGAAGCGCTACGACGGGGCATTCACCAACTTCAAGGCGCTCAACGAGCAGCGGTCGACACCGGCCATCCTCAACAACCTCGGCGTGGTGCAGCTCCGCCGCGGTGGTACGCCGACGCAGGGTGTCGCCACCTACTTCTTCGACAAGGCGGCCGACGCCGACGCGACCGAGCCCGACTACTTCTTCAATCTCGGCTACGCCTACTGGTTCGAGAAGGACACGCAGGCCGCCATCTACTGGCTGCGCGAGGCGCTGCGTCGCGACCCGACCGACGGCGACGCGCACTACGTACTCGGTGCCGCGCTGGCGGCTGCCGGCAACGCCAGCGAAGCGACGCGCGAGAAGGAGCTGGCGAAGCGGCTCTCGTCGGCCTACGACGAATGGGATAAGCGGGCTGCCGCCGACCCGATTCCGCGCGGACTCGAGCGGGTGAAGGGCGACGTCGAGCTGCCGCACGCCAGGCAGATCGAGCAGACGCTGGCCAGCGCACAGAGCGATCAGCGCGAGCTGGCGAACTTCTACCTGGAACACGCGCGCCGGCTCGTGGCGCAGGAGAGCGACCGCGAGGCCACGGCTGAACTGAACCGGGTGCTGTTCCTGTCGCCGTACGACGCCGACGCGCACCTGCTGCTCGGCCGCGTGCACTTGCGCGCCGGGCGCGGCCGTGAGGCCATCGACGCCTTGAACATCTCCATCTGGAGCGCCGACTCGGCCGACGCGCACGCCCTGCTGGCCGAGGCCTACTTCGACACGAAGGACCTGGCGGGCGCCAGGCGCGAGGCTGAACGCGCGCTGGTGATGCGCCCGGGACACGAAGCGGCCACGCGCCTGCTCGCGCGCCTGCCACCGCGCTGATGCCCGCAGGCGCGTGCTAACATCAATGCGCCTTGGCAGTTACCACTTCTCACGATGACGGCTTCCGCGAAATTCAGCTGAGCAGCAAACAGCTGGTCTTCCTGTTCATGGCGGTCACGGTCCTCCTGGTCGTGACGTTCCTGACCGGGGTCTTTGTCGGCCGTGGCGTCCGCGCCGAGCGCTCCGCACAGGCCGATGCGGAAGTCATCACCGAATCGCCGGCCGTGCCAACTCGCGCGGCCGCTCCGACGCCGATCGAGGATCCGACGAAGGCGGCACCGCCGGCCGAAGCCGCTGAAGAGCCGGCACCCGAAGAGTCGTTCAAGGAGACCGCCCGAAATCCGACGTCCGCGCCGAAGCCGGCCGACGTGAAGCCTGTGTTGGCTCCTGCGTCCGTGGCCCCGGCCCCGGCCCCGGCCCCGGC
>Ga0114970_10000355_pt1 | contig 33907 bp, 34 predicted proteins | sample M_140205_XF_Meta_FD_87030 | JGI IMG/M metagenome (GOLD analysis project Ga0114970, IMG submission 87030) | Freshwater microbial communities from Lake Montjoie, Canada to study carbon cycling - M_140205_XF_MetaG | ecosystem: Environmental > Aquatic > Freshwater > Lake | place: Lake Montjoie...
AGTCAGGCAAGGGCACCTGCATCGCCTGTCACAAGATCGGTCAGGCTGGTCGGCCCATTGGGCCTGATCTTTCCCGCATCGGTGCCATTCGCACTGAGCGTGATTTGCTCGAAAGCACCCTCTTTCCCTCGAACACGCTGGCCCGTGATTATGAGGCGCATGTCATCGAAACCAGCGATGGCCAGCAGACCATGGGTGTCATCAAATCTCACACCGCTGAAGGTTTGCTCGTCATCGACATCGCCGGTCAGGAAAAAACCATCGCGCATCAAACCATCACGGGCGACACGACGCTCACGACAAGCCTCATGCCCCTAGGCCTTGATCAAACGCTGGCGGAATCGGAGTTGCTCGATCTCGTGGCGTGGCTTCGGAGTTTGAAGTGAATCAGTTCGTAATCAGAAGCCTATTGAAGCGCGATGAGATGGTCATTTCACGCGATGAAACTTATCCCAGGTCCAACTGCTCGACAGCTTGAACCACATGATATCCTTGGAAATGGGCCATAGCATGTATGCGGTCTTCTTGTCGGAAGAATCTTGATTGCTGATGGTGATCAGCAGTTGCTGGTCAGTTGTGATCTTGATTCCATCAATCTTGTCAGTTGTTCGGTGCTCAGATTTCCATTTGCCATCAGACTTGGTCAGGTGGCTCATCACGAATTCGCCTGGACGGAACTCGACGGCCACGCGCCAATTCAAACCTGGACTGTCATCCTCCTCCCACTTCCCTGTGGCAAATGCATGCGCATCTTCAGGGCTGAAAGTGACAAACATTCCGTCGAACAGCGACTTGTCGTAGTTCACCCTCTTGAGACGGAGGTGTTGCGCCAATGCCACTATGATGTGGTGATAGTGATAATCTTCGAGATCATTCATGCTGGGCACTACAAGGTTATCGCGATCAAAACCAATTCCTTGGACTACGGCATTGAGTGCAATCTGGCGAATGCACGAATCGCTGTGGCGGGACCACTTCACCAGTGCCGCGAGGTCGGAATCCACCCGAACAGGCACTTGTGCCGCTATGACGTTCAGGAATCCATAGGTGTTATGACTGTGAATTGGGCAAACGTCTTTGGGCGACATTCCATTCATCTCAGAAATCGTTGTTGGCTCAGGCAAAGTCTTTTCCCATCGCTGGAACAAAGCGTCGATGGCTGGATGAGATGCAGTTGTATCCGCCGCCAATAGATGGCCAGTGGAACAATAGAATGCACCCAGGATGATTGTGACGACTTGACTGGTCTTCATAAGGAATGCCTGGTTGGGAGCAGTGATCGCACAAGAATTCTTCAGCCAAATGTTAGGCGGCCATCCATCATTCCGCCAGCAGGAAGCGTTTTGCCGCTTGCAGATGCTTCTTCTGCTCCGGCGGCAGTTCGGGATATTTTAGCTTCATGCTCTGCATCTCCTTGAGGATCGCAGCACTGACGATGAGGCGCATGTTTTTCTTGTCGTCAGCGGGGACGACATACCACGGGCATTCTTCGGTGGCGGTAGTCTGAATCGCGTCTTCGTAGGCGGCCATGTAATCCTTCCAGTGGCCACGTTCGCGCACATCACCTTCTTCAAATTTCCAATTTTTACTTGGCGTGTCGATGCGGGCCAAGAAGCGCTTCTTCTGCTCGCTCTTCGAAACGTGCAGGAAGAACTTCACGATGCGGATGCCGTTGCGGTGGCAGTAGCTCTCCAGATTGCGAATGTCCTTGAGCCGGTCGGCAAAGAGTTTTTTGAGGTTCTTTGTCGTCTCTGAAGGAAGACGCTGAATTTTCGTGACGATCTCCGGGTGAATGCGGCAGACGAGAACCTCCTCATAGTAACTGCGATTGAAGATACCAATGCGGCCACGCGGTGGCAGCACGCGCGTGGTGCGCCAGAGGAAGTCGTGGGACAGTTCGTCGTCGGTGGGCCGTTTGAAGGCGTGCACCTCAACGCCCTGCGTGTTCACGCCGCTCATCACATGCTTGATCGTGCTATCTTTTCCAGCGGCGTCCATCGCTTGAAACACGAGCAGTAACCCCTGTCGGTTTTGGGCATACATCTTTTGCTGCAAGTCATCAATCTCCGTGCGGAACTCAGCAATGAGCGACTCGTAGTGCGCATCATCCTGGTAAACATCTTTCACCTTCGTCTTCGCCTTCTTGATGCGAAACGGTTTGCCATCGGGTACGCGGAAATCGTCGAGATCGAGCTTGAGTTTCATACGGGTACCTGAGTCGGTGAGCGAGCAACTGAGATTAGGCGAGAAAAACAAAAAGGGCGAGGAAGACCCCGCCCTTTCGGCTAAATTTTCTTTTCCCAGAAGCTAATCAAGCAGCTGGAGCGCCTTCGCTAGGGGCACCAGGGGCCTTTGGCAGGGTGAAGCGATAACGGATCTTGCCACGCTTGGCGGCTGCACGGGCTTTGCGCTTGGTGCGTTCTTTTGGAGTCTCATGGGCGCGCAGGCGGCGGACTTCTTCAAGGATGCCATCCATTTCAAGCTTGGTCTTGAGACGTTTGAGAGCGCGGTCAACGGGCTCGCCTTTGCGGATCTGAATTTCGGTCATAAACGGGTCTAGGTGGTTTGGGAAAAGGGCGGGAAGAGTAGGGGAATGAGGACGGGCGTCAAATGGAATGTCAGGCTAGGCGACGAGAGTCTGCTCGCGGTCAGGACCGACACCGAGGAGGCTGACGCGGGCTCCGGTGAGTTCCTCAAGGCGCTTGAGGTAGTTTTTGGCCAACTGAGGCAGATCGGCGAACTTTTTGATGCCGCTGAGGTCCTGTTTCCAGCCCTGATGGGTTTCATAGACCGGAACGCAGGCGGCGAGGTCGGCGGCAGTGCTCGGCGGGTAGTGGATCGTTTTGCCGCGCAGGGTGTAGGCGGTGCAAATCTGGATGGTTTCGAGGCCATCAAGACCATCGAGGTTGGTGATGGCAAGTTCGTCGGCACTGTTGATCATGACGGCGTAACGGACGAGGACGGCATCCAACCAGCCACAGCGGCGGGCGCGGCCGGTGGTGGCGCCGAATTCGCGGCCCATGTTGTGGAGCATGTCGCCGATGTCCTCGTTTTCAGTGACGAAGGGACCGCTGCCGACGCGGGTGGTATAGGCTTTGCCGACGGCGACGACTTTGTCGATCATGCGCGGTGGGACGCCGGAACCGGTGCAGGCACCGCCGGCGGTGGTGTTCGACGAGGTGACGAACGGGTAGGTGCCGTGGTCGATGTCGAGGTAGGTGCCTTGCGCGCCTTCAAAGAGGAGGTTTTTGCCTGCCTTGATGGCCTCATGCAGGTACACCGTGGTGTTGGTGATGTGTGGAGCGAGCGTCTTGGCGGCTTCGAGGATGATTTTGACGGTTTCTTCGACCGGGACGATCTCGACGCCGAGGGCCTCGAAGGTGGCGTTGTGGCGGGCGAGGCGCTCGCGGAGTTCTTCTTCGAGAATCTCAGGCTGCGTCATCAAAATGGTGCGCAGGCCGTCGCGTTCGACTTTGTCGGCATAAGCGGGGCCGATGCCACGGCCGGTGGTGCCGATTTTTTTGTCACCGCGCTGAAGTTCACGGGCTTTATCAAGCCCGCGATGATAGGGCATCACAAGATGGGCGGTTTCGCTGATGAGGAGGTTCTCTGGGGTGATGGTGACTCCCTGGCCGCGTAGCTTGGCCATTTCTTCAAGCAGTCCGATGGGGTCCATGACGACACCGTTGCCGATGACGCAGACTTTACCCTTCCAGAGGATGCCGGAGGGGATGAGGTGCAGGATGTATTTGGTCCCGTTGCTGATGACGGTGTGGCCGGCGTTGTTGCCACCAGCGGCGCGCACAACGACGTCGGTGCCCTCGGTGAGGTAATCGACGATTTTTCCTTTTCCTTCATCGCCCCACTGGGCGCCGACAATGATCGTGTTAGACATGCTATGTTTTTCTTGGGATGACGGCGCAAAGGGCCGCAAGGTGTTGGTTCAGGACGCGAATGCCTCACGATCACAGCCGGAAAGACCGCTGGATCGCTCCCTCAACGGAGCCGGGGGTCACGAATGAGTGCGTGGTGCTGGCTTAGGATGCTCCCATTTGCGTTGAGAAATAAACTGCCGCGCCGCAGGCTGCGAGGGCGACGATACCGAGGAGTGTGAGCAGGCCACCACCGGGATTTTTTTCCTTCACCTTCGGGCCGAAGCCTTGCCGCAGCTTGCCATTGTAAGCATGGCTGCCGTAGCCACTGGACGGGGTGGAGACGGTGATGGTCGGGGCGGCGTAGGCTGCTTCTTCGCCATCACCGACGAATACGCAGTCCACATTACCGAGTTGGAATGAGGTGCCGTGATCCAGCGCAAGGCTCTCGACACGATTGCCACCTACCTTGGTGCCGTTGGTGGAACCGAGATCAGTCAGTGTCCAAGAATTGCCATCGTAGGCGACTTTACCGTGGTGGCTGGACACCGAGTCATCTGACAAGATGAGTTGGTTGTCGTCAGCGCGACCAAAGGTCATGCGTTCGGCGTCGAGTTCGAGAGTGCCGGTGGCACCCGCAGGGGTGGTGAATTGAATGCGAGGCATAGTGCCGAAGGTTTAGCAGGCCGGGGCAGGGGAGGCAAGAGGGGATTCACGCGGCTGGCTGCGGGCTTGCGCGGGCGGGCGTTCTCGCTAGGGAGACAGGCAACCATCCCCGCCACCGCTGTGACCCATTATTTTGAAATCCTCGGCAAGTTCGACACTGAGAGCGACTGCCACAAGCTGCTCTACGCCCCACATCCCCTGCCGCTGAAGTATCGTGAGGGTCGTCTATATAAAATCGAGTTCGAGGGCGATGCAGAGGCGCTGACGGCCTTTGTGCAGCGCGTGCTTATTGACTCCATCAGCCAGGAGGCTCGCACTGGCGGCCAGCCGGCGTTTGAAAAGGCCGCCTTCGTGCTCGAATACGGCATGAAGGGCGCTGCGCTGGATCTCGAGAAGGAAATGATCCTCAACTACTACCGTAGCATGCCGAGTCCGGGCTTTGAGCTCAAAAAGCTCACGCTGCGCACCCGCATCTATGTGTTTGGCGAAGGTGCCGAACCCGCGCAGTTCGTGCGCGACATCGTGAATCCGGCGATTCACACTCACGAGGTGCTCAAGGCGGCGTGAGCGCCTGTTACCGGTTGGAAGCGGTGTTCATCAATGCTGCCTCCGTGTCCCTGATGTCTGACAGCAGAGGTGCATCGGGAGCCTGCAGCCGTGCGGCTTGATGGTAGTGATCAAGGGCACGCCTAGGGTCGTTTTTATGCCGGTATATTAGACCCAGCGCCTTGTGTGGCTGAGGATCATTTGGCACGGCGGTACTCAACTGTTTGAAAATCTCAACGGCTTCATCAATCCTGCCGACACTTGCCAGTCCAAGGCCGAGAGCATTGGCCACTAACGGATTATTGGCGAGTTTCTTGTCCATCTCGATCAACTTTAACGTGTTCTCCAGAGACTCCTTGGGACGGTTGAGCCTGAGGAGTGAATTGGAAAGATTGAGCAGGCCATTTTTAAAACGTGGCTCGACCTTGAGGGCTTCACGGTAGCACTTCACCGCCTCCTCTTCTTTGCCGTTGTGGGAATAGGCCGCGCCCAGATTGCCCCAGGTGCGAAATTTGCCGGGGCTGCCGGCCACCGTGTTTTCCCACAGGCTTTCCTGCGTGCGCCATACTTCGTTGCGCAAACACGTTTTCCAAGACAGTGCCCCCACTAAAATCACGACGGAGACGGGCGCCAGTCGCCGAATCAAGGCGGAATGGATGTTGGCATGCCTCAGCCGGTCGAGCAGGCATGCGACAAGCACAAAAATGCCGATGGAAGGCATGTAGGAGCGATGTTCGGCCATCAAATCCGGCAACGGCACCAGACCGGAGGACACGGACACAGTGATGAAAAACCAAAGCGTGAAAGCAAAGCCCAGAGCAAAGCGCACATCGCCACGAAACCGCCGGGACAGCCACCATGCCGCCGCAATCAACCCCACCAGCATTCCCAATGCGGTTAGCACAGGCCCCTGCCATAGCGATTCATATTTGGGCCATTCAGGATCGAGATTCAATCCGACCGGCCAGAACAGCAGACGCAGGTAGTGAGCCACGACGGTCACTTGCGTCACGATGTAATGCCAATGGTTCAGCGGGGCGGCTCTGTCATTCACAATGTGGATGGCACCATGCAGATCAAAAGCACCGCCATTCTGCGCCGTTGCCGTCAAGATCACGAGAAGTGGAATGAGCGGGGCACACAGCAGCAGTGGCAGCGCTCTGAAGGCGGCCAGACGCAGGCGTGACCCAAGCACCAGCCAGTCCAGCAGCACCGCCATAAATGGCACGGTGAAACTGGATTCCTTCGTCTGCATCGCCAGTAGAAGCGCCAGCACGGCACCGGCACGCAGGCACCATGCTCCCAGGCGAGACTTGGCCGACAGGGAGGTGAAATGCAGCCACAGCGCCAGCAGGGAGAACAACGCCACCAGCGAGGTGAAACGCTGGATGATGTACGTCACCGACTCGATGGCGAGCGGATGCGCGGCAAAGAGCAGGGCGGCCGAGCTTGCGATAAAAAAACGTGAGCCACGCTGCAAACTGCCGTCCGCGACAAAGCGCCGGAGCAACGCATTCAGGAGCGCATAGATCAGCACCGAGTTCGCCGCGTGGATGAGAATGTTCAGCGCACGAAACCAGCGCGGGTTGAAGCCGTCGAGGGTGTGGTTGAGGTGGAAGCTGGCATAGGCCACAGGACGCAGGATGAAATTGGTCGCTAGGTCAGGGTCTAAGCCCATTTGGGCAGTACGGCGGGCAAATTCATCCAGGTTGTTCAGATGACGAAAGCCACTGGCGTCTTTCAGAAACGGATTATCCTTCAGGTAGGTGTAGTCGTCGAAGACCATGGGAAAATCGATCGTCCATGCATAAAGACCGGCGGACAGCGCCAGGATGATGCCAACCGCGAGAGCGTGGACCCAGCGCCTTTCCGGTGGCGGTGTTGATTCTGCTGCAACCGGCAGAACGGTCTCCTGAACCGCAGTGGTGGCAGGCAAGTCATGACGTTGCTGCCGCCTTCTCGAAGATGATCTGGTGCGTTTGGACATATCGCTTTTTAATTTGTAGCGATAGTTTGCGGCAGGAGGCGGCCTACTGGCAAAAGACACCCCCTGTCATGCCCGCCGCCACAGGGCGGCGGATCATGCAGAATGACTCACGCGCCGTGCTCACGCACCCACTGCCCGGCACGCAGATACAGCTCGGCGGCGCTGCGCAAGTGCAGCTTCTCTTTGATGCGTGCACGGTAGGTCTCCACGGTGGATTCACCCAGGTTCAGCGATTGGGCGATCTCGCGCGTGCTTTTGCCACGTCCGAGCATTTGAAACACCTCCACTTTTTGCTCGCGTAGTAGGAATAGACAACCTCGGCATCGGATTCACGCAGGTGCAGCAGCAGTTTGAGCGCCTCACTCAGCGGGTTTTGCAGATCATCGTCCAGATTCACCACCCAACGGCCGCGTGAACGGCGGTAGGCCTCCAGCACAGCGGCATGTTCGCCAAAATTCCGCGCCAGCTCCACCAGCACCACCGGTGCTGGGAAATCATGCAGCAGCTTGCGTGCACAGGTGGCCGTGTCATCCATGCTGCCATCGTCCACCAGCACGAGCTCCCATGATTCATTGATGTGCATGGAGCGGAATGCCTCCAGCAGCCGCGGCAGCGAGTCACCCGTGTTGTGCAGCGGCACCACGAAGCTTACTTCAGGTTTTTCATCCTTCATGGGCATGCTTTAGTCCTCCTGGTTGAATGCACGCTTTCCGTGCGACGGCGAAGACCGAAGATCCAAACGGAATGTGCAGCCAGCGACAGAGCCGGGCATCCATCCGACCGGCGCATGCAAGCCACCGGTTCAACCACATGGGCGACAGCTTCAGATCTGATGCGGCTTCACTCCTGTTTCTGAGCTGCCTGTGGCTCCACCGCCGCCATGCAAGCAGTGGTAGAAACAGCCAGGCGTTCCAGTAGTGAATCATGCTGGCCTGCAGGCTATGACTTTCGAGCAATGACCGCACATGACACGGCCTGTAGCGTCGAGCGCCACACACCGCTGCATCATGTGTTCCTCGCAAGCATTCAAATGCCGGCAGATTCAGCACCAGCAGTCCGCCGGGCTTCATCACGCGGAGCATTTCCGTCAGTGCGCGGTTGCCATCCATGCCATCGTGATAAAGCACATCGAGGCTGAGAACAGCTTCGAACACCTCGTCTGCAAACGGCAGCTCATGCACCGTTCCCAACCGTACATTATTCAAGCCACGCTCATGGCAGTGTTGCACCGCCATTTCGGACGCGTCGATTCCATCCAAATCGCTCCAAAGATGTTCACTCAAAAATGCCAGCATGCCGCCAGTGCCGCAGCCTGCATCCAGTACACGACCATGTGCTGGCACTCCGCCTTCCAGCAGTGCCCGCAACACCAGCCGGTGCAGCACCGCATACCACCAGTGTTGATCCTCTACAGCTCTTAGCGTGTGGTATTCAGCAGGTTGCATGATTCAGGCGTTCAATGGCGTCACACACAAACTCCACCGCGTCGTCGGACAGATGCGGGTGCAGCGGCAGGGAAACCATTTCAGTGGCTGCCCGGTCGCTTTCTGGCAGCACCGCTGTGCCGCCATACGCTGGCTGCCAGTGCAGCGGCGCTGGATAAGGCACTGCCACCGGAATTCCGGCCTGCCGGAGATGCAGCACCAGTTCATCCCTTCGCTTGCTGCGCACCAAGTAATGATGGTAGGCATGCTCGCAGCCTGTCCTCTCCTTGGGGCCGGCCACGATCTCGATGGACTTCAGCCGTTCGTCATAGCGTGCCGCCAGTTCTCTTCTGCGGTGTACACTCTCATGTAAGGAAGGTAATTTGCCTCGCAGAATGGCGGCCTGCAGTTCATCCATCCGGCTGTTCACTCCCGAGGTTTCGCTGATGTAACGCTGCCGCCAGCCGTACTGACGGATCAAACGCAAACGCTCTGCGAGATAAGCGTCATTGGTCGCCACCGCACCCGCATCACCAAGCGCAGCTAGATTTTTCGTCGGGTAAAAGCTGAATCCAGCCGCTCTGCCAAGCGATCCGGCCATTTTCCCATGCCATCGTGCGCCGTGAGCCTGTGCGCAGTCTTCGAGCAGAATGATTCCATGCTCGTCAGCCACGCACTGCAACGTTTCCCAATCCGCTGGATGTCCGCACAGATGCACCGCGAGCGCCGCTTTCACATTCCTGCCAACGGCCGAACGCAGTACGGCATCCAGTGATTTTGGGCAAAGCGTGAGCGTGTCTGCCTCAACTTCAGCAAACACCGGTTCAGCACCACAACGCATCACTCCCGCCGCCACTGCTGATGGTGCGAATGATGGCACAATCACCGTGTCGCCCGGGCCGATCTCCAGCGCCCGCAGCATCAACTCAATCGCGTCCGTGCCGCTGCCCACCCCAACGACATGCTTCACGCCGAGGAAAGTGGCAAACTCACTTTCAAAGGCGGCCGCTTCCTCTGCCAGAATAAAGCACCCGCTGTCGAGCACGCGCTGGACTGCCAGATGAATCTGCACCTGATGGTGCTGCTGGTCTGCGAACGGAAAGCTGGGGAAAAGAGATGCAGGCGGCGGTGGCATGACGGTGAGCCTTCGCCGTCCCCCGTTGGCTGCAACTAACCCTGCTTGTGGCGTCAACCATGACAAATCCCGTTTCGTGCGGCTGCAGCACCATGCGTTGCTGTCGCTGGAAAGCCTTGTGGCTCAAGCGGCGTTTGCTATGCCGCCATGAACCCGACCACCACCAATCGTCTTCTCTCCCTCGACGCCTTTCGAGGCTTTATCATGCTGCTGATGGCCTCATCGGGCTTTGGTATCGTGCAGATGGCGGCGGCGAATCCGGGCTCGTGGTGGGACTTCATCAAGCCGCAGTTTGAGCATCAAGCCTGGCAGGGCTGCTCGTTGTGGGATCTGATTCAGCCGAGCTTCATGTTCATGGTTGGCATTGCCGTGCCATTTTCGTGTGCGAAGCGGCGCGAGCACGGTCAGTCGTTCTTTGGAATGGCATGGCATGCGCTATCGCGCGCGATAATGTTGGTGGCGCTAGGCTTGATCCTGGCGACGCATTCAGGGGACAAGCATACTGTGTTTCTTTTCACTAACGTGCTCGCGCAGATCGGCCTCGGTTACTTCTTTCTCTTTTTACTTTCACGCCTGGGCTGGGAATACATGGTTTCGGGGATCATTCTGATCCTTGTTGGCTATTCGTGGTTCTTCATCCAGCATCTATTGCCTTCAGCCCAGGATCTTACGGCGATTGCGGGCATGAAAGGCACGGAGAATGCCATTCTGCCGGGCTTTTCCGGCCACTGGAACATTCACACGAATGCCGCTGCGGCATTTGACCGCGTGTTTTTGAACAAGCTGCCGCAGGCGACAGCCTTCCAATACAACCCAGGCGGATACCAGACGCTAAACTTCATCCCTGCGCTCGCCACGATGCTTGGCGGGGCGCTGACGGGGTATTTTCTCATGCGCAGCCCGCATTCGGACAAGCGCAAGTGCGCCACGTTGTTGATCGCGGGCCTTGTGCTGGTGCTGGTCGGGACATCTCTCGATCTCAAGGTGCTGCCGATAGTGGGTGCCAAATTGGATCATCTCACCCTGTTGCCGGTGGTGAAACGTATCTGGACGCCGTCATGGGCGATCCTCAGTGGTGGTTGGGTACTCATTCTGCTTTCGACTTTCCATTGGCTAGTCGAGATCGCAGGCATGAGGCGGTTGGTGTTTCCACTGGTGGTCGTTGGGATGAACAGCATCACGATTTATCTGCTGCACAGCCTGTGTGCTGGTTGGATTCGCGAAAATCTACAAAAGCATCTTCCCGACGCCGCCTTTCCTGCTCAGTGGGCCCCAGTGATCGAACGCTGTGGCGTGTTGTTTGTCCTTTGGTTGATCTGTTTCTGGCTGTATAAGCAAAAAGCTTTCCTCAAACTGTGATCCCTCGTTATTTTTTTCTCGCCATCGTCATTCTAACTGCCTGCCAGAGCAAACCGGCCACACCCACGACACCTGTCCGTGATTTGAAGGAAGAGGATCGGTTTCACAAGGCTGGACTCATCATGCTGCCCGACCTGCAACATGCCAGCACATGGGAGGAACTCATCCATGTGAAGATGGGGGTGCCGGCACGAAAAATTGAAGTGCAGGCTGGTCCCGGTTTCACCACAGTGATCGTTAAGGAACTCAATAACCGAGCCGATGCAGAGGGTGTGGCTCAGGAGTTGCGAGCGATTGCCGAGAAAACGCCTGAAAACTTTGGTCCCACAAAGGTGGAGGTTCGGCTCAACAATGCTCCTGCCACGATCAATCCCTTTGTGCTGCCCACGGAGTCCAGTCCAGCCACACCTAATCCTGGCTCGGTTCTCCCAACGCTTTCATTACCGCCGCTCCTGCCCTCCGGCCGCTGAGCAGTGCGCCGTTGATGGACACATCCTCGCACCAGTCACCACAACGGTAGAGACCGGGTTCCATCATGGCTGTCAATGGGCCGCTACCCAGCCGCAACTGCCGCGCTTCAGGCTGAGCATGCCGAATCTGGTAAGTGCGCAGGTGTCGCCACTTGCCAACGACCGCTTCACCAAACCATGACCGCATTTGATCGCGTACGACTTGTTCCAGTTCAGTGCTCGACGGCGCGCCCAAGATTGAAGCAGAGATGAGATGCTGCCCCGGTGGTGCATAATGCGGTGAAATGCGAGAGAGCACCGCGATGCTATTCACTGGGCCGCGGCCATCGCCATCGAGATATAGAATTGGATCGCCTGGCGGCATGTCATGCGTGGCGAAGTACATACAGGTTGTCGAACGACTTGGCAAAAGAGGTGCAGGAGTTCCGGCTTGCGGCAGTAGACGATACGCCACCTCTTCGCTTACGGCGACGATGACATGATCCGCGTGCAGTACCTCACCAGTGCCCAAGGTTACTTCTCCGGCGCGCACACCTGAAACCGGTGCGTTCAGGCGCAGGCTGCCAGGCGGCAGTGCGATCGCGAGTTGATCGGGAATCGACTGCATGCCGCGAGCGGGCAGCGCGCTGCCACCACGGTCGAACATGGCGAACAAGAACAGCAGCATGCGGGCACTGGTGCGCAGATCCTTCTCCAAAAACACGCCACCGAAGAATGGGCGGAAAAATTTATCGATCATGCCTTCAGAGAAGCCGAAATCACGCAGGTAGTCCTCCGTCTCCATGTCACCCAGATCAAGCGGTGGCCCGCGCAGACCGAAGACTTCCTTGCGGAGCAGCAGTGTGGTCCATTTGTCACGTACGCTGACGATTTCATCGCGGAAATTCTTCATCGCCGTGAGCGGATGGGCCAGTGGATCCGCCATGCGATGAAAACGGTTTTTCACGAACACATCCGCACCGCGGTAAATCTGTCGTAGATCGAGTTCATCATAGTCCAGCACGCGGCGTGCCTCGGGATAGGCGGGCAGAAAAACCTGGAAGCCACGGTCAAGGAGGAAGCCTTCGACTTCGTCCGTGCGTACTCGTCCACCAACGGCATTGGAAGCTTCCAAAATCGTGAACTGGCGACCTGCCGCTGCCAGTACGCGGGCGCAGGCCAGCCCCGCGAAGCCGGCTCCGATAATGACAATTCTGGACTGCTGCTGACTCATCAAATCTTCCGAGCGCGCATCATGGGCGTGACTTTTAACTTTGCAAGCGTGAGAGCCGTGGCAAGCATGCCTCATGCCCGCAGCACGCAGTCCCCGTATTCTTATTCTTGGCGCCAATGGTGGCCTGGGACGCGCACTGTATCGCCATTTTGCTTCCAATTATACAACGGTGAGTTGGGGGCGGGCCGAACTCGATTTCGAACAGCCAGAAGCCCTCGCGTTGAAGTTGGCGACTCAGCCGTTTGACCTGCTGCTCAATGCCGCGGGTATGACCAGCCCAGATGTTTGTGAAATTCAGCCTGAGGCCGCCAACGTAACCAATGTGATCGCGCCGCAAATCATCGCTGAATGTTGTGAGACGCGTGGCGCACGCATGATTCACTTCAGCACCGATTATGTGTTCAGTGGTGAGCCACATGAGCCGTGGACCGAGGATGACTCGACAGAGCCGATTAGTGTCTATGGCCGCACCAAACGCGACGGTGAGTTGGCAGTGCTCCAGGCTAGTACCAAAGCGCTTGTAGCGCGCGTGTCGTGGCTGTTTGGCTCCGACAAGCCAAGTCATCCCGACAATATCATTCAGCGTGCAATACAGACGGCTGACCTAAGTGCTGTGGATGACAAAGTTTCCGTTCCTACCAGCAACGTCGACATATGCGGGTGGGTTGAGCGCTTGATGCATGCTGATTCCAGCGGAGTTTGGCATCTCTGCAACAGTGGCAGTGCCTCCTGGCATTCATGGGCGGAAGCAGTGCTGCAAATCGCCAGCGTGATCGGTCTGCCGGTCAAAACGACCACTTTGAAAACCATCAAACTCGCGGAACTGGTGCAATTGAAGGCAAATCGTCCTTTAATGACGGTGATGAACAACTCGAAGCTGCAAAGCCTGATTGGCGGCGAAGTACGTCACTGGCGTGAGGCTTTGGAAGATTATCTGGTAAAGAAGTATAGCGTCCAATGACTCCCGTTTCCGCCATGACACGCTGCGACATCCTTCATGAGGATCGATTTCTCATCGTGGTGAACAAACCTCATGGCGTGCTCTCGCATCCGAATCCGAAAGCCGCCAAACCACAGCCTGCGGCTTTTGAAGGCAGCTATGATCATGATCGGCGCTGCTTCAAAACAACTGTCGGCAACGTGTGGCTGATGCATCGCCTCGATCAGGACACTTCGGGCGTTCTGCTTGGTGCCAAGGATGAAAAAACCGCGACCGCATGCCGTGAGGCGTTTGAAGCGGAGAAGGTGCGGAAAAAGTATCTCGCACTATGCAGCGGCGGCAATTTGAAGCCGGAAGGCGTGTGGCTGGATCATCTGATCACGGCGCATGCCAAGCATCAGGTGCGCACCACGGTGAGGCATGGCACACGGCCTAATGCGGAGGCGAAGTATCGCGTAATCGAGACCAATGCGGCGAATCGCGTTTTACTGATCGAGATCGAGCTAATAACCGGCAAGACGCACCAAATCCGCGTGCAAGCGGCTTCACGGCAGCTTCCGCTAGTGGGCGATGATGTGTATGGTTCGTTCGATTTGAACCGCAAGTTGCGCAAGACGATCAATGCGAAACGATTGTTCCTGCATGCGCATGAACTGAGTCTGAAGCATCCCGCTTCAGGCCAGCCACTGAGTGTCAAAGCGCCGCTGCCGCCTGACTTGAATGCAGTTCTGGCGGCAGCGGGGTTGAAAGCGCTTTAAGCCGCCTTTTTGAGCAGAAAGTACTCGATGCCATCGACGAGCGCCTTCCAGCTCGCGTCGATGATGTTGCAGCTCACCCCGACAGTGCTCCAGGTGGCATTGCCATCGGTGCTGGTGATGAGTACGCGAGTTTTTGCGGCGGTGCCGACACCACCGTCGATGATGCGCACCTTGTAATCTGCGAGGCGCATGTCCTTGAGCTTGGGAAAGAGCGGCGTGAGGGCTTTGCGTAGCGCGTTGTCCAGCGCATTCACGGGACCGTCACCTTCATCGACGGTGTAAACGGGCGAGCCGTTGACGTCGATTTTGATGGTGGCCTCGCAGGTCTCGAAGCCATGATCGCCGCCACGAAAGCGATGAGTGGAATGATACTCGATGAGATCGAACAGCGGCTGGTATTGGCCGAGTTGCTTGCGGATGAGCATTTCGAACGAAGCCTCAGCAGCTTCAAATTCGCAGCCCTCGCTTTCGAGGCGTTTGACCTCGGCAAGGATGGACTGAACCTTGGGATCGCCTTTGGCGAATTTGAAGCCCATGCCCTCGGCTTTCACGAGCACGTTCGACTGACCGGACATGTCGGAGATGCTGATGATGCGTTGGTTGCCGACGAGTGCGGGATCGACGTGCTCGTAGGTGCGGGCAAGCTTCTGCACGGCATGTACATGCAGGCCGCCTTTGTGAGTGAATGCGGCGAGACCGACATAAGGCGCACGGATATCATGCGGCACGTTGGCGAGTTCATCGACAAAGTGGGCGAGTTCGCGCAGACGTGTGAGGTCGAGACCGAGAGCGACACCCATCTTGAGTTGAAGTGCTGGCATGATGGTGGTGAGGTTGCAGTTTCCCACGCGTTCGCCATAGCCATTGATGGTGCCTTGCACCTGACATGCACCGGCACGCACGGCAGCGAGCGCATTGGCGACGCCGACACCGCCGTCGTTGTGTGTGTGAATGCCCACCGGACGGCCGAGATGCGCGATGACTTTACGCGTCGTGTCTTCGACGAATTCAGGCAATGCGCCGCCGTTTGTTTCGCAGAGCACGATGAGATCAGCTCCCGCTTCCTGAGCGGCTTTGACGGTTTTAAGCGAGTATTCGGGGTCTTCCTTGAAGCTGTCGAAGAAGTGCTCGGCATCGTAGAGCACCTCACGGCCATGCTTTTTCAAGTAAGTGACTGTGTCTGCGATCATGGCGAGGTTTTCTTCCAGACTGACCTGGAAGACTTCGGTGACATGCAGTGCCCACGTTTTGCCAACGACGGTGACGGCGGGTGTTTTGGCATCGAGCAGCATTTTGACCTGCGGATCGTCCTCGACCTTCATTTTGCCGCGGCGAGTCATGCCGAAGGCGGTGATCTTCGCGGTTTTCCAGGTGCGCTTGGCGGCTTCTTCAAAAAAGGCTGCGTCCTTGGGGTTTGAGCCGGGCCAGCCTCCTTCGATGTAATGCACGCCGAAATCGTCGAGCTTTTCGGCGACGCGGATTTTGTCGAGGGTGCTGAAGGAGATGCCGGTGCCCTGTGTGCCGTCACGCAGGGTGGTGTCATAGATGGTAACTGGAGACATGTGAGTATGGAAATGGAGAGGGTGGAAGGGGTATGCAATGAGAAAACAGGCCGGATGGCGATTGCCAAAGGTTCCGGGACGCCGGATGCCGGTGGCGCCTGGAGCGCAGGGCATGATTTTAAGCAACGGACTCCCTCGGTTGCGTCAGGCGCAGAGGAGTCCGATGCTAATTCGGATTTTTTGACAGATGTCAGGGCGGTTGACCATGAACGGATTACTTTTTACGCCGGGTCCGACCTGCTGGCAAAGGGAAGTTTCAACAGCGGGTCATGATCACCCGTGGTTGAGATTGAGGGCTGCGGGATTACTTGCCGGCGCCTTCTTCAGTCCCATGTGCTGTGGCAGGTGTTAGATCCTTGAGGCCGGGGGCCTTCTGCCAACCGCTAGCAGGCAAGGGAGAGACATTGCCTTCGAGGGAGGAACGTACTTCGAGATGTTTACGAAGCAGCGCATCATCAAGTGTGGCGGCTCCCCGTTCGGCCATATTTGCCAGCGGGAGGTCGCTGAGATCCATTTTTGGAATAAAGGGTTTCTCGGGGAACGTTGGAGCAACTGCTGGCACAGAGGTGAGAGCTGGCGCTGAATGATTACCGATCTGAGAAAACATCCATACGCCAGAGGCGCAAACGGCGACTGCTGCCGCAGCCATACCCCACTTAGGCACGAGTAAGTTACCCCACCAAGTGGTGGCGCGTTCCCAGAACAACTCCAGAGACGATTGTTTCAGCATTTCCGCCCGCTGGCGCTGATGGAACTGCTGGAGGAAATCTTCGGTGAAACCTTCACTAGGCTGTTCAAACCTCTTCAATCGGATCAGGCGCTGGATATCTTCAAACTCACTCATGGCGTTCTGTGGGTTATGTCGGTGTTAATTTCGTGAATGGGGCGGCTTTATTTCACAAAATCTTCAAGATAAGTCTGGAGTAGGCGATGGGCGTAAAACAATCTGGATCTGACCGTCCCTTCCGAGACTCCTAATATCTTGCTGATTTCGGCATGCTGGAGACCCTGAACATCGTAAAGAGTCACCACCGTGCGGTGATCTTCGGACAGTTTCATCATGGCTGCGTTCAACCTTTTTTGCAGTTCATGGATGTTCACTTCACGCAGCGTGCCGGTGTTGGCTGTGGTCACACGAATGAACTCGGGATCGTTCTCAATACCTGTATCTACATCGTCAAGACTCACCTTGTGATGGCGGCCACGCTTCTTGAGAAAATTCAAGCTCATGTTCACAGCGATGGAGTAGATCCATGTGTAGAACGAAGACTTGCCCATGAAGCGCTTGATGGAGCGGTAGGCTTTGGCAAACACATCCTGCAGCAGGTCGGCGGTGTCCTCGCGGTTCGAGGTCATGTTATAAATGAGACCGTAGAGCTTGGGCGTGTATTTGCGCACGAGGTCATCGAAAGCCTTGGTGTCACCCGCCTGCGCCCGGTCCACGAGGATGCGATCCTCAGCAGCACTGCTGCTGGGCGCGGGTGGTTGGATCAGCGAAGCGATGGGAGCCGCTGCGGCGCTGAGGGGTGATTCTTCCATTAAGGGGAAGGAAACCACTCGTTGCGCAAACAGACAAGCATTTCTTCCCGAGCGGTTGATTTCAGTTATTTTTGAACGCTCCAGAGGTGGTCCACGCAGATCTGTGACCATGTTTCAAGCTGGTCACGCATGGCATGCAGTTCCTCCAATGTGTGGAAGCGCAGATCCTGAATGGCATCCTCGTTCGATTTCACGTCATCACTGCTGAGATCAAAGAAATGCACGACGCCGAGATGCACGCTGCCGACCTCAGTCGCATCGTCGTTGATCAAACCGATGACCTTTTGAGTGTGTGTGCCACCGATCACGAGTTCCTCGGCCATTTCACGCTCAACGCCATTGTAATACATTGTCTCGCCAAGGCCGTCTTGGCTGGCATCGACGGGATTGATGTGGCCACCGATGCCGATGGAGCGCTTCGCCACGAGACGTTTCTCGCCCGAGCTGCCGCCGCGGGTGTAGCTCACATAACGGCCCGCATGATGGAAGATCGTGTAGGGGATGAGTTGTTTGTGCGTGGGATCTTTTTCAGCAGCAGGACGCTCCATGAAATGATTGGCCCCAGGCGCTAGCATTGCATGCAAATAGCGCGGGGCATCGGATTGGAAGCCTTGAAAGCTGCCGAGATCATCGAAAAGACGGCGGGTGATGACGAGAACGTGTTCCATGTGAGATTACGCAGAATGAATGGCCTCGTTGAGTGCGCAACCAATCAATCCAGCAACCAAGCCTGCGCCGCGTCGCCTGCTTGAAGCGTTTGACCGGCATCAAGACGTAACAGCGCCTCCGCACGGCTCAAAGACAGCAAGGCATGACTCTGTTGCATTCCGAAGGGCATGAATTGGTCGTTCGCGAGTGTGCCACGTAGGTAATGTGGGCGATCACCGGGATTTTCGAGCGTGGTTCCAGCCACGACAGGCACGAAACGCGGCACTAGGGCCTGATCTGTTGCTCCCATCATCTTGTGCAGCGCAGGACGCACAAACAGCAGGAAGGTCACGAAAGACGACACCGGATTGCCGGGCAGTCCGAAAACATGTGTCGTGTGCGGCTCATGGCGCGAAGCATAGAGAAATGGCTTCCCAGGCTTCACTTTCACCCGCCAGAGATCAGGTTCGATGCCGAGTCGTTGCAATGCAGGCTTGATCTGATCGTGATCACCCACGGAAACACCGCCGCTGAGCAGCACGACATCGTTTTCAGCCATCAAGCGCTGCAACGTTTCGATGGTGGTCTGCAAATCATCACGGCAATGCACCTGCTTGCTCTCGCGGATGCCCAGACGAGCCAGCATTCCACGAAGCATGAGGCCGTTGGTGTTGTAAATCTGTCCTGCTTGCAATGGACCTGCGCCGGCCTGCACGAGTTCATCTCCCGTGCTCAGCACCGCCACGCGCGGTAGCGCATGCACTTGGATTTTCTCCAAGCCCTGCGATGCCAGCACTGCCAGTCGCCCAGGCGTGATTTTTTCTCCCGCTCGCATCACGATCTGGCCCTGGCACAAGTCTGCGCCTGCTTGCCGAATGTTTTCACGCGCAATCACTGGTTCTAGGCAGACGATGTTATCGCCCTCGCGCTGCACATCTTCCTGCATGATCACTGCATCGGCACCAGTTGGGATCGGCGCACCGGTAAAAATTCGGATCGCTGATTCTGGCGTGAGCGTTAATCTTCGATCCAAACCTGCGGGTTGCTCGCCAATGATTCGCAATGCCGTTTTGCTCTGGCTTTCCGCAGCGATGAGCGCGTAGCCATCCATCGAAGATTGATCGAAGGCCGGAATCGGCACTGTCGCGGTGATGTTCTCTGCTGCATAACGATCCAGAGCTTCAAACAATTCCTCAGGGATGGTCTGCATCGGCGCCACTGCTGCCAGGATACGCTCAAGCGCTGCGTTTTCAGAAATCATCGGACGACAGGCGGCAGCTTGCTGAGGTCTGGCTCTGGTTCAGGCGCAGGCATTGGAGTGGTCGGTGCCTTGAGCTCCGGCGGTGGGGCAGGAGCAAGTACAGGCTTGACCGGTGCCAGCGGTTGAAAAGGCGCGTCTAAAGGTGGAATCACATCTGCTTGCATGACCGGTGTCAGTGGTACGATAGCACCTCCTGCGGTGGTTGAACCCGGAGCAGGGGCTGGGACTTGCCCCGGTTTGATCTTGTATAACACCAGATCGCGAAGTTGTGGTACACCTTCAGTGATGTCTGCCGTGATGTAGTTCCCTTTACGCTCAGGCGTCACTTTGAGTTTTGTTTTGGAACCGTCGGCGCATTGCGAAACGATTTCCGTGCCTGCGGGAATGTTCAGTCGCTGCTCACAGTTGATGAGCACATAGTTCTGCTCGGGATTGACCATTTCGATCACGCCGATCACCTTGGCTTCGCCAAGGCGGTTGTCTTGCGCCGATGTTTTGGAGAAAAGCCCCCAGCCAGCGGCTTTGCCGATGAAATAGGTGCAACTGGAGAGTCCCAGAAGCAAAAGGAGGCTGGTGAACTGAAGAACCCGCATGCGCCATTGATGCGCATGCGGAGCAAACTGTCCAGTGGCTACCCGATGATACCCAGATTCTTCAGCGTTGCCTTGAGTTCCTCAATCTTGGCCTGTTCCATGCCCACCAGCGGCAGGCGCAGTTCGTCGGTGCAGTGACCAGCCAACGCCATCGCGGTTTTGATCGGGATTGGGTTGGTGGCGAGTTTGAGGAATGCCGCGAAAAGAGGGTAGTAACGGGTGTGGATCTTCAAAGCGGCAGCGTAATCGCCTTTGAGGGTGAGTTGGACCATCTCGCTGATCGGTTTCGGGATCAGGTTTGAGGCCACGCTGACAATACCGACACCGCCGACGGACATGAATGGCAGGGTTAGGCCGTCATCGCCGGACATGATCTCGAAATCAGCCGGCAAAACCTGCTTCATTTGGCTGACGCGTTCAGGATTGCCACCAGCTTCCTTAATGGAGCGGATATTCGGGCAATTTTCGGCGAGGCGTATGAGCACATCGAGACCGATCTCGATGCCGCAGCGTCCGGGGATGCTGTAAAGCATCAGCGCTAGCTTGGTGTTGTCTGCAATGGCCTTGAAATGCTGATACAGGCCTTCGGGAGTCGGCTTGTTATAATACGGTGCGACTTGGAGCGAAGCGGTGGCACCAGCGGCCTCGGCTTCTTGTGTGAGCTCGATGGCTTCACGAGTTGAATTTGATCCTGTGCCTGCCATGACAACGCCACGACCTTTGGCGAACTCCACGCTGAGTTTTACAACGCGTGAGTGCTCTTCGTGATCCAACGTGGGTGATTCGCCCGTGGTGCCGCAGGGGACGATGCCTGTCACGCCGTTGTCGAACTGGAAATCGACGAGCGATTTGAGCGCGGCCTCATCAATTTGGCCGTTACGAAAAGGGGTGACGATGGCAGTGTGGGTTCCGGCGAACATGGGATGCGAAGGGCGTGTAGCTTAGAGTTGAACGGTGCCTTGGAAAACGAAATCTGCGGGCCCGAAGAGGGTTACATTGGTGTACTCGGACTTGTGAGGCTCTTCAAAGCCGACTTTGAGCGTGTCGCCGCCTTTGACGAGGACGGAGACAGGGCTTTGAGCACCGGTAAGTTCGTGATGAATCAAGGCGCAGGCGACCATGCCGGTGCCGCAGGCTAGGGTCTCGTCTTCAACACCACGTTCATAGGTGCGGATGGAAATGCTGCCGGGGGCGATAACTTTGGCAAAGTTGGCGTTGGTACCCTTGGGTTTGAAGGCCTCGTGGTAGCGCAATCCAGCACCCCATTCGCATACGGGGACGGTTTCGAGGTCATCGACAAAGACCACGGCATGTGGCACGCCAGTATTGACGCTATGGACGGTCAATTCGGTGCCTGCGACGTGTAGCTTCTGCGCGAGATTCAGACCATGCGGAGCGCTCATGTTGATGCGCACCTGACTACCTTCAAATTCAGCGCTGATCATGCCCGCGAGTGTCTCGAAGTTGATCTTTGTGAGCTTGTCGCCGTGCAGGTGATTCACAAAGCGGCCAAAACAACGTGCTCCATTGCCGCACATCTCGGCTTCGCCGCCGTCGGCGTTGTAGTAGCGCATCTTGAAGTCACCGCCTTCATTCGCAGGCTCGACGCACAACAAACCATCAGCGCCGATGCCACGATGGCGGTCACAGAGCTTCTCAATCTGGTCTTTGGTCAGTCCGAGGCTGAGGTCGCGATTGTCCAGCATGACGAAGTCATTGCCGGCACCGTTCATTTTTGTGAATTGCAGAGTCATGAGGAATTAGAGTGCGTGAACGGCATCAACGAGTGGCTTAACGAAGGCTTCGACCTTCGCGGCACAATCGGGGCTGGAGCCATTTTGCTCGATAAGTTTGACGATGGCGCTGCCAACGACGACGCCATCAGCTTTGCTGGCGATTTCAGCAGCTTGTTCAGGATTCGACACGCCGAAACCGACGCAGACCGGCACATCGGTGGCAGCTTTGATGATGGCAACTTGTTCGGCGATGCCAGTGGCAATCTTTGCCTGTGCTCCAGTGACACCGAGGCGAGAAACATAATAGACAAAGCCTTCCGCGCTCTTCGCGATGCTGGCGATGCGGTCAGCAGGGGAAGTTGGTGCGATGAGTTGGATGTGCCGCAGTTCAGCTGTGGGCTTCAATTCGGCGTTTTGCGCTGCTTCATCGGGTGGTAGATCCAAAACAAGCACGCCATCGGCTCCGGCGGCAGCAGCGTCGATGTGGAAGCGCTCGTAGCCGTAGGTATAGACGGGATTAAGGTAAGTGAACAAGACCAGTGGCACCTGTGACTTCGTGCGCAGCTTTTTGATCATCTCCAACACGAGTGGCGTTGAGGCTCCGGCTTTCAGGGCACGGTCGGCGGCCAATTGATTGACGACGCCATCTGCCAGCGGATCGGAAAACGGCACGCCAAGTTCCACGATGTCGGCTCCGGCGCGTTCCAGCGCGAGCACGATGTCAATGGTGGCATCAAGCGTGGGATCGCCGGCGCAGACATAAGCCACGAATGCCTTCTTCTGCGAGGTGCGAAGCTGGGCAAAACGGGCGTCGATGCGGTTGGTGGGGGCGGACATGGGGCCGGGTGTTTAGCGTGAACCGGGCACCTTTGCAAATACCGCCTTATTTGGCTTCGTCGCCAAGTCGGCGATCCGGCACCAGATAGCCCTGTACATAATCACGCACGGCTTCGGCGAGCGGGGTGATTTCGGTAGAAAAGCAGGCGGCGTGGAGTTTGGCGATCTCGGCGCAGGTGTAGTATTGGTATTTCGGCTGTAGATGCTCTGGCATGTCGATGAACTCGATGTTTGGCTCCTTCCCAAGGGCGGTGAAGATGGCGGTGGCGAGTTCGATCCAGGTGTGGGCTTTGCCGGAGCCGAGATTGAAAAGACCGCCGGCGCTCGGGGTTTCAGCGAGATGGAGCGTCATGCGGATGGCGTCCTTCACATAGAGGAAATCGCGCATCTGCTCGCCGTCTTTGAAGTCGGGGCGGTGGGATTTGAAGAGCTGGACTTTGCCGGTGGCGAGGATTTGGCCGCAGGCTTTGTGAACGAGGCTGCGCATGTCTGCCTTGTGATCTTCGTTGGGGCCATAGACGTTGAAGTACTTGAGGCCGACGATCTTCGGCAGCCAGCCTTCGCGTTTGGCGTGGAGGTCAAAAAGGTGCTTTGAGTAGCCGTACATGTTCAGCGGACGCAGCGCATGGATGTCGGGCATCTGATCGTCCATGCCGTGGGCACCATCACCGTAAGTGGCCGCGGAGGAGGCATAAACAAAGCGTGTTTGATTGGCGAGCGACCACTGGCAGAGCTGCTTGGTGAACTCGTAGTTGTTCCGCATGAGATAATCCGCGTCGCGCTCGGTCGTGGCAGAGCAGGCACCGAGGTGGAGGACGTGGTCAAAGCGGCCGAGCTTGGCAGGAGAGTGCTGTACGGCCTGCAGGAGGTCGTTGCCGTCGATGTAGTCGGCGAATTTGAGCGGGACGAGATTTTTCCATTTCTCGTCGGTGCTGAGGCGGTCGCAGACAATGATGTTCTCGCAGCCCCGGCGGTTCAGCTCCCAAACGAGAGCGCTGCCGATGAATCCGGCTCCGCCGGTGATGAGAATGCGACTGTCGGTGTTTTTCATGTTCCCGTCGGTAACGGGAAAAACGTCAGGATTCAAGCCGGAGCTTGGCTACGCAGTCATGGCTTCCGGCTCGTGGGATGAGGCCACGGGGATCTGCTCACGCCAAAGCGCAGGGTGCAGGAAGATGCTGCGTGGATCCTGCTCACACTCGTCCGCCCAGCCCACAATGGTTTCGATGACAATGGGATGCGGGCACTGAATGGCGGGGTAGAGCCACTGTTGGTCAGCGACAACGAGCTTTGGAATCAAGGCCTGGCCTTGATATTCGATCTCCCAGCCAAGCAGCAGGGGTTCTTCATCAGTAAAACCAGCAAGACCGAGGGGATGCTCCACCCAGCCGACGAGTCCAGTCCCGTTGAGCACATCCCATATCTCACGCATTTCCAGATCCACCCGCACAGCAAAGCCGCTGGTTTTGGCAGTTTCGCCATTTACCGGATCGCGGCTGACAAGGCCGAATAGAATGCTCGAAGGGCAGTTGCCCGGCACGATATCTACCTGAAACCCAAAACGGATCGGATAATCGGGCAGCAGCATGCTTCCATAGCTTTGCACTTGGAAGCCCGCGAAAGCAGGATCGGCGGCGGCGGTGGCAATGAGAGACTCCATAGATTTCTAAAAATTTCAGGCTATTTTATAAAATGTGACCTTTGTTATAAAAAATTCAAACATTTTATTATAAACTCTTTGTCTCTTGAGGGGAGTCATCAAAAAGATCTCCAGTTCTTCGAGTAAGCGGATTGGGTGCCGTAAATCGACATATTCTGTTTTTCGGCAGGATTCCTTACGGTGCCAAAGTTGACGAGTCTGCCGCGCTTGATACCTAGTGTTCAACGTGTCTCTCGCCGAAACGACCACCTGTAGCGAAACCGACCTGACAGTCGATTTTCGTGATCAATTCCTCCTCACCTACCAGCATATGCTGCTGTCGCGTGTGTTGGAGGAAAAACTCGGGTCGCTCTACCGCGCCGGGGGGAGAATCGTGGGCGGTGTTTACCTCGGCAAAGGCCAAGAGGCGTTCAGTGCGGCGCTGGGCGTTCAGTTGCACAAGGGCAGGGACATTTACGGCCCGCTGATTCGCGATCAGGCTGGGCGCATCGCGTTCGGCGAACCGATCATCGACACCGTGCGCACTTATCTAGGCGCTGTCACTGGGCCGATGCGTGGTCGCGATGGCAATATTCATCGCGGTCGTCCGAAGGAGGGGCACTTAGCGATGATCAGCCATCTCGGCAGCATGTTGGCGGTCGTGGCCGGCGGTTTGTTCGCTCGTCGTCTGGCAGGAACTTTGAAGGACAGCATCGGTGCCACCAGCATCGGAGACGGCGGCACTTCCACTGGTGCTTTTCATGAGGGTCTGAACATGGCTGCGGTGGAGCGGCTGCCCATCATCGTCAGCATCGCGAACAATCAATACGCTTACTCCACTCCGAACACGCGTCAGTATGCCTGCGCGAATCTCGTCGATCGTGCGGCAGGTTACGGAGTCGAAGGTGTGGCCGTGGATGCCACGGATCTTGCCGCCTGCCTAAAAGTGTTCCGCGCCGCCACCGCCCGTGCGCGTGCCGGCGGTGGACCGCAAATGATCGTGGGTTCGCTGCTGCGCCTTGCCGGTCATGGCGAACACGATGACGCTTCCTACGTTCCTGACAAAGCCCGCAAAGATCCCGCCGCACGTGACTGTCTCGCCGTTGCCGAGCAGTTCACTCTCGACCAGGGCTGGATGAATGAGGCTGAAATCCGCGAACTGCACGCGGAAGTCCGCCGCAACGTCGATCAAACCTTTTCCAAAGTGTCCAAAGAGCCCACCCCTGATCCCTTCAAAGAAAACTGGCAGGCCCTTTCCAGCGCTGATCTTGTGGAGGGTCAGCACGAGGCATGAGCATCACCTACCTCGAAGCCATTCGTGAGGCGCAATACGAGGCTCTGCGCCATGATCCCGCCGTGTTCCTCTACGGTCAGGACATCGCCACCTTCGGCGGTGCCTTCAAGGCCACCAAAAATCTCAGCAAAGAATTCCCCGGCCGCGTCTTTGATTCTCCCATCAGCGAAGATGCCATGATCGGCATGGCCGTCGGTGCCGCCGTAGAAGGTGCCCGCCCCATCATCGAAATGCAGTTCGCCGACTTTTCCTCCGTCGGCTTCAATCAGATCATCAATCAAGCCGCCACGCTCTACTGGCGCACGAATGTGCCGTGCCCCATCACCATTCGAATGCCCTCTGGTGGCACGGCGGGCAGTGGTCCGTTTCACAGCCAGTCGATGGAGGCCATCTACGCGCATTATCCCGGCCTCGTCATCGTCACGCCCGCTACCGTTGAAGACGCTTACTGGATGTTGCTCGACAGCGTCACGCTGAACGACCCCGTCATCTACTGCGAGCACAAGTTTCTCTATTACCATCTCAAGGCCGATCAAATCGGTGAACGCGGCCTGCCCATCGGCAAGGCACGCATCGCTCGCCCTGGTCGTCACGCCACCATCGTCACTTACAGCGCCATGGTGCATGAAGCCCTGCGAGCTGCGGAAGAACTTCAGCTCGACGGTTATCAAATCGAAGTCGTTGATCTCCGTTCCGTGAAGCCCATGGACACCGACACCATCCTCGCCTCCGTCGCACGCACCGGTCGCCTGCTTGCTCTTGGTGAAGCCTTTCCTTGGGGCGGCGTCACAGCTGAAATTATCGCCCGTGTTAGCAGTGAAGGCTTCCACTTGCTCGATGCACCGCCGATGCGCTTGAACTCCAAGGACACCCCGATTCCGTATCATCCCAATCTCTGGAAATCGCATCGTCCCACCACCGCCACCATCGCCGCCGCACTCCGCCGTCTACTGCGGTATTAAATCCAGCATCCAGTCATGCCCACCATCCCCATCCTGATGCCCCAGCTTGGCGAATCAATCGCCGAAGCCACAATCATTCGCATCCTCATCGAGCCGGGGCGCACCGTCGAAGCTGGTTGCGATCTCTTTGAGGTGGAGACCAACAAGGCAACCATGGCCGTCACCGCACCTTGCGCTGGTAAGATCGGCCAAATCGTCGCCACCACGCAGACCAGCTACGCTGTCGGTGCCACACTCGCTGCTTTTGAAATCACCGACGAAGATGCCCAGTCTCTCGGCTTCAGTGAAGAATCCAAACCTGCTTCACCAGCCCCGCGCACTAGCACCAGCGGCAGCGAAGAAGTCGAAAACCTCCACTTCAAGATCAGCGACAACGACGTCATTTCCACACGTCAGCCCACTGTTGAACCTGTCGTTGGCGGTCTGCCCGTTCCCGCTGGTGCAACAGGAGCCAGCTACATCTCCCCACGCATGCGCGCCCGCATGCTCGAACTTGGATTGAACGCCTCCGACCTTGCCGGCGTTCCAGGCACCGGTGCTGGTGGCCGCGTCACTGTCGAAGACTTTGAAGCCTTCCTCCGCGCTCTTGAACAGCATCGCATGACGCCAGCCTCGCCCATGCGCATCGCTGTTGCTGATAGCATGCGCCGCAGTTGGGCACGACCCCTCGCCACCGTCGGCAGTCCCGTCATGCTTGATGCATTGCTCGCGCATCGCAAAAAAGCCGATCCCAAACCCGGCCCCGCGCTCTACGTCATTCGCGCTCTTGCTCTGGCCCTCGCAGAAAACACCGCCTTCGCCGGACGCCTCGTCGGCAATCGCATTGTCCATCCTCTCGCCATCGACATCGGCTTCGCCGTCGAAGTCGATGACGGCGTCATGGTTCCCACCTTGCGCGAAGTCGAAAAGACTCCGCTCGTCAAACTGGTGCCCACCTACAACAAACTCGTCGAGCAGGCCCGCGCCCGCCGTCTTCCCAACGACGTCAATCGCCCCGGCATCGCCACCGTCACCAACTTCGGCACCTTCGGCATCGTCTGGGCCACGCCCATTCCTTTGCCCGAGCAAAACCTCGTTCTCGGCCTAGGTGCTGGCAGCAAAGTCCCGCATTGGAGCGAGGAAGTACAGCAGTTCATCCCCGTCACCGAAGCCGAACTCACCCTCAGCTTCGACCACCGCGTCCTCGACGGCGGCGGAGCCGGCCGTCTTCTCAAACGCGTCGCCGATCTCCTGCAAAAACCTGAACTGCTCTGAGAAGGGAGCGCGGGCACTCCTGCCCGCATTAAAGCAGCGCATGCAAGACAAACCCACGCTTCGCCAGCACCTGCGCGAACACCTTCGTGCCCTCGATCCCGCCTTCATCGCAACTGCTAGCCAGCAAATCGCCGAAAAAATTTTACACCTCGCCGCTGCGTGGCCGAAGGGCACCACCATCGCCCTCTTCGGTGGCCTCAAAGGTGAACCCGACCTCCTTCCGCATCTTCTCCCCGCACTCAACACGCAAGGAGTCCGCTCATGCTTTTTTAAAATCGAAGGCATAGCACTGATGCCACGCCAGATTAACGGCCTCGATGATCTGCAACGCGGTTCATTGAACGCATGGGAACCCAAACCCCATTGCCCACGCCTCGATATCTCAGCGCTCGACATCATCCTCATCCCCGGCCTTGCTTTCACCCGCGATGGCTCACGTCTCGGCCGCGGCGGCGGCTATTATGACCGCCTTCTCGCCAATCCCACCTGCCGCGCCCAACGCATTGCTATCGCCTTCGGTCTTCAGATCGTCGATTCCATCCCTGTTGAGTCACACGATCAACGCATCCATCAAATCATCACCGAATCCGGCTTGATCCAACCAGCAGTGTCCCATTAGTGGAGATCAGTGGTTAAACTCTTCAGTCCTTCATGAAACAGCTCCTCGAAATCATCCAGTCCGGCACTGCCTATCTGGAGAAACGCAAGATCGAGGAAGCCCGGCTCAACATGGAGCATCTCCTCGCCCACGTCCTCGGCTGCCGTCGTCTCGATCTCTACCTCCGCTTCAACGAAACCGTGCCCGAGGCCGATCTCGTCACACTGCGCGAACTTCTCCGCCGTCGTGGGGAAGGGGAGCCCTTGCAGCACCTCCTCGGCACCGTCGAATTCTGCGGCCACGAATTCATCAGCGACCACCGCGCTCTCATCCCGAGGCCTGAAACCGAAACCCTCGTCGAACTCATCCTCAAAAAAATCGCCACCCCACCAGCGCGAGTGCTCGACATGGCCACCGGATCCGGCTGTATCGGTCTCAGCCTCGCCAAAGCCTGGCCCTTGAGCGAAATCATCCTTGCCGATATCAGCGAAGACGCCCTCGACCTCGCCCGCCTCAACGCCTCACGCCTCAGCGCAAATATAAAACTTCTGCGCAGCGATCTCTTTGAAAAAATCACCGGCACCTTTGATCTCATCGTCGCCAACCTTCCCTACATTCCCAGCGCTGAAATCCAGACCCTCAGCCCCGAAGTCAAACGCGACCCCATTCTCGCCCTCGACGGCGGCCCCGATGGCCTCCGCATTATCGAACGCTTCCTCACCGACGCCATGCCTCATCTAAATCCAAATGCCCTCATCGCCCTCGAAGTCGGCCACGACCAGGGCGCTCCCGTTGCCAGTCGCTGCAAAGAACTCGGCTACCTCAATGTCACCACTGCCTACGACCTCCCCGGCATCCATCGTTTCGTCTTCGCTCGCGCTCCCATCAAGGAGTCGGGGTCTCCTGACCCCGAAATTGAAGCTCTCCCATCCCACTCTGCTTGATCCAGTCCAAGCCATCTCCATTGCATGAGGCGCTCCGTGGCTGTGCTTCGTGGGAGGACGTTCAGCGCAAGTGGCAACCCTTCTCGGAGAAGCAGAAGGGCGATCTTTTCGAGCACCTTGTCAAAGCCTACCTCCAGCTTGAGCCGGAGTATGCGAGCAAGCTCAAGCACGTCTGGCTGCATCGGGAAGTGCCGCTGGACCTGTTGCAGAAGCTCAAGCTTCCCGTCACCGACCAGGGCATCGACATCGTAGCGGAGACGAACGACGGCGAGTTCTGGGGCATCCAGTGCAAGTATCGCCAGCAGACCGATCAATCGCTGACGTGGCGTGAGATTTCGACCTTCGCCGGCCTCATGGGTATGTGCCGTGGCATCACCTTCGGCATCATCTGTTCCACCACGGAGCGCATTACTCATGTGCTGAAGGATCAAGAGAAGATCGGCTTCTGCGCGCTCGATGTCTGGCAGGGACTCGATGCCGAGTTCTTCACCCGCCTGCGGGCGCACCTCGCACACAAGCAGGAAAAGCTCAAACCGCTGTGTCCACGTCCGCACCAAAAGGCGGCAGTGAAGGACGGTGTTCGGCACTTCGTCACCGGCAAAGCAACGCGCGGCAAGCTCATCATGCCCTGCGGCAGCGGCAAGAGCCTCACTGCTTACTGGCTCGCCCAAGCGCTGACGGCCCGCCGTATCGTTGTCGCCGTGCCCAGCCTCGCACTCATCCGTCAGACGTTGAAGGTGTGGTTGCGTGAGTCCATTGCCAGTCAGCAGGCTGTGCGCTGGATCTGTGTTTGCAGCGACGAATCCGCTGGCCGTATCGAGCGCGATGATGTGGCGGTCTTGCGTCAGGACATCGGCGTTCCGTGTCTTACCGACTCCGATGAGATCACTGCATGGCTGAAGCAGAAGCACAGCGGGCTTACCGTCGTCTTCACCACCTATCAAAGCGGCGCAGCACTCTCTAGCGCCGCACGCACCGCGAAGTTCCGCTTCGACCTCGGCATCATGGACGAGGCCCACAAGACCGTCGGAGCCACCGACAAGCTGTTCTCCCATCTCCTGCACGATGCGAATCTGCCCATCGCCCGTCGCATCTTCATGACGGCCACCGAGCGTCGCTACAAGGGGCAAAGCGACGACGTGCTCAGCATGGATGATCCCGACGTTTACGGCGAAACCTTCCACCTGCTCTCGTTCAAGCACGCACTGGAGTATGACCCGCCCATCCTCAGCGATTACAAGGTTATCACCATCTTCGTCTCCCGTGATGAGGTGGCGGAGATGATTCGGCAGAACGTCTTTGTGAAGCCGGACAAGGGCCAATGGAATAAGGAGATCGAGGCCGACATGCTCGCCTCCATGATCGCCTTGCGTAAGGCCATGAAAAAATATCCCATTCGTCATGCCGTCTCCTTCCACAGCAGCATCCAGCGTGCGGGCTTGTTCAAGGCCCACAACGATGCCTTCACCAGCGCCTTCCCTGCGTATGGCAGCCTGGAGACCTTCCACGTTTCAGGCCGCACCCCCACCGGCACTCGCGCTCGCATCTTCGGCGAGTTCGCGAGCACTAAGCGCGGCCTCATCACCAATGCCCGCTGTCTCACCGAAGGCGTGGATGTACCGGGCATCGATGGCGTGCTATTCGCCGATCCACGCCGCAGCGCCGTGGATATCGTGCAGGCCGTGGGCCGTGCCCTGCGTCCCGCTACGGGCAAGGCATTCGGCTACGTCATCGTGCCGATCCTGCATGACGTCGATGCCTCGCAGGAGGACATCTTTGAGAGTGGAGCATTTCAAGAAGTGCTCACCACTTTGCGAGCTTTGGGGGCAAATGATGACCGCATCATCGAGTTCTTCCGAGCCATTGCAGAGGGCAGGCGGCGGCGCAGCGGGATGTCAGTCGAGATCGAAATTGATGAGCGATTAGCTCAGCGAATTGATGTGCTTTCGTTCACGCGTTCCATTGAATTACGATTCTGGGACCGGCTGGCGAAACTGTCGTGGAGAGGTTTTGAGGAGGCGCGTGAATTTGCTCGTGAACTTGGCTTTCACAGTCAAAGAGAATGGTTTCAATTTTGTAAAGGCGAACTGGACATGGAAGTCACACTCCCACCAGACATTCCGGCATGTCCAAACCAGACCTATGCTCATAATGGCTGGATCCGCTGGGGCGACTGGTTGGGCACGGGAAACATTGCGCCGCGTTTGCGGAAGTATCGGACGTTCAAAGAGGCGCGTGACTTTGTTCGCAAACTTGCCCTCAAAAACAAAAAAGAATGGGAACTTTTCTCCAAAGATAAACTGCCAGAAAAAGGTACGCTGCCGAAGGACATCCCTGTGGGTCCTGGTCGTGTCTATGCCGACAAAGGCTGGGTAGGCTGGGGTGACTGGCTGGGCACTGGAACTATCGCAGCTCATCTGAGGGAGTACCGTGCTTTCGAAGATGCACGCGCTTTTGCTCGTAGCCTTGGTCTCCAAAGTGAGGCCGAGTGGCGTAAATTTACCAAGGGTAATCTACCGGAGAAAGGAATGCTGCCTTCAAACATCCCGGCAGATCCTAACCAGACTTACCGCAGCAACGGGTGGCTAGGTCTGGGCGATTGGTTGGGTACGGGAACCGTAGCACCCCGGTTACGTCAATATCAGCCATTTGAGCAGGCGAGATACTTCGTCCGTGGCCTCGGTCTACGGAATGGAGGTGATTGGCGAAATTACTGCCGTGGAAAATTGCCGGGTAAGCCAAAGCTGCCATCTGACATCCCTGCTAGCCCCGATAAAACCTACGCTGCTGAGGGGTGGGTTAGCTTGGGAGACTGGCTCGGAACAGGGTGGGTATCGCAAAGGCGTAGGCGGTATCGAACATTTAATGATGCGCGTGCGTTTGTTCGTAAATTGGGTTTGCGGAGCGGCACTGAATGGCGCGAATTCTGCAAAGGCATGCTTCCATCGAAAGGGGTATTACCTCCAGATATTCCTTCCGCTCCCGATCAAACTTTTGCAAACAAAGGCTGGAGCGATTGGGGTGATTGGCTTGGCACTGGAACCATAGCTCCCCGCTTGCGTCTGTATCGCTCCTTCAATCAAGCCCGTGACTATACTCGTGGACTTGGGATCAAGAGTGTTGCCGAGTGGCGTCAGTTCTGTAAAGGCAACCTGCCAGACAAGGGAGTGCCGGCACCGGATATTCCTGCAAATCCCAACCAAAGCTATGCCGATAAGGGATGGCTTGGCTGGGGTGACTGGCTTGGCACGGGAACGGTTGCGCCCTATTTGCGGCAGTATCGCACATTCAATCAAGCACGTGCCTTTGTTCATGGCCTTGGCCTTAAAAACGGCGCTGAGTGGAAGAAGTTCTGTAAGGGCAACTTGCCTGAAAAAGGTATGATGCCCCAAGACATTCCTGCTGCGCCTTGGCATTTCTATGTCGACACAGGCTGGGCTGGACTGAGTGACTGGCTAGGCGCGGACATGATGGGCTCAAGCGAGGGAAGATAGGCAAGGTGCGAAAAAGAAGACGCTGTTCGTCATTTACAACTCCCCCATCCCTCCTCGCTTGATCCAGTCATTCAGCGGCTCGAATTCAGTCACGTTCAGCGTGATGCCACAGCCAAACGGGGCCGTGTCCCAAAACACTCAGCCACGGCCGACACGGTCGATGACTTCGCGAATGGCTTGAGCGCGATTTTCGACGCCGAGTTTTTTCAAGATGCTCTCCACGTGCTTGTTCACGGTGCCAGTCGCGATCGACAAAATCTCCGCGATTTCGCCATTGGTTTTGCCATCGGCAAGCCACTGCATGACATCGGCTTCGCGATCCGAGAGGCCGAGCAGTTGCAGCATCGCTGAAGCGAAGAGCGGAGTCTCCACGGTGCAAAGGAGAAACCACTCCGAGGCCGAAGCCTTGATGCAGCGCAGCACCAGCCGGGCCCCTTCGTTTTCCGCCACCAATGGATCGGCCTGGCTGTTTTCGCGGGCCAGGGCTGCCGTGGTGGCGCGCAGCCATGCATGCATGCGTGGCGGCATCGAAGTGTAAGGATCGGCAGGTTCGCGGAAGAACTTCTTGAGCAGCGTCGCCCAGGCAGTGTCACCGTCGCGAATTTGCAGTTTCTCATTCACTCGCAGGACGATGCGGCTGCCAGCCCCCAGACTCGCGGCGACGACGGCGGTATGCTGCGAAATACCACTCGAATCATGGAGCTGCCGTGCGGCGCGCTGGCCCGGCCAGCGGAAGACCAGCAGGGCCTCGCCGAGCATTACTTCATCTTTGTCAGTGAGTGCGGTTGGCTGCCTGATGCGGGTGCCATTGATCAGCACGCCATTGGTGCTGCCGAGATCAGAGATGAAGTAGGCACCACTTTGGGGATAGACGAGGGCGTGACGGCGGGACACTCCCTCCTTGGCGAGACAAACGTTGTTGTCCTTGTGCCGGCCGAGGAAGACCTCGTCCACAATCACATGCTTGGTGTCCTGATGTTCCAGCCATACCGCCATGGTGTTGATGCTATCTGGACTGCCAGACGCTGCAAAGCGGATTTTGCGTTCCAGTCTGGCCCCCGCAGTGCCTCATAGAAAAGGACACCGAGAGGGGAGAGACCGGGGTAGCAGGGTAGAGTCGATGCCTCATAAAAGAGGACACCGTGGCCGATGGAGCCACGACTGATGAAAGAAAGC